>ERZ1034878.42-NODE-42-length-63612-cov-29.737543_pt1 | contig 63612 bp, 119 predicted proteins | sample MGYA00520593_ERZ1034878 | MGnify/ENA primary metagenome ERZ1034878 (study PRJEB33766, sample SAMN09781724) | gut metagenome | biome: gut microbiome | host: Homo sapiens | place: Madagascar | study: EMG produced TPA metagenomics assembly of the PRJNA485056 data set...
GACAGGTGATGCCAATGATTGTATAAACCTTATCCAAAATAAAAAATAAAGAGGTGCTATATGATAGAACAGATGATTTCCCATATGCTAAATTTAATCTTGGGCGGCGTTGTAAGTTACATCTTTGCACTGTACCGCCAGAAGAAGAAAGAAAACGATGCGTTAAAGGCAGGTTTGCAAGCCTTACTGAGAGATAGGATTATTCAAGTCTACAACCATTATGTCGATGGAAAAGGCTGGATCCCCATCTACGCCTTAGAGAGTATCAACGCTTGTTACAAAAGCTACGAAGCTCTCGGAGAAAACGGCGTGATAAATGGCTTAATGGAACAGCTTAATGACCTGCCAAACTATGAACCGCATGAGAAAGGATAAGAAATGAAGAAACTATTAAATATGCTAAAGAAGGACGAGAATACGCTGAGTATCGGCAGACTGTGCGCTGTGCTGGCGTTTATCTTATTCAGCGTAATTTCTCTATACCTTGCGTTTTTTGTCAAGACGTGGAGCAACTATGAAGCCTTTGCTATGGCTTGCGTATCTTTTATGCTTGCACAGCTGGGGAATAAATACGTCGAAACAAAAATGATGAAAGTGAAGGATGAGGAGTAATTTTACTTGACTTTTTTACATAAAAGCACTTGACTGATTTTCGCCAAAAATGCTGGAAGCTAGATGTAGCAATGGTTTTGAGGTGTAGAAATGATGTTGTAAAAAGTCAAGTGAAGAAGTCAACAAACAACTAAAATGTGAAATTAAGAAATTTAAGGAGTTGATAGCAATGGATTGGAATAAAGCTTTAGCAAAGGAAATTGCAAAAGGCATTATCGCAACAGGCATCGAGGGCGACTTTGACAGCGTGGCTAAAAGTACCGCTTATTCTTATCCGTCAATCTCTGTCAGCCAGTGGGAAGGCAATAGAGCTGATGAGCTTTTGAGAGCGATTCCAGGCGGTGAGGAATTTGTCGGACGAACCTACATCGACATTAAGGCGAGCGGTGAACTGCCGATGCTGAAAGAGTTGCTTAGAAGCGACGCAGGTAAACAGGCAGCACTTGACCAGTTATCTCGTGACTGCTTGCAATACGTCGAAGTATTACAGCAAGTACCGACGCTGGACGATACACGCTGCATTATTTATGCCGGTATGTGGTGTCCTACAAGTACCTACGTTGTAAAGCGTTTCCTTGAGAATCGTTTTGAACGCTGTGACTTGCGTAGCCTTGAAGCACTTAACAAGCTGTTTAAAAATTACTATTGGATTGCGGCAGATGTTGGCGAGATGTATAGAGCAGGTTACGCTAACAGAGCGGACAATACATATCAGTATGTTGCTGGTATTGATTTAACTACACCGTATGGAATCCCTGCTTATGGCTATGCAGGGAACGGAAGATAATTACTAGTGTCCGCAGGCAGAAATAATTTCCATGGCTAAAGACGGATGCTGAATTATAAAATTTTAAATAAGGAGATGAATATATGCGTGTTATTGTATCTTAAAAGAAAGGCAGTGAAGTTATATGATTAAAAGTGATATGAATTACAATTTGTTGTACACCCATGGTGATACGCTTGCATTACAGTACGATATTGGAAATTATGCTTTAGAGGATGGCGATAGCGCACTGTTAAGTATAAAAAGACAAGGAGAGATTGTATTGCAAGCGACAATTTCCACGCCTGGTGTTTCAATATTGCAATTTATAATTTCTGCCGAAGATATGTTAAAACTACCTGTTGGACGATATACCTATGATATGTGTATCAATTTTGCAGATGGCAGAGTATATACGACTGATTACATTCGCGAATTTAGAATAGTGGAGGTAGCTCATGAATAATGACATTAAATCGCCTTTTCCTATTCATGTAAAAATTCAAAACATTAAGGGTCCTAAAGGCGACAAAGGTGAACCTGGAAAAGATGGTATGGACGGAAAAGATGGAAAAGACGGTAAAAGCTGTGAGTGTTCCATTAATTTTTGTACTGCCGAAGATATTTTAGAAATGTTTAAATGAAAGGAACGATGTAAAAATGGCAAATGAAGTAGAACTGAAAGTATATAACGATATTGTTAACAAAGCTATGTTGAGCTTGTTTAAAACCCTAATTGACCAAAATTTTGTTGCTCAAGAAGAAGGTAAAGGCTTATCTGCTAATGATTTTACTAATGCGCTTAAAACTAAATTAGACAGCATTGCCGAAGGTGCTAATAAATACTCTCTGCCTACCGCAACAAATAAGGTTATCGGTGGTGTAACTACGTCTTCGCAGGTTGCAACTGTAAGCGCTGCAATGATTGCTGTTCCTATTATTAATGGTGTTCCGTATTATGAAAACACTACTTATGCAGAAGCAACTTCCGATAATGCTGGCCTTATGTCTGCTAATGATAAAAAGAAGCTTGCTGGTGTTGCAGCAAACGCACAGGTTAACGTTTTAGAGGGCGTGCAGGTTAATGGTAAAGATGTTACTACTGTATCTAAAAAAGTTAACATTGATTTATCTAGCTATGTAACTCTTTCCACGAATCAAGCACTAACTAATAAGACTTATAATGGCTTTACTCTTGCTGCCGCTTGTGCGAAAGGTGTTTCTACTACCGTTACAGATTCCGATGCTAATTTAATTACCTCTGGTGCTGTTGCTTCTGAATTGACTAAATATGCTAAAGCCTCCGATATTAGCACCGTTTATCGTGTGAAAGGCTCTGTCGCAACCTATGCTGACTTGCCAACACATCCTATCGTTGGTGATGTATATAACGTTAAGGCCGCAGACGCTACTCATAATGTTAAAGCTGGCGATAACCTCGTATGGTCCTCTGACAATGTATGGGATAACCTGTCTGGTATTGTTGATACATCTTCTTTTGCTACGAAAGACGAGGTTAAAAACGCTGTAAGTATTACCATTGTAAGCGAAGCTGATATTCGCGCTATGTTTGATTAATTTTTAGTAAAGCACGTTTTCTCTTTGGAACGTGCTTTTTGATTTTATTATGTAGATAAGTGAATTTCCTTATGGTTATTGGTTTGCTTAAAAGGTGGTGACAACATGGAAGAATTAAAAGCTTTTGTGGCTGACAAAAAATTTTTAGTAGGCCTTGTTTTAGGCTTTGCTTTAGGTACATTACACAATTATTTCGGACTGTAAGACGAGGTTATAATGACAGATGAGACGAAAAGAAAAATTGACAAGGCTGTTAAAATCAGCCTTATTATTACTGGCATTCTGCTTATCTGCAATGACGCTTATTATCGGTGGCACGGCGTCAGCAGCTCCACAGCAGGTAACAATGTCACTCGAACAGTGGAATCAATTAAAGCAGAACACAGCGCAACTCGAAGCGAACTTGAATCTGGTAGCAGAGAAGTTAAAGCAGCAAAAGAGCACGTCGAAAGAGCTGCTGACGCAGTTAGACGAAGCGAAGAAGCAGCTCAAGCTAACGCAAGAAGCACTGACGAACTCTCAACGCTCATTGACGAATGCAAAGGAATCGTTGAAGCGCAGCGAGGACTTATACGAGACGTTGATAGAGCAAATGGAATACGACCGCAAGCGGACGAACAGAATTAAGCATCAACGTAACTTGTACGCAGGATGTGCGGTGTTCGTTCTTGCGTATGCGGTTGCAAAATGATTTTCGCTATGGTATAATAAATATGCTAAATGGATGTTTCTATTATGGCTACATCTAATGGCGAGCTGTGATAGTGCGCAATGTTATAGCTTGCCCAGTTTTATGTATTAAATTACGAAGCGGAGTCCACGAGTTAGCGAATGTGGGACAGTAGAGATACTGTTGGGTAGAACCTATGAAGGTGCAATTCCTTCCTGCTTAAAACTGTATACTTGTTGGTTCCGCTAGGTGCCATTTGAAAGCACTCTGTATATTCAGGGTGCTTTTATCATGCTTAAATTTAGTGACTGTCTGTTTGCTGATGTGATATAATGTGTTTGTAAAACACGTTATATTGAGGTGATAAGATGATGGATAAAGAAAACGTTCAGCAGGAAGTTTTGCCTGTTGGCGTGGTAACAATGTTGTTTGCTGAAAACAAAAGAATTATTGATAAGCAGTTTTATATCATGGCTGGTATGTTGATTGCCAACATCGGACTGATTGTACTGCTTGCTTATGTATTGAAAAGGTGATTTAATGAGAGAGCTGCTAAAAAGCGCGAGAATATGGATGACCGAAAGCTCGCGTCGCTCATTTTATGCAGTGCTTCACGAAGCGAAGATAACGCCACGACAAATGAAAATTTGTGAGATGAAATTTGTTGATGGTAAAATGAATTACCAAATCGCAATGGAGCTGAACATCTCCACAAAAACTGTTGACAGAGAAATAAGCACTGCGTATAAGGCTATTAATCGAGTGCTTTCCGAATGAAGTAATCCCCATTCAGAGAAGTGTAAAAGCTTTTCTGGGTGGGGATTATTTTTTTTGCTCATTTTTAGGCTCATTATAGGTTCATTTTTAGGCTTATGTCTAAAAATAATGTCCGAATGATGTCCAAATTATGTCCAAATATATAGGAAAATACATCTTTAACTTTAGGGATTGCTTTTATTGCTATCGCTTAAAATATAGGTGAGGTGATAAAGATGTACGGAAATTATTACAATCCTTATGGAGCAACACAGCAGATGCAACAAAGGTTGGCTAATCTGCAACAGCAACAACAACAAATGTATCAACAACCAATGCCGACAATGATGCCACCTGCACAGCCGAATGCTTATCCGCCTGTACAAATTAAAGGCAGACCTGTTACAAGCATTGAAGAAGCACGAGCAGCGCAAGTTGACCTTGACGGAACAAGCACATATTTTCCTGCTCCTGCCGAAGGAAAGATTTATGAGAAACTTATAGGCATGGACGGCTTGCCGATTTTTAGAGTTTATCAGCTTCAGCAGGACGGCGGTGTGCAAGCTCCTGCCTACGCTGACAATAACACTGTGCTGGCATTGCAAAGACGCATTGAAAAACTCGAAGAGCAGATTGGAGGAATGAGAAATGATGAACATATTTCAGATAATGCAGATGGTACAGCAGGCAGGAAATCCAATGGGAATAATGCAACAGCTCGCAGGACAAAATCCGCTGATGAGTAGGGCAATGCAGATGGGGCAAGGTAAATCGCCAGCGCAGATGCAAACTCTTGTGAGAAACCTTGCCAAACAAAAAGGCATGAACGATGAACAACTTAATCAATTTTTAAGTCAATTTGGTTTAAGGCTTCAATAAGCGCGCGCTGAAGCTTTAGATAGATTTTTACGGAGGTGAAAAAAATCATGGAAGGTACAAACATTGTCCCTGTAATGGACATGAATCGAAACAATGGTTATGACTGCTGGGGTGGCGGTATGTGGTTTATGTGGATTATCGTTCTTTTCGCTATGATGGGCGGCTGGGGCGGTAACTGGAATAACCGCGGTAACATGGGTACTGAAATTTTTGCAAATGGCAGCATGACTCGCGACCAAATCGCAGACCAATTCTCTATGCAGGATATTAAAGACGGTATCCGTGGCGTTCAGAATGGCTTGTGTGATGGCTTTTATGCTCAGAATAGCACTATGCTGAATGGCTTTAATGGCGTTCAGCGCGATATTATGCAGAATGGCTATCAGTTAGGCAATCAACTTGCAGAAAATCGTTTTGCTCAACAGCAGTGCTGCTGCGAGCAAAAACAAGCCATTGCTACTCTTGGCTACGAAACCAATCGTAACATTGACGCAGTACGCTACGAAAACGCACGCAACACCTGCGAAATTGTCAACGCAGTGAAAGAGGACGGCGAAAAGACCAGAGCGGTGCTGGTTGCCAACCAGATTCAAGACCTGAGGGACAAATTAGCAGACCGCGACCGCGACTTGCAGACTGCTAATTTCCAACTGTCTCAGCAAGCTCAGAGTGCTGCTCTCATCGGCACGCTGAGACCTTATCCGCAGCCCGCTTATCTGACGAACAGCCCGTATCAGAGCATCGCCGCTAATGTAGCTGGCGCTTGTGGCTGTGCATATCCGCAACAGTTGGCTTGATATAACTTCATAAATGTGCATTAACTGCACTGTGTTAGGGACGGTGCAAGCCGTCCCTATTTCTTTAAAAAAAGACCAATTTTAAAGGTATCGAGAAAATACCTTTATCGTGTAAAGAGGTGAAAATAAATGATTTGCTATGAAAAATCGTCTTTAAACGCTGCTGCTGTGGCGGCTCAATCTGTTGTCGCTAATGGTTTTGTGAGTTTTCCTATTAATAATCTTTTGACTGGCATTGCTATTAAGCATCCTGCTGGCAGCTCTAGCGTTAACCTTATCCGTGGCTTGTATCTCGTTAGCGTAAATGCTGATATTGTTCCTGCCGCCGCTGGCAATGTAGGCTTACAGCTTCTGAGTACAACGGAAAGCACATCTGCCGTAATTAATGGAGCTGAGAGCGTTGTTACTGGTGCTGCTGACACGGCTGTTAATGTTTCTTTTACCACGTTGGTTCGCGTTCGTCCGTCCTGCTGCGCTGTAAATAATACAACTAGCTTACAGGTACAGGCAACAGCGGCAGCAACTATCAACAGAGCAGCTATCAGCGTGGTTAAATTAGCGTAGGGGGGTGTAGTTATGCACTCCTACAAAGATTATTGGAACAAGATTATAGGTGACGATGTAAAAGAAAGAGCAATGGAAGAAATTGTTTGCAGTGCCCTCGAAAAGCTCAAAATGCACTGCCCAGACCTTTTTTACCGCACACTCTATGACTTGCACTGCGTAGCTTATGGCCCGCATTTTGATGAAGCACTTGCAAAGCTTGCTGTTAGCAAGATGCAGAACACCGATGGCACTGTTGGTGAACATTGGACGTATGAGCAGACTACTCAGCTTGCCGAGCAACATAACATCAAGCATAAAGCTGACTGGTATTATGTGCTTAATATGGTGTATAGTGATTATGGCACAGTGTTCAGCGGCGATACTGGCACATTGGTTAAAATTGCTAAAGCTTATATGTGCGACCCCGACGCTCCGAACGGAAAGGTATTGGATTTGTGGGTAGCGCAGATGCGAGCTAAAGAACGTCAATAAGCCTTTGCACTTGCTGTTAAAATATGTTATAATACAGGTGATTGGTGGTTTGAATTTGTTATCCCGTTTCGGTATCACTTTTATCCTTCCAGCCATTGCTTATGGCTACAAAAAGGCAGGTCTAGTCAACCTGCTTTTTTTGTACGCAAGTTCCAAAAAAGTTCAATAATATATGGCGAGAGCGTTTTGGCGTATGTAAAGACGCATATAACGGAATATTTGCTTGAAAAAAGGCTGAAAATTTTTCAAGAAACCGCGCCCGTTTTAGAGTAGAAGTGGTTGAAAGTTTCTACAATCCCAGTATACAAGGGGTTTGAGCGATTTTAAAAATCTAGAAAAGTTCAAAATAAGTTCAAAAAACGTCAGGAGCATTGCTTTTGGCGTTTTTTTCTTTTTCTGCGTTGATTGATTCTTCAAGACAGTTAACTGCGTTTCTGTCTTTTCCTTTGAGCATATGAGAATAAACCCTTAAGGTTGTGCTAGGGTTGCTATGTCCTATCTGCTTGGTTACTACCGTTACATCTTTGCTTACATCGAGGAGCATAGATGCGTAGGTGTGACGTAGAGTGTGGGTTGAAGCTTTTGGAAGTCCTAGCTTTTGAATTCCGTGGTAGTAGATATAATTCCGCACGCTACTAGCTGTGAATTGCGCGAATATCTGCGTGTATGGCTTAACGTCATACAAGGATTCTATGTAATCCATAATTTGAAAATACAATGACCTCGGAATCTCCACTTCGCGGACAGAGTATTTATTTTTTGGCGTGTCTGTGAGCTGGCCTTCTTCTTTTGTTGTTTCTGTTGATTTTGTAATGATAATTTTGTATGGCTGGAAATCAGCAGGGGTGAGAGCAAGGCATTCTCCTATTCTCATGCCAGACCAATAAATGATGTTGAAAAGCACTCGCTGCGTTTCTGTACGCAGGTCGTCGTAGAATTTTTGATATTCTTCGACTGTCCAGAATTTTACTCTTTGGTCGTTGGAAAACTCTTTTACTCGCTTTACTTTTTTTACTGGATTTTCTGCTGTCTTATATTCTTCCATGCAAAAATCGTAGAGCTGCTTTAGGACGGAACGATATATGTTTAACGTGCCAGAGCCTAGGCGTTCTTTGACGCTGGTATTTGTCGACATAAAAGCTAACCATTCTTTGATGTGAGCAGGAGTAATTTTGCTGACTTTAACGCCCTTGAAGTAGGGGAGTATGCAGCGGTCGAGGTAATCTATTTTATGCTCGTATGTTGTTTGCTTGATGTTCTTTAGCTTTCGCTCATTCGCAAGGAATTTTTTATAAGCGTCAATGGCAGTATCTATTATCGGGTCTTGATACTGTTTTTTGGACAAAAAATCATACTCGTACTTTTCCGCGTCCTTCTTTCGCTCGAATCCTGTCTTGGTTGTGTGACGGCGTTTTCCTTGCCAGTCTTTATACCACATCTGACAATCCCATTTACCAGTTTTTTCGTTTTTTGCAACAGACATTTTCAACAGCTCCTTCCATGCCGATTTTTGTAAAAATCGCACCAATCCTCATGCCCACATTTAGCTTGTATGCGATTTTTTTAGACTTACGCTTATACTTATATTAGTAAAAATAAAATGCGCGTATAAGCTAAATATGAAGCTCTAGTGAGAATTTTAATCTTTATAAAAACATATATAATCCGTATAAAAATAACGGTTTGAAAAACAAGCTAAATTGCTAGTTGTTAGCTTGCTTTTCGAGCCGTTTTTCTTTTGAAAATCACAAAAGCAGGCTCGAAAGCCTGCTAGTGATTTTTTTAACAGGCTAGGGGATAGCCTATTATTTTGCTTTTGCGCTTTTTGTATTCGCATCAGCTAGTTCAACTGTTTTTTTATAAACTACTTCGCCAACGGAGTTTGGTATTAAACTACTCCAGTTTTGACGTTCTGTATTGTGATATATTACGTTGCCGCTTTTGTTGTAATAAACTGCTTGTAACCTTTTACAATCTGCGCCAAGGTCTGTTTTTGTGTAACTATATTGTTCCAATATCATAGCTGCCTTTTCACCGTATATAGTTCGCTGTGCATATTCTAAAGGCACAACTTTAATCCATGATGTATATGCGCTGCCAATTTTTGCAATGGTGTCAGTGTCAATCGAAACAGTAATTTCACTTGTAGAGCATACCCACTGCCAATTAGTGGCAAAAGCTGATGAACAGAAGCAGAGCAGGGATAATAATAATACTGTTAGCTTTTTCATGATACAACCTCCATTTTGATTTATATGGTGGATTCTTCTTCTGCAATAGTTAAAGACTGCCTATATTGTTCTGCTAACATTGTTCTATTAAATTCAGCGGTAGGCTCTATTTCATTAACTAATGCTTCTAGTTCATCAATGGTAGAATAGAAAAATTCTTTGCGGTTATTAATTTTGTTTACACGTTGTTTTTCTAATCTACGATGTAGTTTCGTTTCAAGTGAAGAAGCATCTTCTGAGAAGATAAAACTATGAACATCAAATTTAAATGGAACACTAGCATCTCCCAGCTCATTAACCCTGTCTTGTGGGTCAAGTCTTCGTGTCATGCCGACTTTAAACATTTTATCACCGAACGAGCCTAAATTACTAATGATATAGACATAGCCAGCTTTACCATTTTGAAGGTTGATGATTTCTTCTTTTTTATCGTTGACTGCTTTTAACTGGCTTTTAAGTTCTGCAAGTCTTGCTTTAAGTAGGCTGACTTGTTCCGAATCTGTGGTGTCTGAAATTTGGTTAGTGATATTGTTAATTTCTGTTTGATATTTGCTTTCTTCTTTGAGTACTTGCTTCTTTTGTTCTTCAAGCATTCTGCGCTCTTCTGCTTCCTGTCGCATCTGTTCACGCAATGCTGCTTGCTCTTCTTTGGCGTGTTCGCGCTTTACGTAATATTGGTATTCAATACGTACAGCGTCAATATATAAGCCTTTAATTTCACCAATAAATGCAAGGAGTGTAGGGGAGATAGTTTTATTTCCCTCGGTAGCAATATTGATGTATTTGTCAAACATTTCATTTAATGCGTTAATTGATACTTCAAGTTTGTCATATCTTAAACAATAAATGATATTTTGTAGTTCTGCGCTTAATGCTAATACCATTAGCTTGTAAATTGCTGCATACGTTTTTAATGTATATCGCTTGGTGTATTTTTGAGTAAGGTCTTTTATAAGCTTTTGATTACGGTTAAATTCTTTTCGTAAATCTGGATAATCTAAAGCATTTGCTTTTATTGTTACTGTTGGGTCTAATTGGTCGATTTCGTCAACTACCTTGGTTAAGGCAGTAATGTTTTCATAAGGAAGCGAATCGCGAAAATATGTCTCGATAACTGCTTGAGCATTCTTACATAATTTTTTCGCATCAGCAAGCTTCTTTTTTTGAGTTTCGTAACTAGTATTAAGCTTACTTATTTGTTCGGTTATTTCATACAGTTCACGTCTTTTGGGTTCGAGCAATAGCAATTCTTCTTGAATTTTGCTCTTTTGGTCATTCGCAGCAAATAAAATACTATTAGCTTCATTTTGTGCATTGTTGACAACAGAATTGTATTTTGCTTCTGATATAGAAGCTTTTTCTTTAGCAGAATTAATAATGTCTTCTGATTTTTCCTTTGCTGCCGTCACAAGGCTTGTATGAATATCTTGCGCTTTTGCTATTATGTTTTTGGCATCTGTATCTGCTTTTTCCTTAACAGTTTTACAGTAAGCGTCCGCTTCTGTTTTTTGCCGCTCAACATCTTTGGTTGTTTCTATTATTATTTTGTCTTTAAATGTAGCAACAAAGCCTTTGATTTTAAAGTAATAAACTATAAAAATACAAAAACTGACTAGAATATAAAATTGACTTGCGAAAGACAAAATAATAGATATGCCTATCGCTATGGCATACCAGATACTAGGTTCCGCATCTTTCATCAATACCGACTCCTTTCCATATACACGAAAAAGAGGACGGACATACGCGCCCTCTCTCCGCTGGTAGCTGTTTTACCTAATAACAACTCAAATGCTTTACAGCCCCCAAAACATTACTAATTGCATTGTTTTGTGTTTGTTATGCCCTTTTGTTCCTGTGCCAGGTGGTTGGCAATTTCTATGCAGAGTTTAAGGAAAAATACCTGCTCTGTATTTAATCGTCGAATCATCTGTACATACTCGTTAGTGGTATGACATCGACTTCGTTTTAACCTCCTTCCTTTAGTCTTGCAAGGTATTATGCCGTTGCAGGTAGGGGGAAGTCAGGCCTTACCTTTGCCTTGTAATAGACATTTTATAATTTGCTCGATAGCCATCTTTTGGGTGTCATCAAGCTTTTGAATCTGTTTAGCCATCTCAATAGATTGCTCATCGAGAAGCTGTGCATTGAGCTGTTGCTTTGCCGCTTCGGTGTCAATGCCAAGGTTTTGTGCCTGTTGCTCGGTTATGCCTAAAGCATATTCCGTGTCATCGTAAAAATACGCAACAGGAACTTTGAAGTAATTAGCGATTGCTTGAATAGTTTTGGCTTGTGGTGTGTATTTACCTTGTTTCCAGTAAGTCAAGCTAGGTGCGCTTATGCCTGTTTCTTTTGCTAATTTTGAAGCACTAATGCCGTGTTTTTTTAGCAGTAATGCGAGTTTTTCATACATGTAAAAATCTCCAAAAATCCCTAAAAAAATTTCGTTAAACTACTTTACAATCAGACGTTAAAGTAGTATAATAATTATAGTAAGTTAATACTTAAATTAAAGCGCTTTAAAGTGCGCTAGTATTAAATTACTTTAATATCATTCTATCACAGTAGATTATTTTATGCAAGGAAGGGAGCGAAAAATGTATAGTAAATTTGAGAAATTAATGCTCGAAAAGGGTTTGTCTGCTAATAGGATTGCTAAAGAAGCAGGAATTAACGCTCCGTCGCTTACCTATTGGAAGCAGGGCAAATATACACCGAGCTTAAAGACACTGCAAAAACTCGCCGAATACTTCGGCGTAAGCGTGGACTACTTTTTAAATGATGTAGCGTAAAGGAGAAATGCTATGGGCATGAATACAAAAATGAAAATATCTACACGGAAAGCAGCTGAACGCATCGTTCAAGTGCTGCATGAGGAAGAAATTCCGTTTTTCTTGTTCGATAATGCGTTTAAGGAAGCTAAAGATTTAGCTAATCTGTATACGACACCTTATAGTCCTATTGAGCTGGCAGCTGCTCGTTTAGCACATTCGACTAACAAAGCTAAAGAAACAGAAGAAGCAGCAGAATAAACCTTTTCTTTAGTAGCTTTCCAAATTGAAGCACTACGAATATTGTTGAGAAATTCGTGACCTTTAGGTGTTAAGTCAAGAATTATAGTATCGCTTGCTGGTTCGATTAATTCAGCGTCTCTAATGTACTTGATATGGTACAAAATTACATCTAAGTCATAGTTATTGAAATATTCTTCAGCAAGTCCTGTTGGAGAGATGTTGCTGTGACCGTCAGTTTCAAACTCAATTTTTAACATGATGTCACGAATTAAGTCATAGTTTAATCTCATGAAATTACCCCTCGCTTTACACTAAGATGTCAGTTTCAGCTTCAACGCCAACAAGGAACTGTGAAAGCGTTAAGCCGAATACATTCGAGATTTTAGCAAGAGTAGAGATTTTAGGATTTCTACTTTCGCCTTGAATGATACTGTTTAGCGTAGACTGCGTGATGCAAGCATTAAGAGCAAGCTTATTGATTGACATATTGTGTTGAGCGCAAAGAGCTTTAATCTTGTTAGCAATCCATTCGTTAGAAGTCATTGGAAAGACCACCTTTCAACGTTTATTCGTTGAATATTATAGCAAGGTTAGGGAAAATCTTTTAACGGAAAATCGTTTACAAATAAAGCAAAATGTAGTATAATAAAGTTAACGAAAAAACGTTAACACAGAAAGGAGCAAAATATGAGTTTTGGTCAAAAGCTAAAACAGTTAAGACTTGAAAGAAGTCTTAGTCAAGCAAAACTGGCAGAGATGCTCGGAATTCCGCAAACAACAATTAGCGATTTTGAGCAATGTAAATATGAGCCAGATGTTACGGTAGCAAAAAACATTGCTAGATTTTTTGGAAAGACCATTGATGAAATGGCGTGAAGGAGTGATGAAGAAATGTTAGTTAAGACTTTAAGAGTCTGCTGCTTGATTGCAGCAACGTGGTTTTGTTTAAGTTTTATTGGCGGGTTTTCGGACAGCCAGATTGAACAGCATTCCATTAGTCACGTAGTTACAGAGGGCGAGACGCTTTATAGCATTGCCGATATGTATTTTATGAAGAACCAAAACGGTATGTGTTTTAACGAGTTTTGGTACAACTTAATGGCGGATAATGCTAATCTGACCGCCAACCGCCGTCATCTTCAGATTGGAGATGTTGTTACTGTTAATTACTACACAGTAACTAAAAATCAATGATAGCAGGCTGAAAGCTTTAACTGCTATGAGCCTATTATAGCAAGAAAGGAGTTTATACAATGTCTGAAACTCAAGCTAACATCTACAAAGCAGCTAGAGAGTATGCAGGAATGAGCCGTGTAAATGCGGCAGAAGAACTGGCAATCTCCGCAAGCTGTTTAAAAGATTATGAGATTGACTGGCGACAATGCCCCGATGCTATTGCACTGGCAATGTCAAAACTCTATCGTACACCGTGGTTACGTGTACAACACCTGCAAAAGAACGTTGTGTTCTGCGACGTGTTTGGATTGATTCCGCCAGTCGATAACAGCGCCTTAAACGTTCTGAGAGCGCAGAAGGAAGTCGGCGAGGTTGTGGAGCTGTTTCCGCAGATGGTTGCGAAAACGGTACAAAAAAAGCACCTCGGCGACAATCTTTTAAAAGAATGCCGCGAAGGTGCGCAAGCTCTTTTGGTGCTGATAGGGATAGAACAAGAACAAAAGGAAAAGACCCCCTGCGCTAACAGAGAGCCTTAAAAAGAGCTGTCAAGGTAGTCGGTTAAAAAATCTTGACACCTGTATTATACCACATGATGAAAGGAGTTGTCAACAATGGAAAACAGGGTGGAAAACAGATTTTATAACTGCAAAGACATTATGGCTATCGTTGGTTGTAGCCAATCTCACGCCTTGGGTTTAATTCGAGGGTGGAACAAGGAGCTTGAAGCGAAAGGATACACGGTACCAATTGCTGGTAAAGTGATTAAGAAATACGCCGAGCTTAAACTCGGATTTGAAATTAAGAGTCTAGGAGATGTTTATAATGATTGAAATAGTACAGGAAATTATTAAGACAATGAAAGAAAACGACGTTCGTAGCATCGACGTTTTTCACACAAATGAGGTTGTCGTTTGGGTTGACGGCGTTAAATTATTGAAAGAATTCGATGATGTGAAAATTACTCCTAATGATGTTATTAAAGGTGTTGCTGGCGTTGAAGTTACTCTCGATGGCATTGTGTTCCGTGGCTCGGTTAACGATGAAGAGTTGGCAGAATACCAGAAAGCAAAGGCGGTGGCGTAAATGACGAACGAACAATGCAACAGCTTATTGACTGGCGGCTTAAGCATTGAAGGTCTTAATGCTTTTATGGCTCGCAAGCATAACAAGCCTGTAAAGCTCAGTAAGCAAGCGTGGTTGGACAACAAGAAAGACTGCGCTCATTGCAAGTACGATGGTAACTGCAAGAGACAGCTTTTTGGTTATCATCGTGACGGCGGCTACACGGCAGTCAAGACCGACGACAATCGTCTGGAAGAGGTGTACGACGATGAGAACGGGTACACCAACGGAAGGATAAAGCCGACAGGCTATCAAGCTTGTTGCGTATGGAGCATGGAAATGATGATTATGCTGGATGAAGCATATTATCAAGCAAAGGATAAAGGAGAGGTTGAATAATGAGCTTGTTTAAAAAGGCAGAACGTAAAAAAGCATTTTTGAAGATTGCGCTTACTGGTGTAAGTGGTAGTGGCAAGACATACAGCGCACTTCAGCTTGCACAAGGTCTTGGCGGTAAAATCGCAATGATTGATACGGAGAACGGCAGCGGCGAGCTGTACAGCAATCTGTGCGAGTACGATGTAGCTCCAATGTCCGCGCCGTTTACGCCAGAAAAGTACATTGATTACATTCACGAAGCAGAGCAAGCAGGATATAACGTATTGATTATTGATAGTTTGTCTCATGCGTGGGCAGGTGAAGGCGGCATTCTTGATTTTGTCGATAAGAAAACAGCGACTACAAGAAGCGGCAATAGTTTTACTGCTTGGAAGGATGCAACACCAAAACAAAACAGACTTATTGATGCAATTCTTCAAGCCAAAATGGATGTTATCGTTTGTATGAGAAGTAAGCAAGCTTACGAGATTGTTGAGAACGATAAAGGCAAAAAGATGCCTGTAAAAATGGGTTTAGCTCCTATCCAAAGAGATGGCTTGGAGTATGAATTTACTGTAATGTTTGACATTAGCGTTGAGCGTCATATGGCTGTTGCAAACAAAGACAGAACAGGTTTGTTTGTTGATTGGTGTGATGTGATTACTCCGCAGACAGGCAAAAACATTCGCCATTGGTCCGATAGCGGTGCAGAAATCACAGAGAACAAATATGTAAAGCTCGAACACGGAAAAGCTTATGTACTTACACGTAATGGCATGACAGATATTGTTGAGCTTTCCTACGAACAGTTAGAACAGCTTTTAAAAGTGGCTAGTTATAGTTTAGCGCATAACGCTATCCGCGAACGTCTTGAACTGATTGATGCTATGCAGGAAGATATGCCCGAAACGAAAGAAGCGGAGTTTACTCCACCTGCAGAGCCTATTGATACACAAGATTTTTCGGTAGAAGAAATTGAAGCAGCAGTAAGTGAAGAACCTAATTTATTAGATGCTGTACAGCAGGAGAAAGTATCATGACAAGAAACAAGAGCGTTTTGCAAGATGAAATCGAAGAAGTTATGAAAGTATGTTAACAATAAACCTAATTTGTTAATGTTGTACAGTAGGAGGGAATAATGATAGAGGTTTGGAAGGATATTAAGGGTTTTGAGGGACGCTATCAAGTTAGTAATTTAGGTAATGTAAAGTCATTACCTAGGGTTATTAGGCAAGAACATACGCAACATAATCACGCAGTTAGCAGAGTTCTTAAAGGTTATGAGCTTATACCTAGTGATAACGGACATGGCTATAAAATTATTCTGCTTAGATTATTAAATCAAAATGGAAAGCGCAAGAGATTTTATGTGCATCGCTTAGTCGCAGAATGTTTTATTGGTGATATTCCCGAAGGTATGGTTGTAAATCATATAGATTATGATAAGAGCAATAATTGCGTTGATAATCTTGAAATAGTTTCTCAACTTGATAATATACATCATTCAATTTGCAATATGCAAAAACCGATGCTTACAACTAACAACAAACTTGGAGAAAAGCATATTTACATTAGAAAAGGCAGATATTCTGTGGAAGTTCCGTACAAAAAAATTAATTATTATGGCGGAGCATTTGACACAATCGAAGAAGCTATAAAAAGGAGGGAGAAATTATATGAGAAAATCCATTATTACAGATGATATGGAGCATTGTTATTTGTGTGGCAGACCAAAAGAATGTATTCATCATATCTTATTTGGACCATTGCGTAAAGTCGCAGATAAATTAAGATTAGTAGTTCCGCTGTGTAATAATTGTCATACGTTAAGCAGAAATTCTGTCCATCAGAATAGAAAGATTGACCTTGATTTAAAACGCATAGCACAGAGCTGTTACGAGGACAAACACGACCGCTTTGATTGGATGGTCAAGGTTGGACGAAATTACTTAGGGTAGGTGATAGCTTGAAGAGGATTAAAGCACTTATGAAATACGTAAAGCTGCTGAGTAAGCAGCCGTTATGGAAGAAATGGTTATAGGTGAAAGTTATGGCAGACTGGGTAAAATTATCGACTGGATTGTTTAATCACAGAAAGATTTTAATTCTGCAAGCTTCTCCTAATGGCGATAGTCTTATTGCTTTTTGGGTAAGACTTATCTGTATGGCAGGTGAAATTAACGACGATGGTTTAATTTACGTAACCTCTAATGTTCCGTATACGGTGACAACGTTAGCAAAAGTAACTGGCAAAGATGAAGAGTTAGTGCGTGAGGCGTTAGACAGTTTTCAAGAGCTTGACATGATAGACATTGATGATGATGGCTTTATTCGCCTTGTTAAGTGGGCAGAACATCAAAATATCAATGCACTGAACAAGCTAAAGGGTTCTGACGCAGGCGACGCTAAAGAAAAAGCCAGAGAAAGAATGCGACGTTACCGTGAACGCAAAGCTAAAGATGTTACGCAAAGTGAAACGTCACTTGTTACGCCTGTTACGGAAAATGTTACGCCTAGTGTTACGCCGTGTAACGTAACCGTTACGCAGAATGTTACGCCTAGTGTTACGCTTGATGTTACGCCCGAAAGCGTAACCGTTACGCCAGATGTTACGCTTAATGAAACGTCACCTGTTACGCCTGTTACGCCCCTAGATAAGATAAGAATAGATAAGAATAGATTAGATAATTATCATCATCATCTTAAAGAGAGTAACAGTAACGTAACAAGTAACGATGATGATAAACGTAAAAAGCGTAACGGTAACGTAACGTGTAACGCTCGTGACGGTGACGATGATGATAACAAGCATACAGAGGTTTTCACCTTGTGGGAAAAAAATATCATGCCATTAACGCCACATATTGGCGAGAAGTTACGAGAGCTTTTGCAGGAAGTTGGCGAAGCCGCTGTTACATATAGCATTACAGCCGCTGTTGAGCATGGAGCAAGGAATTTTAGCTATGTACAGGCTGTAGCAAAAAATTATGCTAATGGCAATCAGAAGCCACAAAGGTTACAGGTGGCGAAAAAGAATGATGTAGCAGCTGCCGCTGAAGCTGTTATAGCTGCGTTTGAAAGTGAGTGAAAGTAATGGACAAAAAACAAAATCGCTCAGAGATTATAAAGCAAATGGCAGTTTTGTTTGGAGCATATGGGCAAGCTGCTGATATAGACCGTCAAAAAATTTATGTCGCAGATTTAAGCGACTTTCCGGCAGAGTTAATCGGTGCGGCGTGCAAAAAATTGCGCTATGAAGCAAAGTTTTTGCCGACAATCAGTGAGATTGTGGAAGCGGCGAAAAGCCTTACAGCGACAAGCACAGGCAAGCGTCTACCGACGTGGCTGGAAGCGCAGCAAGAAATCGAAACGCAGATTAGAGCGGCAGGAACATATAAAAGTCCTGTGTTTAGCTGCAAGGAAATCGAGCAGGCTGTAAGAGCTTACGGCTGGCTAAATATCTGCCTTGCTAGTGACCGCATGATGCCGACCATCTGGGTACAACTTCGCAAGAATTACGAACAATATTGTTGGCGTAAGCAGCAGGATGCGACAAACAGCTATGTCCTGCAAGGCAGAGTGCCGTGCCTGCTTGATAATGGCTTACTGCCGATAAAAATGCTTTTGGAAGCGGGAGAGTAACTGGCGATGGGTAAACGAATCATGGTTGCGGAGTTCCGGCTTGACAAATTTAAGGACCGCCCGGAAGAAGCGCCGCTGACCAAACGGCAAGAGCAAGAGCGATTCAAAAAGTATGGTCGTCTTACGGTGCTGCGCTTGCACCTGAAGAAAAAGGGACAAGCTCAGCAGGTAGACTGCCTTTGCGAATGTGGCAGGATTATCACCAAAGCGTGGTATGATGTGAAGCAAGGCAAAGAACCGCGAAATTGCGGCAACCCGGACTGCTTGTGGTCGAGGATAGACTCGGAGAAGAGCATTGCCACGACTGCTGCTATCGTGTTGCAGCTTAAACCAAAATGGCGCTGCCGCAGACCTGACGCAGGCTGTGCCAGAAGCGAACTGTGCGGCATCTGCTGCGCGGAGTGCGACAGGAAAAGCCGCTGCGAAATGGCGTGCAGGAATAATCCTGCGGCTTGCGGCGGCAGCGAGAGAAGGGAGAGAACGTTTTGAGAAAGGAGCGGAAATAAATGCTTATCGAAAATACTTTGTACGGAGAAGTCGATAAGGTAAAAATAGCGGTAAAAAGATTGCAATTGCATGAGCCGCCGGAAGGTTACTATGTCGCCTTCAGCGGCGGCAAAGACAGCTGTGTTGTTCTTGATTTATGCAAGCGTGCAGGCGTTAAATTCGACGCTCATTACAATCTTACGACAGTCGACCCGCCAGAACTTGTACGTTTCATCCGTGAACAATATCCAGAAGTGGAAAAGCATCGTCCAGAACTTTCCATGTGGCAGTTGATTGTAAAGAAAAAATTTCCGCCAACAAGATTTTCAAGGTATTGTTGTCAGTATTTAAAAGAGCAAGGCGGCGAAAATCGTGTAGTTGTTACTGGTGTGCGGCACGCTGAAAGCGCAAGGCGAAGCAAGAGGAAGCTTGTAGAAACCTGTAATAATCGCAACGGAAAATCATTTCTCCATCCAATAATTGAATGGAGCGATGCTGAAGTTTGGGAGTACATCAAAAAATATAATATTCCCTACTGTTTTCTTTACGATAAAGGGTTTAAGCGCTTAGGCTGTATTGGTTGTCCGCTTAGCATGCAAAGCAACAGGAAACGAGATTTCTTAATATGGCCAGCATACAAAAAATTATATTGTTTGGCTTTTGAGAAAATGTTGAAAGCAAGACAAGACGCTGGAATGCCTTTTGAAAATTTCACAAAAGGCGAAGAGGTTTTTAAATACTGGATGGAAATGCCGGCGAAACAAGGCGGTAATCAGTCATTGTTTGGTCTTGATGGAGACGTGATGTTATGAGGGAGCGAATTAACGCAGGAGGTTGAGGAAAATGACTGGATAGAGTTTTATGGCAGAAGTTGATACTAACCCTGTAAGAAATCTGCAAGCACGGCTTGATACAAAAACGGCTATGGCTTATGCAGACCAGTATTTGTGCAGCGGTGATGTTGACGACTTGAAAAAGTGCAGAGCGTATATTGACGGTGCGATTGCACTGCTGGAGGTAAACGAATGAAAATCTATGAAGTCGAGGTTGTCGCAAAGATAACCATTCACGGCACAACCGAGATGGAAGCTAAAGCGCGTGCTGTGGCTTGGGCTAAAGAGCAGACAAAAGCTGACGAAGCGGCATGGTTAAGCTGCAAGGAGAAAACAAATGGAAATTGAAAAAAGAAATTTGGACGGAGCGTTTTTTAGGATTAAGCGCGACGGCAGATGGCAAAACATCTGTTTCTCGGACTTAACCGAGGAGGAAATGGACGCAGTGCTTAATGGACAAACTACAATCTGGTTAATGTCACTATGCAAGTATTTAGGCGAAACGCTTAGACGTATCGGAGACAAGTTCGATATTTGCTGTAAAGTCGAAAGAGAGGAAGAAAAACATGAATAAAATTATTTTACTTGGCAGAACTGTAAAGGACGCAGATGTTAGATATACGCAGACAGGCAAAGTCGTTGCGAGCTTTACGCTTGCGGTAGATAGACCGTTCACTAGTCAAGGCGGACAAAAAGAAACTGATTTTATCAATTGCCAACTGTGGGGAAAATCTGCTGAAACGTTTGGCAATACGGTTTCGAAAGGTCAGAGAGTGCTTGTTGAAGGTCGCTTGCAAATCCGTAGCTATGATGCTAAAGACGGCTCGAAGCGGTGGATTACAGAGGTCGTTTGTGACCGCTTTGAATATGTTGAGCGTCGAGATACGCAGAATGCACAGCAGAGCGCACCGCAAGCCGCACCGAAGCAGAGCGCGCCGATGGGCGGTAACATGGAAAGCTTCGGCAGCGCAGTGCCGTTCGATGAGGAAATTCCCTTCTAGGAGGTAGGTCATGAAGATTAAGGACGAAATCAATCGCTTACAAAATATTGCAGAGCCGACAGTATCAATCAGCAAAAGACGGTTTGCGGCAGAATGCAAGGAATACTGTTACCTGTACAAAAACGTCTATAACACGATGCAAAATCCAAACATGAAGCTCATCAGCGTGTACGGTGAGCATAAAGTTTACCTTGAACGCCTAAACTACATCGATATGCTGAAAGACCTTGCGCTTTTGCGTTACAAATTTAGCAGAAGAAAATTTAGGGGGTACACAAAAAATGCTTAACATACAAAGAGTGCTGACAAACAAGCGCAGCAAGGCTAGCGGAGCAGCGTTTGAGAAAATTATAGACAGTGCTTGCGAAAGATACGCATTGCTGGGCAAGGCGAAAATTGAAAAGCAATCAGAGCCAGTGCATTATATCAGACCATACGGAAAGTACGGCCAGTTTATCGCAAATTATGCTAAAAAGAGCGGCGTTGACTATAAAGGCACTCTTAAAGGCGGCAGAGCGGTTGTTTTTGAAGCAAAGCATACAGACGGCGAAAATATAGCGTTAAGCCGTGTACAGCCGCATCAGATAGCCTACATGAAAGCGCATGAGAAACTTGGAGCAAAATGTTTTGTCCTTGTATCGTTTGGACTGGAAGAATTTTATAGAGTACCGCTTGAAGCTTGGATAAACATGAAAGCTATGTTAGGTCATAAGTACATCAGCAAGGAAGAAGCAAAACTGCATTATACGAAGCTTAACTATGTTGGCCAACATCTAATGTTTTTGGAGGACTTATGAAAATCAAGGTAAAGCAGGACAAGGACGGCAATGTTGTTTGTCCGCACTGTCTAGAGAAAACAAGATTTGTCTATGTAGCAGAATTTGTCTGCAATGGTAAATACACGATGGCTCTGCGGTGTGCGAACTGCAAGCGTATCGTGTGGGGAAAATAAAAAGAGGTGTCAAGAATGGCTACATACAAGCCAAAAGATTACAGTCGGTATCTTGGCTTTAAGCAAGAGCATGGATGGCTAACGGTGGAAGAGCTGTTAGGCAAAAGAAAAAGAGGATGCGCAACAATGGAATTTTGTGTTGCAAGATGTAAATGTGGCAGAACCGTTGAGCGTCCTCTCACCAAAGTTATTCATGAGCATCTGCTGTCATGCGGGCAATGCGGTTTAAGAGCAACGACTAAGGTATACAATCGAAAAGACCATCGTTATCCTAATCAGCCAGACCGCTTGAAATGGTTATGTCCCTTTATCGCAGATATGTGCGTAAAATCAGAAGCTTTAAGAATCTGCTGTGCGGAATGTTGTAACCGTGATAACTGCGGAAACAGATGCTTAAACACTCCCGAGAAATGTGGAGCAAAAAGAAGAAAGAGTCAGCTTTAGGAGGTTTTGTAAATGAGGGATATTAAAGAAATTCTTGCCAGTGACAGGTTTATCGAGGACAAAAACAAAGGATTTACTTTTGACGGCTTGCTTGTCAGCGGTTTTTTGACCTTGCCAGGCGTAAAGAAGCAATTGCAATGTTGTTGTAGGTATCGAGCATGATAAATTGCTTAACCTTGATTGGGAACACGTGAGTGTGAAGTTTTGCGGCACGATGAACAAAACTCCCTCTTGGGAAGTAATGTGCGCTGTAAAAGACTTCTTTTGGCTGCCAGAGGAAGAAGTACATCAGATACATCCGAAAGAAAGCGAGTACCTGCATGGTGCTGGCTGTATGAAAGATGTGCTGCATTTATGGAGACCTGTGTGCGGCTGGAATTGCGAGGTAAGAAATGGAAATAGCACTGATTGAATTTATCGAGGATACTGCAATAACGATTGTAACCATTATTGCGGCAATGATTATAGTTTGGGGGCGAAGCAATTGACAGACAAGGAATACATTTTAAATGAGTTAGACACAAGGACGCTACTTGAACAATTAGCTGAGGAATCAGCAGAATTAGGTCAAGCGGCATTAAAATATATCAGAGCGCACGAGTTGAGCAAAAATTATACACCTAAAACTAAAGAAGAAGCCGAGCTTGATTTGCAGGAAGAATTTACCGATGTGTGCTGCGTCGCTAATATGCTTGGTTTAGTTGCAGGAGAAAATAACAGAAAGCTCAAACGTTGGGTATGCAGATTGCAACAAGTCAACTCAACCACAATGAGCCGTCTCATGAGCGGCGACAGTCCTGCAGAAAGTATCTACAAGTGCGAAAATTGTGATGGTACAGTAAGCGAGGAAACATATTCTTTCTGCCCTTGGTGTGGCAAGAGAATTATAGATTACACTTATTCAAAGGAGTAAAGAAATGTTAAAAGAGTTTGATTTGAAAAATGTTGTTGCCATTGATGGCAAGGAATATATGTTGTCGACAGTCAAGTTACCGTATAGCGGTTTTGGTCATCTGCCTTATGAAACAATGTTGTTTACATTCAAGAAAGGTAAGGTTTATTGCAAAGATTTATATTACGAATGTTACGCAACAGAGCAAGAAGCAAGAGAACGTCACGAATGCTTGCTTAAGCAATTACAGAACGGCGAAAGGATATGGGAGGTCTAACGATGGATAAACTGCAAAGATTAAGAAACGAGTTTGCTAATCATAAAGCAATGGTGCTGCATGACGATGAAAATTTTCTTGTTTTAAAGTGGCAAGACAAAAACGGCAGTGGAAATTATGTTGTTAAGTATATTATAGATAAGGCTTGGGGAACACTTTATATTGACGGAGATTTAGGGTGTGCTGTTGCTTGCTGGTATGGCAAGGTAACAACGGAGAATATCCTTGACTACATCAACACCAAAAGCATCGGTTATTTTGTTAGTAAGATTCAATGCTCAACCGACAAATATTCATACGATGATGAGGACGTAAAGGAAGATGTTGCTGGTGTGTTGCAAGAAATTCTTTCAAATGACGATTACACTGATTCTAAAATAGAAGAAATTAAAGACGATTTTGATAGCATAGAAGAAATGCTGTTACATATGGAGGATAGGAGAGTAAATTTCAGTCAAGAGCTTATTGATTTAATCAGTAAGTATAATGCCGAATGGTGGGAATCCTCTCTTTTACACGCAGGACAAAGAATTAACGATAGAGTGTATCTGTGGTCGATAGGCTTTGAAATGGCGTATAACGATGCTTTTGGTGGAAAATGAATAATATTGAGTATAAAGTGATTTGCCCTTATTGTGGTAAACCTGCTGAATATGTAGACAGCAAAGAGGTATACGGTGAAAGCTACGGCATGATTTACTTGTGTCGTGACTGCGATGCGTATGTTGGTTGTCGTAAAGGTTCTAAGCGTCCGTTCGGCGAGCTTGCAGATGCAACTACACGTATGTGGAGACATCGCGCTCATAGTTGTTTTGATTGGCTGTGGCGTAAGCGTTATTTTAGCCGTGGGGGAGCTTATTACTGGCTGGCACAACAAATGGGTTTAGATACAAAACTAACGCACATAGGTATGTTTAACGTTGAGCAGTGCAAAAAGGTTATTGATGTAAGCAGAGCTTATTTGATAGCCATGCACAAAAAACAAGGAGTGAATTAGCAAAATGAAAGCAAGTGAACGAAAACGGAATAAATTTAAGGCAATTAAAAAGCGCAAAAAAACAATAAAGCTTGACAAAAATATAATTAGACTGTCTTATCCTAAACGGCATGAGAATGATACTTTAGCAAGGTATGTTTTCTTAGAAACTGTCGAAAAGCTTCATCGTGATTTATTCGCACTGCGAGCTATGGAGAAGCAAATAAAGATGCCTGTAAAGGTTGTTGTAGTTGGAACGAAAATATATAAGCATAAAATTACCCTTGGATTTTTTATGCCAGCAGTTTTTCGTATCGACAAAGAATCTCAGTGCCCTGTGTGTGGAGAAGTTGTTCGCGAAGAATTAAGTTATTGCATAGACCAAGGTAAAAAATTAAACTATTGCCCTCGCTGTGGACAAAAACTGTGGTGGAAACGATGAAACAATATTGTAGATATTGCGCATATCTTGTGACAGGTAACGGCACGTACTGTACAGCTCATGAGAAGGAAATATCTGACAGCTACGCTAAACGAGCTAATAGCTGCAAAGACTTTGATTTTTGCGAAATGGACGCTTACTGTGAAACGTCTGATTATAAACCTATAAACAGAAGAAGTAACAGGAAATTAACTTGCGACATATGCAAGCGAGAAAGCATAAATTGTAATCGTTATCTCACGGAAGATGGCAGGACAATTACAATCTGTCCGCCGTGCCTAGTAAACGGCGAGAGTTATCTTGCAAGACTGGCGCGAAAGGCTCATGGGGAAGGACGAAAGATTTAAGGAGAAATAGTAATGGCTGAACCGACTACCGAAGAACTGATAAAAAAGGAAACATCAGAATTAATTAGAAGTTTTGCGTCATGGGAGCATATCCGCACAAATAGATGTAGTGACCCTTCTTGGCCAGATGGTTGCAATATGAATTTAGAGCGTAACCATATAATTTATAGCAAGCGTAGGCTAGAGGAATTGTGCGTAGGACGAGAGCTGCCAGAAGCATATTTTATTCCGACACCCGAAACAGTAGATAATAATTATATGGCACCCAACGGCGAGCATTACGCACGTCGTATGGAAAAATGTATGCTAAAACTCCATACAGGCATTGTTACAAAAATGCCTGCGGAAATAGAGAAAAATCAAGTGTTGTTTTAAAGAAGGAGGAATGACAAATGAATAAATATCAAGAATATATTCTCAGCGTTTTAAGCCAACGCGAGCTTCTGGAACAACTTGCCAAAGAAGCTGCCGAGCTGTCGCAGGTAGCGTTAAAGTGCATCTGTGCCGAAGGATTAAGCAACAACACAACGCCCATTACCGCAGGGCAGGCAAGAACCGACTTACAAGAAGAGTTCTCAGACATTTTGACGGTAGCTGAGCTGCTAGAGCTTATCGACTGCCAAAACGATAAGAAGTGGCAGCGCTGGGCGGAACGTCTGGGCTTTAAGGACGTTGAGGATGACGAAGAAAAAGGTGAGCTAATAAAAGCTGCCGAAAAGATAAAAGCCTACTGTGCGAATCGCGAGAAGTGCATAGGATGCCCTTTTCGCGGCAAAGGTGGTATGTGCTTAGTCGACAGCGTTCCGGGTGAATGGGAGAATGTTTGATGCTTAAAGGAGAATTTAAATGAATTATGGCGACAAGCATACTGAGGATAGTCTTGTGTCACGCCTAGGACGTTTATATGGCATTGAGCGTGGTTTAGACTGTGGGCCGAACATCATAATGGATATGTATTGGCATATATGGGATGGCGGAGAACGGCAAGACCTGTACGCAGGGTGCTATGAAGCAGACTTTCTTTATATCACTAAAAGCAATTATCTTTACGAGGTCGAGGTTAAAATCAGCATTGCAGATTTTAGAGCAGACCAAAAGAAAAAAAAATACCATGACCACCCAGACATTAAAGGCTTTTACTATTTCGTTCCGCATGAACTTTACAGCAAGCATAAAGACGAGATTAAGACTACGTGCAAGGGAAAAGGTGCAGGCTTAATTGTAGATGGTTATCCAATAACAACAATTTTAAAGCCTAACGTGCGTAAAGAGGTTAAACCATTAAGCGATAATGGATATATTCACTATTTGCGACTGTTCGCCAAAAAGTGGGTAAGAAAGAGGGAGGAAGAGTAAATGAAGTGTTGGTATAACAAGTGGCGCATAGCACGCCACACCTCAGGAGTACGTCGCCGTTACCGTTTATTAACACACCTGCCATTTAAAAGATTGCACTTTCTGATGAATGAAGGGTATAAGGTTAATTTCATGGGGTTATGCTGCTACCGTTGTTTTAAGCTTAGACTTGGCAGCAGAAAGATATGTGTAGCGCGTGTTATTATCGTTGCTATAGGGAGAAAAAGTAATGGCTAAAATCTTAGACCCGTGCTGTGGAAGCAAGATGTTTTATTACGATAAAGAGAGTGATGTTGTTATGTTTGGCGACATCAGAGAGTTACACACGAAGCTCTGTGACGGACGAGAGCTGCATATCCAGCCAGACAAATTGATGGACGTAACAGACATGAAAGGTATCGAGGACAACACTTTTAGTTGTGTAGTTTTCGACCCGCCGCATCTGGTACAGGTTGGCGAATCTAGCTGGCTTGCTCAGAAATACGGACATCTACCGCTGCTGTGGGAAGAGTGGATGAATAAGGCTTTTGCTGAATGCTTTAGAGTGTTAAAGCCGGGTGGAATGTTGTTGTTTAAATGGAACGAGGAAGATATTCCGCATCGTACAGTTTTACGTTGCGCATTGCCGTACAAGCCGATTGCTGGCGATAGGAAAGGCAAGACGCGATGGACATTTTTCTGTAAATATTAAGGGGGAAAAGTAAATGAACGAACCAATTATTTCACCGTGGTTAATTTATTGGATTGGAAGATTAACCATGATACACGGCTTTAGCTGCGTATTGGGGTTTTTGCTAACAATTTTCACTGTTGTGCTCGGAGTAATGATTATTACAAACGATACTGACGAACTTTTTTTGAATCGCGTAAAGAAGCTGGCTTGCGTAACTATAATTGTTGATGTGCTTGCGCTGTTTATGCCCACAAAAACAGAGGTAATAGCCATGTACACTGCATCTTATGTAATACCTGCCAACGTCAAGGTGGCGGGAGAATTTGCTGACAAGGCTGTGGATAAACTGATTGAGAAAATTTTAAAGGCGAGTGAAACTGCGAAGGGAAAGTGATAACAATGGCTAAAAATTTAATTCCGCAAATTGCCAAAATGCTCAGCGTGGAGCTGGGCGAAGAGTTTAAGATTAATAAAGGTCATAATTATAGCTACTTTTTTGATTTAGATGGACTGCATTCCGATTGCTACGGAACGGACGATAGGGCTGTGTTATATGCCCTCCTTTGTGGTGACGTAGAAATCATCAAACTTCCGTGGAAGCCGAAAATCTATGATACCTATTGGACATTTAAGGCGGCACATATAAATGTATGGCGCATCACAGATGCTCGCTGGACAAATAATCCAAACGACGTAGCTGCACTTAAAGAAGGCTGGGTATACAAAACGATGGCAGAAGCTAAAGCTGCACTTCCCAATGTGGCTAAGGAAGTGGGTGTGGCGTATGAAAGCTAATAATAATAATTCGCTTGATTTAATAATTGAGAAGGTTCTTGATATTGCACTATATTGGAAAGCGGAAGCAGAAAAAGCTAAGGAAGAATTAAAAAACCAACAAGTATATGAAACAAAGAAGAAAATTGCAGAGCTTGATAAGGAAATAGAAAGATTGCGAGATGCACCAATCGAAAAACCCTATTTCCCCTTCCACAAAAATAATTGTATGTATAGCACTTTTTGCCCACGCGATACGTGCCGTGGATGTTGTGAAAAAGGCTTTAAAGATTTAGGGAAAGATTATATAGATAAGGAAAGAAGTGTGCAAAATGTATAGAGTTGTTGTTAGGTTGTCAAATTGGGTAGTAAATAAGATGTGAACAGAATATGAAATCTAAAGCTTATGTTTTCGTAAATGCCGCAGATTACGACGTTGACGATTTGTCAGAAGAAGTAACCTTCGCTGAGACTCCGGGCAAGGCAAAACAAGATTTTAGCATGATAAACGGCATACATTATAAGGACATTAGAGTCCAGCGCATACCTTGGGCAGACAGCTTCAAGAGCGTTGACGATATTCCGCCTAATGTGTGGATGGACAACGGCTGGCATCTAGTGTGCAATACCTGCGGCGCTGAAATAGAAGATGTGGCAGACTTTTATATCAATGACAAAGGGTACTGCTGCAAAAAATGCTTCAATGAGCGGGAGGAGAGAAAATGAAAGAAATAAGGGTGTCAGAAATAAGTTGTATTGTATACGACTTTCCATTGATGCAATATGCGTGTGATGGGTGCGGCTGCAAATTTATTGACAGCGCTAGAAACTATAAATACTGCCCGTATTGCGGTAGAAAAATCGGCTGGATTCTTGAAGAAAGCAGGTTGCATTTAGAAAATGAGAAATATGAATAAAACAACGGTAACTGAAATGGATTATTCTGTATATGACTACCCATTGACTGGGTACGCGTGCGACGAGTGCGGAGCTGGCTTTATTGACCGTGATGATAACTATGCTTTCTGCCCTTACTGTGGCAGAAAAATCGTAGACCAAAAGGAGTAAATCATGAAAAAAGACGAAAAGCAAAAGCTCATGGAAGCGGTCAAAATCATAAGCGATTATTGCGAAAAACAAAGTAAGCATTGTAAAAAGTGCATTTTTTATGTTAACGGCGGTGTTCATGCGACGTTCTGCGGCCTTACAAATTGGCCTAACTTTTGGCTTGACGACACTGATAAGGAGTGAGCAAAATGACAGTAAAAGAATTAATTGAAACCTTAAAAACTTATGATGCTAATGCTAAAGTATGGATTGGCGTAAATGGTAAACAATATGATGTAAATGCTGCTAGACCGACTTCGAGTTGTGATTGGGGAAGATGCGGCAATGACATTATACTTATTAAGTATTAACAGTCAAAATAGGTAAACGACAAGGAGCAAACAAAATGAAAAAGAAACCTAAATGCAAAAAATGGCATAGTAATGATGTTATGCCGCGTGAAGACAGAGGATGTATTTTTGAAATCAATGTTGGAGACAGTAAAAAGACCATCGTTGGATTCAGAGCAAGCAACGCAATTCGTTCTCTGAACGATGAATATATATGCGGCGAATCATCTGTTATACGCTGGTGCTACATTATTTTTTGATTAAGCCCATGGGCGCGGCGGCTGGAATGAATGGCAGTAAGCTTTGCGAGAAGTCCCACGCCGCCGCTTTTATAAAATTGGAGAAAAAGTAATGGCAAGAAAAATTTTTAGAGAAACAAAAATGCAGAGCGGTAACATCTATCGTCCGTGTAAAGGCAAAGAGAATATTATTGCTATTATCAAGCAAAAAGCAGAAAGAAGAAAAAATAAACATAAATGAGTTAATTGTTTGTTATACAGGCATATCAAGCCTTGTGCTTGTTAGCGTCCTCGTAATAGCAGAAAGGTGGTCGAGATAATGCAAATCTGGAAAGAATTAAACGGAGAATATGAAAAATTACTTGTTAAGCCTACACCTAGAAGCCTAAAGCTTGTAGAAGTAGTTCAGGCCAAAAATCCTCTTGCACGGTACTGGAAAACCTATCTTGACAAAACTTGCAGCGACAACGAGCTAAAAGCTATGCTGCGTCAGTCAAGATTCCGCAAGAAGCCATATTTTGAGGAAATATAGTGATTGCATCTCCGTGCAAGCAGTGTAACAAAAGAAGAATAGCCTGCCACGCACGCTGTGAGCGGTATAGAGAGTGGTTTGTTAAGCGTCAGGTTTATGTGATGCGGAGAAGCAAAAAAGCTCTTACAGCCTAAATACGGCAGGCGTGGCAAGCAGACATTGGAAGTGGGTAAAGGAGCATAAATAATGAAATTAAATCTACCTTTTAGCTTTATCGAATTTACAGATGGTAACTACATCATTATCAAAGACAATCAGTATACAGAGCCTAAAAAGCAGAAAGAGGGTTTTACAATGCCATTACCAAAAGACAAGAAAGACAATGTTAACCACCCATCACATTACACACAAGGTGGTGTTGAATGCATCGACGCTCTCGCAGCAGCTACAATCAATCTGCAAGGCATCGAAGCTGTTTGTACGGCAAATGCAATCAAGTATCTTTGGCGTTGGAAACAAAAAAATGGCGTTGAAGATTTACGAAAAGCAAAGTGGTATATCGACAAGTTGATTAGCGAGGAAGAAAAATGAGAAGAAAAGAAGCAAAAAAAGAAGAAGTTATGACCATCACTGGCAATCAAGATGATTTTGCTGTACTTATGTTATTTGCCTATCGTTACGCTCTAGACAGAATCCCTACACAGTCAATGGATGCTATATATCCTATCCTTGTCGGCAATATCGACAAACTGAAAGATTTTATGCTTGAGCAGATGAAAAGAGAAATCGAGAATAATTTTCAATCTATGGAGTATCTGCGCAAAGAAGGAAGGCTCACTTTTGAAAATGATTGCTCCTTCCAGAAGCCGCTTTTAGATGAAGTTATTAAAGAAATCAAAAAACGCGAGGAGGTAAAAAATGAACACCGAGGATTTACGTTACAATAGCGAAGATAACACTGTTACCGTTCCGCTTGATTTTTTTGAAGCACTCGCAGAAAAGGTTGCTAAAAAAACTGCGTCAAAGCTGTACGACCAGCTTTACAGCCTTGATGCACAAAGTCGCGATTTTGATAACCGCCTGTATAATGTGCGTTTGCTTTTAAAAAATTACCGTATGCTAAAGGAACACGCCGAGTTAAAAACATCGGACATGAACGTCATTAGCGACGACGATGTAACGGCAATAGAAATTTTAGATTCGTTTCAGAATTCCAAAACCATCGGCAAGGAAGAGCTAAAGCTTGAAAGCATTATCACGTCGACGATGCGCACGCAGATTTTGATTAATTACATTGACGATATGATAGAGATTTACAAGCAGATGTGCTACAAAAGCTCTAAAAGTGAGGACGCACGCAGAGTTGATGTTTTGGAAACGATGTTTTTAAAAGACATCCCCGACGGAGCAGCGACTACCGATATTGTGGCAGACCTTGCTAAAAAGTGGTATGTCAGCGAGCGTCAAATTTGGCGTGATTCTTCCGATGCCGTGGAACGTTTAACTGCGCTCTTGTTTGGCGTGGACGGAGTAAATATGCTCGAGGATAAAAAACGTCGCAGAGCGTTAAGGCTTGCAGAGGAAAAGCAGACGGAAAAATAAATCCAAAAAATCTTTGATTTTATCCAAAAATCTCTTTACAAAACGATAGGATTGTAGTATAATATAGATGTAGTGAAGATAAGAAACCTACTAAAAAGAGCTTAAAGGAGTCGGTTAAAAATGAAATTAACATTAGCACAATGGAATCAACTTGCAGCACTTGCACAAACGGACTACATCAACAAAGAATCCGCTTACAAACAAAAGAGAGATGAATACGGTGAGTGGTGTCCCGAAGAACTAGTAAAAGCTGAATGGAGCGAAATGATTAAAGCAAAAAATCTTTTCGAAGCACTCACTACTCAAGAATTACAGTAACTGGTTACAACTTGTAATTGCTTAAAAGCTGATGACACAGCCAAAAGGCTGTGTAAAGCTGCCAGGCAGGAAGTTCAAAGCCTTCGCCGAGAGCTAAATAAAGTAAAAAAGGAGCTAGTCGGTTATTATGAAAAAATATGAAAGACCTTGCGAAAGAGGTAAACAAGCAAAAAGAGATTATCGTGTACGTGCGTATGCGGCAGATGAGCATAAGGTACAAGCCTTGCGCGTAAACGTGTATCGCAGTAATTGCGATTGCACCAACAACGGTATAAGCAAGCAATTTGATACACTGCTGGTTATTGGCGTTGAAGGACCAGAGGAAGTCGACCTAGACAATCCACCGCCTAACGCTGTATGGTTGTGCGTGAAGCTGCGTGACGATGGCACATCGTTCTGCTATGTAGCACCGCTTGATTCTGCTGATTGCGGAAAAAATACGTGGTACTGCAATGGCGGTAACTTCTGCGCTACATCTGACAGCCGCTGGACAATCAGATATGCTCTCCCAATTTTCGACAGGAACGAAGGTAAAAAGCGTATTCCTAAAGAGGATTTAAAGCCGTTCGAGATTATGTTTATCTGTCCGCCCGATGAAGAGCGTGCAGATAAGGTCACAAATAATCTCGCAAACTACATCGTGAACAGTGGTTGCAATGTAGTAAAAATTGACAAATGGGGCGAACGCAGACTAGCCTACGAGATAGCTGGAACCTATACAGGACTGTATACCTTAATAACTTTCGATTCCGACAAAGGCACCGTAAAGGAACTGGACAGACTGTGCAAGGGAAACAGTAATATTCTGCGCCACATGATTATTCAGAAGGGAGAGTAAGTTATGCAGTACGTAGTTTTGGTAAAAACCGTTGTCGACGAGAACGGCGACAAAAAGAACGTCATTGAAAAAGTCGCTCATATTGGCGACATTGAATTAAAGACCATGTACAAGCTGTGTGAGTGCGAGTACATTGACATTAAAGATGTGCCGTTCCGCTTGTCGTGGTTTGACGGCGAAATGTGCATTATTCCAGCGGTAACTATGGTATTTGACGATGAGTTTTTGCGCAACCATCAACAACCTGTTGCGAACGAGCTTGCTAGTCTCGTTTATGGCTACGGACAAATTCACGACCAGTGCTTGTGTGGCAGCGTGATGCTGTGCGCCACCAATCAAGACGGCGATTGCGTGCCGTTCCAAGAGAGTGAAGCAGACGCAGTAATTAAATGTCTGCATGAGCTTAATAAGCATGTAAATAGCATTGAATTCATCGTACAAGAGCCGATGATGAGTTATAGAGCATTTTAAGGAGGGAAAAGAAATGTTGAAATATAACAGCTATGCTGTAATGAAGGATGCACAGCAAAAAGAGTATAACGAGTTTTGTAAAGGCAAAGTGTTCTATGCTTTCAACGAGGAACAATTTGCCGAGGGAATGAAAAGGTTAGGCTTAACTCCCGACGATACAGACAAGATATATCGTGACCCTTACGGTGGCTACATTCTCCGCTCGCAAGCTCCTGCTCGTGCTGCACTGGTAAAACGCTTAAACAGCGAAAGGCAGGAACATTTGAAGGACTATAACTTTTTAAAGTCTGCGTTCCGCTATGAGCTTGCTAATCACGAGTATTGCGTAACTTACGAATACGGTGATACCTTTAACGCTTTAGGAATGACGTTTGCGCAGGTAAAAAATGACGCAACATTGTATAAAGCTCTGCTTGAAGCAAGACAAGATTATTTAAAGAATTGTGAGGATTGGTAAAATGAAAATTAGAACTAGACAGCTTGTAAAATACGTTCGTCTGCTGGAAAGGTTGCCGATTACAGACGAGGATTGGGGAGTTTGGTATAAACACGTTATTCGTCGCAGAAATAAAATCAACGACCTGCGTGAGAAGCTTCTGATGGCAGAAAGCTATTACCCATACAAGAATTAAGATAAAAAATGCGCACATCTACACGGTGTGCGCAACATTTTTAAGGAGAAAGATATGGTTAGATATTATAGTATTTTACGTCCTGTTGGTTTAGGAACTTATCCTCTAACAGACGGCAATATGGTTTTAAACATCAAAAATTACGATGAAAGAAAATACGTTGAAGAAATTGGACGTATGGCGTGGGGATATATAGATTATAGTCAAAGATTGCCAGAATTAGTTGCCAAAGGTTACGACCTTGTTGAAGAAAAATTGTTAGACAAATAAATCAAAAATCTAGCTTTTATACAACATTTGTTGTATAATGTTAGAAAAAGGAGTGATTTTAATGTTAGAAACTAAAATAAAATCAATTATTGCGTCCACTGGTATGCGTCAAGCAGATTTAGCAAAAAAGATGGGTATAACCCCAAACCTTATGAGCTATAAGGTAAAAAAATGCAAAACTATCACGAATCTTCTCGAGCTTGCAGAAGCTTGTGATGCTGAATTAATTTTGAAAAAAAGTGACGGCAGCGTACAATTTAAAATTACAATGGACGATATTGTTAGTGACGAGAAATAAATACAAGAAAACGCTGTTCTTATACAAAAATCTCTTTACAAAATACTAGAATTGTAGTATAATATAGATGTAGGGAAGATAAGAAACCTACTAAAAAGAGCTTAAAGGAGTCGATTAAAATGTTAGAACAAAAAATCATGAATTTAAAAAATATAAATAAAGAGGAATTGGTAAACGAATACTGCAAGATGGTAATGTTTACTACTCAAAATGCAGAAGCAATGTTTGGTGTTGCAGGCGATTATGAAGAAGCTATCAAAGCTGAAATTCTCAGCCGCATGAACTAAGGAGGGCGTAAGTCATGAAGATTGGTCAAGTTGAGTTTGTTTGGCGTGCTAAACGTCAAGCATTCGTTATCAAAATCGGCGATGAGCAAAGAGTTTACCGCTTCAATAAAAAAACTGTCCGCAAAGAGTTGTTTGCGGAGATTCGTTCCTCGATTGCAGAAGCAAAGGGAACGCAAAAGGTTTGCCAGCATTGTGGTAAACCTTATTTCGGAGAAAACTCGCACAACTTCTTGTGCGGTAATTGCGCTCAGAAAGCCGCTGTTATCAACCGTGAGGGTGTTGGCAACATTAATGCACTGTCCTTCAGCGAAGCGTTACAGTGCATTCCCGACGGCGTTAATCCAATCGAATATGAGCGCAAGATTGATGCCGAAATCCGTGCTGAGCGTCAAGCGTTAGTTGACCTGTGGAAACAAGATGACCAAGCATGGAATCTGTATTGTTATGGAAGGAGAGCAAACAAATGAAAATGTATCTTAATTTTAACGGAATTTGGAAGAGCGGCACTTACACTGCTGTCCCTGCTGAAATCCACGACGAAGTGGAAATTATGCTGCCGAAAGGTTTTAAAGAGGTCACGATGGCTGATGAGACCAAAGCCATTGAATGGGCAGATGGTCAAATCACCTTAGTTAGTGAAGTCTTCACAGAGCATAAAGGCGAAACCGCAGTGCCCTACATCGTAGATTGCAGCGGAAATGTTCCTAAAAATGTATATTTGAGAGCTGTAAAGCTCTAAATCTTAACTGCCCTCCGTGAAGGAGGGCATAACTTCAAGGAGAAAAACAGTATGTTGAAAATAATAAACACAGCGAATGGCAAAGTTATTGCTCGTATTGAAACAAATATGAGCATGACGTTGGATGAAATGCTCGAATTTATGGGCATGAATCCTAGAGAAGTCGACGACGACGGAGCGTGCAGAGACCTCGACGGAGAGCCGTTCTGGTACGAGGATTGGGAAATTGAGGAGGAGTAAAAATGAAGCAATGGTATAAAGTGTTAAACGTAAACGGTATTGACGGCAAAGTGGACGGCTTTAGCTTCATCGAAGCAAATTCTGCCGAGGAAGCAGAAGAGCTTACGTATCAAGATTGGAACGATGACGAGTGGGAGTATAAAGACCTGTTTGTTCCCAAAGCTGAGCTTGCCGACTATCGTGATGTAGTTAAGCTGGAACAGCGTAAGACCGTACAGCTTTTCATGCAGGATAATTGCACGAAAGCCGAAGCGGAACGTCATATTAAAGCTGGCAGTGCAGCAGTTAAGGTTGCGGACTGGGCACAGTTCGCAGAAGATAACGACCTGCGCAACGAGGACGGAGAGCGTCTTACGCTTGACGAAATTCGTTCTGAGCGTGATGTGCATAGCGTGACGCTCAACGGAGAAGAGTATATTCTTCTGTATGTACTTTAGGAAGAGTAGGAAGCAGGTAAAATCAAATGGATAAACCAATAGAAAACTTAGGCTACAAGCTCATCTGCCCTGAATGCCAATCCGACAATCTCGAACACATCATCAGATACAACAATGATTATTTTTTATGCAAAAGATGCGGAGTTCAAACCAAATTCAAAAACATGACTTTTGAACAATGCTTTGCAGAAGATAAAATTGAAAAATAACACTCAATGTTCCAAAAAAGTGGCGGCGAATGTACTGTAAAGGAGTGCGATAAAAGATGAAATACAAAGTTATAGGAAAAGTAGAAGCGTGGGTTACTGTTACTCTTGAAGCTGATAGCGAAGAAGATGCTATTAAGCGAGCTTTTGATGAATGTTCTAGCGTATCTTCCTTTATTGGAAATGGTGGATACGATAAAGTAATTGGCGTATCAGATACAGATTGCGCAGAAGTTAGCATTTGTTGTGATGGTGATATTGATTACAGCAGAGCAGAAAGGACTAAGTAATTATGAAGGCGGAAGATGTTATTCAAGCTTACAATACTGAAGGCAGCATCAAAAAGGTAGCTGCGCTGTTTCGTATCTCCGAGCAAAAGGTACGAAAGATACTCATAGACGCTGGCGAGTACGAAAGCGATAGGGCCGGAGAAGTTAAAGACCTGTATGAGCAAGGCTTTAGCGTTGAGGACATAGCAGATAAGTTAGGCTTAAGCAAGAGTGCCGTGTCTGGCTATCTGCCGTATAGTAAAGGCTTGTATCTTGGCGAAACCCCATCTAGCAATGCTATTAAAATCAGAAAGTGCAGGGCAAAAAAATGAAATTAAGTGAAGTCTTAGATATAGCGCATAAATTGTTAGAGGAACTTCAAACAGATGTCTCCGATGGTGTCATATCAAGTGAGGAAATTTTAGGTGTAGTCGTAGAAGATAATGTGATTGTAGACTACTATTACAACGAGAAATTTGAACGTGAGAATCTTTTACACGAGCCTAGGGATTATGAATCAGATTATGAGGTGCGTGTAAGAAAGGATGCGTGGCTACAATACAAAAAAGATAAGCCAAATCTTGTCTATGTAACTGTTCGCCAGCTAATCTTTAACCTTAATGCCTTTATCTCGTATTATTCGCCTAAATAATGCCTTGTAAAATCATGTCAGTAACGTGTCATTTACAAGGCAAACAGCAGAATGGTATAATTAGAGTGCAAAACAAGAACAAAACCAACAGACTCTTAGGAAGTCGGCAACACATTTCTTCAAATTCTTACTCATGAGAAAGAACGCCTGTAAAATGCAGACGTTCTTTTTTTTGGAGAACATACAAAAGTTCCTGCATTACTGTTCAAAATAAAAGAAATACGGTACAAAACGTACCGTATTTTTAATTTTAACGACGTAACTTGAAAATAACACTTGATGTTTTATTCAAAATATGTTATAATATATACATACTAAAGGAAAGGAGGGGATAGATGTGGAGCTATTAGAAATAATAGCAAAGGTCACCACTATTGTGTTAAACATCATCATGATTTCGGACATCGTGGATGGATGGTTTAATAAAAAGTAGCGACCTTAGGGGGCGAGGGCGAAAGCCTAAGCTCCCACCACCATTATACCACATCTAAAGAGCTATGAAAACAATTAAAATTATTGCTATCGCTCAAGCCGCATACTGGCTTACCGCTTTAAATTATCAAAATTTAAGCGTGTTAGACATTTGCTTGTTGTCTAGTTCAGCAGCACTTTTATTAGTTGCGTTAATTAGCAAAGTAAAAGGATGCCTGTAAGCGAAAAGGAAAATAGTTGGGGCGGTAAACGTACTGGAGCAGGCAGACCAAAAGGCTCGACTAAAGCTAATAAGAATCCTCGCCCAGCACGTTGGGTATCTGCATACGACGATGAATGGGAGCTTATAAAGCAGTTCGCAAAAATCGTCAAGACAGACCGCCAGCGTGCGGAAGAGCTGCTAAAATTATTATAGTTCTATTGGACAGTGTAAAAAAGCACTGTCCTTTTTTATTGTCAAAAAAATGGAGGTACATCATGGATTTAAGAAATAAAGTTGTTTTGATGGCGTTAAACGAAATTACGCCATACGAAAACAATCCGAGAAACAATGAAGAAACTGTCGAGAAGGTTGCTAACTCTATCAAAAAGTTTGGCTTTAATCAGCCTATCGTAGTCGATAAAGATAATGTTATCATTGTAGGTCATACACGCTATCTTGCTGCACAGGAGTTAGGTTTAACCGAAGTGCCGGTTATTGTCGCAGGAAATTTATCCGATGAACAGGCAAGAGCTTATCGCTTGGCAGATAATAAGACAGGCGAACTTGCTGGTTGGGATTTTGAAAAGTTAGCGTTAGAACTGGAACAAATCGAAGATATTGATATGGGCGATTTTGGATTTATAGAAGGCAGCGATTTAGATATTACTGACGATGATTTTTTAAGCGAGAATCAAATTAAAAAAAAAGAACCCAAAAAGGTTACTTGCCCTCATTGTGGGCAGGAATTTGAATTATGAGAGTGTTTCTAGCGGCTAGTTGTAGCGGCGTTAATGAAACCGACCGTAAATCTGTTATCGTTAATAATCCCCCGTTGTACCTTCTTGAAACCTTTTACAATGGCCCAAAAATTTGCAGTAAAGTTCTAAACGACGTAGGGCGCGAAAACTTCTTAATGGATAGCGGTGCATTTACCTTTGTACATTCGAAAAAACATATAACTCACAAGGAGTTGGATTTGTTTGTAGAGCAACAAATCCAATTTATCAACGACTATGATATAAAATATTTCTTTGAAATGGATGTTGACCAAACGCTTGGACTGTCTAAAGTCGAAGAGTTAAGAAAACGCATAGAGCAAAGAACTCAAAAACAAGTTATTCCTGTATGGCACGTTGAACGTGGTGTAGAGTATTTTAAAAATATGTGCAAAGAATACGATTACATTGCGATAGGCGGCATGGTAGTTGGTAAAAATTTAACTATCGACCAAATTAAAAAGCTTGTAACCTATGCTCGTGAAAAAAATGTAAAGGTTCACGGTTTGGGGTTTACACAGTTTAAGTATATCAACAAAATACCTTGGTATTCTGTTGATTCGTGTACGTGGTCAAAGGTTGCATTCTTGGGGGGGAAGATATGTTGGTTTAATGGACATACCATAAAAATGCGACCTATTATAAAAAATGGCTATAAATTAAATTTAAGCAAGGTTTGCGCTTACAATTTTAGCGAATGGATAAAATATCAAAAGTATATGAATTTGCGAAGGTGGTAAACATGAAAAAAGTATTGTTATATAGCGGCGGCATGGATAGCTGGCTTATTAGCGAATTGTGGAAACCAGACGTAAAACTGTTCGTTGATATCGGCACTAATAGTTCTAATGCCGAAATGCTGCGTTTACCTAAAGATGTTGTTGTAGCAAGGCTTAGAGATTTAGGATTATGGGAATTACCTCAAAACTTTATCTTGCCGATGAGAAATATATATCTTTTGACTCTAGCATCAAATTATGGCGAACATATTATGTTAGGTGCTACATCAACAGACGAATGTCATGATAAGACAGATATTTTTGCTTTACATATGGAAAATCTTTTAAATTATGCTTGGCAAAAACAAAAATGGACTAACGGTAAAAAAATAAAAGTAGATTTTTCGTATCGAAAATATAGCAAAGGTCAGCTTTTAAAAATGTATGTCGACTCTGGTTATCCTTGGCAAAAAGCATATAAAGATACATTTTCTTGTTATACTCCTGTCAATAACAGTGAATGCCACAATTGCCGTCCTTGTTTTTTAAAGCTAATGGCATTTATTGAAAATAATTATATTCCAAACAAGGATGTTTTAAGAACTTATGTACCGTATATCAAGCAAAAGCTATCAGAATATCGTTACGTATGGGGAGATAGATTGTATAGCAAAGAGGATTATATCCATGTACTCAAGCTTGCCAACTAAAAAAGTAGTGGCGGTTGATTTCGACGGTACTATTACTAAAAAAGATAACAGAGTATGGACAAATAACGTTCCTACGAACGATGTAATGGAACCTAATCAACTTGTCATTAAAAAGCTAAAAGAAAAGCAACAAGAATATTATTATATTCTTTGGACGTGTAGAACAGGAGAGTCGTTAGAACGTGCTGTAAAATTTTGTCAGCAACAAGGCATTATATTACAGGCGGTAAACACAAACCTTTATCCTTATCCTACTAGCAATAAAATTTTAGCTGATTATTATTTAGACGATAAAGGGGGACTAATAGAGTGCCTAAACAAATTGTAATTATCGTCGGTGCTAACGGTAGCATAGCACAGGAACTTGCTAAGCAGCTAAAAAAAGATTATTTTTTAATCGGCATTAGTCACAGTTCTTCGAACTCAATATATTATGATAAATTCATAAAAAATGTTGATGTTCAAAATATCAACTTGTTTCAAAGCGTATGCGAAAAAATTTGTAAAAATGTCCATCAAATCAAGGGTATTATATATGCATCTGGAATAACGATACCTGATGCAATTTGCGATTTATCAGTAGAAAATTTTCAGAAGTCTATCAACATTAACCTACAAGGTTACTGGCTTACTGTAAAATTTCTTTATCCGCTTATTATACGCAGTCCTGGATGCAGCATCGTACAAATTAACAGCAAAACAGGCAAAAAAGGCAGCTATAAAAACTCTGCCTATTCTGCAAGCAAGTTTGCTGGCATAGGTTTAACTCAATCTTTAGCATTAGAGTTAGTGGAATACGGTGTAAGAGTAAATGCGGTTTGCCCCGGTAACGTTTTTGAAAGTAATACTTGGAAAAATAACTTGTTTTCAGCATATGCAAAAACGCAAAACAAAAGCATTCAAGAAATACGCCAAAAGTATATAGACCTTGTTCCGATGAAGCGAAGCTGTACGTATACCGATATTGCTAATGTAGTAGAATTTTTATTAAGCGATAAAAGTAGCTACATGACGGGACAAGCGATAAACATTACAGGTGGACAACAATTAACGTGAGGTAAAAATGTATACAGTAACAAAACGATTAGAAATTTCAGCAGCGCACCAGCTTGCGCTAAACTATGAAAGTAAGTGCAAAAATTTACATGGTCATAATTGGATTATCTACGTAACGTGCCAAAGCGAAAAGTTAGATGCTAACGGTATGGTGGTAGATTTCAAGCATATTAAAAACCTTGTTTCTGATGTGCTTGACCATCAATATTTAAACGATGTGTTACAATGTAATCCGACAGCAGAAAACATTGCTCGTTGGATTTGCGAAAAAGTTCCGCACTGCGTTAAGGTGTCGGTACAGGAAAGCGAAGGGAATGTTGCCGTGTATGAAGTATAATGTGGTGGAAATTTTTAAAAGTATCGAAGGTGAAGGAAAGCGAACTGGCTATCCTTCTGTATTTGTTCGTTTGGCTGGCTGTAACCTGCGTTGCAGTTATTGTGATACAGCATATGCTCAACGAGCAAGCGACGCTGTCGAGTGTTTTAATGAGCAGGAGCTTGTGGATAAGATAAGCGAGTATAATTGTAGCCGTGTAACAATTACAGGCGGCGAGCCGTTACTACACGACTTACGACCATTACTCAACCTGCTTTACGCAGCAGATTACAAAGTTAATATTGAAACCAATGGTGCTGTACCGCTTTATCCGCACAGATGGGGCGGCTGTATTTTTTATACCTTGGATTATAAATGCGGTACGTCTGGCGAATCACAAAAAATGCTTATGCGAAACTACAAATTGCTCAACAAAAATGATGTTGTAAAATTTGTAGTCGGCAGTAAAGAAGATTTTAAAGATGTTAGCCGTGTAATGGCTTACTGCAAAAAAGTAGGCTGTAGACCTAAATTTTACATCTCGCCTGTATGGGGCGCAATCGAACCTGCGGAGCTTGTGGAGTATGCAAAGACAAAAAACAATCTGTGTGTACAAGTACAGCTCCATAAAATTATTTGGGATAAAGATAAGAGGGGCGTGTAACATGGACGCTAAAAAGTTAGAGCAAGCCGCAAGGCTTATTATTGAGGGCATCGGTGAAAATCCGAACCGAGAGGGACTTCTTGAAACTCCTAAACGGTTTGCAAAAATGCTAATGGAGCAATTAGAGTACGCAAGTGTCGGCAACGATGAAATCGCAAAAAAATTCAACAAGTGCTTTTCCTGTGATAACGATGATATGGTGGTGTTAAAAGGCATTAATTGCTTTTCTTACTGTGAGCATCATATCGCACTCATGTATAACATGACTGTTGATGTAGGCTATATCCCTAAAGGCAAAGTTATTGGCATTAGCAAGATTGCACGTATCGCTGACGCAGTGACAAAACGCTTACAAATTCAAGAGCGTATCGGCAAAGATATTCGCGATATTCTAGCTAAAATTTTAGGTACAGAAGATGTTATTGTCGTTATTCAAGGTGAACATTCCTGCATGACTGCTAGAGGAATTAAGAAGCCGGGAGTAAAAACAAAGACAGCTTCTTGCGGTGGTCAATTCCTTACAAATGCTGAATTGCGAAAAGAATTTTACCTAGTCGACAATAAATAAAAAAGGTGGTGAACAGGCGTGACAGGTCGAGGTAATGCAGATAAGTTACAGCCTGTTCGAAGCAAGCATGAAGCAAGTGAAAGAGGGCGAATTGGCGGTATAAAATCTGGTGAAGCTAGACGAGCAAAAAAGAGTTTACAGCAGTTAGCAAAAACAATTCTCGAAACGCAGGTAAACGACGATAAAGCGAAAGGTTTTTTACACAGTTTTGGTTTAGATGAGCAAGACCAAAACTATCAAGCCTTAATGATAGCAAAGCTACTCAACAAAGCTTTAAAAGAAACCGACGTTAAAGCAATTCAAACGCTTACAACGTTAGCAGGGTTCGACGGCGGTACGCTTTCGCTTGCAGAAGATACAAGCGTTGAAACTATCGACGCTTACCAAAAAATCTACATCCCTAACAATGGCCGTGATAGTTATGATTCGCCGTATCTAAGTCCTCAGCCTGGACCGCAGACGGCGTTTATGTGTTCCCCTGCTGACATTGTAATTTTTGGCGGTGCTGCGGGTGGCGGCAAGTCGTATGCACTACTTATGGAAGGGTTGCGACACAAAGATATAGCAGGATTTAGCGGAGTAGTGTTCCGCAAGAATTATACTCAAATTACTGCTTCAGGTGGCTTATGGGATGCTGCTAGTAAATTGTATAGTCAAGTACAAGGTGCGAAGCCTAAAAAAACACCTAAACTGCATTGGTTGTTTACTCCCAGTAACGCAAGAATGCACTTCGCACACCTTGAACGCGAGGAAGATTTAATGAGCTGGCAAGGTACAGAAATCTGCTATCTTGCTTTTGACGAACTGACACATTTTAGTCGTCACCAATTCCTCTATATGCTTTCTCGTAACCGTTCGACGTGCGGCATTCGTCCATATGTAAGAGCAACGTGTAACCCCGACAGTGATAGTTGGGTAGCAGAGTTTATTTCATGGTGGATAAATCAAGATACTGGCTATCCCATCTATGAGCGTAGCGGCGTTATTCGCTATATGTGCGTAGTCAACGATACGATTTACTGGGGCAGTAATCCGCATGAGCTTGCGCAGGAGCATGGAGTAAATGTTGAAGAATGCAAGTCGGTAACGTTTATCGCGTCTAAGCTGACAGACAACAAGGTTTTAATGGCTAAAGACCCCTCGTATATGGCTAACCTTAAAGCGTTAGCAGAAGTCGACAAAGAACGTCTGTTATACGGTAACTGGAAGATTCGTCCTGCTGCTGGTATGTATTTTAAGACGGAGCAATTTATCTTCGTTGATGCTGTACCGAAAAACATCGTTGCTTATGCTCGGTCATGGGATTTAGCAGCAACAGAGCCTACGCCGCTCAATCCAGACCCAGATGCAACGGCAGGCGTGTTAATGGGACTGCTTGACGATGGCAGAGTAATTGTCCTTGATGTAAAGCGCAAGCAAATAAAGGCGAATGCCGTTAGAACCCTTCTGCGTAACATGGCTGCAATTGACCAAGGCAAATACAAATTTGTGCAAATCACGATACCGCAAGACCCAGGGCAAGCAGGCAAAGCGCAAGCTCAAAGTCTTGTGTCAATGCTTGCAGGTTACTCGGTGGAAATTGTATCACCGACAGGCAGTAAAGAGGTTCGTGCTACTCCGTTCGCGTCACAGGTACAAGCAGGAAACGTGCTTATCCTTAAAGGCGAATGGAATGATATGTATCTATCAGAGCTTGAATCTTTCCCCGAAAGCAAGCATGATGATATGGTTGATGCGTCCAGTGATGCGTTTAACAAATTAATGCACGCTACGAACTGGGGCGGCTTAACAACATAAGGAGAACAACATGGTAAGAAAAAAAGACACTATACGAGCAGACAGCGGATTTAAAGATGCGTTTATTGCTCGTAAATTAAGCAATTACGAAACGCTGATGAACGAGCGCAAATTAAGCGACCAACAGTTGGCGTTAATGTATCGCAATTTAATTATGCGACGCATTGTTACGCTTGTTGTTGATGATGCGATTAAAAATTTTATCGAAGTCGAGGGTGACCAAGACGAATGTATTGTACAGGAGCTTGAAGCACTCTTTATTCCCGAAAAACTTACAGAAGCATTGTACTGGGACAGGCTGTTCGGTATGTCCGTTGCGCTTATCCTCGCTGACGATGGGCAGGAGCTTGACCAGCCTATCAACCTAAAGAGGTTACGTCGTGTAAGCGGTATTGAAGTCTTTGACAAGCGCAGCGTTATGGAAGATTCTGCGTCGCTGTATTATGACACAGACGTGCGAGACGTTAATTTTGGTAAAGCCGAATACTACACGATAACGCCGCCGAACGGTAACTTGTTTAAGGTTCACCGCAGCAGGCTTTTAATTTTTGACGGCGAAACACTGCCGAAGCTTGAACGCATTGCTAACAATGGAGCTGGCTTATCCTGCTTAGACGGCATTCCTGCTGCTATCAATCGTGTAAAAACGTCGATGGACAAAACGATTGACATTATGGATAAGGTCAGCACTAGCCTTTTAAAATTGCAAGGATTAAGCAACGTCTTACAGACTGAGGAAGGTACGAAAGCTGTTATCAAGCGGTTAGACTTGATAGACTACTCTCGTCGCTTAAATGGCAGCGTAGCGATTGACAAGGATGATGAGTACGCCGTGTTTAATATTCCTCTCGGTGGCTTAACTGATATTATTCAAGAGATGGAGCAGTATGTATGTGCTGTAACTGGCTATCCGTTTACAAAGCTTTTTGGCCGCTCTCCTGCTGGCATGAACGCAACAGGTCAAAGCGATATGCAGATTTACTACGATAAGGTAAGAAGCTATCAAAAGCGTAAGTTACGTCCTGCATTGGAATATCTTGTAAAGCTTATTCAGCTTTCGAGCGAAGGCCCGACGCAAGGCAAGGAGCTTGAAAAGTGGAGCATTAAATTTAATGCATTGGAACAGCTTAACGATTTAGAGCAAGCCAACGTTGACAAGACACAGGCAGAAGTAAGAGCTGCCGTTGTAAAGCTTGTGCTTGATTTAGTCGACAATCAAATGCTTGACGCTACGCAAGGAAGGAAATACCTTGCAGAGCGTGGCGATATTCCGGTATCAGAAACGGAGCTGGATTTGGATGATGAAGCAGAAGAAAACAATCCGTTACCTCAAGCCTAAAAAACGCCCAAAGTATCCTAGAAATTTTGAGCGTGATTATTATCGTGTCCTTAGAGCCGTTGTGAGACGGTTAAAGAGTGCCACGAATAACAATATACCTATGCTGTCCTATTCGTTGCGTGGTGACGACGAGAACACTATCACAGACGATGTTATACAGGCGATACTTGATGAACTTTTGCAAACAATGACGCTAGAAGAAGCATTACAAGAGTTAGAGATGATTCTTGCAGGTGTTTCAAGCGTCGTCGATGCTAATATTATCAGTGCTTTTGCCGAAACGGTCAGCGTCGATGTATTTTTGCAAGAGCCTGCGTTAATTAGAAGCGTAAAGGCTGAGTGGTTAGCACAGCAGAAACGCTATACGAAAGGACTTGTAAACGACTATCTTGAAAAGCTTCAAAATGTTTTAAGCAGAGCCGTACAGCGAGGAACGCCGATGGCAGAGGTCGAAGATGAAATACAGCACTTGTTTGGTGTGACAGATAATTCAGCAAAGTTTATCGCTAGAAATGGTGTTAGCGATTTAAACGGCATCTTGACGAAGCGCAGACAAATGGACTGTGGTATAAGCGTGTATCAATGGTCGTCATCTCATGATAACCGTGTAAGAAAATCTCACGCTGAAATGGATGGGAAATACTTTTACTGGAACAGCGATAAGGTGGGCGAAATCAACGGTGTTAAGGTTTATCCGTCACCGAAGTACCACCCAGGCATGGACTGGAATTGTCGCTGTGTAGCGATACCCATTATTGACCTTGCTGCATGGAACATGACAGAAGCTATTCCGAATGGGCAGATAAAGCCAAACAAGAACAAAGAGTTAAGTTAAATTGCACCTGTGAATTCATGGGTGCTTTTTATATACCCAAAAATAAGGAGGTGAATTTTTTGGGAAGTGTACAACGTTATGAACGTCTTGATTCATGGATGTTCGTCAACGGAGCAGTAACCGATACTGACGGCTTCTTGCGTGATTCTCCCATCGTGGCACGTACTGGCATCTATATCTACCAACAGCCAGACGGGACTATTAGACGAGAGTACAGACCGCCAGATGAAGTGTTTAACGAGGACAGTGAAGCAAGCTTTATCGGCAAGCCTATCGTGGTAGGACACCCTGCCAGCGGCATTGTTAACAGCGATACTGCAAAGGATTTAGCCATTGGTACAATCTTGTCTTGCGGCTATCGCAAAGACGAAACGAACATTGCCTGTGATATTGTCATTCATAACCCGAAAGCCATTGGTGATAAACGTGGCTTATCTTTAGGTTATAGAGTTGACATTGAGGAAACATCGGGCACTACTCCAGACGGACAGCAATATGATGCTATCCAACGTAACATCCGCATTAATCATCTAGCTGTCGTAGAAAGGGCAAGAGCTGGTGCAAAGGCACGGCTTAACCTTGACGGCGATGAAATTATTGAAATTGAAGGAGAACAGACGAAAATGAAAATTAAAATTGATTCTGTTGATTATGAAGTTGACGAAAAAATCGCCAACTTCATCAGCTCACTGCAAAGCAAGGAAGAAAACGCTCGTGTAAAGCTTGACACTGCTAACACTGAGCTGGCATCTGTAAAAGAGCTGAACAAGACTTTGAAAGCAGACGCTGATACCAACAAAGCTAACCTTGACGCTATGACCGCAGAACGTGACGGCTTGAAAGCAAAATGTGATGCTGCCGACGCTGAAAAGGAAAAGGCTGTTAAAGAAGCTGTCGAAGCTGTAAAGGCTGATATGCAGGAATACGCAGACCTTGTGGAAACTGCTAAAATTGCAAAGATGGAAAAAACTGACGGCTTGACTAATGCTGAGTTGAAAGCTGGCATTATCAAAGCGGCTTTCGGTGAATCCTTTAAGCTGGACGGCATGACTGATGCGTATATCAACGGTGCTTATACCGCCGCAAAGGAAATGCTGCATAACGATAGCTTTAAACAGCAGGTTATTAAAACCAAAGGTAACAGCGGTGAAGGTGATGTTAAGAACGACTCTGCCGCAACCGCTCGTGAGCGTATGATTGCTCGTATGCGTGGCGAAGAATAAGAAAGGGTGAATTACAATGGCAATTACTAATTATGCTTTAAATATGGACAAGGCTTTTGCAGGTATGCTGTACGACCTGTCCGCTCATACTGTTGATTCTTTTGCTGTCGAGGATGCTGACGGCATCGGCACTGCTGCTGCTGTTATTCGTGGCACTGACCCCGAACAGCAGGTAAAAGCCGCTTCTGCTACTGGTGACGGTGCAAAAGTTATCGGCGTTACTCTGCATACTCATATTGAGCCGCCCGAAGCTGGCAAAAAGTATTATCCGCAACACTACACTGTTCCTGTCGTGACTCGTGGCAGACTGTGGGTACAGACTGGCGGTGCTGTTAACGCAGGCGATGAAGCTCATCTGAAACTTGCTGACGGCACTTTCGTAAAAGACGCTGTGGCTACTGGCATTGAAGCTCTTGGCTGTGGTGCTAAATTTATTACTTCCTGCGACAAGGCAGGTTTGGCCGTAATCGAAATCGGCTAATTTTAAAAAAGAAGAGGTGAACGAATAATGACTCAAATGCATTACGATGAATTAGACCTTGCTGTAATCGAGCGTTGCGACGGCTTGCGTAAAGACGCAGGCGATACTATTTTTATCGCAAAAGAACTCGAAGCTGTAAAGGCAAAGACTTACGACCAAAAATTTGCGAATCTGAATGCGCTGAAGCTGTTTGATATGTCCTCTGAGGTTGACCCAGGTGCAGACACTATCAGCTATCAGTCTCTCGGCGCTGTTGGTATGGCAAAAACCATTGCCAACTATGCGACTGACTTTGCTCGTGTAGACGTTATGGCGGAAGAGCATATCGCTAAGGTTATCGCTGGCGGTGCTGCTTATGGCTATTCCATTCAAGACCTGCGTCGTGCTGCTATGGCAAGAAAGCCGCTGTCTAACCGCAAAGCTATCGCCGCTCGTCGTAAGATTGATGAGTATATCAACAACATTGCATTCCACGGCGACACTAAACATGGTGTTGTAGGCTTGCTAGACAATCCTAACATTGGTAACTACACTGTTGCTGCTGATGGTGCTGGTGGTGCTGGTTCTTCCACTAAATTCAAAGACAAAACCGCTGTACAAATTCTGCGTGATATGAACGGCATTATCCATTCTGTTTCTAAGCAGACCAACGACGTGGAAAACCCGAATACTCTTGTGCTGCCGCCCGACCAGTACAATTACATTTCTTCTACTCCTTACTCCGATGTAGTCGCAGATTCCATTCTGTCTGTATTCAAACGTAACAATCCCGATGTAACCGTATTGAAAGCCAATGAGCTGGCTGGTGCTGGCGTAGGCGGTGCTGACATGATGCTTGCATATGTCAAAGACGCAGACCACCAGACCTTGGAAATTCCTCTGCCGTTTACTCAGCATACTATCTATCAAAAAGGCTTGGAATTTGAAGTTCCTTGCGAGTGCCGCACTGCTGGCGTGCTGATTTACTATCCGTTGTCCATGAATAAGGCTTCTGGCATCTAATTAAAATTTTTCTTGCCCTTTCGTATGAGAGGGCATTTTCTTTTTAGGAGGAACACGAATGAAAGTTAAAAATATTTCTCAAGCAGTAATTAACATCGACGGTAAATTTATTCTGCCGAATCAGTACGGCGTTGTAGGTGACGAATGGGGCAAGAATCCCATTGTTAAAGCCTACGTCAAAGAAAAGATGCTTACCATCGAAAAAGAAAAAGGTGCTGTTAAAGAGGTAAGCGTTGATGATATGGTTGTAGACATTGCGAAGCTGTCTAAGGAATCCAGTAAAAGTGCGTTGAATGCTTTTGCTAAAAAATATGGTATTAATGTAGAGGGCGCAGAAACCGCAGAAGATATTTACTCAGTAATTTTTGCTTTTGTAAATATGGCAAAAAAAGATGTTAACGGAAATTAAAGATAAGATAAAGCAAGCATTTTCTGTTATCTGCCCCGAAATTACATTGACCGACGAAGAATTTGACATTTACTATGACCTTGTTTCCCCGATGCTGTCAGAAAGCGTTTTTGGCAAGATGTATGTGACAGCATTTGTTTATCTTATGGCGCATCATATTGTCCTGCGTCAGCTTATTTCGCAAGGCGGTAAAAGCGGTGCTGTTGATGTTGCGTCGCAGGTCACTTCTGAAAAAGAAGGTGACTTGCAGCGTTCCTTTGGCAGTAAAGCGGACTTTGATATGCTCGACAAGACATACTACGGCGTTGAGTATAAACGCTTATGCGCAATGTGTATCGTGCCTGTGGTTACGAGACTGGACGGTGTAGTATGAGCAGGGTAGAGGATAAAGATTTAGGCTTAAAGCGCATTGTAAATACACTCTACGCAGAGCTTGATGATGTCGTGGTTAAAGTTGGCGTACAGGCTAAAGATAAGGCCGCAAGACGTGGTAAAGGTGGTAGCATACGCAATACTGACCAACCATTAGCGGTAATTGCTGCTGTGCATGAGTTTGGTTTAGGTGGTATGCCGCAACGTTCCTTCCTACGCTCTGCTTATGACGAAAACAAGCCAACGATTGATGCTATGGTTGATAACATTGCAAACAATGCTGTGCAAGGAATGAGCGTCGGTACAGCTCTTAATCAGCTAGGCAACGTTGTGCAAGGCAGGGTACAAAGAAAAATTGTCGATGGTCCGTTTAAGCCTAACTCCCTTGCTACGATTAAACGAAAAAGAAGCTCTAGACCATTGATTGATACAGGACACCTGCGTCAATCAATTCGCTACGTTATTGAGAAAGGCGGTAGTGATAATGAGTAGCTTTCGCAAGCCTATAACAGTCCTGCGTTATGACGGTAAACCCGAATTACTCGCTGATGGAACGTATCTTTATCCCGACGCAACGGAGCTTGAAGTTTATGCAAGCGTGCAGGCTTTAAAGGCGAATGAGATGTACGCACTGCCAGAAGGACGCAGGCAAGGAAGAGCGGTAAAGATTTATACAGACGTTGAGCTGTACACCGCCGACCAACATACAGGAACACAGGCTGACCGCTTTATATGGCGTGGCAGGACGTTTGAGATTGTCGCTAGCGATATTTTTCAGAGTGACGTTATAAACCACTACCGCGCCTATGCTGTGGAGGTGAGCGAATTTTGAGTGAAGCTAACACCCGAAATGAAGTACATACCTTTTTTATAGCCTTAATGCAGAAGCTTTATCCTTCTGTGCCAGTACGCAGGGCGAAAACGAATGCTCCTGCGACGAATGAGCTTAACATTGTTGTAGACCTCTTGTCTGAAAGAAATTTAGGCAACGAGGTTGTATTTTTGCCTAAAAGCGGACAGTACAGCAATGCAGGCTTTCAAGAAGCCACGGTAAATATACAGGCTATCGGAGAAGGCTCATTAGAGCTTTTAGACCAGCTTAAATATTTGGTAGAAATGCCAAATGTTGTTGACCTGTGCAGCGAAGCTAATGTTGCTATAAACAGCGTTGAGCAGGTACAAAATTTGACTGCTGCGCTTGATGGCTCTACGTGGCAGGAAAGAGGTTCTGTCGACCTCACTGTGTCGTATAGTCGTGAGCTGTTGCAGGACGGCGCAGACTGGTTCGACAAGCTAAAAATTAGCGGTACGACAAACAACGGCAAGGATAAAGAAGAACGCCCTGCTGTAGATGGGGAAATTGTAAAAATTGAAATTACTGGTGAATTAGAATAAGGAGAGTGAATTGAATGGCGAACATTGACAGATTAGTTAACGTGCAGATTGCCTTAAATACCGCTGGCATCTCGTCCAATGGCTTTAACACGCTTATGATTGTGTCGGCTCATGAACACGCTGCTCCTGCGTATGTGCTGACAATTACTGATGCTGACCAGCTTTTGGATTTAGGCTGGGGCGCAGATGATGCAGTGTATAAAGCTGCATTACAAGCGTTTAGCCAGATTCCGCATTATGAAAGAATTAAAATTGGCAGAATGAACACTGATAGCTCTGTTGCGGATAACATGGCTAAAATCTGTGCTGTTGACAATGATTGGTATGGCTTGTGCTATGTTGAACGCACATCTGCAAAGATTATGGAGATGGCTGAATGGACCGAAGCTCATACGAAGCTTTATGGTACGTCTGTCGCTGAACCCGACGCTTTACAGGCAGGTGTCGAAACTGACACTGGCAGCAAGCTTAAAGCTAAAAATTATTATCGTACCTTTATTTTTTATCACAAAGAAGCAGACAAGGAATTTCCCGAAGCTGCTGTAATGTCTAGATGCTTCACCGTTTACCCCGGCGGCGAAACGTGGGCGAACAAGAAATTGGCTGGCATTACTAATGACGATTTAACTGAAACGGAATATCTTGCATTGACTGCGAAGAATTACAATACGTTCGAGAATTTTGCTGAGGATATTAGCGTTACTCAAAACGGTAAGACTTGTGCAGGCGAATGGATTGACGTTATCCGTTTCCGTGACTGGCTTGTGGAAACCATTAAAACCGAAGAATTTGCAATGCTTATCAATCGTGAGAAATTGCCGTACACTGATGCAGGCATTGCGCTTGTCGAGGGCGTGCTGAATAAAGTCTTGAAGCTTGGTCAAGACCGTGGTGGTATTGCTCCTACGGAATATGACGATAACGGCAGCAGGAATCTTGGCTACACGATTAGCGTTCCGAAAGCGGCGAATATTAGCGCAAACAAGAAAGCTCAACGTGTTCTGGATGATGTGAAATTTACCGCTCGTTTGGCAGGTGCTATCCACGCAGTTAACATCAAAGGTTCTTTGACATACGAAAATCTTATTCAAGCATAAGGAGGGCGAAATAAATGGCAAGAGTAAAAACATACGACCCGAAGAAGGTTAAAGTGCTGTTCGGCTCGCTTATTTTAACTGGCGTTGATGAAGGTACTTTTATTAACGTCGAGACGCAGGGTGACGGCATTTCCGCTGTCGTAGGCTGTGACCAAGAGATTGTGCGCAGCATTGACCCGTCCTCTATCTTAAAACAGGTTACTGTTACGCTGTTGCAGTCTAGCTCTAGTAATGCGGCATTGAGCTTGATTCAAGACGCAGATAATCAAAGTGGTGCAGGCTTGTTACCGTTGATTATTAAGGATTTAAGCGGCGACAGCGTTATGATTAGTGACCAAGCATGGATTGTTAAGAAGCCGAACTTCCAGCGTGGCAAGTCTGCTTCTGACGGTAAATGCGAGTGGGTATTTATGGCTGTTGTCCCCGACGAAGCATTTTTAGTTGGCGGTCATAGCTAAGGAGTAAAAAATGAGACAAGCAAAGTTTGAAATCAAAAATCGCAAGATTGGTGCGAACACCTTCTACGTTCGCGCTTTTCCACCGCTGCAAGGCTTAAAGCTGTACGGTGACCTGCAAAAAGCGGTTACGTCAGCTTTAAAAGGTGGCTTAACTCCCAACGGCGAAACCGAAGACATGAAAGAAGCACTTTTAGGAGCGCAGATTAACGTCGGTGCTATCCTTGCACAGTTAGGCGAAAGCTTTAATGGTGCAGTGCTTGCGCAGTTTTCCGAGCGTCTGCTTGATGCTGAGTATGTTAGCGTTAAGATTAAAGGCGAGGAAGAAGCTGTTATGTTAACCGAAGATGTTATTAATGAGCTGTTTACCGGCAAGCTCGTTGATATGCTGAAATTGGAGAAATTTATTATCGAGGTAAATTTCGGTGATTTTTTCGATTTAATTCCCAACCTCTCTGGATTCCGCGAGATGTTGGCGAACAAATAGAAATACCTGGCACGATTGACCCAGTGCTGACCGCTGAATCTTTTATTTGGCGGCCAGTACTGGCTAAAGTCGTCACTGTCACTGAAATTAAAGATGGCACGGTAACTTTAGGTGACTTGTGCAAAATTAATGCCCTGCTCGATATGCAGAGCGATATTCAGAAGTATCATCTTGACCACCCAAAAAAGAAAGGAGCTGATGCGCCGTGGACGTAAGAAGTTTAGCTATTGCCATTGGCTTTAAGGTAAATCACTCAAACGTCAAGCAGGTAGAGCAGACTACGAAGAGAGTTAAAACAGGACTTGAGCGTGTTGCTGATTCTGCTGATAAGGCACGAGATAAGGTGGATTCCTTATGGTCAAAATTTAGTCAGCTTGCGGCGTTCGCTGGCGTGTCGTTTACTCTTGGCAGCATTATTAACACGATTGACGAATGGAAGGTTATCGAAGGTCAAGTTAACAACGTAACCAAAAGTCAGCAAGAGTCGAAAGCTGTTCAGAAAGAAATTTATGAAATTGCTAGTCGTACTCGCCAGCAATACGGCTCTACCGCTGAGCTTTTTACCTCTGTTGCACGTAATGCACAGGAGCTAAAGAAAAGCACTAAAGATATTCTGCTGTTCACCGAGGATGTATCAAATGCAATGCTTCTCGGTGGCGGAGATGCTTCATCTCAGCAAGCCGCTTTGGTACAGTTAGGACAGGCTTTAGGCTCTGGTGTATTGCGTGGCGATGAGCTGAACTCTATCATGGAGCAAGCACCTCGTCTTGCTAAAGCTATTGCCGAAGGTATGGGTACGACAATCGGACAATTAAGGCAGATGGGACAGGAAGGTAAGCTCACTGCGCAGGATGTTTTTAATGCTATTCGTGGTCAGTCCGACCGCCTAAAAATGGAGTTAGGCAAGATGCCGTGGACTGTTGGGCAAGCGTCTAATAAAATGCAGAATGCTCTCGGTAAATTCTTTAAAGAGTTTGAGGACAAGACAGGCGTTATTGACGGCATGGCGAAACGTATGGCAAAGCTTGCTGACTATATCGAAAAGCTTAATCTTGACAACTTTATTGCAGGCTTGCGCGTTGCAGCTATCTATTTTGGCGTTCTTTTTGCTATGTCAAAGTGGAGCAGATTCGTAATGATGATTGCAACTGCTGTAAAATGGATTGTTGCTGTGCGTGATGCTTTAATATTAGCGACTGGAGCGCAAATAGCATTTAATAGCCAGACGCGAAAAGGTGCAGCGATTCAAATGCTTATGTTGGGCAAATTCCTGCTAATTGCGGCAGCGATTGCGTTCGTTATCCTGCTTATACAAGATTTTTATAAGTGGATAACAGACCCGACAGCAGATACAATGATGAAGCGTTGGTTTGGCGATTTTGACGATGTAAAGAAAAAAGCTGACGAATTTCTGACTACACTTGAAAATAGTCCTATTCGCTTTATACCTCTCTTTACGTGGATTTGGATTATCCTTGAGCTTATACGCGACCTGTATCGTTGGTTCTCTGGCGGTGACAGCGTTATCGGCAGTGCTTTAACTGGCTGGGGCGATAAATGGCAAAACTTCTGCAATTGGTTTAAGGAAGCATGGGATTCCGTTTCTAAAGCATTTGAAGATTTCTGTAACATGCGCGTCATTGATATTATTAAGCTTGCCATTGATTGGCTTGGGAAACTTGGTGATAAGATTGCCGAAACAGCAAGGTCATGGGGAGAGAGCTTGAAAGAAAAATTTGGTGGACCTCTATGGCCATCATTTAAAGAAGGTATTTCCAATTTTGTTGATAAAGGCGTAAACGGCACTGGCCCTACTGCTCATAACGATTTAGGCTATTATGGCAAGGTAGGCTTTACGTCCACAAGCTCAACAACTAGCGTTAACAATAGCGGTAATCAGCAAAACACTTTCTATATCACTGGTGTTAGCAATCCTAAAGCTACTGGTAAAGCTGTTGTCGCTGCATTAGATGAACGCGATAATGGCGGTTTGGGTAATGATATTAACAATCGCTATCCTGCTGTTTAAGAGGTGAGATTATGCTAGCAGATATTTTAGGCTTTAACATCAAGAATCCTACTGAAATCGGTAAGCTGAAAGTCGACATTGTGAAATCGTTTGAGTACCAGTATGACCAGGACGTTACAGGGCATCCAGTAGAAACAGGCTTTGAGATTGCTGACCACATTGTCAACAAACCTCTAAAGTTGACAATGACTGTCGGCATTGCTTCTTCGCCTGTAACGTGGTTTTGGAAGAACGGTTACGGAGCAAAGAAATTTGCCAACGGCTTGCAGCTTTTGGAAGAGATTAGGGATAAGAAAGAGCCTGTCACTATCGTTCGACCCGAGAAGAAATATGACAATATGGTTATGACTTCTTGCCGTGTTAGTAAGCAGGATTCTACGAAAAGCATTATCTATGCTGACCTTTCTTTTATGCAAATTGTCAAGGTAACTACGCAGACCACGGCGATTCCCGAAAACGTTGTTACGGTGTCACAAGAAGAAAACGCAGGAGAAACAGCGGCAAACGTAGGAGCAGCAGATACAACTTCTGTTGATGTTGGTGGTGGCTCACTAGACATTTCTAGCGATAGTGGTTTAGATTTTGGCGGCACTGGGGAAACGCCGACTAATAAAAGCTGGCTTGCTGCTGGTGTCGACAATGTTAAGAGCGGTTTAGGTTTAATTTTAGGAGGATAGCATGATTACAATTAATTTTGCAAACGGCAATGATGTTGTTTTTAGCGTTCCTCTCGACGACGTAAAGTACAAAATCCGCATGATGTGGAATCACGAAGGGCAATTTTGGACGCTTCATCTGTGGGACGCTAACGATAATGTCATTCTTGCTAATGTTCGTGTGGTGCCTAAATTCCCGCTTTTGATGAACCACCACGTAAAGAACGTACCGAGAGGTGAATTTATCGTGTTAACTGAAAAAGAGGAAGTTGGCAGAGATGATTTTCAGAGTGGTGCGGCGACGCTCGTGTATTGTACGGAAGATGAATTTTACGGAGGTTAACTATGGCACAGTTTGACCGCATTTATAAAATTACTCTAGGCGTGCAAGGCTCTGACGGCGTGGTAGTTGAAGCAAAAGCGAAAGAGCATGGATTAGAGATTGAATTTGACATTGCTAAAAGCCTTGCCAAACAAAGTAACTCCTGTTCGCTAAAAATCTACAACCTGTCGAAAGCGACTGCTGACAAATTGGAGAGAGCAGATACAATCTGTATTCTTGAAGTCGGGTACAGCGAGGACGCAGGCTTAAAGAGAATCTTTATCGGCTGGGTAACTGACTGCTATTCCTACATGAGCGGTTCTGACAAGGTTACTGAGATGAAGCTTTATGATGGGCACGTTGCTATTCGTGATAGCATCGTGTCCCTATCTTATGCGAAGGATGTTAGTCGAAAAAAAGCTATCGACGACGTGGCAGCAGATATGGGACTTGTCGTGACCTATGCTGATGATTGCGAGTTTACAACATTCGCTAATGGCTTTTCTTTTGTTGGAGCAGGGCGTGAATGTCTTGATAAAGTCTGCGAGGGCACTGGTCTTGAATGGAGTATTCAAAACAATACTTTGCAGATTATTAAGCAAGGCGGTAATACCAACGTGCAAGCTATAAAGCTTACTCCCGAAAGCGGTCTAGTAGGTTTTGTAGAAAAACTGCTCAAAGGACCGAAAAAAGCCGCCAAACAGACTAAGAAGAAGTCTAAGAAAGTTACTCAGCCTAAACGTGAGAAAAAAGCAGGGTGGAAAGTAAAATGCTTACTTCAACCTGTGTTAAATCCAGGAGATTTAGTCTACATTGATTCGCAGGAAATAAAAGGCTGGTTTAAAATTGAGAGTTTAAAGCATAACGGCTCGTATAGCGGTCAGAACTGGTATACAGAGCTTGAAGTTTATGAAATTGTACCGAAGGAGTGATGAAAGATGAGCCTTGATGCAACGGCGGACACGCTAGAGGGATTAGAAAATCTTATGAAGCAGAAGATAGGCAACATTCACACGTGCTTGCCAGGTACGATTTTGTCTTTCGATGCTGCAACTTGCCTTGCCAGCGTAAAGTCAACGCTAAAGAAATACACCGCCGATGATAGGGTACTTGAATATCCTGTTATCGACGGTGTTCCTGTTTTTATGCCGCACGCAGGAGCGGCACAGATAACTTATCCAGTTAAAGCAGGAGATAGCTGCTTGATTGTGTTTTCTGAGCGCAGTATTGACGAGTGGCTAGGAGCAGGGAGCGACGACAACCACGACCCACGGCAATATGACTTGACGGATGGTTTCTGTTTTGTCGGCATGATGCCCTCGCAGTCAATCTCTGCTGATAACGTGGAAGTTATTAATGGCGGCACAAAGATTAGCCTTACGCCTAGTAACACGATTAACGTCGTGGGCAATATCAACGTGCAAGGGACAATTACTTGCACAGGAGATGTGCAGGGGGGCGGCATTAGCCTTATAGGTCATACACATTCGTACCATCATGGTACTACGAGTTCGTCGCAGTAAAGGAGGGACGCTATGAAGAAAGAAGATGTTTTGAGAGCCTATGATGAACAAAAAGCGGCTTGCATTGTGGCGTTTCCTACGCTGACAAGCTCGTGGAAATATTTTGTACAGATTGAGCAAGCCATTGAGCATTATTACAGCACTACGGATAGAGTTTCTGATGCTGTACGTGCGCTCATCCGTGCTATGTATGTGTCACAGACAAGAGCTGCGTTAAAATGTGCCGATGATGAAAAATACGGTATTAAATACAGCGCAGACACAGGAAATGTTGACTTAACGCCATACTGGTATGCTTGGGACTGGCTGAAAGAAAGTCTTGCTGATAAAATCGAGTACAAAATTCTTGAATCGAATCCAGAAAGTGCCCAAAAAAGCGAAAATCTGGAATCCATTCCAGAAAAAGTTGTTTCAGAAGAACAACCTGCGCTTGACATTATTGTTGATGACGTATTGACAGCGAGAATTGTAGAAGCTGCACAGATTAATGAGTTAGCTGAATCGTTCTGGCAGTCTAACAGCAAGATGGATTTTATTTGTCTTGTAGAGGATAGGGGCAAGGTTGTAGAAACGCCCGACAAGAAAACGCTTGTTAAAAAGCTTTATCTTGATTGTGGCTTACTTACGCAGATTCAAGAGAACGGTTTGGACGTATATGTTCCCAGCTACATCGGAGGTGATGCAAGTGCTTGACTTAGCTTTAGACGCAAAGACGCATGACCTCGCTTTAAACGGGGATGTGCTGTTTATCGACAATGCCGAGCGTGTGGCACAGCAGATAAAAATTCAGCTTCTTACGTTCCTCGGAGAGTGGTTTTTGGACGTTACGCATGGTGTACCTTATCTCGATTATGTGCTTATCAAAAATCCAAACTTTACGCTGATTAGAGAGCTTTTCCGTGAGCAGATTTTAAAGGTTGACGGAGTGAGTAATTTAGTCAGCATTGACATTGATTTTAACTCTGCTACACGGCAAATGTCGTTGAGCTATGAAGCAGAAACAGAATACGGCATGATTACAAGGAAGGAGGTTTTAGGCTATGGAGTACGGAGTAACAGTTAATGGTTTTGTGCGAAAGCGTCTGCCCGAAATTCGGGAAGATATTTTTAAGAGTCTAGAGCAAAAATTAGGCTCATCTGTTAGTCGTAAGCCGAATAGCATGATTGGCGTGCTTGTCGGAGTATATGCCGCAGAACTGAACAGAATGTGGCAGCTTTTAGAGCGTGACTATTATGACCGCTCACCGATTAGCGCAGGAGAGGGAAGCTTAGACAACACTCTTGCTTACACTAACGTACAGCGCAAGAAAGCGCAGGCAAGTTATCTATATGCTGTATGTTATGGACGTAGCGGTATGGTTCTCCCTGCTAACTGTCAGATTAAAGATACATCTGGCTATAAGTGGAACATTATCGAGGAAAGCACCATTACGCTTAATGACTGCGTACACGTTACACTTGATGTTGCTACACCTGTAGATGGCAAGGTGTACAGCGTGCAATTTGATAATGACGCAGTTATCAAGTACACCGCCAAAACAGGAGATACAGCTCTTGTTGTCGCCGTTGCTTTGGCTTCTCAGAGTGTTCCAAAATGGCAAGGCAATGTAGTTGATGGCAAATTAGTTTTTGAACGCACTGACAGGCGATATGGAGCTGTGGTAGTGCCTAATGAATCGTTTACCGTCATGCAGGTTGGCAGTCCTATTCGTTTTGACTGCGAGGAATACGGAGAAATAGAGCCTTTGCTGAATAACGTTACTTTTATCAACACAAATTACGATGGCTGGTTTAGCGTCAGCAATGAATCTGAAACCTACGTAGGACGTGACTATGAAACAGCCAGTGAAGTGCGTCAGCGTTACGCATCGGCGGTGTTTAAAAACAGTGTAGGCATGGTGGAGAGCATTAAGGCGGCACTTATGGAGCTGCAAGATGTTACCAGTGTCACGATTTATGAGAACCGCACAGATGAAACGGTTGATGGATTAAAACCTCATTCCTTTCAAGCTATTGTTTTCGGCGGTGACGAAGAAGCTATTGCTCGTACAATCTTAAGCGTTGCACCGTTGGGAATTGACACGAACGGCGATGTTTGCGTGCGCGTTGAAGATACAGAAGGAGCATCACAGAATATTTGCTTTAGTCGTCCTCATGAAGTACCGATTTACGTCAAAGTTATTATTAAAGAATATAACGAAGAGGTACTGCCTGGTGATGCTATTGACAAAATTAAAAATATCGTGTTGGCGCAGTTTAAAAAACTCTCTATGGGTAATGATGTTATTTACCAACGTCTGCTTGGTCCTATTTACAGCGGCATTGACGGCATTAGCTATATTGAGTGTAGCGTGTCTAAAGACGGTCAAACGTATAAGCAAGAAAATATTGCTATCGACCGAGGGGAGCTGGCTGTAACAAAACTCGCTGACATTACGGTAGCATTGGAGTTATAACCATGACAACAAGCGAAAGAATGTATAACCATTTGTTAAGCCAGTTCCGCAACAAACAAAACATTAAAGCTTTCCTTGATGCTATCGGAACAGAGCTTGACGAAATAGACAAAGTACGTGAGCAAATACGGACGCAGATATGGCCTAGTACCGCTGTTGGAAAGCAACTTGACATTTGCGGTGAAGTTGCAGATATTTCGCGCCGTGTTGAAAATGCTATTGCTATGGACTTTTTCGGCTTTCCAGACCACGGCGATATGGGATTTGGCATGGCTCCGTTTCGCAGGATGTACGATAACTATTTAACATCAAGCGACTTGAACGACCGCTATTACCGCCTTGCTATTATCTCTAAAATTGAGAAGAACACGACTGACTGCTCACGTGTCAGCACGATACGCAGCATTAAGAAAATTTTTAATGTGGACCGAGTGAGTGCAGTAAACGCAGGTAATGCAAAAATGCGCATCGGCATTGGGCGTTTGGTAACGAGCAAGGAAAGCCGCTTGATTGACGCACTTAATCTTATTATTCGCGGGGCAGGCATAGGCATTATTTATGTTTATTCTTTTAACGATGCCAACACATTCGGCTTTAGCAGGAATGGAGAAAATCCATATGGATTTAAGGGTTTTAATAAAGGCTCGTTTGCGAGAATTATAAAAATAAAAGGAGGACTTGTTGAATAATGGCAACAAAACAACCTAAATTTGATGTAATTTTTGGCAGTAGTGCAAGCACAGGCGAAATGCTTAACGAATGGCCAGAACTCGAATATCTGCGTGGTTGGGGTTATCTTGATAAAGGAGAAGCTCCGCCATTAGAGTATTTTAACAAATTACAGAATGTTAGTGACTTAAAAAGCGCATACCTTTTTAACAGTTTAAACATTCGCAAGAGCAATACCACGTACACAAATGGTGACATCGTGTTGTCGCCTAACATCTCTAAAAAATTTGCTCTTTATTGCTCTGTTGGCGGCGATACTGCAATTAATGAGCCAGATTTTAGTAAAGCTGAAATTGGTTCGACTTTCAGTGATGGTTCTGTAACGTGGGAAGTTATTCCTCGTGCTTGTAAAATTACTATTGCTAGCGAACAAACTATAAAATCTATGGTTAAGGAGGCATTTGAGTAATGGCAATTTATGAAGATTTAGTTAGCAAAGCTCGTTTAAAAACTTTTCTTGATGAAATAAAAAAACATTTTCCAGTATCGGTAAACGGTAAAAAACAAGATTCTAACGGGAACATTGTTATTCCAAATTTTGGCGGTGCATCCGCTTCATCTAATGGTACGTCTGGAATGGTTCCAGCTCCTTTAAAAGGTCAACAAGATAAAGTATTGAAGGGTGACGGAACATGGGATATTGTATCTATTGCTGGTGGCGGTACAGGACAAACTACTGTTGCTGGTGTACGCAATATTTTAGGTTTAGGCAATACAGACGGACCATTGCCAATTGCCAATGGTGGTACTGGAGCAGATAATGCTGCTAGTGCTAGAACTAATTTAGGTATCGATGCAACGTTATTTAACCCCACAGGTAGCATTTTGCCTTTTGCGGGTAGTAGTATTCCTAGTGGGTATTTAGCTTGTAATGGTAGTGCTATCAGCAGAACAACATATTCGGCTCTATATAATGTTATTGGTACTAAGTATGGTAGTGGTAATGGTAGCACTACTTTTAACTTACCAAACCTTGAAGATAATAGATTTATGGAATTTCATAGCACTCCTGCTACAAAGAAAAATGCAGGCTTGCCTAATATTACAGGTTATATTGATAAAATTAGAGTTAAGCTGAATAGCGATTATGCAACAAGTGGTGCATTTTCAGGAAGTGTAAGCACTTCGAGTGGAGATTCTTCTGCTGGTTCGGCAAACACAATTAAATTTAATTTTAATGCCTCTAAAGGCGGTAGCGCTCTGTATGGCGCAAGTACAACAGTACAACCGAAATCCTTGACAGTAAGAGCAATTATCAAATATTAAGGCGGTGACAAAAATGCAAGTATATAAATATGACAAAGAAACAAAAGAGTGCATCGGCACAGAACCTGCATTATTAGACCCTTTGGAAACTGAACAGCAGGGCAAAGACGTTTATTTGCTGCCTGCTAATGCCACATTTATACCACCAACAGAACCGCCAGACGGTTATGTAAACGTATGGAATGGCTCAGTTTGGGAACAGGTAGAAGACCACCGTAAGCAAGAATATTGGCTGCCAGAAGACAAATACGGCGCACCTGCTCATGAAATGAAAGAGCTGGGGCCATTGCCAGAAGGCGCAACACTCACAGCTCCAGAACGCACGCTTGACGATGCCAAATCTGCCAAAATCGCTGAGCTGAAGGCTGAGAGGGATGCAAAAGAGGTTGAGCCGATTAGCTACAATAGCAACAGTTACGACTACGATGACAAGGCAAGGGAGCGCATCAACGCTGCTATTATCGCGCTTGACGTGCAAACAACTCAAACTAAGAGTACAGCAACTATTGATTGGACAACCGCTGATAATCAAGATGTTAAGGTTACTGCTGACGATTTACGTTGCGTAATCGCATCCGTGGCAAACCGCTCAAACGCCTTACATGTAGCGTATCGTGAGGCAAAGGTTAAGGTAGAGGCAGCGACAACAGTTGCTGAGGTTGAGACAATTACTTTAGGCGTATAAAAACGCTGAAAACCTTGATATGACTGCGCTTGAGAGCTTTTGGTAGGCTGATAATTTATAGCAACACGTAAGTAATAATTCGTGCGGCTGGAGGTGGGAACATTGACATAAAGAGTGTGTAAAAGAAATACGAAGATAAGACAGGTGATGCCAATGATTGTATAAACCTTATCCAAAATAAAAAATAAAGAG
>ERZ1034878.44-NODE-44-length-62796-cov-174.409126_pt1 | contig 62796 bp, 97 predicted proteins | sample MGYA00520593_ERZ1034878 | MGnify/ENA primary metagenome ERZ1034878 (study PRJEB33766, sample SAMN09781724) | gut metagenome | biome: gut microbiome | host: Homo sapiens | place: Madagascar | study: EMG produced TPA metagenomics assembly of the PRJNA485056 data set...
GCCCCCCTCCCATGTCGCAGGTGTGAGGGGGGCTGATATTTTCGTGACCCCCCATATGCTTTTTATATTATATTTGACCCCATTTATTTCTTTTTTGTTCGAAACAAAGTCAAAGACAACATGAAAAGTCATTTAATTGTCCTTTCTAATTCTTAGAATGAAAGCAGGAATGATTGAGAAGACACAGATAAGAAGTTACGTTTGTTCATTTGTAGACTCGGAATTCGAATCTTCTTGAACTTCTTCGACAACCTTAATGTAACGATCAAATGGATCATACTTGATGATCTCATCGATAGCCGACTCAACATCGTCAACATTAGCAGCTTCGTTATTAGATTCAGAAGAATTCGTGATTCGAGCCAAATAAGAACAAGAAGAATAGCCTTTGTCCATGTCAAAACGATACCAATCATCGAATTGAGTAATTGGATTGAAAGGATTGTCTTTTGTAGACAGAGCAACAACTCTCATTTAGTCGAAATTCACCTCATTTCAACACATCATTTGATGTAGTTATAAATCGTTGATGTAGAAACACCAAGAGCTTCGGCTATTTCAGCATTGGTGTATCCACTCGCAGACATGGATTTAATCTTCTGAACCTTGGTATCACTCAACTGAGTGGTAGTCTTAGGCATAGCACGAGCCTTAAGGGCATCTTGATCGGTATACCTAAGAATTTGCATGAGTTTACTGTCGCTAATGGCACCTGCCTGAATGGCTTCCCATTCATTGTCAGTGATGGTAAACCGAGTTCCTTTACCACTTGCACCGACATCGGCACGAGCATCGTTAATCGAATTCTGCTTAAGCTTCTTGTATGCCTTCTTCTCTGTATAGAGCTCGGGGTTGGCCTCAACCTTAGCCTTCACAACAGCATTAGCATTGATTTGAGCCTGCCTCTCTTTAGGGGCGTTACGGGCAGCCTTATCGATCTTCTCGTTAAGACTCTGCACCTCGGAAGAGTACTTTTTAGCAGCTTCAGGAGAACGTTCAAGCTTTTCTGTAGACAGGTACGAAAGTCGAGCTCGATTGCCTAGGGCCTTTACTTTGTTGGCGTAGTCCGCATAGGCGTTTTCCTGGGGGGTACCTGACGAGAGGTCATTCACATCCCTAGTGTAAAGAGTCTGTGACACTTCGATCGTAGCAGGAACAATCTTTCCACTCTTTTTGTCGTAGTAGGTACGACCAGACTCTTTGTACTCTACTTCGCCAGTCTCAGGATTGATACGACCAGAACCTCTACGCTCAGGCACTCGAACAGTTTGCTTACGACGAGAGAGAAGTGTAGAAGCTCCGCCTGTCTTAAGTTCGCCATTCTCATCGTATCGAGTCTGCCACTTCTGTTTCAGTTCTTCGATATGATTGTCCTTCTCGGACTGCCGGTAGTCAAGCTTATGCTTGACAGCATCGATGACTACCATACTATGCTTAACAGCCATAGCGATCTCTTCAGGAGGTGCATTCTTCAGAGTCATGTCTGTGATTAAGTTGGAAACAATGCCCATTTGCTTTTGCTTCTGGGATTCTTTCATCAACCTAACTCCAGTCTTGCCTTCTGTTGAGTACGCAGTCTTAGGATCAAAGCCTTCCAATTCCTTTAACGGACGACTGGTCTTGACTTTAACCTTATCGTTGACAGGAATGACGGTTACTTGATCGCCATCAAAGTCTGCGCCCGACAAACGTTCTGCGACCTTTGAGTTGATACCGACTGCATCGATTGCATTACCCAATGCTTTCTTAGCAGTGGGGTTCTTATTGTTGACAACCAGCTCAGGGATCTCGAACGTTCCACCATGAGGATAACGAATCAGCACAACGCGTTCGCCATTCTTATAGTTCGGAGCATAGACCTCATTGTCTTTGAGTTCATCAATCGGCAAGATGACTTGGTTCTTCTGTCTTGGAAGAGCAGCAGCCTTCAGATGTACGGCGGCAGAGTCACAAGAGTTTGCAAAATCAAGAAGAAGCTTTCTCTTAATCGTAGGATTCGTATAATCCATGATTTCTTGATACTGATCATCAAGATCGGCATAAGTAAGATTGAGTTGCCTCTTGATTAAAGACATCGGCTGTTTGGAAAGAAACTGAGAAGATAAGTTAATCGACTGACCTTGCCAATCTCCTTCTTCTTTCAGTTTATTAATTGCAGAGAGATGTTCTTTGCCATCTTTCCCGACATAATGAGACTGACCGTTGGCCTTGATAGTTGCACCAAAAGGATTGTCGGGATCATCCTGAATCTTCTTAAGCACATCCATCTTACTTTTGTTGGAACTCTTGTTAGTGTTAAAGACAATGTCATAGCCATCAGGAATATTATCCGAATACATGGCCATGCCTTTCAGATAATGACTTCCATCAACCATGATACGAACCTGAGCATAATGGGACTGCCCAAGATTTAAGTCTTCTACACCAGGACGAATCTCGATAACACCATCTTTCGATGTGCCACCTTGATCACCATAATTGATCTTGATTCGATCAGATGCGATACTTGCCGGATACTCACGCTTGAAGTAATTGAATCCGCCATCTTCCGAATGGTAGTCTTTTACCTGCTGAATATCATCACGATTTGCATAGGCGTCACCGATCGTTGTTCCCGGCTTACAAAGAACTTTTATTGTTGTTTGTTTACCCGGGTTTGTTACCTGAGGAACGCCCACACCGTGAACTTCGTATCCTTCAAGCTCCAGCATAGTAAGTGCCTCATTCAGCTTGCCAGAAGAAACACCGAGCTCTCGCTCAACGCCAGCACCGACATCCAAATATGGTTTGGAATTGAGTTCTTCTTTCAGAACTTCAGCTGTGCTGATGGCCTGATTTGCGCGAGCACCAACTTTCTCATCCAACAGAGTACGGATCGATGAGTCGTTTTTGTAACCCATAATATCCGTAATCTCTTGGAGAGACTTGCCTTCTGCTCGAAGTTGTTTTGCTCGTTCGGCTTCTGCTCGACGTTGCTCATGCTGAGAGAGCTGATAGAAAGCACGATAGTCGGTAGAGCTCATATTGAACTCTTTGCGAATATTCTCGCCAGACGGATCCCATCCCTGTGCTCGAAGCTCATCCACACGCTTCAGAAATGCTTTCTCTGCATCCAGAATCGTAGGCTTTTCACCACGAGCCAGCATAGCATCTGCTGTTCCCTGGAACCAGGGTTCATGTTGATAAGGAATTTCACCAGAACCCCATTTATAGCGCCCAGATCTTCGCTTAACGCCATAATGGGCTAGAATTTCCGCCTCGATGGAGGCATCCCCGTCAAGAATAGGATCTCCGAGAACGGGATCATAAATATCCATGGTTAGCCTCCTTGTTTATCGAGTTTTCGAAGTTGCTTGTCAAACCTCACGATGAGATTCATGATTGCTCGAATATCATTTGGATCGGGTACACAAATTTGACAGTCATCGTTTTGATAGATTCGAAGTTCTATTCCGATATCAAACGGACTCACGTCATACTCCAAACAGAAAAGAGCAGCATATATCATAAGCTGTTCCATATGAGTCGGAGTAATTCCCGTTTTCAAATCGTGAATTCTCAGAAAGTCATCACGAAATGAAATAGCATCTGCAGTCCCAAAGCAATATTCCGAATAGTACAGAACCTGCTCTGGTGTCATGCGGAATCCAATAGCGTCGTTGACATAAAGATTCAAAGTTTTCTTTGATCTCGCCAACTTTTGATTTAGCTTAATACACAGCGCCGCAAACTCATGAAGCTTAGTACCTTCTTCGGAAGCGCGATAGTTAAAGAAACTATTCGCTAGCTTTTCGTCGTTGTAGTTGAGCCAGTGGTACTTGCTTGCTCCGAGGAATGCGTGCTGTCCTACGAGTTTTGAATGATCGTTGAAGATCATGCAGTACCTCCTCTTTGTTCTCCGGTGAGATAAAGGCCGCAAAGGACATCTTATTGAGAAAGGCCACCCAATAGTCCTGATTCGGACGATGCGCTGCGCGTGCCCCTCTTTTACACTCGAGCGCTGCCCAATGCTTACCGTAAAGAACTAAGAGATCAGGAAATCCTTGTATGTAGGTTTCGACCTTGAAAGCAAGTGCTCCAGGAAACCGAGTCATGATTTCCTTGATCAGCTTTGCTTGAAAGTCTCTTTCCTTTGCCAAGTGAGTTCCTCCTCTCTTAAAACTTTAAAGAGTCTGAATGGTGTGTGTCTTACTTAAATCGGACACATTTCCCTTCTCCTCCCATTAAATACCATGTTTTTTTCGCGCGGAAAGATCCTTCCGCTTCTTTTCGACCAAAATATCAACAAAAAGTATGCGGAATCATCATTCCTAAAAGTTCAAAAAATATTTTTTCGCCTATATTACTATATATGTTTAAAACTCCTACGTGTAATTGAAAAAAAATTTAAAATTTAAACTTTTCGGAACGAAGTTTCCGCATGCAAAAAACCCCGAAACCCCTGATATTACTGGGTTTTTTGGACCTTCGCTCGACAAAAAAGTCGGGGCAAACTATTCCTATTTTTAAGGCACAACTATTCCTCAAAAATGGCCACTTTTTTCGCTGGAACGATTTTTCAACTTTTGAGAGAAAAAACAGCTTAAAATAGAGGAATAGTTATTCCTTAAATTTCGGAATAGTTGTTCCGCATATTTTAGGCATGATCATGCCGTCCGAAACAGTCTAAAAACAGTCTAAAATCAGTCCCTAAACAGCCTCTCAACAGCCTCTCAACAGCACGAAAAATCGGCAAAAAAGAAGAGGGCGTGATTTCTCAGCGTCCCCCTCTTTTCTCTACTCACCGACGAGTCATCAAATCTGTCGGGTCGATCCCCAGCACTCGACAGCAACGAAGTCCATCAAAGAAATTTGGAATGGTGATTCCATGCTCCCAATTTCGAAGAGCGCGAGCACTTACCACCAACCGTTCCGCGAGCTTTGCCTGAGACCAGCCCAGCTTCATTCGACGACTGCAAATCAGTTGACCAAAGTCTTTCGAACTAATCACTATTATCCTCCTTCACAACGATCTCTTTCCCTAAAACCTTCGCAAGTTTCAGGATATTTCCGATCCGTGGGAGGTAATGTCCGGCCTCATAATTGCCAATGGAGCCCTTCGGAACGCCAGAAATCTCGGCCAATTCACGCTGTGTCATCCCTCTTTCTTCTCGTCGCCGAGCTAAATTATCCCCAAATTTACTCATTTTTCACCTCGATTGGTCTGGCATAGCAGATGGTATTGAATAAATCACGACGAATATAAACCGTTTTGTCGGGTCCATTCACCAAATCTATGCCACGAATCGCTTTTTTATGGGCTTGATTATTCCGCTTTTCAAGAATTCGAGCGGCTTTTCGAAGATTTCGACGCATAATCTTATAGCCATTATGCGGAATTTCGAACATATAGCATCGATTCATGGATTTACGAACAAATCGAGCCTCTCTTCTCTGGAATTTGTTCATATCAGTGCCTCCCAAGCCACCGACAGAGCTTGTAAATCAGCCAGAAGGGACCAAAAAGCAGTAAGCAAATGAAATCTTTCATGATAAAACCTCCAAAATATCAAAAATGTGGGTTGTTAAATCCAACCAAAGAGAAGGGAAAAGACTAAAATGAGGAGACAAGCGAAGAAATAGCCCATTTCAAGAAGCAATTTCTCGTAATAGATGGGTTCTGTCTTCTCATCGGAGTTCGTAAATCGGATGAAATGGTATGCAAGGCATAAAATAGAGAGGATCAGATTGCCAATTAAGAAGTATTTGATCATTTCTCTACCTCTTTGATCTCCATGTGGATGATCTTCTTGGAGTTGATGACCGTATATTCATTTTCTGAGTCCGGAAATACTGGATAAGGAACACGACAGATCTGTTCGATAATATCTGTCACCTGCTGATCAGGACTCGTTTTCGGCATATCGGCAGCATAACGCTTATCGCCTTCTAATGTAATTTCAACATGCCAATAAGTCAACTTAACTCACCTCCGAAATATAAGAAATAGCGAGCTTTGTTAAAATCAACAAGCTTGGACTTCATTTTTTTCAGTTCATGGGAATTGGATGTCCAAACCTCCATTTGAGTTTTGACGAGCTCACTACTAGCAAGCTCGGGATAAGCAGCCGCAACAAGCGCAACGGCGCTGTCCGACATCTGTACATAAGTGATTTGCTCATGCTCGCAATAGGCCTTGACCGCCGCGTCAATAGACTGCTCGATTTGTGCATTCTGGTTTTCGTAGATTTCGATTTTCTCTTGAATGCCGAATCCAGAAGCGACAGTGACGATATTCCAAAGGGTCCAGATGCCAAATATAACGGCGAAGATGGCACCCAGAACGCCAGGAACAACAGCGAGAAAACCGAATTTGTTTGTGGAACCGTCTATGAATTCCGCTAGGAGAACCAAGCCCAGAGCGATAGCTAACAATACAGTGATCATTTCTTTACTCCTTTCTTTCACGGCTGGCCTCATGCGTGAAGCCGTCCGGATACCGATTTTTCAGTTTCTGCAAATTGAGTTTAGCGATGGTGTCCACACTGATCCCGAGTTCATTGCAGAGCTCGGTGAGATACCAGAGGACGTCGCCCGCCTCCAGCAAAAGAGCCTCGATGTCGAGTTCGTGACCATGGAACATAGCCTTCTTGACGATTTCCTGGCATTCTCCGGCCTCTCCGTTAAGCCCCATAACGGCCTCCAGAAGTCGCTTAGAGCACACTTTAACCGGAGCGCCTTCCGAACTCATACCATAGATCTCCTCTTCACCAGCAAGTGTTGAGAAGGCCGGGAGAGGGCCTAAATAGGCCATGGCTTTATGTCGGTACTCCATCATGTCCATCATAAACGATTCATCACCTCGTTTCCTCTTATGGACGGTAGATTGATATTAATCGTGCTCGGGATTGTTTCCGGTTCGGTCTTCTTACAATTGATTCGGAAATACTTGCAATTGACTATGACATTAAATGCTGGGTTTTTCTTATTAAACGGCTCGGCATCAACGAGCAATTGACGATAGTCATCCCGAATATTGCAAATGGGGAAATGGATGCAATTATCACAAGGGGTCATATGATTACTCCTTTCGATTCCACGTTGGTGGATTTGGCTGTTTCTTGGTTGTTTTTCGTTCCGGGAATGCCACGATATAGCCCTCTGCAATGGCTTCCTTCATTCGTGTTTCCGCCCAATTGCGAGCTTCTGCATAATTTTGGAATACCGGTGTTGTATTTAGCTGATTCCATTTGTCGACCATCCGATATTGATGAGCATTGGAGTCCCAAATAAATCGACACTCTTCTTCTGCTCCGCCAAGGCCAGCAACAAATATCTTGCACTGGCGAGTAAAGTCGGCCTCTATAGAAGTGACCAGTTTGGAGTGAATGTAAATGAGCTTCCGTCGTTCAGACGGAGGATATAAACGTACCTCATTGACGAGGAATACGCGACTCATAATATCCATTACTTGTTCTCCTGGGGCTCTTCGTCGAAGATCTTTCGAACTAGCTCGTCGGTAAGGTGCTGCGCCTGCAAATGGAATACTGCGGTATTCAATTCCTCAATAGTCCGGGATGGCTCATACCGCTTACAATGAAGCGGCCGTATCTGAATTCCGAGTTCCGGGAGATTGTACCGAGCCGTCTCTTCGATACAGTGTTTATACATCTCTTTCGTCATCCCACGGAATTGACATTCGAATCGACAAATATCCTGATGAGCGCAGGTATCGCAGTCGCAAGTGGCCCGATCGATGGCTTCTTTCATGGAAAGTTCGGGTTTTTCCTTCTTTTCCAGCCGGAATCCCTGCGGATGAGTTTTCTTTGTTCCCAGAATCTCCTGATCCCAGCATTTGGCGCAGACTTCATTGGTGAGCTGACCCGGCTTCATGATGCAGGCGCCATAGGCTGTCCCTGAAGTAATGGACTTATCGGCATCGACAAGCTTCTTATAATGAGCCGGACAGCCCTGGATTCCGCCGAAGACACCGTCGTCCACAACATTCTCACCATAGTTCTTGATTACAAATTCACGACGAGTCATTTCGATTCTCCTTTCTTATTGTCTGCCTTCGTCAGCAGAATATACTGATTTTCGTATTCGCGGTCGGTGACGATCCCGCGTTTTGCTTTGTTCATGGATTCCTCATCCCAGTAAATCGTGAAATCAATTTCGGGATACTCCTTTTCAAGGGCCCAATCTTTCGGAATCTTGCGAATGGACTTCTTTTCCGGATCGTAGAAGAAAATATACTCCAAATTCAAAGTCTCATCTTTTGCGACTACTCGGATTTCAGCATTGGCCCTCATCAATGCGACGATGACGAAATTCCCAACCACAAGGAGATCGGTATTTGGAGAAAAATTCACCCGAACAAATGTCCAAAACTGTCCGCCAACGACCGGCATGGGGACTTCATCGTTCAGCTGCTGGGAAATCGGTGCATTCCAGCAAGCAGTGCACTCGGGGTACATACCACATTCGGGTGAGCGAAGCTTAGCAGTAGATGGATCAATATCCACAAGATCCAAATAATCGCCCGGGCAACCGACAACACCTCCCCTAACCATACCAAACACTTCATTCGGATGATTTTTCAGCATCCATTCTTTACGTGTCATATTATTTCTCCTTTCTTCCTTGACATTCAGCTTCGTATTCCAGCATAATTCACACACAAACGGAGTCATATCATGGCATCCTTTGCATGGCTTATTGGCGCGCACACTTGGGTCAATTCTTACGAGCTCATTATAGGAAGTAGGGCAACCGATCACGCCACCATCCGCGTTCTCGTTGATGTATGCCGGAAGATTCTTTTCAATCCATTCTTTCCTTGTCATAGGAATTCCTCCTGCTCAACGTCACCGCCGGCAACCGTGACAGACCGCATAACCTTCCCGGTCTCTTCATCATAGTAAAGAGAATCGAGAATATAATCGATCTGGGACTGCACGTCCGGATCAGTCATCCTCAGCACTTCATAGCCCTCCAGGCCAACGGTCTTCCGAAGCTTCCCCAGAACGCCACCCGTCCACTGTCTGAATTTACGAGCCTCTAGCTTGCGAGAAGCGAAGAGTGCTTCGTAGATACCGGATTCATTGATGACGAGCATACTGCGAGTGATGTTATCACCCGGCTTTCGACCAATATCCCGGCCGATCATGTCCTTTGTGATGTGCTTAACCGGATCGCGAGAATATCTAAGGTCGTTTGAACCGGCATTAGATACATCGATCGCGACTCGTTCCATACATTCGGGCGGAATTCGCTCGCTAACATACTTAGATTTTAATCCAAGCGCATCGCAAATATCTTTGAGAACTGCATACCAGTCTCCATCGAGATTCACGAAACGGATATCATACCCGTTCCAATTTTCAATTCTAGTTTCCATTGTTACTCCTTTCAAATACCTGTTATGGGTTTTACCCATCTTAGATCCTTTTAAAGGACCTTAGATATCTAATACCCTTTTGAAGGTGGTTAGATACAACCTCGGTTTTAGCGATCTCGAATATCTGACCCCAGTTCAATTGTGTATAGATCCTCTTGGAATATAAAAGGGTGTCCTATCAAACCGACCAGTGATACCCTCCAAAATATCCTCGGCCATACTTAGACACTTCCGACAATCATAGTACAAATTAGCATCTAGATAAATTCCAGCGAGATTATTCCAAAATAGGGAATCATCTAATGCTCGACCAACTGCATCGGAACACCACTGCTGTGCTCGAAGGTTTTTGACGTATTCGAGGTTGTGTGCCGCCTTACGATCAAGCTTCTTGTCCTCCTCATACCAGTAAAGGTAACAACCAACGATCATTAAGAGACCCACACCGAAAATAATCCCGAGCATGATTAATCCAATACGCATTTACTCCTCCTTATCTTCGATCCAATAAGGGCAATGCATGGGATTACCGTCTCCATTTTTTTGGCAACCAGGACCGATACAGGCCATTGGACGAAGCCCATTATACATGCATTTGTTCTCATATTCCGGAAATAGATCCGGTCCAAACCCGAGGAACTGAGCGATATCTGGAGTTACCCTATCGGGTTTACCCTTTGGAGCATAGTGACGAATAGACTCAGGAATATCCTCGAGTTTCTCATAAGCTTTATATGCAATCGGCGTAACACCGGCGTTTCTCACGCAATATAGCGCTTTCTTACCATTGGTAAGATAATCAATACGAATAGACATTAATTTTCCTCCTTCGACTTTAAGATCGCCGCAAGACGTTCACCATGCTTTTTCCGCAGCGTATACCACTTTCTCTTACCGATCTCCTGCCACGCTCCATCGACCTCTTCGAAACAAGCATCTATCCCGACTGTTCTGCCGGTTTCAGGGTCGGCAAAGTCGATGATACGCATAGCGTCAAAATCGCCATGTGCGGGATCGGTCAAAATCTCCTCGACGCGGACATGAATCGTAATGGGGTTATATGGGAATTGAATGGGGAACTTCTCATCTAAGTAGTTTGCAAGAAAGCCATTATGCCAAGGAATATTCGGATGATTAGGCGCCTCAAATACCCAGCGATTGCAATCTGAATAGACGTTCCCATTCTCAGTTACTCTACAACAAAGAGACGGATATCGATTATTGTAAAGCATACCGAAACTATCGGGGATGATATTGCTAGACGCCCACTCTTCCGGACATTCATCATAGGAATTGAGATTCTTCAAAGGCTTGCCTTCGGCTAAGCGATTGAATATCTGACGCGTTAAGCTCCAGCTCATACCAGAATGACCATCCGCCGCCATGGTTTCATAAGTACGCAGAGCAGAGCGATAGCATTCAACCGCATAATCCAGGAAGCTATAGTCATTTTCTTCGACTGCGCTTTTTCGCTCACAGTCAATGGCATACTCCACTTCTTCGCGAACGCGTTTTGTCATCCCGCCAACATCTTTTTCGAATTTCCAAGTTCGAACAAAGGCGGCCCAGGCTTTCTTGAAATGAGCGATCAGGTTTTTCATAATGTTTCCTCCTTCTCCACAGGATTTCTTAATCCGTTACCTCCGGGAAGTTTGTTGTAGTCGACAACTGGCCTCTGTACGATAGTCCCTCTACGGAAATTCTTGCATTCGATATCGATAACGTAGCGATCCGGAGCCCACGTTGGAGTGACCTTATTGATCTCATTTTTCAGATTCTCGAACTCCGTCTTGTATCGGCATACGTTTTCGTGAATACAGTCTTTACACATGGTTATTCCTCCTTTTTCATTTCATCCACCATAAATGCAATGGCAGCTTTTAAGTTTTCATCCGTCGGTCTCTCATTGGAATGAATCCGAACCGCTTGCGTTCGATCCCCATGACGAAGAGTCAAATAGATATAACCAAAGCTTCGCTCAATGCAGAGTTTGCAGTCACTTGGGATCATATCCAAGAGAGCCGCATCAAGATTCGTGAGTCCCATATGGGTCGTTATTCCTCCTTAATGCTCTCCAGCAGTTCTTCCTTGGTCATGGTGATCAGCTCAGAATATGGGAGTGTCTTGACCCAGTTGCAGAAGTCCTCCCGCCATTCATCCTGCTTATGAGCCTTGCGGGAATGATACATATTCCGTAAAGTTGCGTAGTTGAGATCCATCGTAGCTTTCTGCAGATAACTCGAGGGGAGAAGTTGAATGAGCTGCCACCAGATTTCTTTTGCTTTTGCATCTGCTCCTGGAACGTTTTGCTCCTTCACAGAAAGATAATAGTTGCGATAATAGTTCAGATCATCAACGACTCGTGAGAGAGTCAAAGACGATCTACGTTCCAGATGTTCGCAAGCGAAATCTTTAAACGTGAACTCATGTTCGGTGATCTTATTCATCGTACTGCAGGAGTTCCGGACCGTTCCGACCTTGTATGTATCGGCTTCTTTCCACCAGTAGAGAGGGGCTTCCCAGTCACACTGGACATGGATCATACGCATGAACTTACTGTGATCGGTTCCTGCTGCGACAAGCTGCTTCATGAGCTTTAGATCATTTGGACCAACATAAACCTCATCACAGTGCGCAATACCGGTACAGGGGCATGGACCGTAACAACCATAGTCGGGATTTCTTATAAAACTGCTATCACTTCTATCCCAGCTGTTTTTAGGATTTCGCATTCCACGGATCGCAGCCTCCCAACCAAAGACTTCTGTGTTTGTTACTTTAAGCATTGTTCTTCTCCTTTACTTAGAACTCACAGGATGCGTACAATACGCTTTAGGATCAATGTATGGACACCCGATGCATTCGTATTGCAGAAAATCAGTCTCGTAATCTCCGCCAACCAAACCGGGGCATCCATTTGGGCCGACAGAGCCACGCTTTTGCATTTCTTCATAGCACCATTCTCGAGGATGTGTAAAGCGGCGAATGAAGTCATGGATTGATTTAAGCATTTTCCTAGGTCTTCCTTTCTTGTTTGGTTTTGAGTTTTCCCGTATACCATTCGGGCGACTTATAAAATTCAGCAAATTCACACCGAATACGATCTATCTTTTGAGCGACGTTTTGATGAGAGCATCCGAGTTTCTCCGCAATCTGTGATTGATTAAACCCGTCGACCATCAGCTTAAATATCGCTAGTTGGGTTTCCGTGAGAGTCGATTCGAACTTATCTAGATCGTAAACCCGATGTTCTGGATTCCAACGCTCATCCGATATCGTACCGAGAATATCCATGGTCCCATCCGCAAACTCTTGAATGGGTGCATCCAGTGAACAGGTTTCACCAGTACGACATTGAGAATAACGACTTTGGAGTTCATTTCGGAGTCGGCATTGAATATTTCTTGCCGCAAATGTGCTGAACTTTACAGAACCAGGTTCATACTTGTTGGCGGCAAATATCAAGCCAATGCAACCGATCTGAAAGAAATCATCTCGCTCTGGCGAATTGATCGTACTGGGATAATAATGGGCCATGACATACCAGACGAGTTGTAGATTGTCCTCGATGAGTTTGTCTCGTTCGGGCCCGGTCATTTAAGATTCCTCCCATTTCATCGTGTCCTTCTCCTTTACTTCAGACTTTGAATGGCCTGAACGACATAATCTACGGCGCTCTTTAAAGCGTCAACCGTCCAGGTGGCATTTTCATAGGTGGCTTGCTTGGCAATCATCATTTCGATGAGTGTTTCTTTAGACGGAACAAACACCAAAAATAAGCCGCCAACGACACATACTCCGATCGAGACTTTCATTGCCTTTGTGAAAAACCGAACCACTTTTCTTTCGTCATCGCTTATGCTGGGATAGTCTCGAATCAATTTTACATTCACCGGAATGATGATCAGTGCCACTCCAATGATAATGATAGACACGATGAATGCCGTGAGCATAAAGCCGCGCATAGAATGCACTACGCCCAGCCAATAGAACCAGCTCGGATTAATGATGTAGTTCATATTCTTTCTCCTTTACAGATGGTTAATGACATAGCGAAGAATGTCATTTGCTCCGGCAAATCGTTCAATGCTATCCTCAATAGCGTCCTTTGCGCAACCGATTGTCTTCTCGCAAGAATTGCCCTCGGTCGGAATCGGGCCAAAGAGATTATCTCGAATCTGATAGCTGAGGCTTCGATTCTCTTTCGCGAGATCACTCAGATGAGCGAGAAGTTCGTGAATTCCGGGTTCCTGGGTCTGCTTGGCCTGGGTCGGCATATTGCCCTCGGCTACAGCTGGGGCGTTCATATTTGCTCTAAAAGTAGTGTTATCCATCATTTTCTTTCTCCTTTTATCCATTTAATTTTCGTTTTCTTCAGGGTTTTCTCCCTCCATAGCAGTTCGACACTGCTGTCGATTTCGACATTCCATGAACATGTATCGTGACTTGCAAGGTGTTGGGGTATCTAGTCCACTGTCTACCAGACACATGCGAACGATAGGTGCGAAATTATCGCAATTGCGACACTCTAAAAATGGTGTCACGCAAGGAATAAATGTTAAGACTGACATGGCAATTTCTTGGTCAGGTACTTCTCAATGGAAGCACAACGTTTGTGATAGCGACAACGGACAACTCCATCCGTCCGAATCGGTTCCGTATTGCAGTCGTGATAGAGTTTGTCGCCAGGTGTGAAGACCGGCTCAAATCCATCACAGTCATTGCAATATTCATGGATATCCAGTTTGATCATGTCTCGAGAACCCCCTCGATTTGTGCAGCAATCTCTTCGGGAGAATGATTTTCCGTGTGAAGGATCACATTCGGGCCAACGAGTGCCGGATCGAAGAATACAGCATTGTCATTCGTAATCCGTCTTTCGATCTCATCCTGAGAGCGACCCTGCGCAGCCATACGACTTGCTGCAGAAATCCAACCGCAATCCAACCAGATCACAACGATCTGCTTCGGCCCCCAATAATGAGAGCGGAAGAAGGCGACACCGTCCGGATCAATGATGTAAATATCATTCTCATTGACCTGCTGCGTTGTTGCCCAGTAGTGATGATTATCGAAGTAGGTGTACGCCACAATATCTCTCGAGCGAGAGACCTTCTCGTAGAACATGTTGTTGACGAAAATGTGGCCCTCTTCCTGTTCAAAGCGTTTCGGACGCGTTGTGTAGGAAGGAAGTATGGAACGTCCGTACTGGCGACTGAGAATATCTGCCACCGTAGACTTGCCTGAGCCGGAACGACCGACTAAAAGAATGATTTTATCATGTTTCATATTTCTTTTCGAGCTCCTTTGCGTAATTATCAGCAGATTCCTTACTATAATCGAAGGACTTTTTATCACGATGACTTACAAAATAGATAATATTCTTAATAGGTTCCTTGCATTGTGGGCAATAAGGTGGATCAAATTCTGGACCAAAGGGTGATTCTTTTGCTGTCGTTACATGAAGCTCCTCGAATGTATATCCACAGTTCCCACAATGTGGACGGAAGATTACGGTCATGTCCTATTCCTCCTTTTCCATTGCGATAAAGGTCCCATATTCATGGAAACCCGGATCACCAAGTACTTTTCCTTCAAGAAGTGCCAAAACTTCTTCCTTGGTCAGAATGAACGTATGATCGCCATAGCAGGACATACACATTTTCTTGTCCATGTCATTTTCGATGATCAGCATCTGGATTCTCCTTTCATTTTTCGAGCTCCTTTACATAATGATCAGTGAATGACTTTGAATAGTTGAAGATGAGCCCGCCATCGTACTCTGAGAAATATACAATCGCCTCGATTGGTTCATGACATTTCGGGCAATGCGACGGTTCAAACATTGTTTCACGAGAAGATGCCGATTTCTTAAGCTCATGCCCGTTTAGCCTACTGGCGACGGTTACGCCCTGTAGTTCTTGAAATTCATAACCACAGTTATTACAGTGTGGACGAAACACAACTTTCATACCAGATTACACCATCCAAACATTTTTTCAAAAAACCTCCTTTAAAATATCCAACCGCAATCCAACCAGAAAAGGAATAGACCTTGTTTGGTCTATCCCCTTCGGTTGTAACTGGGTTACTTGAACTTCAGAATTTTGTTGAACACGTTCTTAACCGTGGTCGTCTTGAAGACGCCATCCATTTCGAACTTCATTCCCTTCACGAATGCCCAGATGCTCGTTCCGGTTCCGAGCAACAATGTGCCGATCTCAATGCCAGACTTGACTCGGTCCTGCTTTTTCTGATATGCGAACTTCTCCTGCTCGAATTCGAATCGGCGTTCATTCCGAACGACCTCTTCATCTTCTGCAAGAGCCTTTCTCTTATCAGCATCCGCTTCCTGAGCCAGCTTGTACAGAGTATCAAGCTCATTTGTTGCCTTTCCCATCTCTGAGCTTCCGGGCTCCAAGGTTTTCATCTTCTTCAGATGTGCCTCGATCTGATCCTCCAGCAAATTACGTTTGTCTTCCATAATTTCTCTCCTTTCAAATATTAGAGTTACCTCCATTAAGGAGTTTGTTTATTTTGCGTGTCCTCTTTGGAAGGGTCGATTTGATTGATGCAGAAGAGAGCAAATTTGGATTTGCAAATATCTTTTGGATGCTTGTCCAGTCCGAGTGACATATAGACTTGCCCATCCTCCGGGTCTATCGTCACATTCAGGAATCCCGAATAGAATTTCTGGAATAGACCGCGTGCAACCACCTTAGAGCAGACAATGAATCCGATTGCCATGCCTAGAATGGCGACGACAATATTGACAATAACCTGATTCATCCAACCCAACCCCCTGCCCAAACGATCGTGAGTACGAAGGTTATAATGGATAAAATAAATCCTGTGAATCCGAACATCAAACATACAGGATCATCTTTGGTCGACATGCGGAAAATAACGGACATAAGACAGCATAGTGCTACTATGAAAATTAGGATTTGAATGAAGTTATAGAGCATTTTTTGTTCTCCTTTCAAAGAACTGACCTTCGTTAAAGGTCTTCTTTTTCGCTAGAGCTTGCGAAATTGCTAAATCAATTCCAGCTCTGGATTTAAGGTGATAGTAATAGAGGTCTCGGAAAGGTGTGTTGAGTCGGTCAATCCGACCCCTGGCCTGTTCGAGCACCTTATATGAGTAGGTCTGAGAGTAGAATACAATTGTGTCCGTCTTGATACAATTCCAACCTTCGCATCCAGCAGTATATTGTACCAAGTAGACCCAGGAGCTACTTTCTGGTATGGGCTGGTGCTTATGCCCGTTCCATTCAGCGGTATCACAAGACTCCACATTTTCAAATAGTCCTTTCAGAATATCAAGCTCGTAATCGTAGCTATAGAAGATAATCATTCGCGGATGATCCTCAAAGAGCTCCAATACCATAATTTGACGGGATATGTCAGAGTTTACAAGCTTCCGCACTGCAAAACAGACTTCCGAAGCAGACTTCATCGGCTCATTTTTTTCATAATTCCAACGGTTTTTCCAAATATCATGGTACGCGACCGCGTCATAGGAGACGTGAATATCTTGGTTATGGCGTACGGTTTCGCGTTCAAAATCCATTGGAATGAGTAAATGGTTCCGAAGTCGAATGAGTCGACCTTCGTTCACGTAGCGATCGATCTGTGGAAAGTCAACGTGGTGATTATAGACCACATGATTATTCCGAAATTCGGTAATGTTTCGGAAATATCCATTGGCAATAAACACCTGAGCGTAGTCTGTCCATTGATCGCCAGCGGTTGCTGTGAGCAATATCCACTCATTCCGTTTCACGATCTTTTGAAACGACTTTGTCCAGGCTCCAGTTCCGACCAATCGTTGTTCGTCGAATATAAAAAATGCGTCGCTCACGGTTTCATACTTATGTATGTTATTCCATGAATCAATGACGATCTTATTCTTATATCGACTAACTTCTGGATCAGTAGACATTAAGAAATATGGAAACTCTGCCTCCCATTCACATGTATCTCGCTTTTTGGCAGTCGTGATAATGTAAAGATCTTTCGGATTTTTCATCCCGGGATCTTTTTCCTTTTCCAATTGCCCGCCATTACGAATATAATAGTAGGCAATGGATGTTCTGGATTTACCACTACCAACACCGCCATTTAGAATACACCCGTTGAACATCTTCCCGATTGCCTCGAGCTGATAATCGGTTAGATTTCCTCGAATCATTTTTCGACGACCATCACTCGAAGATTTTCGGGGAGTTCGTAGCCAATATAACCGGCATTATCACAACACACGAGATACTTACTGCCTAGATATGAAGCAACTCCGAATTCAGAAAGGATGATTCGAGGGTCTTTCTCCTTCATGCGACAGGAAATGCATGTAGATCGACTCGGAGGAATGCAAGAAGACTCTGACGCTTTCTCGAGTTGATACGGACAATTGGCACAGAAGCCATCATCATTGACCCTAATCGCTCGGATGATCATAGCCTACCCTCCAATTCAGGAATTCTCTTCATCAGGGTGGTGTTGAAACCACCTTTCTTCAGAATCCGACGTCCGTAATCGCGTTCAAATAGCTCCGCAATGCGATCGAATTTCTGGCACTGCTGCTTGCAAATACCGATAACCGCCGAATCAGCATGCGACTTCGAATTTCCAATCAGCTGGATCGTCTCGTTATAGAGTTCCGCCACCAGTTCCTGAATTGGGTCGACTTTCTTGTTCTTCAGTTCAATGAAAATGCTGCTCTGATACTTCTCATAATATTCTTTTGCTTTCATACTGCTCGCTCCTTAAAGAATGTGCATGCATAGCATTCCGGGATTCGACTTCCTTCGACGATAAGTCCCGTTTTCTCGCACTTATAGGTTGTGATGCCGGCTTTGTAGTTTTTGAGCTCATCGGCATACTCACAGTTACGGCAACGGTGCGGATAAGACAGATAATCGCTTTGCATCACTTCGCCTCCTCATAATTGACCGGTTTGTGACTGTCTGTGTTCCAGGGCTGGTTCAGACAATCGTTGCAGGGATCTTTCGATTCCTTTCTCGGAGCATACTTGCAACTACAACAAAAGTAATTGAAGTAAACCTCCTTCTTGTTCTCAGCCATATGCTTTCCTCCTTTTTAAAATATGGATGGGGCTCCCTCGGGGATTCGAACCCGGGACCGTTCGGTTATGAGCCGACTGCTCTAACCAGCTGAGCTAAGGGAGCGTAAAAAGGAGAGACCCAGAATATCCAGATCTCTCCTCCACGAGATTACATATATAACAATACGTAAACCCACATTCCAGCCAGAATCGTACAGATCAGTCCCGTTATCAGGAATTCTGCCACTCTGTCTAAAAACTCAGTTAACCATTTCATATATTCACCTCCATTATAGGAGTTGTAAAAATCGCGAAGAACGAAGAGACCTAGTTCGGTCTCAACGTCCTGTTGCTGCGATAATGTTATCCATGTTAAACCAACACACAAGCGCTAATGCGAGTACGCCTAATATCACGTAATCGAGCCATTCATTCTTGAATTTGATCCACCATTTCAACATAATATCAACTCCTTCCATAACAGAGGCTGTTTATTTCGCGGAGTTAGCCCTCGACAACGCTCTGAATACGAAACTTCCAAAGGCGGCGAGGAGCCGTCCCAATGGCCTGATGGATCTTACGAGCCGTGGCGCCGATCTTCTCGATCTGGAGCTCATTCCAACTCTTGCGGACATATGCGCTTTCCTTGACACCCTTATGACGAGCCTCCAGGCGGAGAGCATTGCGAACGAACTTACGATCAGACATTCTTCTTTTCCTCCTTGTTCTTCTTGGCATGCTTATGCTTCTTCTTGGTGCCGCTCATCGTATCGACGATCTTGCGAACACCAGCCTGGGCTTCCTTGTAGCCGACATTGTTGAGTTCCATATAACGGCGAACGGCCGTAGAGAAGGATGCTCTGCGAATCAGGGTTACGCAGTCCGGCTCGGAATCGAGCTTACGCAAATATCCGCACTCGATGTCCTGATCGACCTGATCACCGTAGACTTCCTTGGCGAACTTCAGGGCATTGTCGTCGAAGATGCGATTGGTATACTTGTTTTCATAGTAAACCACGTCAGCACCTCCTCACATATCCGGTCCTTCGAGGGCCGCCCATTTGTCCGCGAATGCATCCTGCACGATCTCGATGTACATCGTCTTGAGATAGGCCTTGACTCGACCCGGCTCCCAGTTGTAGGGGTTGATCACCAGATCAACAGTCTTGATCTCGGCATAATCGAGAGAATCGACACTGCCCTCATCTAGACGAGTCTTACGACGACCGGCGATCATCCAGATGTTCGGAGGAACGTTCTTGTAGCTGACGTTCACCTGAATATAATGCATCGGTGCATCGCCCTCATTACGAGGCGGCATCAGGCGAACATTCCAACCCTCTTCCAGAAGAACCTGGTAAAGAGGAACATCATCGACCATTGCGTCTTCCGGGATTTCGACGCAGAAGTTTCGGTTGCCGGCCGGATTATACTTCTTCTCTACGCCAGAGAAATTGCGATAGAAAATGTGTGCATTGGGGATCTCGAGAATTCTTTCGACACGGTTAGCCATGACGAATCTCCTTTCAAAATTTCAAAAGTTGAGAGACCTAGAATATCTAGATCTCTCTTATTTGGTCAATAGACACGAACGCCTACCTGGTCTAAATAGATCTTGAAATCGATAGAATCTTGTTCCGTATGTCCTTCGCGAATCGCCTCTCTGTAATGATCACGTAGACCGTGATGATCATTCACTGCATAAACTATGTTGACGCCATAATGGTCAGCAAAGTCTCCTGCCGTGAACAGTAAATCTGTCACGCTCATACGCTCGCATCCGAGAATCTCGTAGCGAGAGCATACGTATGCTTCCTTTTCTGATTTCAATCCATATAGAACAATAGATTTCATTCATATCACCTCCATTACAGGAGTTGTTTATTTCGCGTGAACTACCTTACGGCGAATATCTTGGCATCATCCTCGGCAGTCTCCCAAGGATGAATGCGCTCTGGTGTATAAGGATCGTCCGAGACAAACCATTCGACGTCGCCATACTGTGCGATCTCATAGCGAGCATTGCTCACGAGATAGTCATAGTAAGTTCGATCAATGTCTGCCTCTTTGTGATTCACCTTAACCATCTCAGATTCCATCCATCGATAGCCATCAGCACCCGTAGCGGAGGCGAATTCCTGTTCACCAGTCTTCTTCATCTTGTTGGCATCCTCACGAAGAAGGATAGCACCACCAGCACCATCCTTAATCGGTGTGAATTGGCCAACACGACCAATGAACTGGTAATTATGGCCTTCCGCAATCTTCTCACGAAGCATTTCGTCCGTAAGAGATGCGAATTCGTCCAGTAGACGCTGCTCCGATCTCGTTAACTTCTCCGGATCCTTAAATCGAAGAGACCGAACCAACTCATACTGACTCACATCCGGCAGATTCTCATTGAAGTCCAGATAGAGTGCTGTTTGCACGGACTTTGTTTCGCACATGTCCTCAAATACAATTTCCTCGTGTGTGAAGAGGGTTTTGAAGACGTACGGAACAGCAAACTGAGTACCAGTAGCAGTCCACTGGCCAGGATGCTTCTTATTGTCCTTGCAAATATCTTTCTTGCTCATGACATAATCTTCGCCATAAAGGTCACAACACTGCTCCACTGTCGCATAGCGAGCAATATAAACAGCATTGTTGACGAGACACATACGCTCATAGGTTGCCTCGTGCTCGAAGTCATAGCCATACATCTTACCATATCGCTGAACGAACTCGATAATGTGCAGATCCGCATCCGGAATCTTAATCGAATCAGTCTTGATATGAGCAACCGTATAACCACGCTTCTCTACCTCATGCTCGAGATTAATCATGAACAGGGCACCGCGCTTCGCCACGATGTTATCCTTATTACGAGGATCGTGGAACGGATTGTCGAAGTTCGCGGCGGTTAGACCATATACGGAGTTGATCGCGATCTTCAGGGCCTGCGTGAGATCATCCTTCGTAAAATCAGCCGTGCCCACAATCAACTGATTAATAAAGGGCGCAAGAGCACCGCCAAGAATGACTCGACCAGTGTCCCAATCCTCATGCTTAATCGCCACACGAGCGTCTTTCAGATCCTTAAATCTTTGTGTATAGACTTCGCCAAATATCTTTTCTGCAATTGCCGAGCTCGGATGCATGGATGCAATATCAAGCAGTGCGATAAACCCATACATACCCGGTTTGGCCGAGACACGACCGCCCTCACCGACATCATCGACATCACGATAACTCGATTTCCCGTTTTTGTATTTGTAGCCAGGGAATATCGGTCGACCTTGCTTGTCGAAGACCGTGAAGTCATCGAACTCTTTCTCCATCACGAAGGGCACGTCCGCAAACTCATCATAGACCTGCGAAACGTCACCCATATCACGATAATTGAAGGCGTCCTGCGGATGCTTGTTTGTACCAAATATAATTCTGGTAGTGAGTTGATTGGTCGTGTCATTGACGGTCATCTTGGCAATCTGTGCCAGGATCTTACGTGCGGCAAAGTCGCCTTGCGTATGATCCCAGACTGCCTCTGTTGCAAGAACATCGTTATCGCAGTATTCCGCAACCTTCGGCCAAAGTTCTTCGGGAACCGGCTTGTCCCAAGGAAGACCAAGCTCCTGATGGTGAATGCCCAGCTCGATTTCCCATTTCTTCAAGCTCTGCTTCTTCGCACAGTAGTCGTAAACATCCGTGTAAGAGATATTATACGCTTCTCCAAACATCGCATTCGGAGAGCCGCTGATAATCCTCTGCGAGAGCGTATAGAGCTGCTCATTTGAATATCCAATCATACGAGCATAGAGAATGTGGTTATCGTAACGACGGCAGTTGAATCCAACCAACTTGAACTTGATGAGTTCCTCGATCTCTTTTGGCTTTGGGTTGATCATGCGGACAACTTGCTTACCAGCACCTTGCACCTTCCAGTTGACCAAGAAGAGGTTTGGGAATACCTCCACATCGTAGAATACGATTGGTTGGTCTCCGTCTTCTCCCGGCTTCGAGGGTTCTTCAGACTTAAATCGCATCTTGTTGACAAGCTTGATGCAATAATTCGCCTGATTGGTACTGTTGGCCGCGAATGCGAGGACAGCATTTCGCATATCCGTCACATCATAGTGAAGTCCGCTATTATAGGCATCTTCAAGGATTTTGTAGATGAAATCGACAGAAGGCTTTGTCGCCGCGTGATACTCCTTATTAAGGTTTCTGCGGATCTTGGTTCTCAGTTCCTTCTCTGATTTCACTCCTTCGAAGTTGATCACTTTACCATCTCCTTTCAACGGCAAGCCCGAACTCAGGCTTGCAATCGGAAGGTTGTTGCACTTTGTCAACTTTCTTCGCAAGCTACTCAGGCCCGAAAATACCTTAATTTCCACATGGTCCTCATAGACCGCACTCAGCTTCTCCGGATCTCCTGTATAAATATAATGGAGGTGAATTCCGGCTCCAGACTTAGAGAGTTCTGCATAAGTCTGAGGCCACTTACTGGCGGCTTCCAAATTCTTTTCGAAGCACTTCTTTCCATCTTGGTCCGGAATATCAAAGTCGATCACGATGTGATGGATTGGTACCTTCACATAATGAAGACGATGCGTATCGACATCTTTCAGTGTTACTCGAACATCTGACCATTTTTTCATGGGTGTCTCGTTATCGCTCGCATACTGTGCGAAGCAATCCTTGCATTCCATGTCAAAGATAGACGGTTGCTCACGGAATTTCAACCACGATTCGTCCGGTTCAGCGTTTTTCTTCTTTTTTTCCGGCTTTTCTGCGGTGGTGATTGAGTCGAATTTCTCGATCTTAAACCCATAGAAGGTGAACGGTTCTTTTCCTTCCGGTGCGGTTCGATCGTAGTACTCTTCGAAATAGTTCTTCATCTCCGACTTGAAGTTACGCTTATTGAGCAGGAATTGCATTTTTGCTTCCTCGCAATAGGTCTTATACATCTCCCAAGCTTGTTTGAGGGATGTAGAAGGCTCTTTCTTGAATATAAAGTACGAATCTGCAACAAAGTTGTAGAAGTCATTACTTTCATCAAGCATGGAGGTCGGTACATATCCGTCATAATATCCGGGAGACTCCATATAGACATTCAAACAGCGTGTGGCAATAGCACCCAATTCGAATTCAACCTGCTTGACGAGCTGATTGTATTCTCGTGTTGGAACCTTACGACCAGATGGAGACACGTCGATAAGTCGTCGGATTAGACCAGACTTCGCATCGGTAATCTTCACCGGTTTATTCGTTCCCATGAATAGGAATGCTTTGAATTTGCTCGAATAGGCAGACTTAAATTTCTCATTAACGGTCATAAGTTCGTGAGAAACGACACTGTTCAGTCGCGTGTTGTCTTCGATTCGAGACAAATCGCCATCATGCTGAATGGCTACCAACGGATTGGTTTTGAACGATTCCAGAGCAAAGGCTGCGTTTGCACTACCCAATGCTTTTGCATCAAATACTGCATAATACCCCTCGAAGAGTTGCTGTATGATGTTGATAACGGTTGATTTACCGCTACCTGCTGGACCATACAGCACCTCGAATTTCTGGATTGTCTTGGAGTCCCCAGATACAATTGCTCCGATTGCCCATTCGAGCTTATGCCGCTCTTCTGGATCATACAGAGTAGACATGAGTTTGTCATAACTCGGACATTCACCATCCTCTAAGGGATACGGGAGTCTTTTCGATGCATAATCTCGCTTCTTGACATCGGTATTTGCGAATATCAATTTCTCATCGAGCATATGGAACGAATCTCGCATATCCCTTTGACAGAATGTGTGAAACCGGTCGATCATGCGCGTTTCCGAATCCCATAGATGAAGCACTCGGATTCCAGGCGTATTGGGATAATTGTCCTTGACAAATTGGTCAAGTTCTGCGTCAATTAAGCGGACTGCATCGTATTCATCAGTCGACCACAGACGCTTTTCTTCATCCCAAATCGCATAGAACGCGCCGCCTCGAATCATCAAATCATTTGATTTCGAGACGATGAATTTCGGATATACCTCAATGCCTCCACCTCTAGGACATCTGGTGGCGACCATCAAGAAATCCATGCCTTACTCCTTCTTCGTAGCGTCCTCCAGTTTCTGGATCTTCTTACAGAGATACAGGAATCCGCCGATGCCGGCGAGAATAGCGACGTTCTGACGCTTTGCATACTTTTGAAGCATGCGTAAATTCTGGTTCATCAGGTCGACATTCTGGTTGAAAAGATCGATATGATGATTGTAGTGACGAATGAGTGACGTCTGACAACCGGCCAACTTTTTGAAATCCTTATTGGTCTCGATAATCGCACCGCTATTCTCGCCTACGGCCTTCCAAATCTTGGCGAATTCTTCGGCCATCTTTTTTTCATCCATGTTGATGTCTCCTTTACAAAATCGTATTCAGGTACCACATCATCTGATACCAGATGTCCACAGCTCGAAGATCATAAGGACAATCTTCAATTGTGAATAGTCCTCCTCGTCCATTAGCATCGTAAGTGCGATTCAGGAAAATATCAAGAATACGATCAACTTCTCTCTCGTTGTATCGGCTATCGCTCATCGAACCAAGCCCAAGAGACACAATCATATTCCAAAACCATTGACCGGTTCGATTACCGACCGTATCATCTTCCATAATTCGCTCCTCACATGTTCTGGCGAGGGCTACCATCATTTCCAGAATAGAGCACTCTCGAATATCAAGCAAATGCTCTATTGTACGATCCGGATAGTGATTTTCATAACCAAAATCATACCGCAAATCTACGCCATGTCGTGCTCTATACTCATCCATTGGGATGATCCATGTGAATGCTCGAGCATCTAAGTGACGCATGAGTTTCTCATACGATAGATTCCTTGAATACTGCTGATCACCCATCACGAGACCGCACATCCACTGGAAGTAACGCTCGTGCAGTGCATCAGCTCTGGTCATTTACTCATCAACCTCCAGCTCATGAATATGACGCTCCGGATAGATCGCATCATAGGAACGCTCGTCCAGTGTGATCTCGTAGTCGGTCATCGTATTTTCATTACGTACGTGACAGACACCTTCCTGGAAATCACCGAAGTGACCCATGAAGACCTCACCGATGGCTTCCGAGATGTTGTCAACAGGATCGTCCTCTTCGTCGGCAAGGACCTTATCGCCCTCATACCAGGTCAGACTGACTTCCGAGTATCCATCTTCTCGACCGAATTCCTCGGGGGCGATCAGGTAGATCCCGCCGTAAGCATTCATCTCCTTATCCTTGTAAGGATCCTGCTCGATATCGCCCCGTTCCTGAGGAGGAGCATTGAGCGGAGTGAAGTATTTGCCGTAGTTGACACGGCGCTTCTCATAAGCCTCAGTGATCTCCTCTTCGACAGACTTACGCTGCTCCACGACATGCTCCAAAGGAGAGGATTCCTTTTCCGGATTGCAGTCAGACTGCTCCTCCTTGTCCGCCATTGCATTGATCTTATCGCGATAATACTCGCGCATCTCGTCGATTTCTTCGTCAGCACGAGCTTCCGCCTTACGATAGGCGTAGTAATATCCGCCTGCGGCACCAACGATGGCGCCGAGAGCGAACCAAATAACGTTTTTCATCGTTTACCTCCTTAAAAAGAGTTACTGGTGAAATATAACATAACACCGGCAACTCCAACTCCGATCATACAACAAGAAACCACCTTACCGGCAATTCGCTTGTTCTCCGATGTCAGAATCGTTTTAACAGCTTTATCCACGGTCTCTTTAACCCCTTTCCAGAGTTTCTTCAGTCTTGCCTTCAAAAATATCATTCCTTCCTCAAATCGAGAAATAGTGGTCGCCTTCTTTAAAGGCTGGCGTTGCCCAATTATGGTATCGATTAGTTCGAAATGCGATAACGTCCGAATTCGTCCGATCACATAATTCTTCAATCACCAACCAACGAACGGAGTCCCATTCCGGATAGCAATAAATTGCTCCGGTAGTGACACAGTCGAATTGGTTCTTTGCCGTAAGGATCGACAAAATATCGTCGCCGGCAAAGTGCTCGCTGTCTACTCGATTCAGTATCGTATCGACGACCAAACGTTGACCGTATTCCGATTGGTTTCCTGCCTCGGCATACGTGACTCGTGTCAACATCTCGATCTCATACTCGCTGTAGTTCTCGAGCCCAACGAATCGGGGTGTTTCCAAATATAAATCAGCCGCTGAGAGAGGGGCTTCGGGCATTGCCACTTCTTCAGTCTGCATTAGAACCGGTTCGGGTATTGACTCCTCGTAAGTTATCAACTCGTGCATGGTGGTAGCGCTAGAGCCAACAATGAGCCCTAACGCCAATCCAACCAAACCGGATACAAACCATTCACGCAGACTTTTTCTAATGTGTCCCATAACGGGGCCTCCTTATGTTAGATTTCTTCGCCGATCAGAGAATCGATAGGACCCTGAACATTGAAGTCGAGAATCACGCTACGCTCCATGCCGTTGACAAACTCAGAAGCGCCACGACGATTCACATCATAGATACCGAAGTCGATATAATTGTCAGCCTTGGGGTTCTTGGCATCATAGTACCAACCCACATGCTGACCAGCCTTCGTCGGATCAAATCCAAGAGCCTTATAGACTTCATTCAGGAATACATATCCTCTTGTCTGGAGAATATGATTCCAATAGTTGAGCTGACCATTGATGAAGAAGAGATTCAATTCAGAATCCTTCTCCCAATTATCATTGAGCTCATCGAAAATGCGAGCATAGACCGAAGGAACACGACCATCCGGAAGAACGGTAACCTCTTTCTTGGTCTTCTTCTTCTTACCGGTTTCGGGATCAACGGTCTCCTCTTCGACCTTCTCTTTCACGAGGCCATAGCGAAGTTCTTTGTCGACCTCGTCGCCATAGCGATCGCGGACATTCTGACGATACTCCTTGAATCCCTTATCGAGAAGTTGATAGGCCGCCGCCAGAGAAGCATTACGCTTGGAGAGAATCTTGTGGCCATAGAGAATCGAGGTGATGCCAAGAGCACCAACGCCCACGGCCGGAGCGTAGAGCTTAACGACCTTCCAAGCAGTCATACGGACCAAGATCTTCTGATCTGCATCGGCGAGTTCACGGGTATAGGTGCCACCATCTTCCAGCTTACCGCCGACAGAATCCTCGATGTTCTGTTTCATGGTCTCGTGATATTCCACGACTTCTGTGACCTTAAGAGTCGCCTTGCAAGCCATAACGGTAGATGTCACACCAAGCGTAATACCAACGCCGGTGAGAATCTGAGGAGAATTCTTCCGAATGAAGAACTTCGACCGATAAAAAACAGACTTTGCGGTGTTTGCAATTGTCTTAGTAGAGAGTTTCATTGTGCTTTTACCCTTTCTTAAAATTTCTTAGGATCTGGCATGACAACATACCATCCATCTTTCAGCCAAACCGGAATGAAGAATCGCGTATTGTTCCATCCGTGTGAGACTGCGTCCAAAGTCGTCCAGTCGCCATCGAGCTTCCCGAATATCAGTTGGACATCATGCACGGTGATTCGTCCGTAGCGGTCCGCCATACGCTTTAGCGTCTCGATGCGAGATTTCACCAAATATAACGTTGACGGATCACTATAGAATTCCTTTTTCGTCGTGATCATATCAATTACATCTTGGATGCCAAGTACAAAAGACCAACACCGGCAACACCACTACCGATCAAGGAAACACCAACGAGTTGCATCGCCAGCTTCTTGTTTTCTGCTTTAAGAAGCATGTTGATCGTTTTCTCAGTCATCTTTTTTACCCCTTCCCAGAGTTTCTTGAGTCGATTTTTCAAAAATATCACTCCTTTAATCCAACGGCGCAGGCTTCGGCATACGAATATAATAGCCATCACGGCCACTTGCGATATCTGCCTGCCGTAAATCCGTCCAGCCATAACGATGTGCCGTAAACGGAGGCGTCTGATCAACCACCTCATAGAAGTCCGCAACCGAGACGATCTTGTACCGCCTCAGAATGTTGTCGAGCTCATCTAGGACACCTTCTGCATCTCGACGAGTTCGGAATGAGAACTCATCGAAATCATAGGCACTTCTTCTCTGAGGAGGATCATCTCGTCTGGGATCGCGACTATAAGAACCATAGTCCGTACGATAACTGACATAGGTTCCTCCAGGTCGCCGGTCACCTCGACGGGTTGAACCGTAGAATATAATGTTGACCGCATCCGTCAGAGAATTGGCAAAGAAGTCCTTCAACATCGGAACGGCCACATCATTCCAGATATGGCTGCCAATGCTTCCGCGATCATCGGAAAGGATGTTGTCTCCAATCTTGCTTAGCGGAGAACGTTTCTTTGTCTTTGCCGGAGCAGATAGAGAGACCTTGTTGATCTCCTTTTTTGGACTCTCCGGCGTCTCATTCCGTGCGGCATTCGAATTGTTCGGGTATTCTGCCATTGTTACACTCCTTCTCTCACCATAGTGAGGTATTTTGGGTTTAGCTTGACTTCCCAAACTGGGCAATGGTTGATAACCGAATACCGATAACAGAGATTCGACAGTGCCTTCTCTTTGCTAACAGCCATCGTCACAGAATCCCATGACGACTTTCGGATATCACCAAACAAATTCCGGACAGGACCCTTATATCGATATTCGTTCATACAACCTCCAAAAATGAAAAGCGAAGAGACCTTGTTAGGTCTCAACGCTCGTCGAATCACAACTTGCTCGGATTCTCCTCAGCAGAGTCGTCGCCATCACCCGCCTTGCTCGTCTTCTTGGCCAGCTTCTTAGCCTTGTGAGCTTCGATGCCATCCTTGATCTTGCCACCAAGCGGCTTGAGGGCCTTCTTGTAAAGCCACTGGGCTCCAAGAGTTCCCGCCACGCCGATTGCGACACCGATCAGGGTGCTGCCACCGTTGGACTCATCATAGGTTTCTTCCGCCGGAACCGTTTCGGTCTCGAGCTCCTCGTTCTCCATGACAACATTGTTCTCTTCCATTTTAGAATACCTCCATAAAAATTTTGTTGTGGATTTCTCCATAATACATCTTGTAAATTTCGCGTGCTTTATTTGAGAACTTCCGGCTGCGTTGTATAGTCAAACACAACACAGGGTTCTCCCTTCTCGGTGAGCTTCGAACTGAACATCGGTTCAATGAACGACTTGTTGACGTCCCATCCGATATCATTACCAAACGGGATGCGGTCCAAATCGATGGCATCGTAGACATCATTGAGCGTTATGTACATATCGCCTAACATCTGTCGGGAGAGGTTATTACAGATCTCGCGCAATGTCTCTCGATCCGATACGAAATATCGTCCGGACCAGCGATCGAAATAGAGACTCTTCCCCGAAGGGACATACGGGATCTCCTGATTGTTTACGTTAACCCGCTCTGAGGTCTTCTGCGAGACCTTCTCACGAATCTCATTTGCCTTCTTCTCATCCAGAGACTCTGTGATGGCAGACTGATAGTCCTTCAGAGTCTCCTGCGAAATAGTATAAGCAGCCGCGAGAGCAGCGTTGCGCTTATGCTGCTGGCGATTACCCATCACGATACAAGCGGTACTGAGGCCAGTAGACAACGCAACGGGCCAATAATTCTTCGCGTAGATCTTCACACGATCCCGCGTACGAATCGGCTCATTGTACTTGTCTGCATAGTACTCTGCATCCTCGATTTCTGCTTTGGCTCTCGGTGCGATTTTCATTGTCATGCCGATGGTCGTAAGGAATCCTCCGATTCCGATGCCAGTCAGGATTTCCGGACTGTGCTTGGTCATATAGACCTTGATCGAATTACCGATCGCTTTCATAGGGATTTTCTTCATTTGTTTCTCCTTTCAAAAGCGAAGAGAGCTTGTTAGCCCTCTTCATTTTGGCGTTCGGCGAGAACCTCGTCGACGGTTTCACGGATCTGCTCCTCCATCTGTCGCTGTTCGATGATCCCAGTAATGATACTGAGAAGCGCCGTACAAGCGAGTCCGATGTTAGCAAGCACATTCCATTTCTTTGTCATCTGGTCTTACCTCCTTTCCATAATAGGTCTTGCCAATTTCGCGTACTCATTCCTAACAGAACGAATGAAAAAGAAGATGGCTAGATTAGGTTCACTAGCAATCCTTTCGGATCCGTTTTCCGTCTACACGGGCCCTTCGAGTTACCTCGCATCTCCTTCCATAATATAACTTGCAAATTTCGCGTGGATCAATGGAGCGGGACCGGATAGAATTGAGTCTCGATTGCTGTGACTTTTACTGTGCCACCTTCGCCATCGTCGATCTCGTAAGGTTCTTCGTCCATAAAGTCAATCCAGTAATCCTCCAGGCACATGGACACAATTGCATCGAACATGCCCACATCCCAGCCACGTTCGTCACCACCAGGGACTTTATCGATTCCAAGGAACCCATAGAAATCATTGATTGTCACGACTCCGGTTTGCTGAAAGAGCTTATTGAGATTGTATTTTGCCTTCTCAACGACGAGCGGACTCGCGGTAAAGTAGCGTTCGGAGATGGCATCCCAATAGAGTTCATCCTCATTCGGATAGGTCTTGTCCCAATGGGAACGAGCAATATTCTCTCGCGCCATCTTATCGAGTTCGGGGTTCGTTGCTCGGATTTCATCACGATACTCCTGATAAGACTTTCGAAGAGCGACATAAGCAGCGGTCATCGCCGCGATTTGCTTTTGATCCAAACCGTGCCCTAACCAAATGCAGGCGATCGTTCCAGTAGCCGAGGTAACAGGCTTCCAGAATATCTTTACGGCTTCTTTCGGAGTCGGATCGATTGGGCACATCGTATAGTCGTCATGTGCTTTCCAACCAAAATATCCCGTCGCGATGACACCCAATGATGCCGCAAGAGACGAGACAGTTGAGCCGTTACGCTTTAACCATCGCTGTGCCAGACGAATTTCCTTTTTCCAATTGAATTTCATTTTGATACCTCCATTTCTTTGTTCCAGCATCGCTCGCAAGTTGCTGATGAAGTTTTACTATGCTGAACGCATGGCGGATCTTCACGAATTGACTGATCCATACGACAAAGCAATGGATAGCCTTTTGGACATCCCAGAACACCTCCCCAAAATCCTTTTTTAATTGCTTCGGGATGATGCTCTCTAATCCATTCTTTTCTTGTCATTGCTTTACTCCTTTCAAAAATAAAGAGAAGAGGCCTTACTTGGCCTCGTCCTCTTCGGATTCCTGATAATTATAACCGCAGTTTTCCGCAAAGAACTTCATGAAGTGATGATCGCTTGCACATAATACTGTAGTCCCGGCAATGCCGAGAGCCACACCAACCAGTAAACCGGTCGTCACACCAAGAATTGTCTTCATGTCAAATACCTCCAAATATAATTTAGGTTTCCCCATAACATGACTTGTAAATTCTGCGTGAAGTAATTGCTAATGCAACAACTTGAAAGAGAAGAGGCCTTACTTGGCCTCGTCCTCCTTTTTAGACTTGATAAGAAACACATTATCATAGCCGGCGAACTTCACGACACGCTTAGCATAGTCTTCATCCACCTCCATGCAGTACTGCTCGAGCGCTGCAAATGCGATCGCACCAGTAAGCAAACCAGTCATAAAACCAAGAAACGTTTTCATAAATATTACCTCCATAAATTAATGTGGACTTATGTCCATAATAGGAACTGTTTATTCTGCGTGCCCCAATCTCTTCGAGACAGGAGGAAAGAGGCCTTGTTAGGACCTCTTCTTCCTTTTGAACAGTGCGTAGAAAATCGCGATACACACGATTAAATCTCCTGCGATGAGCATAAACACCGTTCCACCGGTCAAGACGATTAACGCCGTGACCACCGCCAATGCAATGATACCGCAGAGTAAAATTGTGAATAGGATCATTCATATCACCTCCATAAAGTAGATTGTAAATTTCGCGTGATATCATGCCATATTGCTCCTAAGGACCAATACGGACAAAATGAAAAGAAGCATACTAATTTGTGTAGCTTCGTTATCATTAGAACTCCTTGTTTTCATTTTCCATCATCGTCATAGCAATAATGCCAGCGACTAGAGTAATGCCACTAAAAATCATCATAATATCACGCTCCTAAAATTATTAAATTTTAGTATACTTCTCTCCATAATAGGACTTGTAAATTTCGCGTGAAGTTCAAACGTAAAAGAAGAAGAGGGCTTGTTAGGCCCTATTCTCCAGTTTTTCAAGTTTCTCCAAAATAATGTCTTGCTTATTGGCAATGCCGATGATGATGCGACACAGAAGTTTGTTCTCCTCGATCAGATCCGTCGCCAAACCGTAAGAAAGCTTCTTCTCCTCGAATTCCTCGTCAGACATGTGTTCCACGTCATCTCTTGTCTTCGAGCGATCCATAAGCTGTTTCGTACGATTACGGACGTCTTCCTCTTTCTCGAATAACATCTTCAAATAATCGTTCGTCATTTCTAATACCTCCATAAAATATAATTTTGGATTCCTCCATTAAAGGCATTGAAAAATCTGCGTACAATTAAAAGAAGAAGAGGGCTTGTTAGCCCTCATCCTCAAAGAGATCACTCTCATTATTCTTATGCCTCTTGAACTTGAGTTTGACGCTCTCGAACCAGCAGCGAATCGCATCCCAGTAGTACCAGGTCCAGAGCGCAGCCTCACAGATCAATATAATGATCAGTGACCACTTCATGCTCTTCACCATGTCACCTCTGGTATACGGCTTAGCCGCCCATTCACGATATTTCTTCATCATAATTCAATACCTCCATAAAATATAATTTTGGAATTATCTCCATAATATGAGTTGTAAATTTCGCGCACTCGTTTTGTTGAAAAAGAAGAGCCCTTGTTAGGGCCCTCCTTAGCACAGATATAAAACCTCATTTCGCAAGAATGTCATAAGTTTATATGTATCTTGCCTCGAAAGATTTTCACATCTCCATTCTTCTATGTCTTCAACCTTGCGGATTAAGATTCGAAGTTGGACTTTTCCATCCCCCAATGGCACGACATATAACCCATCGTTAATCTTATGCGCTTCAGCCATTCATATCACCTCCATTAAGGAGGCTGTTTATTTCGCGTACTCCAATCTCTAGGAGATGGACAAAAAAGAAAAGTGTATGCGTTAGTCGCGTCCGGACTAGCGGCAGCTCCTTCTCCGACAATGTCGTCGCCAACCTCCAGAAGCAGATTAGTGCGAATAAAACGCAAATTCAGAAAAACTGGGATAATACTTTGAAGAAGTATACCAAAGAATTGCTGGGTCTTCCTGAAGATGCCGTTCCGGATGATGCATTCATGGCTCTTTTGGTAGGAACGGATTCTAAAGCATATCGAGTAAAGGTACAATATCCTGATGGCTCACCTGCTGTTGGTTATACGATTAGTGGAATCAACGCCCTTCCTACTACAACTCTGGTCACCAATTCTGACGGAATGGTTTTAGGAAAGAGCACGTCGAATTCACCGACGATCACCGTAACAAAGAAATATGATGATGTAAAAGTGGCTAGTGTGGTTGTTAATTCGACTGGAACCATCACAGACGCGACAATTATATTGGAATATGATGAAGATGTAAAGATAATCACAAGTTCTAAAACTCTTTCTCCAAATCTAAGCCCAAAATGTCAAAAAATCGATTATATTATCGTCGGAGGCGGTGGTGGTGGATGTGGAGATGTATATCAAAATATACTAGTAAATGGTGTTGGCGCGGTTTCTGCTGGCGCTGGTGGCGGAGGCGGAAATTATAAAAAAGGAACAATGTCTTTTTTAAGCGGACATCAGTTACAAATTTCCATTGGTGCTGGCGGAACTAATGGATATAGTGGAGGAAGAAACTCTGGCGGAACCGGGGGTACAACGAGCATTAAAAATCTCATAACAGCATTTACAGATTCGGCATCTGGCGGAACTGGAGGAACACCGGCTAAGATAACCTTAACTGATTATAAAGCCAGTGTCCAAACTCGGTCAATTGGTGGATCCGGAAATGGTAATGGAGCATCTGGCGGTTACATCACTGATGTAACCAATCGTTTGGATTCTTCGAGCGACGAGTATTATGGCGGATCTGCAACTCCAGTTAATGGTATCGGACCAGGCAAGGCTATAAAGGTTTCATTAGGAAGCAGCTTGATATCAATTGGAGGAGGAGGAGGTTGTGGATCTGCTGGCACTACTTATTACCCTTCACTGGGGAATGCTGAGAGTATTTCTGTTAGCGCTATAGCTGGAACAACAACTGGTTATGGATATGGTGGTGCTGGAGGTGATGGAGTAGCATTTTCTGGTGGTGTATCGGGAACGCATAGAGATGGATATTCTGGCGCATCGGGTTGTTGCGCATATTGCTTCTTACACGTCGCTTAAATGTCTCCCCCCCCCGACGTTGCCGAGTACGAGTATATGATAATGGAAATTATAATTTTCCAACATCATCTCCAGGTTCTGGAAAACCTGGTTGCTTAGGATTCATGTGGAGGTTTAAATCATGAATTACTGTATTGTAAACGATGAAAACGTCATCGAAAATATCATTGTAGCGGATGAGGAATTCGCGGAATCAATTGGCGCAAAAGCATCTTACGATGGGGCGACTATCGGTGAAGCGTATAATCCTCCTGCTCCAGATCCTACCTGGAATGAGGATGTCGATGCCATGCTCGTTGACCACGAGTTAAGACTATCTATGGTCGAACTCGGTCTTGATTCTAAGGATGAAAGTGAGGTGAAAAAGTAATGCTGTATCGTACCCTTAAGCGTATGATCGAACGCGGTCAGACGGATGGTATGGAGGAGAAGCTTGATCTCTTCTATGCACTCGGTAAGATTACGGAGGCTCAGTATACCGAGCTTCGCGATCTGCTGTTGAACGCGTAAGTAAACAGAACACTCTCTTACGAGACTGCCGAAAAAGAAAAGAGAGGGGAAACGTCGCGAATGGCGCAACCCCTCTTTTTCTTTGCCCTATCTCATTCAGATAAGACAGTTACGGAGCGAATTAGGCCTCGACCTTCTTCGTGCCACCGTACTCCTCGGTCACGAGCTCGGGCAAACCGCACTCGTTGATCAGGATGTCCGCAACCTGCTGCTTAAGTTTATTGGGAACCTGCTCAAACTCGGTCTTGCCGAGAATGACGCGCTGAGCGAAAAGCATAGCCATCATTTCACGATCTCCTTTCTCTAGAAATAAATATAGGTTTAACGCTAAATTAGCGAGAACCTTACGCATAGACAATGCCCGCCATTTCGGCAATGCAGTCCTCAAGAAAGTCATTCTGGTCCGAAGCCGCCTTGAGCTGCTGCTTGAGGAGAGCGTTGTCAGATTCGAGAGTCGTCACTCGTTCATCGATCGTCGGCGGGGAAGCAGGAGGAGAATAAGTATCCCCAATTGCCGCGCCCTCGTAGGAGGGAACAGCCCCAAACAGAGCCGCCGTCTCGTCATCCTCGCAGATGATGTTGTTGACAATCACGCCATTTTCAATCAGTAAATAGTCCATGTCGCCCTCCTTACGCTGCAGACTTCAGGTGCATGCGGATGGCTATGCAGCCGGAACCGCCGTCACCGGCCTTAGACCCGCCATCTCTCGATCCGTAAGCGGAACCGCCACCGCCAAAACCGTCAACACCGTTACCATTACCGCTATCACCATTACCACCATATCCTGCTGCAGCAGTATAATTCCGGCCAGATTGTGACCAAACGCCGGATCCACCACCACCGTACATAACTGTTTCTGTAAAAGAAGAATATCCAGCAACACTTCCGGCAACGGCGTTATAAGCAGAGTAATATGCGGTGTAATATCCCCCACGTCCATTTCCTGCACCAGCCGCGCTTGAATCCTTACCTTGATTTCCATGTTTACCGCCCCCGGCAATTACCCCTAAGAAAGAAGAACTTCCACCGTCTGTTGCTGGATAATTTTTTGGGGACCCTGAAACGCTGTAAAAACCATCGCCGCCTGCACCGACAATTGCTTTATACGATGTGTTGGGCTGAAAAGTAACATTTTCTTGAACTGTACAGTAACCACCACCACCACCGCCGGCACTATTCCCATCATCGTAACCGCTGGAGCACGCATCTCCACCTCCACCTCCGCCAACTGCCGTTACATCCACTGCGGAAACGTTGCTAGAAAATTTGAGGCTTCTGCTGGCCGTGATTTTCAGAAAGTTCCTTGTTGTCACAATAATATTTTTTGTATGAAAATTTCCTTTAATAATATTGATACTATCTGTATAATCGATAATGTCCGCATAATCTTTAATCTCGATTGTTTGAGTTCCTTCGGAAATATAACCGGAAGCAATGCCGTTTTCATTAGTTTGTTGCGCAACCCCATCTTTATCAGTAATCAACGGCATAGGAATCCCCGGAATAGGCGCTCCGGTTGTATCGGCGACACTTAATGTAATATATCCCTTATTCGTTTTCATTAATTCAATGGCCACACCAAGTGTATTAATAGCGGCATCAACCGTTGTATTTTGGTCAACCCCAATCGTAGAGGCGGTAGCATTTGTTATCTTACTTCCAGTAGCGATTTTCAATTCATCAATCTGCTTCTGGAGGTTGGCGACGACATTGTCGGAGAGCTGAGCCTTGAGGTTATCGAACCACTCATCAAATTCCCCATTCCACTGGTTGAACAGGTCATCGATCGCGGTTGTCGCAATGACGCCGGTAACAAACGGGCAAGCCGAGGTGCCAACAGCGTTCTCAATCGCACTTGCGGCGATCTTGGTTACGCCAGGCGCCACAGTCACCCATGCCAGAGGATGCTGGTGGACTTTCTCGCTATTTGTCAGGGTCGGCTTCACAGGAGAGGATGCCACAGTACCCTGAACAACACGGAGCTTATTGAGACGAACACTGTCAGAGTGATTGGTCTCAAGCACGATCACATCGATACGGCTGAGCGTCACGTCCGAAGCAGCGATGGCCAAGGGATAAGCCGCGTCGTTCACATTCCACGTATGGTCAAACCACGCCTTGCCAGTACCGACCAGCACCTGCATACCCGTGCCAGCGGAGACTGCCATATGGTCACCAATCGTGGTAAATACACCGTCAGCGATGATGCCATCAAAGATAGCAGACATCTGTTCGGCGTTGTATTTTCGATCACCATTTTCGGAGTTAAAGAATCCGCATGTGAATGCCATTTTGATTCCTCCTATATTAGACTTCGGCGGTGAAGGTAGGAGTCATACTCTCACCAGATGTGTCTTCCGAGAATACAATCTCAGAAACACGAGCCTTACCAGATTGTCCGTATTCGTTCTGAACCTGAACAAGATCTCCAATGGTAAAGTCTCGTTTGTAGATGAACTGAATACGAGCTTCCACTTCACCTTCAAAAGACTGAGTGATACTCGTCTTGGCCAGTTCCTCTTTCCCCTTCTGCTGCATTTCAGCGATCATATTAGCTGTTGCCTGCTGTTGGCGTTTCGCAATTTCAGCAGCCTTCTCTTCTTCCGTGAGGTCCTCATTATGCTCGATATCGTAGGTATCGACATCGTCACTTGCATTAGAATCGTCCGTAAATACTTCACGGCGCTCCAAACCAGTTCCATAGTTCTCACCAGTCACCTCAGTCGTTTTACGAGCAGAGCCCTCACCCGAGCCACCGATCAGAGTAGCATTCTTCAGGGCCTTCTTCGATTCGATGTAGTTACTGGATAAGAAGTTGTCGAAACTCGGAGAAAAGACAACATAGGGGTTCTTTGTCTGGCCATATGCACGATCTTCACCGGCATACAGCTCAAATATCATTTGTTTCGTCGAGAAATCCGGTAAAATACGGAATCCGATCTTCTTTTCTTCACAAATCTTATAAATTGCTTCATAGAGATTGTCACCAAAATACTGATTTTCGATCACACGAGTCGTGATCCGCGTATCAGTGGTCTCACGGAATACCAGATTCGGGATTTTCCGATCTGAATTACTCGGAGAGATCGCATTTTGATTTAAGAGATTCCGGATCGACTTCTGGAGGTCGCCATAGCACTGACGATAGCCCCAGATGATACGACGCTCGAGAAGGGATTCCAGAGAACGGCCGGTAACCGTTAGGAAATTCCCATTCTCCACGTCAACCTTAGTCTCGATGGTCTCGATGATCATGAGTCGATCGGACTTCTCGCGACACCACAGATAGTAGTCCTGCTTGAACTCCTTCCCAATTGGCATATCGGCCGGGACATAGACCTCGAAGTCGCCATAGCCAAGGAATCGATCCGTCCAAATGAACGACTGGAAGGCATCTAAGATAGCGACGACTTCCCAATTCTTATCGAGAATCAATGCCTCCATCTTAGATACCTCCGTATGCGTTCTTGTAGGAGAAGGTAATCAGCAGATTCGCTTCCTCCTCTTGGGTAACGAAGTTGAACATATTCACACCATTTGAGACTTGGAACCAATCGGCATCCATGTCAACGGCGGAAATGATGTTCGTCTCCTTACCCTCGCGCAGAAGTCGAGCGTATTTGTTACCCTTCACGGTCGAGATGATAATATCATCACCAGCGTCAAATACTGCACCTGTCAGAGCTTTGATTTGAGCATCAAATATCTTAAAGTGCTCCTTGGTATTGACGTTGTAGAGGGTGATATCACCCGATTTGGTCAATGCATGGATCGTGATAACAACACCCGTATCCATATCGCCAACGTAGCTCAGAACTGCTCTCGGGTCATCCACCATCTTACCCATTTCAAGGAGATTCTCCGTAAGAGACTCGTTGGAGAACGGGAATTCAAATAGTGGCTCGACATTGGTATAGACCTTCTCACTACCGCCAACCTCATAGAAATAAGGATCCGGGCAGATGATGCTAATTTGTGTTGATTCCTCAGAGGAGAATATATTCGGCTCATTGGATTCCACATAACCGCTGATCTCTGCCAGGCGGTTGTCCGTCTCAATCTTAAGCGTGATTTGCTTTTTGATTGGGAAGAACTTATAGGTCTTCTGTCTCGAGTCTTCAATGGTCGGTGCGAACAGCATACCGAGTGTAATGACGATATTGCGGTTCTCACAACGAGAAGAAGCATAGAGACTTCCATCAATTGTCGCTAGTTCTGATGTGTTGATACTCGCCTTGGGAGGACCGAGCCCCTCGATGTCCTTGATATAAAGACCCGAGGGGTCCGGGTTCGTGAGCTCCAGACGAAGTGTTTCACCTTTCGGGTTGGTTACCGTTAAGGCCTTAATCATAAGCCCACTCCTTCCTTATTGGTAGCTATTTTTCACATTCGAGAAGAGATTCTTGCTATCGCGATAGATCTCGGCACGGCTCAGAGCCTTCGGGCTGGTGTTGTTCTGCGTGAAGTTGTAGGTCTTATTCACCGTACTCGATCCGGTAATGCCATTCACAACATCCTTGAATCCACCAGCTACCTGACCAGCAAGAACGGCCGTGAATCCCATCGGAGTCGAACCGATCAGGGAATTCATCGCACTCACACCAGATTTCACCTGACTATCGTCGATGACGGGGGTGATAACCGGAGCAGTCTCAATACCCTCCGTAATATCACGGTTCAGAGTCTGGATGCCGATGGAGAGGTTATCCGTGTAGCCGTCAACTGCACCACCAGAGACCATGTTGATGATATCACCGAGAACGGTATTAAGAGCTGCCTGGACATTACCGCCGTTAGCAAGGATACCTTCCGAGATTCGCTCAGAAATGATCTCGCCACAAGCGACCCACTTCTCTTCCTTAGATTCTGCCATCGCAAGACCGCCATTGATTGCCTGGCCTGTAGAAGTCGAAACTGCATCGGTCTTCTCGACAATACCCTGTGCAAATGTGGTAGACATCGTCTGACCGTATTTGAGGAATGTCGGGGTAAGACTACCGAGGACATCGTCTGCACTATTGGTGTAGGACTGTCTAGCAGCCTCAAGAGCAGCGTCTGCAGCCTTCGTCGCCTCGCTTGCGGTGGTCGTCAGGAGATTGTAAGGATCGTAACCGGTATCCTTTGCCGCAACACGGTTAATCTGCTCCAAAGCAAACCCCTGTTCCAGGAGCATGTCTTTGTATTCGACCATCCAGTTAGCGTAGGCAACCATACGATCCTTCTCGCTTGTTGTGACCTGTTCTTGGTTGGATTTGACCTCCTGAGCTTTCTCCGCGAGAGTTATCTGGGCATTGAGAACCTTATTGTAGGCATCGAGAGCGTTCTTCGACTCACTACCGTATGCCTTGACCGTAGCGGCATACTCTTCTTCTGCCTTAGAAAGCTGCTGCGTGAGGTTGTTGAGTTCTTTGACCTTCAAAGCCTCATCCACAGCAGTCTTGTCAGCATCGGTAGCGGTATCACCGAAGAGTGTTGTCCAGACTTTCTGCTCAAGACCATAGCTCGTGAGTCGAGTGCCGAGTTTGTTGAGCTCGGACTGAAGACCCTCGATATAAGATGCACCAGCAGACTTACCGGCCTTCCCAGCTTTTGCAGTGGTCTCTTCAGAAGCTTCGTCAATCGCCGTTCCGGTTCGATGGAATGCATCGTACGTCTCTTTGACGATATCATCGTAGCCATCGCTGGCGATCTCTTTGAGTTCGGCCATAGATGCACGATTGGCAGCATTCAGTACAAACAAACGTTTGTTCTCGGCACTTGCGATCGAGACATTGAATTTGTTGTAGACCTCCTGGAGTTCCTGGTAAGTGATCTCACCACTCTTCAACATCTCATTCGCAAGGTTTCGAGCAGCAACGAGAACGGTCTTTTTACTACCATCCAGACCATAACGGACACCCATATCATAGTACTTACCGATCAATTCACCCTGTCCAGAAGGAGAGTGAATATCAAGCTCATCACGAACGGTACGGTCGATGGCCTTTGCAACGTCGCGAGCAGCACCGGTAAGAGAATTGACGGTGGGCACATCCATAAGACCCTTACGGATCCCCCTAAGGTAGTTCATACCGATGTCTTTGTACTCGGCTGTACGATCCGAGAACTGAGTGAAGATGTTGTTGGCGATGTTGGTCGCCACGGCATAAATACCGGACTCAATATCTCTCATTCTCTGCTGAACTGTCGTTAAAACATCGGCATTTTGAATGGACTTGACGAGATTGGCAAGTGCTTCATTCGCAGCGTTCATTGCATCGGTATTCACTTCAGCAACGACACCGGAATACTGAACCAGTGCCTCACCCATGTCCTTAAGCTGCTTGGCGAAATTGCTAAGCGAGCCCTTACTACGACCGGCACCCGTATTCGGGACTTGGTTGACTGCCACGGCAAGATTTGCAATGATGTTACTCGTCCTCATGGCAATTTCACTGCTATTAACTGGAGCACCAGCCATAATAGTCAGGAAATCGATCATATTCGGAGCCGCCAAAGCAAGCTCAGCTGCAAACAAAGAGATTAGATTCTCACCGGTGAAGAACGCCTTAAACGCGGAATATTTCGGCGTGACGGCGACAGCAGTTGCCATTGTTGTGACAATGTCAGATACCATGTCGACTAGCGTCTTACTATCCGCGGGGAGACCCTCACTCTTAGTCAAGAAGCCCTTAATATGCGGCGCAGCCAAATCCAGTTCAGCGGCAAATGCGGCAATAAAGGAATTGCCAAAGACCGCACCCTTGAGGCCACCAAATGTCGGAATCTTAGATGCCGCCTCGGCCATACCACCAATCGCATAGATCGCATTCTCAATGGACGACTGATCGATCACGCCAACCTCAGTGTAGAACGTCTTGAGATAAGGAGCAGAATCGGCCAATTGCTTCGAGAAGTCAAGCAGGTCACTTCTGCCAATGATCGAGGCAAGACCGTCCAAGAATTTCGTTCCAGTAAATATCAACATGGCTTCGCCAAGAGATACCATGTTACTGAATACGCTATCCTTCAGACCATTGATCCCCTGGAAGAATACGGATGCATTCGACCAGAATTCCTTAAGGTCTTTACCGAACTTCGTAAGGAAGGAATCTTTCTCACCAACTACATCGGAAATACCTTTCTTGATACCCCCGATAAAGGATCCAAGAGCAGTACCGATGTATTCCATGAATTTGACGTTGCCGTCCATGATCTTCTTGACGACTTCATTTTCGCCAAAGAAGGCCTGGAATGCACCAAACAGCGCGCTCAATGCCGTAACAACTGCTACGACCATACCGATACCTTTAAGTGCGCCGAGACCCATCTTGCCAAGGGGTGCTGCAACTCGCATCGCTACACTCATGGCAGTTATAATGGTGCCAAGGGCCAAAGCGGCAGTCAGCATTTTGTCCGTATCGCCAAGATTCTCAAGAACAGCCAAGGCTCCACCAAGAATCAGAGTAGCAGCGGCCGCAAACCCGGCTCCGATGATAGCATTCTTACCCCATGCCTTAGCAATACTCAACATCTTAAGAACAGCAACAAGAGCCGTTGCAGATGCAAGAATATCAAGGATGACCTCTTCGCGACTTGCATCGCCAAACCAGACGGCGAACAAGCTCTTCAGAGCATCCCGGATTTGGGGAGCATATGTGCTTAGTCCGTTGATGAGAATGACGATCAGATCACCAAGACTTGCAATCAACGAGGGCGCATACTCGCGAAGTTGCTTCATGGCCTCATCGAACATAATGATCAGACCCTCAACAACAGCCGGGGCGCCTCTCTTGAGAACATGTCCAATGGTGATAATGATATCGGTCAAGCCTTCCTCGATAACGGGAAGCATGACCTTGACCGCTTGGAAGAATGCCGCGATAGCAGCAACAATAGCTGCTACACCAGCCGCACCAATCGCGGACAAGGTACCTAAAAGGACAGACAAAGCGGCAACGGCAGCACCTACACCAAGTGCAGCAAGACCAAATGCCAGCATGGATTTCTCCAGACCAGCGAACGTCTTAGCCAGAATGCCTAATCCGAATGCCGAGCCAAGCATAATGGTGATAGCGCCAGCGAGAGTTAAGAGACCAGCTCCAATTTCGGCGAGATTGAGAGTGGAAAAGGCTTTGATTGGAATAACCAGCATATTGAGCGCGAGTGCAAATGCCAGTATTCCGCTTGCCGTTCCGGCAACATTATTATTGCCCATGATCGACAAACTGGCAGTTATTCCACCCATCAGAAGTCCGACGGATATCAATCCCTGTCGAATCTGTTCGATCGGCAATGCACCGAGAATACGAAGAGGAACAACCAGTAAGGAGATAGATATGGACAAAGCAAGAAGACTCTTGGCTAGTCCAGCAAGAGATCCCTGCGTTATTGCCAGCATGCCTTTTCCGGAAATACCAGCAAACCCCTTCACGGCAATGGACATTCCGCTAATCGAAGCGACGACACCAACGAGAAGTTTTGCAGTGGTAATCAGACCTTGCTGAAGGTCCTTAGTATCCATCTCTCCAAGAATCTTAATCGGCAATATCAATGCAGACAGGGCAAGTCCAAATGCAATTAGACTCGATGCCACACTTGAAAGCTGACCCGGGACTGCCTTCATGACAGCAATAGAACCGGTTATAGCACCAATTCCAATGATCAACGATGCAATTCCCATGCCGAATTCGGCCCAACTAATTCCATCAAATGCCTGGAACGCGCTTGCGAGAATTCGAACCGCCGTAGCTAAGGACAGGAAGACAAGAGCAAGTTTCATAACCTGCTTCTCGCCAACTTTAGTGGAAAGTGCAACGCCAACCTTTTCCAAAGCTACTAGTATGGCGATAATTGCAAAGGTCGCTTTGGCAAACACCCATGTATCCTTTGCTGATTCCGTTAACTTAGCTAATGCACCAGCCAGAATCGAAATAGCAACGGACATACCGATCAGAGCACCGGACAATGTAAGAAGCTCTGCCTTACCAGCAGTCATTTTCTTACCGCTCATAATGCCAAGGATAGCCGTTAGTTCGCCAAAGAGCAAAGCAACAGCTGCAAGAGACTTACCCATGTTTTCAGGTTTTACACGGGAAATCAAGAACAAAGAAGCAGCCAAGATACCGATCGAGATAGCAATCGACTTAAGAACTTCAGCATTGACTTTGTTCTGGAAAGCCTTTAGCGTATCGCCGGCCGTATTGAGAACATTGGTGAGTGCCTTTGCAACTCCAGCCCAATTGGTTTTCATTGCGGCAAATGCCTTAGCAATCTTCTTTATCTGCTCGTAAAGACCGAAAAGAAGCGTTGTACCAATTGCATCTGTTAAGGTGACACCTTCGAAAATTGATTTGATGCGGTCTCCGATAGGCTTCAACGTAGTTGCAATGGATTTTGCGAATGACCCGATAGTCGAAGCAGCGCTAGTTGCCCAGCCCTTTAGCTGAGAAACCCACTGAGATGCCTTACCGAATGCATTCTTTCCAGATTCACCAATGGTGTCAAATACCTTAGCGATCTGCTCACCAATCGGAGGAATCTCAGCAAGAGACGTTGTGACATTGTTGATGTCAAGGACATTGATTCCCGTAAAAGCGGAAATGCTCGTAGAAAGCATTCCACCAAGGAACATGAATGCTCCGCCAACGGCTTCTATTGCGCGCTTCAATGTCGCAAATATACCTTCGATCACTCGCGATTCATCAACCATCTTAACAAGATTCGTTAACAAACCGCCAATGGTCGCAGAGAAAGAAAGAAGGTAACTTGTAAGCGGAGCAGCCTGCGTTATAATCTTTCCGACTAACCCCAGAACAAGTTTAATCGGAGTAATCATTAACTTAACAATCGATGCAAGACCAGATGCGACTTGTTTAACCTTCGCCAGCGTATCTTCGCTCGCGATAAGTTTCTCGCTAAAGTCCCGGAATCGGAATGTGAGGTCTGCTAATTGCTGACCCGTCTTAGCGGGGAATATCTCGCTAAATCCCTCTCGAATAGCTTCAATGACACTTAAGAGAGACTTGAAAATATTTGTTAAGCCTTCCCACAAAGCAGTCTGACCGCCGAGCTCAACCCACTCTTTCAGGATACTATTTCTTTCCTGTGCCGGAGCGGCAAAAACATCCCACAAATCATTCGCCAGATTTGTCCATATTTCTTTTGCCTTATCATAACCACCGAAAATATAATCGAACGTGGTCATCCAGCCAGAACTGACTGCATCCTTAACGGAGTTAATAGCTTCTCCGAAAGTCTTGGCTTCCTGAGCAGCTAATGCCGCACGATAGTAAACCTGCTCGAAGGCTCCATCCAGCATGGCATAGGCTTCGCTATAGGTATCAGCCATACCATTTTGAACGAGCTTATAGGCCGCTTCTGTCACTTGAGCAAAGCGACCGAATGCCTGCTCCATAACCTCTCGAGAAGCCCACTTATCGGCAAGCGTGGTTGAGAAGTTACCGATATCAACAAGAGTACCCTTTGCGGTTCTCCCGTTTTTATCCAACGTACCAAGGGCCTTACCGACATCAATAAATGTCTCTTTCAGCTGCTGAGACGCAACGCCGGAAAGTTCGACACTTCGCCAGTCCATAAGGGTCAAGAATCCCTGACCATAAGACTGGTTTAGATTGTAAATGGAACGAGAGAACTCTGCGGCACCTTTACCCGCGAAAGAGGTTGCATTCGCAATACCCTCAATCATCGGAATCAGATGATCGATATCGCCACCACTGGTGACCATTTGACCAAGGGATTGTGCCATTGTCGTGAAGTCATACGATGTCTCATCCGAGAACATCATAAGCTTCTCTAAATATCCATTGATCTCATCAACAGACTTGCCGGTCGCGTTAACAAGCGTCTGAACATTCGATGTCTTTTGCTCGTACTTGTTCCAACCGGCCGTAACCTGATCAATCGAAAGTGATTTAACCAAGGAAACGCCGGTATCGATTGCCGCATTTGTGATTCGCTGAAGGGCCGTAAATGCGACAACGCCCATAGCAGAAAATTTGTCTGCTACTTTGTCAACCTGCTGTGCGAGTCCCTTCATACCAGCCAGATCAGCAGCATTGTCGAGCTTCTCTAAACTCTTAGCCTGCTGATCGACGTCAAGAGATCGTTTGAATCGCTCCAGAGACTCGGTCGACTGGGCAATGTTCTTCTCAAAATTCGAATTTCGAAATTGAGCTTCGACAATTCTATAGTCAATACTAGTTGCCATCGTCAACTCACTTCCTTCCAGAGCTTGGTAGCCATAGACTCGAACAGAGGTCTTAATGCTGGGTTAATGTAATCAACACCTTGCACGTAGGAGCCATTTCGAGTCGCATGACCGTATTGTATAAGAATAGCAATAGGAACTCCCTCGTTCACGTTATTGTTGACCCAATAAAGCGAAACACCTTGGGAGCTCACCTCGATTTCGTAATCCCATCCGGTAGCGGTTTTGCCCGTATCCACTGGTGTTGCATCACGAAGAAGTTCAACCCCCTGCTTACCATATTCGTTCAGCAGTTGGTAGAGACGCCTTTTCCGGTTTTTATAAAGAAACCCTTCAAAGTTCTTCAAACTGCCGGATTGTTTCATAACGACAAGGGCCATTGCTGTTATCTCCTAGCTAATTTGGCTTCTGCACGTCGACGCGCATTAATGGAACGATACTCGTCAGCGGTCTCTCGACGAGACATCTTTTCAGGTTTTCCATTCTTTGCATTGCATACGTCGATGAGTGTCAGGAGCCGGTTCAAATGCCATTTCTCATATTGCGAGGGAATATTAAGCGTTACCATCCAATAATAGATGAGCTCCGATGTGATAATATCACGAGAAGTCGATTTCTTACGATGTCTCACGGTAGTAGCAGTCATCGAGTCATCGATGTACGCCATAACGGTCCTAATATTCTCATTTGTCAAGAATTCATACGCTTCTTTTGGAACATTCTGGGTGATCGTCATGCAGCGAATATAATCGATCGTCTGCTCACGAGTCATCGGTTCCCTACGAAGAAAGGGAATGTGCCATTTGGCTTCCCATTTCGAAATAGAGACTAGAGAATGTTCAAGTTGGAGCGTTACTTCTTTAGTAAAGCTAAACTCTTGTGTGTCATCGTTGAACACCTCTTGTTCAGGTATCGTCAGCCGAAGCATTCCCTAGCCTCCATTTCAACCATTTTGAATTTACTCCACCGGTTTGGGAGCGTCAGGGATCTTCGGAATAATGTTGTTGATGAACTCGGCCGTCTTATCGGGGTTCATCGCGAGCTCCATGAAAAGCTCGGAATATGCGTCAGTCTGAGAGAACTTCTCGCGCATGTCCTCGTTCTTAACGAAGCGACGACCGTCGAGAGAACGCTCACCGTAGGAACGAAGGATGATGTCCTTGATGACCGAAACGATGGCCTTACCATCACGCTCCTTCGTAATTCTCTGAATCATGGCCTGCATCCCACCGGGATACTCGGCTTCCATTTCCACGAGTTCGGCCTTGGACAGATTGAACTCGAAATTCTCCGTAACCTGATTACCGTCGTAATCCGTAAAAGTGATAGGTCTCCTATACATTATGCTTTCTCCTTTTCAAAAAATAAAAATGATAGGAGGAGCCCCCGCGAAGAGGCCCCTCCATAAAGATAAATTTAGCCGCCAGTCTTAAGAAGCGTGATAACCTCATCGGGCATCAGCAGCTTCGGGGCCACGCCATCGTCGCCACCCGTCGTAGTGGGATCCTTACCGAACAGGACATCCTCGAGAGCGGTGAGCTTCGCCTGATCGATCTTGGTAGAATCGATAACGATGGACGCAGTGGGCTTATAGCCAGTCACATTCACCGGGGTGGTGGTGACCGTCCAGCTCAGAGTGGTAGCCTCGGGGCTGTCATTGACCGTCTGGTGGTTGCGCTCGGAGGGAGACGCCTGGCAGCCATAGCAGATGTGCAGCTTATAGCCATGATCCTGGCCGTCGGTGTCATTGCCGATCAGAGAACGATACACGAAGCCGAACATCTTGCGCTTCTGCTGGCCAATCGTCATACCGACGACAGGGCTCGCCAGACCATCGCACTGATCGAACTCCTCGGGAGAATAGTAGGCTTCGATGGTGTAACCGTACTCTTCCGCAGAAATCATGTTGAGATACTTGATGTTGTCCGCATACAGAGCGGTGGATTCAGCACCGGAAGGAGATTCGTTGACCGCAGTCACACCGTTCCAAGCGATGCCCTCGCCATAGGTATTATTGTCACCCATAACGTACAGAACGCCATGGTCCACGCCGGTTTCAAACAGGCGCTCGCCAACAGCATCCCAGATAAGACGCTTCTTAGCCATAGGATGTGATCCTCCTTAGAAATATATGGTAAACAAGTCGTGATTGAGACGATCCTGGGTATAATGTCGAACGAATCGAGTCCTAGAGATCTTCGATACTTTATCGACGATGATACTATCGGGATTCGGATCGATCACGGTGACAGCATAGACATACTCCTGCTTATAAATGCTATTATCTGCATGGCCATTGCTGATCTCATCACGATTATAGACAATAGCAGGATATGTCATCTGCTTATTCTCAGGCCTCTGGTAATAAACCTGATCCGACCCAAGAAGCTTTTGAAGGAGTTTATGAAACTTCCGCCTATTGGTTTCCATTCGAGTCATTATATACTCCTCCTAACACAAGGGTGAGGCGGGGGTAGGCCTCTTTGACCATACGCACCCGCCACTTTGTTCCCATGTATGTTGCATAACGGATCGAGTGGAAGTTCTTTTTGGCATAGGGATCGGCCACGATACTTAAATCGTTCGCGATCACTAGATCATCATTCAGACCTTCCTGAGATTGAAGCTTCGCGGTGTTCGACACCCAATCGCCAAAGTGCTGACGTTCAACGATCTTCTCGATCCATACGCCTGGGCTCTCTTCGACCATTGTTGCATAGCCGATTTTCCCACAAAACTTCGCCATTTTGAATTAGCCACCGGCCTTAACCGCGTAGGACTCGATGGTGATGGCGCTGTAGGGCTTGGTGAGAGCGCCGGAACAACGGGTCTCCAGCAGATACTTCTGCTGGTTGTAGTCGATATCGAAATCGTCAAACAGGGAGACCGCGCCACCCTTGTCGGCACCGACGGTGTAGTCGGTCAGGTTGACGATGATGCCCATCAGGCTGTGGATGTAAGCCTTGGAATCGGCCTCATGGGTCACCTCACGGGTCAGACCCTCCATGACGGGAACGGTAACGATCTTGCTCACGCGCAGAGCGGTACGAAGCTCTTCCTCAGTCTTGTACAGACGATGGCCGATGCTGTCCTCGAGAAGAAGCATGTTGGTGAGCATCTCTTCGGTGGTGTAGAGAGCGGGATTGCCGCTGCCTTTGTAGTCCTTGCGGGACTTAATGCACTGACGGATAAACTCCTTGGCCAGCTTGTCGTCATCATTGTAGGTAACGGAGTCGATGCCGACCTTGATGGTGTACAGATCCGCATCGGTCCAGATCGGGCGGATGTTGTCTTCCTTGATCTTGTCATCGGAAGCAGTGGAACGGCCATCGGACACCAGAATCGCACGGGCGATTTCCTCATTGAGCATCATGCGCATCTCGCTCTTGAGCCAGGCGACAACATCGAAGTCGACGATATCGATGATGTCATCGCGATCGAGCTTCTGCTTCTTGTAGATGGTCTGAGGCGTGGTGGAACGCTTGAGCAGGGTGAAGACTTCTTCCTTCTTCAGCTTGCCCTTCAGATAACCCTTGGCGCGGGCTTCGTCGGCAGTGATGTCGGCAAACACAGACTTGATGCGGGAGAACGGAACATGATGGACACCAGACATAACGCCGGAGACCCAGGACATGTCGCGCTGGATGAACTGAGGCTGACGGGTGACATTGCGGTCATCGGGGAACAGATACTCGATGTTCTCGATACCGTAGTCGGCATGCATCAGAGCGTCAGACAGACCCTCCATGTCATCCATATGAGCCAGAACGGCTTCCTTCAGGGAGCTGCAGGCTTTGGCTTCCTTCGCAAGAAGAGCGAAGTTCTCACGAGTGAGCTGAGCGGTCGTGTTCGCGCCGCTCTCAAAGGCATTGTGAGCCATAGTGGGATCCTCCTTATTTTCTTCTCTGGCGGTTGCAACCAGATAATACATAACGTTTTTCTGCTTCTCATTCATGGAGTCAATGACATCCTGAATGGTCTCTTCGGAACCGTCAGCATGCTGAAGTTCCGGATTTGTAGTGGGGTTGTTGCTTTCCGTGGGATTTTCCTCACCATTTTGATTTGCCGGAGTCGGATCGGATTCCGGTTCACCCTCGTTGGTCGGATTTCCTTCCGGATTTTCCTCGGTTGACGTCGGATTGGATTCCGGCTCATTTTCGTTGGTTGGATTTCCTTCCGGATTCTCCTCGGCCGGCGTATTTTCCGGTTCCTGTTCCTCAAAGTCATCATCACCATGACAAATGATCGGCTCCTGGGGATAGATGCGAGCTTCATACTCGGCATCTTCACCATGTGCCAGGTCCATGTCCTCGATAAATGCCTGGGGATTCGCACCCGCCAGAACAAGACTGACTTCACGGATCATACCATGCATAACGTCGTGGCCCTTCTGTTTCAGCTGATTGGCGAGAATTGACAAAGAGGTGACGTCTCCATGAGAAACAAGCTCTTTGCACATGTTGCCAAATTTGGTGTTGTTGAACAGACCATAGCAATACACGCCATCGGGCTTATTGACCAGGGTGGCCTTACCGATAATGGCACTCGGGGTATCATGACGATGGTTCCAGACGAGTGGAACAACCGCACCATTCTGATGTGCGAATGCGTTCTCACGAATTACTCGACCATCAGTGCACAGAAGATTGTTCTTGGACGCCCAGCCCTGAAAATCGGAATGACCAGGACCCGGACGAACGTGATCAATATCGGGCATTATGTTTTTCCTCCTTCTTTAGAATTTTTGACCGATACGGTTTGGTCCGCTTTGGTTGGGACCGTAGGGGTTTGCTGATCCACTTTAGACTGTGACAAGTTCTTGTTACGGAGCTCATCAGCCTTCGGATCCTTAGACGGCTTCATACCAATAACCTGACGGATCTCATTGGAGGTAAGAATCTCATTACGAGTAAACTTATCCGCAATTTCGGCAATCTGGCTAACCGGTACGAGTTTAAAGGGATCTCTAAAGAAGGAGATCGATTCCATCTTCTCTCGCTGAGATGTCGTAAGGAATTTACGATAGAGCTCATCGGTAAGAGCAGAAGCACATGGTTCCACAGAGCGGTTGTTGTAGTTCAGCATCGTTGATTCATCTGCGGTTCCATCCAATACACTCTGAGTGATACCTAACTGGGCGTATACCATACTCGTAAGGTATTCAATCTGAGTCATGAGGTTGTTTTCCACAGCACGATTCAATTGTGTGATCTTCTCCGTACCGTCTGTGTAGGCAATGCCGTACTTTGAACCCATGAGCTGTTCCTCAATCTGTTTTCGACGAGATTCGGCCTGGGTCTTACGGGCTTCTGTCTTAATGACATAGGGGAGCTGTATAATCAGATCGAGTTTACCGCTAGCAGACTGTTCGTCGATGGCATCAAGCAAATTAAGCTTATGCACAAGGCGCTTCATCATGCTATTGGGCTCGTTGATTATCGCATAGAAAGGATTTTGAACAATGCCGACATTGGCTTTATCAAACGTGATGTTCTCGAACTGACCGGTACGATCGTTATAACAACGAACCAATACCTGTCTCGGACGCCATTCAATGATTTCACCAATGCGCATCGTATAGTAGCGTGTGACAATGTCACCCTCTTGATCCGGTTCTTGGTCTGTATCAATCGGACAAATGGCGATCGTACCCCAGTCGAACATGCTTAGGATTGCATCCTGTACAAATGCTCGGGAGGTCTGATCGATGTTCGCTTCGACTTCAAGACAATGATTCAGATCATCATCAATCTTCTTAACAAATCGACCATTTTCATCCAATTGAACATGAAGGTAATCCAACGCAGCAACATCCATCGCAATACGATTATAAATTGCGGTTACGATTGTTTTTTCGTTACCACGGGACAGAATCACCCGATCCGGACGAGATGAACTGATCATCTGACCTGCCGGAACATAACGATCCCAGTCAGAATCTGAGAATGCATTCCACGCACGCTTCACTTTGCTGAAGAGCGTTTCTGCCATACGGTCACCTCATTAATCAAAAGCTTCAATATTCAACTTGTAAGCAACGAATGCGTCCATCATTGCAGAAACAGCATCGATCTTTTGATCGTAGCGCTTCTTATGAAGCTTTCGATTGCCATTAGTATCCTCGATCACGATGCAGTTACCCATCGTAAAGGACATAAGTTCCTCATCAAAGAGAAGCATCCTCTCTTCCGAGAGTTTTTTCAACTCACCCAGAGGAACGGATTCGGTTTTTGCACCCTGTATAACTTTCTCGATACCGAATGGACCATTTTCTGAAATCCATTTCTCAATAAATTCTTTAGCATTATACGGGTCAAATCCAACACATCGGATATCGTATTGTGCCTCAGAGATAAATCGATCGAGATCATCATACACGACCATCATGTTCAGGGTCACACCCTCAAGAACAATCAGACTACCTTCTCGAATAAAGTCGCAATACTTCTGATACATCGCCGGAGGCAATTTATTAAGTGTAGTCGACGAAATATAATTTCGAGTCTTCACACCAAACGTCCCATTCGGTAAAGGAAATAGGAACGTAAATGCACAGAAGTCGTCGCCCTGAGAAAGGTCCATGCCAAGCGAACAAGGCATTTTCCAAAACTCGCGATGCTTATGGGGAATGGTCTCTTCATATGGGAAGAAGTAGGTATAGCCCTCCATCGGAATGCCGAAACGCTTTGCGAGAATATCATTACGTGCAGCAGGAGCCTTTTCTGCTCTCTCTACATCCAATTGATACACTTCATAGGTAACGGTCTTTCCAAGGTTTGGATTAGCCTTCATCCACATAGAAGGATCTGCAACTTCATCGATACTATCGAGCTTATACCACCAAATGGAGACATGCGGATTGCGATACTCTCCTCTTAGGATGCTTTCCAGTTCCATTTTGATTGTATCGCCACTACCATTTCGAACCGTTCCTTCGGAGCTTGTGGCTAAGATGAGATAATCATCGATCTTAGATGCACCTTGCTCTATAGCGCCAATAACATCCTCTCGAATGTCACCAGAAAGCCATTCATCAATACTCGCATACTTGCATCGTAGGCCCTGAAGCTTAGCAATACTCATAGGACGAATCTCGAGCAAAGAGCCAGTCAGGAAATTCTCAATACCCTTCTTAGTAGAGGTCAGCTTCACGCGATTGGCTTTCGACCCAGTTGTATTCTGGAGTGAGCCATCTGTGAGAAATTGGAATAGTGGACCTCTCGAACGAGTAATGGCAGTTCGAATTGGAGATAGAACTTCATCAGCCTGCTTCATTGTCGGAGCAGTCGTAATTTGGTGGGTCGTCGTCGTGTCGATGCAAAGCCCATAACTCTGCATACATGCATCGTATAGTGATTTCGCAGCACCTCGACCAACGATCAAGTACTGCTTATTACGAAGCCTTTTCTTAATTCGCTTTCGAACAAAACGAACACCACGACCATCGGGGCTAGGAACTGGTATACTCTTTTCCGTAAAGTAAAACCAGCCAAAGACATCCTCAGCCCAAAGTTTGAATGTGTCAAGAAGGTCTAAGTCTCCACCATCGGTCAGGGTTAGCTCATTTTCACAGAAAGCAAGAAAGCCCTCCACGGCTTCGTCATCATAGTAGCATCCCGGATCATCGATAAGATCATCGATGAGATTCATCTGCAAAGAAACTTCTCGATTTACCGGTATTTCCCCTCTAACTACGGCATCACGGAACATACCGTAATACCGCGGTACCGCTATGTTCGATAATGCCATTTAGGTCACCTACTTGTTTTTGGCCTCTTTTTCCTTATCAGTTACCTTTGCATTGACCACATTGTCGCCAAGCATCTTGTTAACGCCTTTTGCCATTGTGTACTTAGCAATTTGGGTAAGCGTATCCTGGGCAGCATTTTCCAGTGCTTTCCCGACCATTTCCTTACCCTTGGTAACCGCCGATTTCTTCTGAGGCGTCGCCATAAGCTGATAATACTGCTGTTCCAAACGCTTTCGATTCAGAAATGCATTCAGTTCAGCATCGGTCATCTCACTTACAGACTTCTGTTTCGGTTTTTCTTCCGCTGGCTTGGTTGTAACCTTGGAAGTCGTTTTCTTACGAGTGAAAATCGAATGATGCTTGCCCGTAGAATAGCGATTTCGGCCAGCTGTGGTGAGACTACCGTCGGAATTCTGATAACGACGGATGCCCCATCGCATTCCGCGAATTCCATAATGGCAGAGTTCATCACTATAAACAACCATTTTGAATTCTCTCCTTCCTTAAGGATCAACGGCGACATTAATTCGCCATTCGCATTCTTTCATCTGGTCCTTCAGAAGCTGAACAAGAAATGCATTTGTCGGTGGATCGAAGTTGAGTTTCACATAAATATAAATGTATGTCTTGATGTCGGCTAGCTTAACTCGGTCAGAAATACATTCATCCCACGTGTTACTCGAATCACACACGGTAAAGCTATCAAAACTCGTTACGCCTAATTGGGACAAGAAAGAGCCCGCTGTGTTAATCTCCGTAAGAATAGCCTCGTCGAAACAAGTATCATCCTCAGAGACTCCGATCTTTTTCTTGATCGTATTGAGGATGCTATCGATCATATGGATCCTCCTTACGTACGCTTAATGAAGATCTGCATACAGTAACCGTGCCCCGAAGGAGTGATAACTTCATACCACTCGGGGTTCGGTTCGGAAACGATCTCAACAGTCGTATCCTTCTGGATTACATAAAGGACTCGATCATTGACACTCGGACCCTTACGAATGTTGAGGAGGTCGGTACCGACCACGACACCCTGACCAGCCTTAACTTCTTCAGTCTGGACTTCCGGTGTTTTTGCCTTTTTAGCCATATTTCCTCCTAATGCTTCCAAGGGCAAGTATCGAATAGCGAACGCGGAGTATAGTCCTGAGGGAGTAACTTCGCATCGCCATAATGAATTGCCCGGTGTGTGTTGTCAGAACAGCATATGAGATACTCTGGATTGAGTAAGAATTCACTCGATTGAGCAATGTCATCTACCAACAAAGGGACCATATGATGAACAAGAATTCGTCCATATATGGGAAACTTTTCAATTCCTAGATCACAACACTCACGTCCTATTGTATCGCGTAGAATAACTTCTCTTCGTACCCGTTTCCATTCTTCAGAATTGTAAAATATCTGATTAATCCATCGATCGTAACCGAAGGTATCCTCTCCGACATTTCCACCAATTCGAAGATACTCATATCGTTCAATCAAGGTAGGCAAAGTGATTAGTTCGGAATAGCATTTAATATTCCGACTCATCATCTTCACTCCCTTGTCCGCTATAGGTTTTAAATGCCTTGATCGCACTTTTGAAGAGCTCCTCCTGACTCTTCATCGATGTAATCGCCTCGGCCTTCGCGTCCATCAACTTTTTCTGAGTTTCCAGAAGTTCAAGTTCCTTCTGTTCCTTAGTGGAAGCCAACTTCAGATAATGAGTGATGACTTGCGAAGACGCAGTGCCCTCTCTTAACTGCTTTTCAGCAAGATCCATGGCAAGAGCAATCATATGCTTCTCTTGAGCTTCTTCCGTCAACGGCGGTTTACGACTGATAGCCATGTCTCACAGTCTCCTTTCATTCATTTTGAATTTTACTTGATCAAACCAAGTCGATCCAAAACGATGGCAAACTGTTCTCTTGTCAGGAAACCATTCGGATTTGAGCCATCCAGGATTTTACGCTGTTTGGCTCTGTTCCAGGCATTCTGAAAAATATTGCCAACGGGCTTCGTAGACCGCTGTGCCAGATAGTTATCCATCATTTTGTTAAAAGTACTCTGATCCATATACTCATCCATTTCTGGGGGAAGTTTCCCCGCTAAAATCATCGAGCCGGTCCATTTCTTATGGGCATCCCACTGAAAGTGAGGGCGATCAACAAAAGACTTCCAATCGCCGCCCCAACTGAATCCGACTTGCTTACCGATCTGCCCACATTTCATGAAGAAAATTGGGTCGTCGTACTCATGTCCTTTTACATTCTTGCAAATGTCGAAAGCCAAACCAGCTTTTACAGAATGAAAAGTCGGCTTTGTTGCTCTCTTAGAAGCGTAGCCCTTCTTCACAAGATCACGCTGGTACTCCTCATCACGGACTGTCTCCGTCACAAGAACATTCAGACCAGCATCTTTGCAGAGTTGGAGAAACGTTTCACAATTTACACGAACATCAGGGCGCAAGTACTTCAGATCACGAGAATGCATCATCTTACTTCACCTTCGACTTACTTGTGGGCTCTTCGAGAGACTTATTATAGCTGGCAGTCGAAACGCCGATCAAAGAGCCGATAAACAGTTCAACCGCGGTGATTGTTGTTATGACTTCTGTTACATAACCGAAGCCCCAAGCTTTTGCAAGTCCTGCATACAATACAGAACAAGCGGGGAGAACAACAACAACGAGCCATTTGAGGACGTCATATACCTTGTTGTTCATCTCGAACTTCATCGTTTTCATCCTCCTTCTTGTGCTTAATACCGACAAGTTTGTCGGCTAGTCCCAAAGCAGCACTGGCAATTGATGTGATTCCGCCAACACCTAATACGTATTGGAACAAGTTATCCCATTGCCAACCTTTGTACGAATAGAATCCGACGGTATATATGATAAAGATACCGATAAAGATGTAAAAAGCTCGAAGAATTCGATTTCGAGTCTTTAACTTCTTAATTCGTTTTCCGTTTGCCATTTTGATTGACAATGTGGTGCGCAGAAGTATTTAAATAGTCCTCCATCTCCTTGATAGAGGACTGTTTCGCCTTCTCGTCATCTTTCAATGACGCCAGAATACCTCTGCAAATGATTGCCATCTCTTTCCGCGTTGCAGCCATGTCTTCATCGTGATGTCGTCGCAAATCAGCAATGTCACGAGAATGAGCTTCTTCTAAACGAGTAATTCGTTCATCTTGTTCCCGATCATATTCCAATTTGTGAACAACTCGAGTGATGTAATTCCATACGACTGCGCCTGCGCCAAGAACAGCTGCAAAGGAAATGATGGTTTGCCAGGAAATAACTACAGGCATATACCTCACCCTTTCTATTTTAGAGTTGAGCACTTAATAGAACTCATAATCGTGGCCATACTACGAATTCTAGTCAATGCTCAAAACTAAAAATAGAAGGGCGGGGGCCCGAAATAGGCCCCCAGACCCCTCATACGCAACTCATGCGAGGCGCGTGACATTGAGACAAACACGACTGACCGAACCATCAACACCACTGATTTGAACAGTGATTTCGGGGTGGATCACCCGACAAGCCTCGCCTTCAAACGCCGGAGCAATGGCGTCGAGCATATACAACACTCCGCTGTTAACGTTCATCGTACGCACAGAACAAGGAAGCAAATTGCCGTCCTTATAAAGAGCAACGGTGACAACGCCAGCATCAGAGGGCGTAAATGCAACGGCGCCACTCGCTGTATAAAGACCATCCGAAAGAATTCGGATACCCTGGAGACTCGTGGTCAGCGAACAACCCGTCTTTTCCAACTGTCCTCCAGGAGACAGAATGGTCCCAGCCGTAACGAACGTCTGGGCCGTGGTGTTGAGCGCTGTTAAAGTAGACTTGCGATAGCAGTTATTTGCCATTTTGAATTCCCTCCTTGCTTGTCAAAGCACTACGAGGTGACTCAGTTGCAACCGCAACCGTTGCAGCCACCACAGCCGTAGTTATTGTAGCAGGTATTGGGATTCACACTCGGCTTGGAATAGAAATTACCAAGCTGACCCAGAATATACTGGTTCTGCTCCATGTTGCTGATCTGAGACTTTGCATCAGAGAGCTTGGTGCGGAGCTCATCCAGGTACTGGGACTGGATCAGCTCACGTGTCAGCTGATTCTGCTCAATGATGGTCGTCTTGACATCACAGCAGCAAGCCTGCATCTGGGCACCGAGCTGATTGAAGGAAAGCTGGTTAGCATAACGGTTCTCAAGAACCTCCTTCTGGGTCGCGCAATTGCCCGTGAGGACATCACGCTCAACCTGAGAAAGATCATTTGCAACGACCGCGGCGCCATTACCGAAACCGCGATTACCGAAGAGACCACCGCCATTGAAAGCCAGGAAGAACAGGAAGATCAGGATAACCCAAAGGAAGCCAGCGCTACCCCACGTATCATGACCGTTGTCATCCTCGAGAGCCTTCATCATAAGAACATCGCTCAGTTCTGCCATTGTTAGTGTCCTCCTAATAAAAATATTATTTCAACTCAATAGTTGGCCACCCTACTGAGTTAAAACCAATATTAAAACCAATCGGAACCACTGCCGGGCTGCAATTGATTGGAAGCTACCCCACCAATTGCCTGTCGAGCTTCGTCCCAAACATGGTCGGGAACATTGAAGTTACGTAGACCCATTTTTCTAGCCATTCCGTAAACTTGCTGAAGCTCATCTAACTGCTTTGAACTTATCTTTCCTTCTTGGGCAAACTGCCTTAATGCTTTCGCGGGATCGTCACCCCGCTTGATCATCGTTGACAACATTGCTGCTGTCTCCGGAGATCTCTTTGCCAGAGCGTTTAGTGCCATTCCTTGCGCTTCCTGCGGGTTGCTTACCGCGTTCGCAAGTTTCACCAGATCCATTAGACTCATTTAAAGTCATCCTTTCCAAGATCTGACCCATCATCGCTTCCAAGCGATTGAGTCGAGCGTCAGAGGATTCCTCTTTGGGCTCATTTTGAGTGGAAAGTTCCTTCGTATAGTCCACAGAGGATTCACTCGAAGGAGTAAAGGATACGGCATCCGAAGAGTTTTGCATAAGAGAGCCAAATGAGTATGGTGTAATATATGTCTGACCATTCTCATACTTCTTAGCCCAGAATCGCTTATTCTTAAAATCGAAGAACAAACGAGGCGTGCCATCCATCGGGACAGAAGCTTGCTCTACTTCACTCGGATCATGCACTTCGCTGTATTCGCCTCTACGGCGATTGGCGAACGTGTCATTAACGATCTGAGCAGGTTCATTCATTGGCATTCGATTGCTCATGTTCTGATACATATTGTTGTATTGTTGCATCAGTTGATTGATCTCTTGCTGAATCTGCTCAGGGCTTTTCATCATCCCACAACGATTCCCCATTCCGGGGTTAAACATTGGACCAGGCATTCTCATTCACCTCCAAAAGCAGTTCTTAGAAAGGTGAGAACCTCTCCCGCTCCTGTTAGGAGTTGCTTATAAGCCGGAGACTGAGACTGTTTCGCACGTTCGTGTTTACAATATTTAAGAACGAAAATATCGCCGGTCGTAATGTTACCTGTCTCGGACACCTTGTTGAGTGTCTTAATCATCAGGTCATCTACTTTGTCCGCCATATTTACGCTCCTTAGGAGTTGAACATATCCTGAAGGATCTTGTTCTCTTTGGCACGCTTGATCATCTGGCCATGCACGTAATTGTAAACTGCGAGCATGTCTGCCGGAGGCGCACCATTCTTGGCCTTGTAGTCGTTGATCAATGCAACAACACGATCATGGAGTTTATTGTAATGTTTGGTTTCTTCCAGAGAAAGATCATAGAAAAGCTTCGCTGTCTCTTTATCGCTTTCCTTATACTTAAGGGCGAGATTAGCATAGGACTCGCTGTCGCTAAGTTCTTCACTAATCTTATCATTCAGACATTCGATAATTTTCATCGCTGATGTTCCTCCTTCTAAATTTTTTAACAAAGGAGAGGCCCTACAAATATGTAGCTATACTCATAGGACCCCTCCCGTGTATCCAATTGACGGTGCGAAATCAATAGGAGAGAACTCCAAACTCAATAAGATTCTCACTCAAACTTTCATTCGAGAAGACGAACTCAAAAAGCGGAGTCAAAGTGTACCAACTTCCATCCGTGCCCTGTGCAAACAGCGAAATGCGGTACTCTCCATCACCGTTCACCAAATAGTCATCATAGATGTCAAAGGATCGCGATGTGTTCGCAGGCGTCTGGGAAAACGAGGCAATGAGCGTCCCAATACCAACTCCCCAGGATTCACCGCTCTTCGTTGCTCGACACTCAAAGGACTTATACGGCCCATTTGCCGTGAAAGTCACGGTAATGTGGTCGTGTCCTTCTACAGACGAAATCTTAGATCCCGTCGTACTGAACGTTAAAGTCGGTACAGCCATAGAGTGTTACCTCCTGACTGTTACGCCACGCTCCAGGTGCCAGCGGCATTACGGACGAAGACCTTGATGATCTTTTCGCCGTCACCGGCAGAAGCAGCCTCGAGGTCGGCAGCGTTGATGGTGCAGTCGATAGCCTGAGCATCAGGATACTCGCCGGTACCGCTCATGTTGGTGGAGCCGTTGGTCATACCGATCACGACGCCCGCATCCTGCAGGGAAGCGGTAGTAGGAACGACCTTGACCTTGTACTCGACGAAATCGACATCGCAGGTGAAGCTGATCGCAGCAACGTTGAAGGTCTCGACCTTCGAGATCTTGCTCTTGTCGGGGCCGGTGATGGTAACCACAGGAACAGCGGTATCGAGGATGATCTCCTTCGTAACGACAGCGGACTCGTTGCCGACATCATCACGAACCTTCAGGTTGACGGTCTTCTTACCATCACCAGCGGCAAGGGTGATCGCCTTGGTCGCGGCAAAGTTAACCCAAGCAGCATCGGCTTCGGTAGCAGCGCCATCAACGCCACCCCAGATCTTCATCTGATAACCGGTGGTCTCAGCATCCTCGCAGCCGATCTTGGCCGTAATGGAAGCACTGGTGGTGTAACGAGCATCATCGTTCAGAGACAGGGTTACGCCAGCAGGCGCAGTGGTATCGAGAATAAGATTAAAGAAGCTAGCCATATAGCATCTTTCCCTTCATCATAGATTTAACTTTTTGTATCGAGCACCAGGTAGAAATATCCGCCTTTCCGCTCGTATACAGGATCTTCTCCCACAATGACTGTTTTAATGCCTTGTGTACCGATAAACATCTCGGTAATTTCCTTTTCATCGACAGTAATCATAACTGATTACCCCCGAATGAAATATGCGGTACGGGGGTCCTTCGTCTCGAGGGCTTCGTATTCACCACGGTCCATGACCTTAATTTGATCGAAGTCGTCGCTCTTCAGATTTCCGTCACCGCTACCGCCCCCACTCGTCATCGAATACATGTCCTCGATCATGAGGGCATACTTCTTCTCACGACTAGGAACAGGAATTACATCAACCCGTACGAAACATACACACAACCAATTCGCACCCTTAGCCGCTTCTGCGTCTGTCGGGACAATGTAACAAACAGATTCCTCTCCTTCGAGAGGCTCACGATTGAAGTTCGCATTTGTCACGTTGTAGAGTTGACCCACAACCGGCGGACTATTGAACTTCTGAATGGGAACAAAGAGTGCCATCAATCCAGCAGGTCCCGGCGCAACCGGAATCTTCGTGATGTCGTACTCTTTTGTCTCGGCATTCCACACTTTGTAATATCCGGACTCATCCGGAAGTGCGGGATGCGTCGCATAACTCTCCGCCACAGTAGCTGCCTTCTTAGCAGCGTCGACGTCCGCTGTCACAGTCACCTGGATCGGGGAATCGGGAGTAGGCGGGATTGGGCCAGATTCCGTAGACGATTCTTCGATCGTCACTTGGGCAACATTCGACTTGCCCAAAATATACTCTTCGGGAATTGTCGTATTCCCAGTCACCGGCATCTTTGAGATTACAAACTGAAGAGATCCCTCTCCTGCATAGTATGTCTCAGTAATGGTCGGATACCAATCGATCACATTATCGAAATCATTTCGGTCGATCTTCTCGACAATCGCATTATAGATGGCGCCATCCGGTCGACGAAAAACGCCGACTAAGAAAATCACACCATCTGCCGAATCCCGAAGGACAGGCTCTACGAACTTGTAGACATCGAACGATACTTTACGATAACGGTTCTCGCCTTGTCGACCAATTGAAAACCGATGCGGAAGTAAATTGAGATTATACGTTCCGCTAGCCACAGCAAATACCTCCTGTAGTTTTTGCAAACATCACAGAGTGCATACTAGAACGTCCGAGCAAGATGCTAGACGATTCGACGCTGAAAGGAGCAAAGCACAATCGAACATAATTTAGAGGAGGTGAGGGCAAGACCTTTGGAGGTAGTATGGTAGAAACCATAATCGAAATCCCCGAATTGGGATGGTGAAGAGACTGGCCCGGACGCTCTAGTATGCACTCTGTGAAAATATAACTCAGACTGTTTTTCCAAAAAATCCCGCCGGAGAAATAT
>ERZ1034878.45-NODE-45-length-62321-cov-21.757428_pt1 | contig 62321 bp, 68 predicted proteins | sample MGYA00520593_ERZ1034878 | MGnify/ENA primary metagenome ERZ1034878 (study PRJEB33766, sample SAMN09781724) | gut metagenome | biome: gut microbiome | host: Homo sapiens | place: Madagascar | study: EMG produced TPA metagenomics assembly of the PRJNA485056 data set...
CCACCATACTGATTTCCTCCGCCGCCTCCCCCAAAGAGCCGTACCATAACTTTCTCCACCCCGCTCGGACAAGTCCAGGTCCCGCTCTGAGTGAATATTTCCGTCTTCATTTCCTTATCCCCGCCGCCACCGGCGACGATCTGATTCATAATCATAAGTCATAACTCCTTTCATAACACTGGTTGCTCACTCCGCCGCCGAATTCTTTGCCGGGGTGTTCCTTTTCCCATTCAGCCGCTATACTGACAGGCTTCGGCTTGTGCCGCTGCTCGTCTTGATATCTCGCCCACGATTCCGCGAGCCACGCGTGTCTGCGTTCTCCCATGACTTCTTCCGGAACCATGAGAGTCTCTTTGACTTTCTGTTTCGTGTATCTCATAGTTGTCACTTCCCGATGATCACGATATTTGCCGTAAGGGAAGTTGTCGGCGCGCTCTTGCAAGTAAATGTCAGTTTGCCAGCCGCCTGCGAGGAGCACTTTACTCCGGCTTTGACCCACGCGTCCTCAGACGTGGTGGCGGGTGCGCAGATGATTGTGTCATTTACCGCGACTCCGCTGACGCTGACGGTCTGCGAGTTGCTTGACCATCCGGATGCCCTCAGGGTCGCCGTCGTGCTTATGACTTTTTTCTGCTTCTCATCGAGAGCAGCCTTGATTATTTTGTTTTGAACGCTCCTCGTGCTTGTCGAGGAGAGAGCCGTATCTATGAGCGCTTCGTCGTCATAGGGAAGGGCGGTGAATTTTTTGGTTCCGTCGCCGGTTTTTGTCCTTATTTCGCCTGCGCTTGTCACCACGAGTATCCGCTCGCCGTCGAGCAGTACCGGGTTTTTGTTTGTCCAGTTTGACGCGGTGTCCTTCTTGAATTTGATCCGCGCGTTCAGCGTTGTTGTCGCCATGATTCCTCCTTTTGGCAGAAAGACCGCCCCGTCCGGAGACGAGGCGGCTTGCCTGAAAATTTATTTGGTTCAGATTACGGTCGAAGAGGTGCCGCAGTTGAAGATGATGTAGTCACCTGCGGTCTGGACAAGATCCTTCGCGTTACCGCTCTTTGCTACCACGTGGAGCTTGCCGATTTCGGTGTCGGCGTGGTCCTTCGCGTTCTGCTCGGCAGCGTCCCAGTTCGAGACCTTGGTCGCGGTGATGCCGTCGAGAACGGTCTTGTTGGCATGGGTGTGCTTTGCGGTCTCGAGAGGAGTGACGCGGTCGGCGAGAGCGGTCAGGTTTGCCGCGGTCGCGTAATCACCGATGTTGAGAGCGGCGATCGCTGCCTCAACATAAGCCTTTACGGTCGCGTACTCAGCGCCCTGAGCGTTCGTGCCGAGAGTAACCTTGGTCTGAAGCGCCTGAATAGCGGTCTTCATCGCGGACGCGTCGTCCGGATGATCCTGAATCCATGCGGCGATTTCCTGAAGTGTGTCGAGGCTTTCCTTTGCGCCCTCCGGAATAAGCTGCTTTGCAAGCTCCTCGTTCGCGATGGTTCTCGCGGACTTGCCGGTATCGGTGCCGATAAGAGTATCGACCTTGTCGCCGACAGTCTTGACCTTCTCGTCGGCGTACTTCTTCGCGCCCTTGATGGTGTCCTTGGACGAAGCGTCGCCAGCAGCACCGATGAGCGCCGTCTTCACACCATCAGCGGCACCGGCGGTGTCGTAAGCGTCAGCGTCGGTGAAAGCGGCAGAACCGAGACCATGCACAGCGACGTCGACGCCGTTGAACTTGACAGTACCGTTCTCAGTGCCCTCAACACAGGTGTAGGTGATGGTGATGGGATCCCCGACATCGGTCCACGCGGTCGCGTCCTTAGCCTTCGACTGGAGCTTGAAGGAGTGATCGTTAACCTTTACGACCTGGAACAGTGTATCGGTGTCCTTGATGGTCGTGTTGATGTAGTTCTCGAGCCCGGAGATCTCGTCAGCTGTATAGCTCGGCTTCTCGGCTGCTTTCGCCCATGCGTAGACATCACCGGCGTAAGCGGTTATATAGTCGAGCTCGGCGAATTTCTTTGTGCCGTCGCCGATTTTGATAAGAACAGTCGGCTCGTTCTGGGTGACTCCGCTCTTCGCGGGAACGACTACGACGGCAGCCTCACCGGCGAGAATAACGGGGTTGTTCTTCTGCCAGTTGGCGAGCGTGTCGTATTTGAGTCTCAGTCTGGTATTAAGAGTAGTTGTTGCCATTTTGCTTTTCCTTCCATAAATAAAGAAACACTCACGGAACCCGGGGATTCCGTGAGTGAAAATGATAGAGTTAAATCAGGTGATCAGACCTGTGCGCTTGTACCGCCGTCGAGGATGAGTGTGTCGCCTTCAGCCTGAGTCAGCTTCGAGGTGCTTACCTGATTGAGCTTCATTGTACCGTCGGCGTCGACCGCGATTTTGTCTGTCGCTTCCGAACCCTTGACAGCACCCGCGGATTCTGTGGAGCCGAGAGGGATGTTGACGGATTTCTTTTCGGCGTCAACGCTGAGAGCCACGCCGTTCAGCATGATTGCCTCGATTGTGTTGACCTGAGCGTTCTCGTTGACCTTCGCGAGCTTTTCGCCTTCGGCTATGGTCATGAGGCGCTTGCCGTCCTCGGCGTCTACTTTCTTTGCGAGCTCGCCCGCGAGACCGTCGATCTTGTCCTTCGAGATCTTACCGACAGTGAGCTTCTTTGCCGCGTCAAGAGAGAATTCGGTTTCGTCAACAGACTCGATAACGTTGACTTCCGCGCCCTCGACCATAGCTTCGAGCTTATTCTTGAGAGCGGTCGTGAAGTCGTTGGACGAGAGACCCTTGCCCTCTTCCTTCGTGACGTAGCCTTCGAGGTTGATATTGAAACCGAGCTCAACCCACTCGGTGCCGTTGTAAGCGTATTCCTTGTCGCCGATCTGGTAAACGTCGCCGTTCTTCATATCGGTGAGAGTGTTCAGGGCGTCAAGAGACTCCTGTTCACCCTTGAAGTGGAACGCACCGGCGACCTTCTGATCAACTTCGCCCTTGGTGTAGGTGTCCTTGACCTTCTCTTCGAGCGTGCTGATCTGAGTGGTGTGCTGACCGACAGTGTCCGCGAGTCCGGAGACCGTAGACGTATCGGGAGTAAACCACTCGAGCTCGCCGTCAGCGTTCTTTCTGAGCTGCTGATTAGCGGAAGCGGCGTCAAAGCCCTTCAGAGAGAGGATGCCATCGGTGTCGATGACTGCCTTGCCGTCAGCGGAGAGTCTGCTGCCGACAGCGACGGTCTCGAACGTGCCGTCGATCTTCTCCTTGAGGACGAAGACAGAGAGTTCGCCGTCAGAGGCGAGAGCGACGATCTGACCCGCATACGGATAGGGTGTCACATCGAGCCAGTACTGCGAGACGCCCTCTTTGGACGCGCCTTTGGTGATGTAGTAGTTGAGATCCGCCTGAGAGTTGAATACGCTCGAGATATCGAGAGGACCGTACTTCTGGCGGTTGAGGTTTACGCCGAGCGAGGCGAAGTTCTGATATGCAAATGCCATTGTGATTTTCTCCTTCCCTTAACCGATAACGAGGTTGTAGTGAGTAGCCGAGAAACCGTTGGCATTCTCCGCGCACCAGACGTTGTAGTTCATTGCGGTGTATCCGTTCGCGCCTTCGACGGCGACAGTCGAGAGAGTGAAGTTCGCGAATACATCGAGACCCATACCGTCAACGTCGATGACGCTCTTCAGCTTCTTTGTATAGCCTGTGCCTGCCGGGATGGCGACGAAGATACGCTTTGTGCCAGCCGGAATGGTTACGCCGTTCTGAGTGGAAGCGTTCTTGCCTGTGCCCTTGGCGGTCGCGGAACGGATGACGGCACTCGAAAGTTCGGTTTCATCTGTACCGACGTACATGAACCAGTTTCTGAAGCCGGTGACTGCCGCGGAGGACGCGGTCTTGGAACCGGCTTTGATCTGACCTGCCGCGTAGTCGTTCTTGATGTTGGTCTTCGGAATCGCACCGTCGCCATAAGAAATCGTTGCGGAGACTTTGTAGTTCGTGTCGTCGCCGACGGTCATCTCATCGAACGTGCCGGTCGCTGTGTCAGCGGTCTTGGAGTTCGAGTCGGAAATGGCGTAGGTAGTCGCCGTGATGCCGGTATCCGGACCGAACTGATACTTGCCGGGGTTCAGCGACGCGGTGTACGCCGGAGTGAACTTGCTGCCGACTTCCTTTGCGCCAGCACCGGTCAGAGTGACAGAGGCGGAGGGCTGAGTGATAGTCGGGTTGGTCTCCTTCGCGAGGATCGACGCGAGGACGTCGTTGACATTCTTGCCGGTCGACGCGATGGAACCGGAGCCAGAAGAGGGAACGGTCAGAACGCCGATCGGAGCGGTGTAGGTGAGATCGCTTGTGAAGTAGACGTTTTCTGCGGAATAGTTTCCGTCCATAGCGCCCCAGTGTGCACCGTCATAGACGAACGACTTGTAGGAATATTTGTCGCCGGAGATGAGGGTCTTGACGATGCAGATGTCGCCCTTGACGAGAGCATGGTCTGCTGTCACGCGAGCGATTACCGCGTTGTCGTCTTCACCTTCACCGGTGATTCCCTCGTAATGAGAGAAGGTCGAAGCTCCTACGGCTTCGAGGTTTTCGTATGTGGTCGCGCCGTCACCAATTTTGAGTACGCCGGTGTCGACGTCGAAGCACGGTTCGCCCGCGCCCGGAACCACATCCTTGTTGAGAATCCAGTTTGCCGTAGTGTCACGACGAAGCTGGATTCTGGTCTTGAGAGTAGTTGTTGCCATGAGTTTCCTCCTGATAATATAAAACAACCGGACGATTGCCCGGTCGAGTTGACATATTATTCAATTCCTGCCGCGTTTCCGCCATCAATGAGATCTATGTCAGCGGATCCGCCCATTTCCTTAATGAGTTCCTTAACCTTCTGATCAAGACCATCGATCGTTTCGGTCGGAATTTTCTTGATTTCAAGAAGACCCTTTTCGTTGATGATGATTGTCTCGTTGTCCGGCGCAAAGAGTACGGGAACCCATTTGCCGCGGTCTGCGTCAAGAACGAATCCGCTTCCGGTGTCCTTGCATACGTACAGTATCCCGTCGGCGGCGGAATCAAACGGCGGCAGCTTCGCGAAGGTTTCCGCAAAACGGACGCCATCTGAATAAAGGTCGTCGCCCCTGAATAGTTCCTTTGTGTCGGTACAGAAGTACAGACCGTTTGTCAGATGTACGGGGAGCGCGAGATACTGCGCTTTTGTGCCCTGTTTGTAGTAAACTTTGATTGCCATGTTTACTCCTTTTGTAAAAATGATCAGGACATAGGCTCCCATTCGGCACCGTCGATGACATCGTAGCCGAATTCGTCGTCGATATGCCTGAGGGTTCTGTCGGGATCGATCATGTAAAGATTCCACTCGTCAGCGTTTTCGCTCCTTATAACCACGAGCGTTCCGACTCTGTCCTCGGATTCATTAGCGTATGCCTGAGCTTCGGCGAATGTCTCGAACCTCGGATGGTTCGGATCAACTTTGATTTCGTCGATTCGTTTGTTGGTATCGGCTATAGCGGTCATGAGCTGTTCGGCGATGGGTGTGCCGATATCTCCGGTCGATCCTCCGCAGCAGCATCCGCCGCTCTTGTAGACCTGAATCGGACATTCGATTGTTGTGATACGGCTGCCGAGTCCGTTGATTCCATAAAGCGAGACGTACCATGTTCCCTCGGAGAGATTGAGGTGCTGCGACGCCTCGATCTTGCCGGAGCGGAGCATAAACGGAATGGGATTGCCATATGTGCCATCGGCGTTCAGTTTTCTGAACGACGCCCAGCGTGTGCTCATGCCGTCCCAATCGTCGCCGATGAATTTGAATTCGGCTTCGAGATAGTCGGTAGTGCCCGCGACAATTGTCGTATTGTTCGCCTGCTTCAGAACTTGTTTGATTACGATAAATTCAATAGGTTTAGCTATTTTTCTCACCTCCTGTTAAGATAGCACAGAAGGATCAGAGACTGATCTCTCCCGCGGTGACTTCACGCATGAAGTCCGCGTATTTCGCGCCGACTGTCTTGGCGGCTTCTCTTGCGCGCTCGACGTTGCCGTTGTTGTGACCTCCGGTGAGAGCGTTGGATGTGACAATCGAAAGCTGAAGGGTAGCATCCATCATTTCGAGTGACAGAAGGCTTTCTTTGCGCCGGAGTTCGGCGTGCTTTTCAGCCTGTTTATTTGCGCGTTCGACACGGATACCGACAACGGCGGTGATGACCGACGCGATTCCGGCAATCACGGCACAGATTATATTGACCATGATTCTTTCCTTTCTGAAAAAGAGTTTACTGTTCGTCGGTAACGTCAGAGGTGCCGCCGAATTCGGACGGAACAAGCTCAGGCATACCGCAGTCGTTGATTATGATTTCAGCGACGGAAGCCTTGAGCTTCTGGGGAACGGCGTCGAATTCGGTCTTGCCGAGAACTACACGGCAGGCAAAAAGATTAGCAATGTTTGACATGATGATTTCTCCCTTATAAAGTTAATAAACACAAGACGGCGTCACCGTCAGGATTTCACGTCGACTATAAAGATGTTGGCGGTGAGGTCGATCTCCGGAGTTTTCTTGCACGTGAAAGTGAGCTGTCCCGCTGATTGCGAGAAGCATCTGACCCCGGCTTTCGCCCACGCGTCTTCGACTCCGACTGCGGGACCGACAAAGATGAAGTTGTCGGCGGTTACACCGGAAACGTTTGTGATCTGAATATTGTCGTTCCATCCGGCGGATGTCAGCGTCGCGGTTGTCGCTGTGTGCTTTGAGGAATAGCCGATGATGAGCCACCCGTCGAGGGTGCTGTCATAGACAAAGGAATAGGTGCTGTTGGCGTTCGCGAGGAAGTTGTTTGTCATCGCTGCACCGTTGTAGTAGATGGATTTCGCGGTCGTATAGGATGTTCCGGTCGAGGTTTTGACTTCGATTTTGAGCGTCGGGTTGGTCGCGGTGTTGCCGTTTTTGAACCTGACGGTGATAACGAGACCATGCGTCAGCTCGGGGATAGAGCCGTTGATGACAGGAACCGCGATTTTGCCGGATGCGCCAGCAATGGTTTCGCATAGACAGTGACGAGTTACGTTCCGGGTGCCATCAAAGCCGATGCCGTCGATGAGTTTGGCGGTCGAGAGCTTCGCCGCCTGACCGGCAGTTCCGGCTTGGCTGGCGATATAGGTCTGTACGTCCTCCTTGAACATTTTCTGGAGCGCGGAAACGGCGTCTAAAAATTTGTTGATGGTTGACGCGTTAATGATTTTGTTTTTGAGATCCGGATTGTCCGTGAGCAGCTTCGCGGCAGCCGCCTGATTCCCGGCAGACATATATGCCTGATACTGATTGACGAGGATGATATCACCGCTCGTTACGTCGGAGAGTCTGTCAAAGACGTCAAGCGAATCGGGGAAATTGGTCTCGGGCAGTTCGGGGTAGGTTTTACTCATGTGATGTTTATCACCTCAATTCGTTTGATATCATTCAAGCCACGGGTAGAGCGGCTGGAATCTGACGGCGTTTATGGTCATGGTGCCGCCGGTTGTCGATCCGGACTTGCTTTTGACCATATAGACTGTCTTTTCTCCCGTAATACCGGGAGTGTATTCGATTTTCTGATTGACGCCGAGCCACGGAATTTCGATCATTTCAAGTGATATTTCGTTTTTCATATCGCTCGCGAGCCAGAGTTCGTATTCAGCACGTTGAAGTGCGAGGTCTTCGGAATAGATGTCGGCGAATTCGCCGCCTGAGCAGACCTTGCGGATGATTCCGATCTGGTCGACGCCGTATGGGGTGTCCGGTTCGACGACATAGGAGATGTTGGTGGTCGGGCTGTCTGCCATGTCGGCGGCTTTTTCTTCCGCGGTCGGTTCGCGCGACATGAGCTTCGCGATACCGCAGATCTGATATTCGCCCTCAAAATAAAAATAGCTCTGAGAGCCGTTTTTCTTGAATTTTACGACGTATGACTTGTCCTTCTTGATGCGTCCGGCGGCGATTTCCTCGTTGTTTTCGCCATAAACCGGGTAAACCGTGAAGGAGTTGATCTTGACTGAGAATCCACCGGTATTGTCTGCGGGAGCCTTGAATCCGTACTCCTCGTTTGCCGAGAGTTCGGCGATAGCGCTGTTTGTGATATTGTATGTGTTCTGCGAGTATGCCACTTCGGTCGAGTACGTGTCGGTGTCGTTGCACTTGCCCCAGACTTCGACAATGTTGTAGATGCCGGAAAAGGATGTGTTGAGGCTTTCGTCGATCACGAGCTCGCGCATGATTTCGTCGTCGATGATAATCGGATCGGACGCCGCTGTCGGGTACTGCTGACATACAAAGGTATCGTCGTCAAAGAAGGTCTCCCAACCGGGATATAGGTCTCGGAGCTCGGTGTTTATCGCCTGGACATTGGAACCGGTTGAGAATTCGAGGTCATACGGAACGTCCTTGCCGACGTCGTCTATTCGGTATTTCCGAATTCCTCCGAGTTCGGTGACGTTTGAGACCATGGCGTTCCGGATGCCTGACCCGGCGGGAATTCTGGTGGCGAGTCCGGAGAGAACGCCGCCTCGTTCGCCGTTGAGAAGGACCATGAGATCCGAGAGTGAGATGGTCAGCTGTCTGGTGCTTGCGTTGTAGTTGTATCCGGCGTCCATATAGACGAACAGCCCGATATCATACCATACGGTTTCGCGTTTCCGGATATCGAAGATGCCGGTTTTCAGTCGGATATATTTGTCAAACCATATACGCCCGTCGTTCCGGAGCTCAAAGTCTGAATCTTTGACACAGAGGGTGATGTTCGCGGTTTTGCGGACGTCGCTTGTCGCGTCGAAGGAGTAGCTGTCGCTGACGAGAGTTCCGTCGAGCGTGCCTATGGTCTTGAAGTTTTTGTTGAGCACATCGATACGCGCGTATACCGTTCTCGACGATTGCTTCAGAAGGTTGATGTCGTCCTGAGTGATGACCGCCATTACGTCACCTCCGTAAGCCCCGTGAGCGCAAGGTCTTCGATCTTGTCACAATCCGCGACCTCGACCCAGTCGAAAGCGGTCGTCACAAAGTCCTGTACGCCCTGTTCGGTGTCGGAGACCGTAGCGGAAGAGACTTCAATAATCCACATCCGCCCGTCGTCAATTTTCAAAAGCTTCATGACGCCGTTGTTCAGGAAGTTTTTGAGCGAGTGCCTGTAGACGTGAGAGCCGATGGTGTTGTAGGTGTCGCTCACACGGTCTTTCGGATTGTTCAGCTTCTCGACAAAGTACGCGCTGATATTGCCAGAGTCGTAGTCGTTCGCTCCGTTCGCGATGACATAGGGGTATTTGCGGTTGATGGTCGTGATGATTGAGCGCGGTTTGTTGCGTGCCTCGGAGATCTGCACCTCGAGTTCGGACGCATAGACGCCGGTCGAATCCATAATGAATATGCCGTTGAAATCCGTCTCGACTGAGTTCGTATAGAACGACCCTTCGACATCGCCGAAAACCGGCACGAGTGTGTATTCGTATTCGCTCCTGCTCCGGACGGTCAGGTCGTGCCATTCAAACGTGAAGTCTTCTTCCTTATTAATAGCGCGTTCGTAGACAGTCTGCCACGTGAGGTCGCCCTTGAGACGGCGCTTGAGCCGCATTTTGTCGACCGACGAGACGTAGAACGTGATGTTGCCCGCGAGAAGATTGCCTTTGAACCCGGCGTTCAGAATGGTATCGAAGTTCCATTCGGACGGAATTGTGAATCCGTCGACGACATCCTTGCTGATATAGAGCTGATCGATGATTCCGCCGCCGACCCTGACTTTGGTGAATCGCGGTCGGTATGTCACGGGCAGAGAGAGCGCGGAGCTGTCTCCCGCCATGTTGTAGCCAAGGAAAATCATGATTGCACCTCCACGGAGTAGAATCCATTGAAGGTCACTTTGATCGTGATAACAGCGTCATCCGCCGGAGGATCGATGAATGATGAGTAGAAAACACTGTTTCCGACCTTGAGTTCGGCGGCGCATTTGCCGTTTGCCGCTTTGCGCCATCGGAGACTGATTGTTTCGGTGCCGCCGGACAGCTCGACAACGAGCGCGTTTACGACAAAGGAATATCCTTTTACAAAGAGTGTGAAGTTTCCGCTGACGTCGATATTTTTGAGGAAGGAGACGCTGTCGTTCCTGAGATCGGCGAATTCGTTGTCGATGTAGACGATTTCCGAACCGGAATCCGAGACGCCTTCAATGCTCGCGACATTGGTCGAGACTTTGACATATCCGCCGTCTCTGATGTTTTCGAGATAGACGGGGGAATAGAAGGATGGAGTCGCGTAGCTAATGTGAATGATTAAGTCGTTCGGATGATCGGTGCGGGTGTCGAACGCGAGTCCTTTAACTGTGCGCCCGTAGGCACGGATATAGTATGCGGCGTCGTCGTTCAGTCCGGTGACTGTGACGGTGTCTGCCGCGTCGTAAAGAGAACTGCTCTGGTAGAACACGGTGTGTGACGCCGTGTATACGACGATGATAAATTCGTCGATAACATCGCCGTCAGCCTGAGCGTAGTTCACTCCGATCTGAAGTGACGAGTTCGCGACGATTTGCCCGTCTGTTATGTCCCGGATTTCCCACGTCGGGGTTGCGAGACAATAAAAGACCGACGAGGAGGATGACGTGACCGATTCCTCATCGTTTCCGTTTTTGTAATACGCGGTGATTTTGATGTAGTATGAGTGACCGTTGGTCAGTGTGCCCGCGGGTATTGTGTGACTGAGAGAGAAGGATGTTATGCGTTCATTGAATACTTCCGCGTTCGATGAGCTGTCGTAAACGACAATTCGGTTCGCTATACACTGGTTGCCCTCATACCTGAATGAGACTTTGTATTCTCCGGACGCGTCGAAAGCGTCGGGGGTATTTACTGTGATTGAAGCCATGTGGTTATGTCACCTTCCCGAGAATTGATCTGTTGTTCGGGTTGTTCTGCTCAAAGAGAACGCGCACAGTGTCGCCGACCGCGTAATTGTCCGGCGACCGGATGAGGTAGCTTTGTCCTTCTATGAGGACGACATAGCCGCCATCCGTGACCTCTGAGACGAACCCGCGCTTCGTGACGTCGAACCGGGCGTTTTCAACGAATTTGGCACAGGTCTGCTCAATGGCTTTAAGAATTATTTCGATTGCTTCTTCGTTAAGCATTGGAACCTCTTGACTTTTTATGGAATGTGTGATATAATAATCTTAAATGGAGGGATGTCTGTGAAAAGGAGATATATTATAACGATTATCGCGGTGGTTGCCGTGGTTTCGATGCTTGTGCCGGTGTCTGTCTTCGCGTACAGAAACATCAATTATTCCGCGGGAATATCTCATTTCGACAACGAGGAGTATATAAAATCTGTCGAATGCTTGAACCTCCCATGACTGAAGTCGCGGGATTCCTGCTGCTTAGACTTTGTAACCTCTGTCTCCACAGGCTTGATTTCCGTAGTTCCTATGGTATTTTTAGTTGCTTTGCTCGCTAACTCATGACTGAAGGCACGAGAGTGCGCTCGCTATTTTCACAAACGGTCAGATTCTTATTGATGACACATAGAATAATGAGGACACCGTACAAACATATAATTAAGAAAGGAAATAACTGATGACAGCATTAACAGTCGGAAATAAATTCCCGCCCATGAAAAATCATCCGGAGGGAGCTTATTTCACAATAGACGATTCCGGTCTGATGTTGATTTACAATTACCGTATGCCGACAGAGAAGGAGTTGTCCGCCGTAAAAGAGGGGAATCCGGCGGAATTCCGTTTCCTCACCGAGAACGGCATGATATTCTTCATGTCGAAAATGGGAAGTCTTCCATGGAATGACAGCCCGTTTGACCCGCGCCTTGAGCGAGATCATGGTCTTGAGCTTCCGGTGTCAGAGAGTGCCGGATATCTGATGACGTTTATGATGGTTGACGCCGCGACGAATACGATAAAGCATATCCGCGCGATAGGTCTTGGTCACGAGTTTTCATTAAAGCTTTGTGCCGCTGTCGATGAGTTTTATGACAGGGAAGAGAATGGTCAGATTGAGAGCATCGACGCCCTGCGGCAGATCAACGATGTCCGCATTAATATGGTCTACGATAAATTCACAAGCGATGAACTCGCAAAACGCGCGACTGTGTCATACAGAATTAAAAAGAAATAACAGAAGGGTCCGTGAAATTCGCGGACCCCCTTTTTACTTCCTGCCCATTCTCTGAATCAACCGTGACGGCAGCTGCCTGACAATAGCTTCAGCGAGTGTGTCGGGGCTGTTGACGCCGGAGAGGTTGATGTCGCCGATGGTGACGGTCGTTTCCCCGGCTTTCTGTACCGATGGTGATGTCGGATTGACGAGCTGTCTTCCGTGAAGTACGGAGTACAGATATCCGGCATCGGCGTTGTTGAGCACGAGTTCGGGCTTTGATTTTGTACCGTGAAGCATGGCGACGCCGGTGTAGTCGGCGATACCGCCTTCGGCGTAGGCTCTGACGCCGTTCTTTTTCCACCATATGCCGTCCGCGTCTCTGGTCCATCCGAGTGATTCTCCGAGGGCTTTGTTGCGGTCAGAGAGGGTTTTCTGTTCGGATTCATTGGCGAACCACCAAGCGGCAGAGTTCTGCTTCATTTCGTTGATGACGTTCTGCTGTTTCTGCGCTGTGTCGTCCGCGATGGTTGGATAGGAATCGCCGTAATTGGATGTGTTGATACCGTTCAGGGAATCGAGCGCGTTCTGAAGTTCGTTTGCTTTGTCGATGAGGTTCTGAAGATTCTGAACTCCGCTCTGAGAGAAGTCTTCGAGCATGGCTTTGCGCTGTTCGAGCCCCGCGCCACGGAATTCGTCCTCAAAGTCCATGAGTTCGTCGTATCTGCCGAGTTCATATTCGATGTTATCTACGGCGTCGCTCCACTCGTCCTTCAGGTCTTCGAGATCCTTGATCTGTGAGGCTATCGAGCCGGTGACGTCTTCGTTCAGCTGGTCGCAGATGTCGGTGTAGTTCTGCGCGAAACCGGCGATTTTGTCGGTGCGCATAGCGAGAATCTGCGCTTCCCAGTCCGCGCCGAGGAGAGCCATGGCTTTCTGTTTGTTGGCGTTCTTTTCGTAGTCGTCGATGGTTGCCTGCCACGCGTCGCGGTATTTTTCGAGAGCGTCGATCTGGTCGTTCAGATCCTGCTCACGCTTCAGCTCGTCATAGCTTTCCTGCGCCTGTCTGACGGCTTTGTCGTCGGCTTCCCATTCAAATCCTGTTCCGTTGTCGCGGTAGATATGGATGTTGCGCTGACTTCTGGCTTCTTCGACGGCTTTCAGGGCTTTCTGAAGCTTCAGCTGTTTGTCGAGTTCGTCGGATTCCTCTTTGAGCTTGTCTATCTGGTCATTGATAAGATCGACGACCGCGGAGACGGCGGACTCGTAGTTGCCCTTTTGCTTTTCGTAGTTCTCTTTCTGCTTGTTGAGCGCGTCAAGCTCTTTCTCCATGATCCGGACGGCGGCGTCGGCGAAATCCTGCTGACGCTGCTTTTCGGCGTCATACATACTTTCGAGTACATCGAGCTTTTTCTCGAGATATGTCTTGTAGTTAATTATGCCGTTTTCGTATGACTGGTCAAGGAATTTGTCGACACGCTTCCACGCGGCAATTTCGTTGTCAGCACCCCAGTTGCCGAATTTGTTCCTGCGGGAGATATAGTCCTCATAAGCGGAGAGACTGCGATCAAACATCTCGCTCTGGATGGATTGGATGTTGTTTTCGTATTCCCACCACTTGGTCTGCATGTCCTTGATATATTCGGAATGTTCAATTTCGGTGTCAGACATTGTGCCGGTCATTTGCTCGCGGTAAGTGTCCGCCGCTTTGTGAACCATTTCCTGCATCATGCGATATGTTTCGATCTGCTTGACTTCGCTTTCCGGAATACCGGAGGAATTTACGGAATCGCGATTCTGCATGAGCGTGATATCGTGTTCATAATCCGAGAGCGTCTTTTCAAGCATCTCGTTGCGCCCTTCGAATATCTTGACGAGTTCGTCGACGTATTCGCTGGTCGTTGAGAGATTTTCCTTGAAACGCTTTTCGTTGATTTCCTCAATCTTGTCGTAATAATCCGAGAGGTCGGTAAATACGGATCTATCCCATACCATTCCCGCGTCATATTTCTGACGTTCGTCCTCAAGCTTTGAGAGCATATCGTCATATTCTTTGACGCTGGCTTCTTTCAGCCCCTTGAAGACTTCGATAAGATAGTCCTGATATTCGTCCGCGTCGATAGCGCCGTCATTATATGCCTTCTTAGCGAGTTCGCCGAGGTTTGTGTAATAGTCGCGCAGTGTCGCGAAGAGCGACTTGTCCCAGTCCATGCCCTCATCGAATTTCTTCTTTTCGGTGGACAGGGTGTCAAACGACTTCTGATAGCCCTTCTTGACTTCTTCGCGAAGCCCATTGAAGACGTCGAGTACATATCCCTGATATTCGACGGCGTCGATTTCACCGGCGGCGTATCCCGCCTTGGCAATGTTCGCGAGCTTCGAATAGTAGTCCTCCATAGAGGAGAGATTATACTTGACGAAAGCCGGGTCGAGTTCCATTTCGGACTCGAGGGCTTCTTTCTCCATGTTGAGCTGCTTTAAGTTCTTGGAGAACTCGGTCTCGGATGACGATGATTTCGACTTGTTTTTCAGTTCACCGGCAGGAGCTTTTGCGCTCATTGCGTCGAGATCAGTTTGAGCTTGCGCGATTTCCGCAAGAGCCGCAGTGTATCGTGTAACAAAATCGGCAATATCCTGATCCTCGACAGAACGACTGATACTATCCTCATACTCCTGAAGAGATTTGAGATCGTTGTCGTCAATCTGCCGGACAATTCCATATACCTTTTGTTTAGCTTGCGATTCGCTCCATCCAGAATTCTCGAACACATCAATCGCATTGAGCTTCAACAATTCAAGTCTGACTTCTGTCAACGATTTGATGAGATCGTAGTTCTTCTGCATCAGCGAGACAACGGAGTCCCCGATAAGATTATACTTACCGGTAGTCGCATCCAACTCAAACTGAAGCTCCGGGAATGTGTTCTTAAGTGACAGCATTTCGCTGTGGGCGAACTGTTCCTTACTTGCTACCTTGTCATAAGCGTCGCCGAGTTTTGAGTTTTTCTCAGCGAGAGCGGAAACCTGTTCTTCGACGCTGTTTGCACCGCCGAGATATTTCTGAAGCAGTGCGTACTGCTCGGATATCGCACCGTTGCTCCGGAGCGTTTCTTCAGCCGCAGACTGTTGCTTTTCGATATATTTTTCAATATCTGAATCGACAATCCTCCATCCGTGCTGACCGGTAAGTTCATCGTCAACACGTTCAAGCGTCGCGACGAGCTCGGTATTCTGATCCTTAAGACGATCATAGACATCATCGGAAATAATCTTATCATCGCTGAGTTCCTGTGCCGCAAAAAGTCTGTTGGCAGCCTGTACCGACGCGTTGAAAGAATCGATTGCTTCTGTGATCTTGGCAGATTTTGTCGACGCGGCGACAGCTTCGATCTTGGTTTTGCACCGATCAAGTTCTGCGTTAAATTTCTCGAGTGTATTATCTGGCGCGAGCACATCCCAATCAAAGGCATCACTGAGCGCAACCTTGATATCTGCCAATGAGAACGATTCACTGATAGCTTTACCGAGTCTGGACCCGAACTTGACCGTCAGATCCTGCGTCCATTCATCGATGTCAAGATCGCCGGACTTCAGATATGACCCCAGAGCAGACGTCAGCTCTTCGGGCATAATCTTGCCTATCCGGTCGATTTCTTTCCGTATGCCATCAAGCGTGTCTGCGTCACTGAGCGACATAAGATCGTTGATGGCGTCGCTGATATCCTTCTTTGTAGAAGAATCTGACAGAGGCTTGATTATTGCCTTCTGAAGCCACGGGAAAATACTTTCGTCGTTCTTGGCGAGCTCACCCACAAACGTCTTGTCAACGTTGTTGAGAAGAGCGATGATTTCGCTCTGCGTTTTCTCGTCGAGACCGGAGAAGAGATCATTATTGTAAAGATAGGCAGAGACTTGCTTGCTGTAGTTTTCAAGAAAGTCTGTGTTAAGCTCTGCCGTCAGAGTCTGAATACGAGCGCTGACGACATCCTGCCAACCATCAATAAGATGGTTGAGATCAAGCCCTGCATCCTTAAATGCCTGATATACATATTTATCACTTGTCGTTCCATCGTCTTCTTTTGCTCTGTACTTAACCTTGGTTTCATCAAGCCCAGAGTTAAGAAGACTTTGCAGAATCTCATAAGTCCGATATTGGTTTGCCCCGGTCCAGAAATCGTCACTGAACCACTTATCCTGCAAACCCTTAAGCGCGTCTCCTGCTTCGGTGATTACCTGGTTCCGCTGTGCTCGCGCTGCCTTTTCATATTCGGCATTGAGGTCAGCGACACCGTTTTTCAGCTTTACGACGGCGTTGTACTGACTATCATAACCAACTATCAGAGACGGGAACAGGTCTGCGATCTGGTTCGAAATCTCGTGGTAACGGTCATACTCGTCCGCGGTCAGAGAGAGATTTTCTCCATACGCGCTGACACCCTTTGAAAGTTTTTCAAATTCGTCGTAGGAATCAGCCAGAGATTTCACCGAAGACTTCATGTCTTCGAGCTTATCTTCAGCTTCTTTCCACGCTTTGGTAATCTCAGTGGCTGTATCGATGGAACGCTGGCGCATGGTGGAAACATATTTAATGAGACTGATCATCCCATCAATAGCTGCACCAACAAGGAACCCTGTGAACGCATTTAACGCGATGTTACCGGCTTTGCCCGCGAGGGTTAACAATTTCGTTTTTACGGTTGCCTCGCCGAGCTGCGTCGCATATTGGCTTGCGAATTCTGCCGCGTCACCGAATGAACTCTTGGTAGCCAGATTGGCTTCAAGTGTTTTTCTGGTTTCGCTGTGCAGTCCGGCAAATCTGCTGCTGACGCTTTGTAACACATCGCCGTATGATTCTGCGCTGCCTTGTGCATCTTCAAAATCTTTGGCAATTTGTTCCATAATCTTGGAGTCTGCTTTGTCATTTCCGACAAGCATCCCCCATAACGATCCGTCTTTGATCCAGTTTTTAGAGCCGTTGCTTTTTGCCTCGAGCATTGTTTCGAGGTCCAAAAGACCATAGCCAGCAGCGCCAGCGACACTGTTCAGCGTTCCGATAAGCGCTCCACCCGAAGAAACAGATGCTATTTCATTGAGCAAATCAAGCACGCCACGAAGCAGATCGATACCACCCTTATAGATGTCGCTGTTTATGATAGAACTTGACAATGCTTCATATGAGGACTTCAGAAGATCGAGTTTACCCGTAATTGAGTCGAGATATTTCTCGTTCTCCGCAACAGCACTACCGGTAGAGTTGACAGAGGTTTCGATAACTTTGTCGACAGTATCGAAATTGTTCATTATCGCGGCAAAGACAGACTGCTGTCTTGTACCGGCAATAAGACGCGTGATTTCAGCCTGATCAACGTCAGAAAGCGTGTTCCAGACTTCAGAGAGTTCGCGAAGAATCTGAATGGTCGACTTGAATGTCTCGTTATCGTCCTCGAAAATATTGACTTTGTTACCGGAAGCTTTGTAGATCTTCTGCTGAAGCTGAGTAATACTTTCGGCAGCACCGTCAGCATCAATCTCCATCTCTGCCAGCTCGCCGGATGTATTTCGGATACGGGCGGCGATAGTGCGGAGAGCCGTTGCGGTCTTTGAGTAATCCTGTATAACCTCATTTGTAGCAGTAAATAATGCCACAGATTCATCAAAGTTATTTCCAGCTGCTTCAAGCGCCGCACCGGCGTCTGCCATAGCGTCCGCGATATTACCGGAAGTAACTCCAAATGAGTTGGATACTGCGTTATATACGTTGACAATCCGCATTGCGTCTTCTGCCGCAATTCCGAATGCCTTCATTGCCGAGATAATTGTGTTCGATGTCTCGTCAATCGATCCGACATTATCCCAGACGTTCTGTGCGATAATAGCGGCGTCTCCGAGCTTTTCAGCTTCTTCGAGGTTGTAGCCCATTCTGGCAAACGATCCGGTCGCGATAACAACGTCCGACATGGTCGAGCCGAGAGTCTGTGCTCTCTTTGCGGCGTTTGTCAGGAATTTGTCGTATGTAGCGTCGGTTTCCCCTGTGACCTTTCTGAGTTCAGTCATCGCGTCGTCGAGCGCGTTGACGTTCGATATCATATTCCGGATCTGCTGAATAGCAAACCCGAACGAGGTCACGCTGACAAAATACGATGTGAGCTCCTGCATCTTGCCTTGGATACGCTGTTCATATGTCTGACCTTTGTATCCGAGTTCACTTGAAAGGCTGTCAAGAAGACTGAGGTTCTGTCTTAGTTTTGCGATAGACGCTTCGTCAAGCTTGTCCCCGGCTTTCTTAAGCGTCTCAATCTGAGCGTCGATATTGGACGCCATAACCCTGAGTCCGGCGTTTTCATTGACTTTGCCGTTTGCCGACATGAAGTTGCGGAATGTCGCCTCGAGGTTCTGAAGGTTTCTCGAGTTGACAGCCTGCGACAGTTCGGCGGCGGCATTTTTCTTTGTCAGACCGACGAGGGTATTAGCATTCTTGTTCAGAGTCTCATATCGTTCTGACGCAATACGCAGCTCTTCTGCCTTTCTTTTCTCTTCCTCTGTGCCTGCTGACGCAAGAGCAAGATATTCGTCGGCAAGCTGTTTGAGTCTTGTATACTCGGTTGAAAGTTCGCTGACTGCCGCTATTGAATCGGAAGCATATGCCTTATCTGAAAGTTTATTTGTATCCAGCTGATAACCTGCGAGCTGTGTTTTCCACGACAAAAGGTTATCCTGAATATTCGCAACGGAATTAACAGGGGAATTGCGTTCCGCGACAATCCGGCTGTTGAGCGCCTGTATCTGCTTAAGAGCGCTGGCGACAGACGACGCATTAGCCGCGCTTCCGTCGAACTGATCGCTGATGCCGCTGACAACCGCACGGACATCGTCAAGTCTCTTCTTGAGTTCGGGAGATTTGACTGTGAGTTTGTTGAAGCTTTGTTCGGCTTTCTGGAAGTTCGACTGCATTTTATCGTAGTCGACATTGTATTTTTCTTTGCGGCTGTCGTTCAGTTCAACTGCCTTAGCCGCGCCGACGTAACCGGAAAGAAGCCGTATCTCGGTCAGATAGTCGCGGATTGCCTGAACACGATTCCTGACCGCGTCGACCTGCTTATCAACCGGCAGGTTTGAGATAGGCTGCGATTTCGCCTTTTCAATAAGGTCGTATGTCTCTTTCAGCCGTTTGAGGTTGTCTGTAAGATCGATATCATTACCGAGAATCGAGACATTGGAGTTCTTGAGCTTCCCGATAGCTACGGTTAGCTTTTCGAGTGTAGCGGGCGTTTTTTCGAACTTTTCGTACTGATTTGTCAGAGCGTTGAATGAGTCGCCGCTCTTCGCGACCTGTTCGAGTGCGGAGAGATTTGATTTTGCGGCAGAAATCGCACGCTTCAGCTCATCGAGTTTATCTTTCGTGTTTACGATAAAGCTGTCATCAAAATAGCCTTTGAGCGAACCGGTAATAACGGCGTCCCTCGGCTGATGCGAGGAATCAATCTGCGCGTAAAGCTGATTTTTGACAGCATCCGCCTGAGCTTTCAGAAGCGCCTCATTGACTGTTTTCTCATTTTTGAATGTCTGTATCAGTCTCTCATGAGCAAGCTGAAGCTCGTAGACACCTTCCTTTTCGGCATCCAGCGCTTTCTTTGCGGTATAGCCCTGAGAAACGGTTGTCTGAAATTCTCTGTTGAAATATCTCAGAGAACCGGTGATATTTGTGATTCCATCCGCGTCAAATACCTTGTCTACGCTAACGGCTTGCAACTCATATCCGGCTTTCTTCTGCTTGGCGGCGAGTTTGGCAATTTTGTCAATGTCGTCGGAGTTCATTCGAATGCCCTGAGCAACTGTGACATCGTTAAGCGTCTTTATGTAATCAGGGTTCGCGTTGTCCCCGGAAAGAATATCGGCATGAGCCTTGGCGGCGGCATTGTTCTTCGAGATGTTCTGTGTCTCTTTGGCAATGGCATCGCCTGTCGCCTTTGACTGTTCTGCCTTCTTTGCCTCTGCCTCGGCGGCGAGCTTCATGACGTCGACGTGTTCGTCGATTTTCTTGTTCGAGTCCGACATAGAGTCGGATTCGACCTTGACGTTCCGCGCAAGGACCTGCATTCCGGAGACCTGAGCCTTGACAGCCTCATTGATTTTGTCCGTAATACCGTCGAGACCGGCGTCAAGTCCGCTTGCGTCAAACGGCACATACTCGAGCATGGACGACAGCTTCTTTGACAGGTCATAGGATACCTTGCTGACGTCCGGATGAACAGAACCGCCGACGCTCCGGAGAACATCTGTCAGAGAACCGCTTCCGACGCCCCACATATTGTCATAGGTATGCTTTGCCATGTGGAACGTGTCGTATTTTGATTTCGACTGTTCGGTCTTGACCGCCGAATCAAATACGCTGCGTTCGCGTTTTGTCAGGTTTGAGCTGAATTGCTTCAGGTTGTCTTCGTATGCCTGAAATTGGTCGAGAAGCTTTTCATAATCCGTGGTCGCCATCTTGGACGATCGGTTGAGAATATCCGCGACAGCGGTGTACAGCTTCATTTCCTGCTCGCTGTACTGCCTTGCCCATGTGTTTATGAGCTTATTGCGGTCACCGGGAAGCCCGTTCGACGGCTTGGCAGAACTGCTTGTCGACATTCCGCTGATCTTGCCGGAGATTTTACCGATCTGCACATTGGCGAGCGACTTCTTGATCGCGGACGCGATATCGTTGCCGATCTGCTTCCCGAGTCCGTCGAACTGCTTTATATGAACTGAAGACACTGAGTTCTGAATCTGGTTCTTCAGAGCTTCCTTGTCGATCTGTACTTTCAGCTTTTTGAGTTTTGTATCTGTGTCTTTATTGATCGACGCGACGGCTTCATTAATGGCTTTGACGACATTCGCTTCTATCTGACCTGAGTCAGCGCCGATCGTGATTTTGAAATCGGGTTTTGTAACCGCGCCCTTCATGCCTTAAATTCCTTTCCTATATTCGCCGAGCAATAAATAACGTTCGTCATCAGATAGTTCGGGTTCCGCCGTATAGACGGTCATGGCGTGGTCTGCCATCGCCATCGGTCTGTCAATTGCGACGCCGATTGGCGCGCATATCGCGGTCGGGGACAGCTCAAACGGGGACGCCGTGCAGACGATAAGGATATCGAATGTGCGACCCATCCACGCTTTCGTCCGGACGATCATTGTTGTGTGCTTGCCCGATGTCTTGTATCTGATGCTTTCGATGCTTTCGCCCGTGAGGGCATAATTAAAAGGAGCTTCCAGAATCTCTCTGGAAGCTCTGTCTTTGTATATGATATTGCACTTCATGAAACCACCTCGCTTTATCTTACCGCGAGGACAGGGAAGTGCTGCTTAGAAGTATCCTGCGCTCAGATTGGCTGACTCCCATTCTGAGTTCTCGCTGTCGTATGCCGGATTGTATGTGAGAGTCAATCCGTCGTTATTATGACGGCGTCTGAATTCTACCGCCGTTTCCTGAATGAATTCGCTGGCGGCACGAACCCTGAGGCTTCTGCGCCATTCGCCGTCTATTTTCTTGTAGACGTAGTTTTCCGCGTCGTACCCATTGTTGAACAGGACGGGAAGATATACGTCGAAGTCGTATTTGATCTCGTACCACGAGCGTCTCGCGACGACTTCGCGGTCAAAATATACGTTGGCGGTCCATCCGATGCCATCGTCGAAAAACACTTCGGATCTGACGGCGTCGCTGAATACTTCTTTGGCTCTGGGACTGAGAATGCTGTTTGAGTCGATGACGTCAAACAGTATATCCTTCAACTCCTCGGCGGCGGCTTTGGCTACACTTTCGGCTCCTCCTCCGCTGCCCTTGCCGATTTTCGGGTTCTTTCTGATTTCTTCCCTGATCCGCTTCTGCACAGGCGCGGAGTTCAAATAGTCACGAAGCCGTTCATTTAATTCCTTCATTGTCCTTTTCCGATGTGACCTTTATAACGTTCCTGACGCGCTCTTCGTCGTCCATATTCGCGATTTTGCTGATATCTGACATGACGGCATTCAGATCGAGAGAATCGAGACTGTTTCCGATCTTTGCGAATTTGTCGGTCAAAGCCTTGACTTCATCGAGAATAGCGTCAATATCGTGCTGTCTTTTCTCGCGGATATCGGCGTTGATTGTTTCGACGGCGCGGTCGATGGTCAACATGATATCCTTGTACTGATCCGGCGAGACCGACTCGATCTTCGAGATTAGATTCGCGTCGTAGACGAGGAACGCGAGACGTTCCGGTGTGAGGTTGTCCGCTTTGATGTTCGTGAAATAGCTGATAATGGCTGCGTATGTAACGTCATCCCGGACAAATGTGTTATATGTGTCGTCCTCAAAAAGCTGTGCGACAACTCTCGCGCAGAGTTCCGCCTTTTCTGTCGGCAACAGATATGACCTGATAGCGATATTGAAACCGCCGTTGTCCTCTCCGCCGCCGATAGGATATAACGTTTCGTTATAACCTTCGGCATGGTGCTTCTTCATGAGGTTATCGAGCTTTTCACAGCTTACTTTTTTCGTTACCATAATTAAATCTCCTTAAAATTGATACATTTTTCGTTCTTAATATCATCCGATACCCGTCCGGCTTTCGCCCCGGCGAGTATGCTACAGTTTCGTTTGTATCGGCTACAACCGACGCAGCGTGATTCAAAACTCTCAAGCTGAGATAAGTTTTCAAAAATACCTGTGTAGTCAACGGGATGGATGATAAGTTCGACACGCGGGTTCTTCGTGTCGTAGAGTATTCTCTGTACGCGCTCGCATACGACATTGTCGTCGACCCAGATAAGCCCGGAATCGGTGATCGCGTCGAGAAGAATTTTCCAATAGTTGTTGGCGTCCATGTCGATACGGGGAAAATAAAAATACGCGTCGACATAGAAGTGCCTTGCTTTATCCGGTATGAGTGTCCAGTTCTGTTTTTTCGCTTCGTCTTTCAGATATCCGATAAGCCATTTCTGGTATTCGAGAGCTTCTTTTGTCTTGTAGCTCATAGCCATAGGCTTGCCGTTCTTGATAATCGCCCGGTACGCGAGATAGTGGTTGACCGAAACGGGGATGCCGACAGTCAGTTTGAGCTCAGGCATTCTGAGCCTCCGGCGACGCCGCTTTACACATTTCTCTCCACCTGTGAAAGAGCAGAAGCGACGGCTTTTTCATAAAGATGTAGACGATTTTGTCGTTGTATCCGCACTCGAGCCGTATCGGGCTTAGATCATTCTGAAGATAGAAGTATACCTGTTTCGGATTGACGATGCGAACGACCGCCTCACCCTCCGGGATTTTGTTTTCGTTGTTGTCTGATTGCATGACCGTTCTCCTTAAAATAGAAAGATTCCCTTATAATAGCACAAAAAATAAGGGTATCAACTCAGAATGAATCGATACCCTTGAGGTCAATTCATGTGAAACAAAACAGATGATTACTGACCGTCGTCGATCATAGTCATCTCGTACATGTTGCCCTCACCATTTGCCAGAAGGTCCCATGTGACACTGAGCTGGCAGACGTTGTTGACGTCCATGGTGAGCTCGACATTAGACTGCGGCTTTGCGTTGAGAATCTTGAACATGCACATATGGTCGACACCGTCGACGTCACGCATAGCGAAGACGCCGTCCATGTGATAGGAACCGGGGAAGGTAACGTTGTCGACGGTAAACTTCTTGCCCTTGACGCCGCTCATATAGACGACGGCGACACGGGTGCCAGCCTCGGCGTCGGTGATGGTGAGATCACTGCCGGTGACAGAGACCTTTTCGGCAGCGACAGGATTCGACACATCGGTGAGATCCTTCTCGGTGACCTTATAGACAGCGGGCTTTGTGCCTGCGACCGGAGTCTTGGCGAGCTTGACCGCGCCGGAATCGCCGACAGTCAGAACCTCGCGCTCGAGGAACGGAAGGGCGTCGCCGGTGACGATCTCGGAACCGAAGAGAAGGGAGAGCCATTCGATGTTGAAGAGCTCAGTTGTGGTCGTGAACGTACCGGTCCTGTTGTTGTCCCAGCGGACGGCGTTCACTGACTTGTTGTGCGCGAACACAGAATCGGCGGTGAAGTTGATAGTAGTGGTCTGGCAGTAATCTGCGTACAGGACGTGCTTGTTATCTTTGTTCCGATAAACGTTGAAGTTCGCGGCGTCTTTAAGACCGTAAAGCATTATTTCGTTTTCCTTTCAGAGATTAATAAAAAGACCGGCTAATTGCCGATCTTCACGCGCTCAAGCCAGAAATTGCTTCCGGATACGGACTTGCCGTCGCCGGACGCGATAGCTACCCTGAGCTCGTCGTTGTAGTTTTTTATGCCGACTTTGTTCTTGTAGAGGTTCATGAGTTCCCACATTGACATGGACATGATGATGTCCCTTGGAACCATGTATTCGCCTCCCCAGAGACAGATATTCAGCATATCGCAGAAATGAACCGCGTTTCTTTCGGCGACCCTTTTTCTGCCTTGTCGTATTTTGTTTATTGCGTCGTTGAGCTTCGGATCCTTGTATGTATGGAATTTGTCCTGCTCCTGCCGGTGGAGTCCCTGCATAAGGCATACGAGGTCGGCGAGCTCATCGAAGTTGTTTTTGTCAATCACAAGCGTCCGGCGTTTTTCTCCGCTCCACCAGAGTTCGATTCTGTTCGAGAACAGCTTACTGCCGTTGTATGCGGTCAGCGTTTTGAGTCCCTGCATCATGTCCGCCAGAACTGACGGCGTGCGCAGAATGCACTCGAAGACGCTGAGTTCACCGGCGTTCTTGAAGCTGTCGGCGACGAGTGCGAACGGATAGAACATCCTGTCAAAGGTGTCCGTTCCCATTTCGATAATTTCGTCGATGGTCGTAGGAGTGAAGGTGACGTCCTGCCAGATTATAGACTTGCCCGCGAGAAGGCGATTAAAATACGCTTGGTTTGCCACGGCTTATATTCCTCGACTTTCCGAATGTCGCGACCTTGAAGTGTATTACCTTGCATGCGAACAGCGGTGAGTTCGCTGTCTTGACCGGCTCGATATAACCGTCCGGTTCAAGCCCGCCGATTCCGAACGCGTGACTGCCTCTCAGTGTGTAGTCGATTTCACGGATGAGATTGTCTCTCCGATTGCCGGAAAGTCCGGTAAAGGTCGTTCCTTTCAGAGACATGATATCCCTGTGTACACCGACAAGAACGTCGATATACGCGTCGACGACTTCGGTTCCGTCCATTTTGATACGGGTGTCCACACAACAGAATGACATCGCGTCGGTGATTGTCTCGTCGACGGCGATGTAGTTGTTGGTACAGATATCCCATTTCGCGGAAGTATCCCTGTCGTCGAGGTCGGCGTCCGGGATATTCGTCAGAAGAGAGACGAACAACGGATTTTTCGAGAGCTCAAGCAGAACAAGGTCGGGGAACCGGACGATTTCGTCAATGTGCGTTCTTTCAGTCATAGATACTCACCACCTTTACATCGATAGTTGACGGTTCGTATTTGCCGTCCTTATCGAGAAGCGTGATTGTGACCGTATGACCGATGACAGACTCGACAAAATCCACGCTGAGTTTAAGACGTCCCTGTTCGTCGACGCTGTGAAGGATATGTTTGTCGTCGGCGGCGTCGGATATGGAGATATCCCATACCGGCGTGACCGTAACCGGATTGTATTCGGCGTCATAGAATACGGGGGTGTAGGTGTTTGTGCATCCTGCCTTGACGGTGGATTTCCCGTTGATCCGGCAGCGGTTTCTGACGTCCGGCTCATCGGAGGACATCGGGGTGAAGTCGCATATCATGTTCACGACGTCATCGGTGTCCTTGTTGAATTGATCGCTGGTCAGATTCCATTCGACGAAGCCTCCGTCAATGTCTGAGTATTTGTTGGTGTTCACGTCGGCGAAATCGAGCTTGTAGCACATAGGCTTGCCGCCTATGATATCGAGCATAAAGCGTTTGCCGACCGGCACATCAAGTACGTCCTGATCGTACGGCAGTTTGACGTCGTATTTTCCTTTGAGGACCGAGACGACCTGTCCTGTTTCGACATTGGCTGTATACGGTTTGGTCGTCAGGCACCATCGTTTGACGATTTGTCCGCGGCTGTTCATCCACGAGATTTGTCTGTTGCATCTGACCATCGTGCCGGTGGTATAGATTTCGTCGTCAAAGGCGATATCGGTCATGAGCCAGTGGAGCTTGTTCCAATAGAGGATGTCTCCAATTTTCAGCTCATCGCCTGGTCTGGCAAAGACGGTAAATTTGTTCTGTTCCTTGGTGGGGGCGATTATCAGGTCCTGTTGGGTATCGTTGCGCAGAGCGTCGTACACGACGTTGATCGACGAGTCGAAATCCTTCGCGAAACGCGCTCTCGTGGCGGCAACTTTCGCATCCTTTGTGGTCTTGCATCCAATAGTACCCTGAATGGCTCTGAGGTATAGGTCGTCCATTCATATCACCCCTTAATAGTTTTCGTATTCGGAAAAATCGATCCCGATGTATCCGCCCTTGTCGCGGTCTGAGTTCTTATACATATCGATAAGGGCTTCGTTGTGTACATGAACGTCGTCATACATTGCCTGAAAAGTCTCTCTGGCGTTGCTCGGGTCAAAGACTCTGAGGTCGGTCGAGGTGTAGTTGACATTCAGCAGTCTGAGCTTCGCGATCCCTCGCTCGAGATACTGTTCGAACATCAGTGACGACAGTATGTGAATTTCGTCGTTGTTCAGATCTGACGCGAAGCCTTTGCCATCCTCCGAGACTGTGTCAAGATCGACTTTCGGGGGACACGCGAGCCTGAACATTGCGACTGCCTCCTGAAGCAATGCCGCACATCTTTGTTCGACGATGTAATCGGAGATTTCCGGAAGCGTGTTCAGGTAACTGAAAAAGTCCGGATCCTCCTCGACGCGATGCTTGAATCTATCATAGATCACGGAGTAGCTGGTCATATTATTCCTTTGCTTTCTTTGCGGATTCCTGACGAACCTTCGAAACGGGTTTCTTTGGTTCCGCCGGTTCAGCGGATGCCGCTGCGGCGGCGACACGAAGCTTTTCGAGCTCTTCGCGCAGTTTCTCGTTTTCGTCCCTCAGTCCGGCGTTTTCGGCTTTCAGCTCTTCGCTTGCGTTTTCGATGTCCTTCGGCATATCCGACACGACAATTTCTGTCTTGTGAATACCTTTCTTCAGTTCCTCGTGACGCGCGTTAAGCGTGAGGTACGCCTGATTCGGCACGTCCTGAAAAGAGATTCTGAGCATAGTCAGAATGCCCCATACTCTTTCGAATCCACGGACTGTATCGATTGCGATGAGCTTGCGAAGACCGTCCGCTGTCGGGTGAAGAATGATCTGTTCGATTTCGTTATCTCGCAGAATATTCTGCCAGTCCGGAATGCGGAGAAGCGTATAAACTTCTTCGGCGTCGTTCTTCTCGGGGAAAAGAAGTCCGTCCTTGAATACACGGGACGCGTAGTTCGCCTCGACAAGCTCGTTTTCATCGAGCAGAATCGCGGATGGCTCTTCCATCGTACCGCCAGAGACGAGGTATCCCTTTTCTCTTGTCCGGAACGCGACGGGCGAACCGCTGTAATTGAGAATTCTGTAAACTTTTGCCATTGGTTGACTCCTTATAATTTTTAGAATTTGTCTCTTTCGAGTTGATAGAGATTGTTCTTGTAATAGTTGAATATCTCACTGCCGATAAAGACCCAGTACGGTGCGCCGGTCGATGAGTTGACGCCTTCGCGTATCACCCGGAATCCGTTATGCACGCACGCGCGTTTGAATCTCTCGGAGTAGCAGTAGAAATACTTTGCCTGTGCCTGCATAGTCGCCGTCCTTAAGAGTGGACGCTGCCGAGTCAACACTGATCTAATGTTGTTTTCGCAATAAAAGCCCATAAATCCAAGGCTTTTATTGCGAAAACCCGAATTATTCAGTGTTTACAACCCCCAAAAAAAAAAAAGACACGGCAGCGTCCGTGTGTGATTACTGAAGAACCATCTTGACAACCTTCTCAAGGGTGTCGTTGTTGTACATATAGGAGAACTCGAAGCCGGTCGTCTTGATCTTCATGACTTCGTTCTGGTTGTCAGAATCCTCGTATGTACGGACTTCACCGCGCATATCGAGAGAACCGATCTTGCCGCAGACGCCGTAGAGAACCTTGTCACTGATGAGCATCGAACCGTCGCCGAGCTTCTTGGAGCTGTTGATAGCCTTGAGCGGATGACCGTCAAAGTACTTGTGGAAGCCGGTCTGATAAAGCTCGTTGAGCATTTCGTTGGACTGATAGCCCTTGAGCTTACCGATAGCCTGAATATACTTGGTCAGACCGATGATAACGCCCTCGCCGTCGGAATGCTCTGCCATATAGAGAGCCATAGCCTCCATAGCGTCCTGAGTCGGCATGGTGTCAGACACATCGATATAGTTTGCCGCGCCATGAACGATGGCATTACCGACCTTGTCGAACATGATCTGATACATCTTGTTGTGAAGAGTATCGGAAATGTAGGTGTTCAGGAGGGACACGGTCTTCCATCCGTTCTTACGAAGATCGGCGTAGGAGATATCGGTCTCGACCTGAAGGTGTCTTGTCTCACCGTGGAGAGCGGAGACATCGAGCCAGCTGCGCGGAACGTTACCGCCCTTAGCAGCCTCATACGCGATGAGGGTGTTCTTCGGAGTGGTTACGCCCTCGATCTTGTCGAACTCGCCGACGTTGCCGCGGTCGAACATGAGGTCAAGGTAGGAGTCGTCGGCATTGATGACGTCCTCGGTAATGGTACGGGTGATGAGGGTAGCGATGAGATGATCCGGGTCAGAACCGGTCTCACCGATCTTTCTGAAGGCACGGTCGAGCTCTGCGGCAACGACTTTCTCGTTCTCGTCGAGAGCTGCGGGAGCGTGCTGAGTCTTCTCGGAGAGTTCGAGAAGGTTTACGCTTTTCATAGCCTCTGCAATTTCTATAGCCATTGTAGTTTTTCCTTTCTTCGGTTACGCGTTAGCGACAGGGGTGTCGAGCACACGGATCTTCATGAGGGTGTGACCGTTGTCGTTGTAGTCCTCGACGTAGAAGTAGCGGGAAGCGGCGGTGGCGTCGACGAGCTTACCGTCAGTGCCAGCCGCTACGGTCTTGCCGACAGTCGCGGTGCCCTTGGCGTCGGTGAAGAACTCCTCGCCCGGAATGTACGAGCGGAGCTTCGCGAAGTCACCCTTGGCGAGGTTGACATACAGGTCGTCGTAGTCGGAGAGGGACGCCTGACTGAGAGCGGACTCGGCGATACGCTCCTTGTCAACGAAATAGATGTTGTCGGCGGTAGCCGCTGTCGGGAATTTGACAGTCTTGGTCGCGTCATCAATGACGACTGCCATACCGGTCTTCATTGCCGCGTCGGTCTTGTAGATCGCGGGAACCGGTCTGTGGAGAGTTACAAAATTGTCTCTGAGCATTTTGGTTTCACCTTTCTGTTTTAGTGTTTATAGGTTCTGAGGATCTTCGAGATATCTGTTCTGTCCTCATCCAGATCGATTCTGGGAGATGCCTTGTCCGCGCTGGCGGTCTCGACGCCTCTTTCCGGCATGGAAGCCATGAATCTGTCTGCGACAATGGATTTGGCTGCTGCCATATCCGCGTCTTCAATAATCTTCCTGAAGGATTCTGTCGCGAGCTCTTCCTCGCTGACACGTTCGCTTCTGATAAACATATCGCGGACGGCATCGCGCTTCGCCTGAAGTTCGGCGGCTGCCTTCTCGGCTTCCGCGCGGTCGTGCTCTTCCTTGAAGGGCTTCAGGGAGGCAATCTCGGCGTTCAGATCATTAACAAGAGAATTTGCTTTCTCAAGCGCGTCGTTAGCTTTTGCTAACTGATCGGCAAGAGAAGAGAACGCGTTGTTCACGTCGCCGATCATGGCGATGACGTGCTCGTCCTCACATCCGGACACGGATACCTGATTGTCCTTTATCTCGTAAGAGAGCGTGGGAACGGGATCCTGTGCAACGGGCGGATTTTCAACCGTAGTGGTCGATTCTGCCGTGGACGGATTCTCAACCGGCGCGGTGGACTCGGCGGTATTGGTCTCCGGAGTCATCTGATTGTCCATTGGTTCTTTTCCTTTCTGGTCGTTTTCATCCCGCGCGATTGCCGCCATATCCTTCGAGAGGGCGACCGCGAGCGAGAGTTCGTCATGATTGTCCTTTACGGACGCGTATTCGGTGATACCTGCCTGCGGGACGGCGGGGTATACTCCGATGATGCAGTTTCCGATGAATGTGATGTCGCGGAGAATGCGCCCCGCGCTTGTCCACTCCTCGTCGTGAACGGTGAGTTCCCAGGAGGAACTGACTTTGCCCTCTTCGAGAAGTTTGTCAAGGACTTTGGCGTATTCGGGAAATCTGCTGACCCATATCTTTGCCTGAATCATCAGACATTCCTTTGGGGTGTCAAAGCCTTCGATCTTCCGGCTTTCGATCCACTGCTTAGTCACGCCGCCGATGGGTTCGGTTCCGAATTTGATGACGTCCCTGCCGTCGTCGTCCACTGTCCAGTAGGTCTCGTGCCCACCGAAGTCACACGGCTTGCCGGTAAACGGATCATAAATCAGCTTCGCGAGTATCGGAGCGCCGATAATGGTTTCGCCGCATTTTTCGGCGACCGAGCGGGGAATCATCCTGCCGTTGAGGTCGTATTCATCAAGAACGCTGATCAGAAATGTGGCGAGCTTGTAATCCTTGTATTCGGATATTTCGACCGGCTTGCTTGATAAAAGAATTGTTTTGTCTTTGTCTTCGTTGTTGTGCAATTTACTCACCACCTTCCTTTTTGTGGGTAATATTTCCAAATTCTAATTTTCCCTTATAACCGGCACCTTTGTATTCCGGTTCGCGGGTATCAAAAGAAACCTCGGGGGATTCTGCTCCTCCGGGGTTTTTGATGATCAGTTTTTTGCCGCAGCACGGGCAGTATATTGTAATCTCTTCCATCAGTTGCTCACATCCTTGTAATACTGTTCGTCGTTGTTCTGCTTGTCGGTGTTGTCGCTGTCCGCGGGACGTCCGGCGCTGTTGTCGGATGAGCTTGATGTGTACTGCGATGAGTGCGGGGTGAATATCTCGCTGTCGAAGTTGTTCTCGTTTTCACGCATACGCTTCTGACGCTCGTCCTCGATGTTGAGTCCGAGCAGATTATAGCAGGTCTCGTAGCTGCAATTGAGCTTTGAGAAGAGCACTTCGACGAGATCTTTCTTGATGTCCATATCAAGCGCTTCCGCGTCAATAATATGGATTTCCGGCAGATATTCAACGTCGACATTGTTGTTCTCGAGAACAATGCGGTACCAGTCACGAAAGACACGCTCCAGCTGTTCCGAGATTGAGTTGATTGTCCTCATGAGCTGATCAAGCGAGATGTTCGCGATAGAGAAGTTCGCGTTATTGTTGTCCGTAAAGCCGATTCCGAGCGTTGACATGATCTTGCTGCGATAAATGTTGATCTTGTCACTGTTCGTGTCCGGCGTTTTGTCGACGACCCAGTCCACCGATTCTACCTGCGGAACTGCCGTATATATGGCGACAGTACGTGCTTTCCACGCGCTCATAAGATCGAGATGAGCTTTCGCCTGAATATCGAAGCCCTTTTTGTTGTATGCGCCCTTGGAGTCCTGCATGGTCTCCTTGCGCATAATCTGAACAAGGACCTTCTTGCCTCGCGCTTTTGCGTTTATGTAGTCGGTATTCTCGTAGTTCTCGAGCATGAGTGCGGATTTGAGCGCTCTGACGATCGGCGAGACGCCGTAGCTTCTGCCGAGATTGCCGATGCGGACGACGCCTGTGTGTCTTACGTCGAGGCGGCAGATTGAGTTGCCTGCCTTGTACGCGTCATATACTTCCGGAGGATAGCAGTTCTTTATGTCTTCCTCGATGTTCTGATAGAAGATGGCTTTGTTCTTCTTATCCTTGGAGTATGTCTTCTTGAGCGCGTTTTCGAGCTTCTTGACGTCAATACAGACGACCGGTTTTCCGCCGATATCGTAGTCGCTGATATAGGCGACACCGAGCGGGTAGTGGTCGGCAACGTATCCCTTTGTCTCGTCATACCGAAGACAGGTGATGTACGTGCCTTCGCAGTATGTGAGCGGTATACATTCGCGGATAATCTGCTTTATGTTGATCTGTTCGTTGAAATCGCGTATGAGCGCTTTCGCGGTCTCGAGCTTTTTCGTCTTGTTCCTGCCTGTCAGATCGGGGAAGGAAAGAGTGTACTGCGTGTTGACATTGCTTTCGATGCTCTCATAGGTTTTGCCGATAATATCATTCGTGATGATGTATCTGCGGACGATGTTGTTGAGCTGAAGCGTTTTGGTGAGCGACTTCTGAAGACCATCGGCGAGCTCGTCGATCTCTTCCGGCGTCAGAGTCTGGGCGGTCATATCCTCACTCGGATACCTCGCCGAATAGAGTCCTTCGACAGGTGTGTCTGAACGCGCGAATAGTCTGCCGCCGAGCCCGGCGTCAAGACCATGTGTGGCGGACATCAGGATATCGTTCTCAAACTGTTCGAGTTTATCTTCATATACAGCTGCAATCATAGGCGTATCGGGGTCGCTCTCGTCCGGGATGGTTACGATATAGCCGTCACCCTTGATTGTGGTTCCTTCCATTTTCTCCTCCTCCTTTCTGGTTGTGATAATATATCAAAAACTCACTTCCGAGACACACGGAGCGGTGTACTCCATGTCGTCGTCTTCCACCGAAAAGAAATCTCTTTCAAGCAGAGAGATAAAATAATCACCGTAAGACACGGACGTATATCGGTCCTTTGTATTATTTCCTTGTTCGTACACGACGATGAGACCCGTTTGTGTCTTCTTTTCATATAACAGCGAGGCAGTCTCAGAGATCATGAGCTGGGTTTCAATAAACGGTCGCTCAAAATCGAGCTGCTCTTCCGGAGATCCCTTGACATAACCGGGGTAATTCAAAAGTATCTCGTTCTGCGCAATCTTGAGACTCGGCAAAAATGAAATTCGCCCGGTCGACAAAGATTCGCGGAAATTCCTTGCGATATCACTATTGCGCTTCTGAGTTGCCTCGACCGCAAAAATAACAGGTTTCGCGCCGGCGCTTTGTATGCGGGCGGCTAATACGTCGTCGTTCATACAAGTAAGCGGAGCATATTCGACATCTCTTTCATCGTCATACATGAGCTTGGCAAGAGCATCATAAACACCCACACCGGCGTTCTTAAGGTCAAGCACAAGATAATCGGCGTCAAAATCTTCATATAACTGTCGCACCCGAATCGCCTGCTTGGCAGTATCTTCGCCGGGTGCCGCCTCGATATACGAAACAACTCGTTTGTATCCTTGTCTGACTTCGATATCTCGGTCAGAACTCTTATAACGCGTAGTTTCCGGCAATGCCCGGAAACATGAGAACGCCGAGTTGTCATTTCCCTGGCGGTCCACAAACGCGAAGTCACAAGACACAATACGAATTTCACCATCCTGTCTTGGAATGAAGAATGGATTCGATTTTGCTGTGATTTGTCTGCGCGTTAAAACATCTTCGGATTTTCTTGGATAGAACGGCTTCTTACTGAGCTGATTTTTCGTCATCATCGAATAACTGAAAAACGCCCCCGTATTTTCTTTAATACGACGGTTCTTGTATTCGAGCCTGAATGATATGGGATCCTGCGAACGCTGAATATCTAAAAGCTGCTCGCGTGATTTGATCTTGTGGTAAAGTGTAACGCTCTCGTCGAACGCAAACACATAATGGTTTCGCCCGTTCAGCATATCCTTTATATTGTCGTCAATGATCCGCCACATCCAGTGACCGTTGTCAAGATCTACCGAGCTTATATAGATATCCTGAGATTTAATGATGAGATCGTCGTTATCGGCATACTCTTCCTTCGAACAGTACGGAGGTATCCAGTTCACCTGCATAGGTCCGAGCACCTTAAAGGCGAAGGTTTCCTTCATATAGAAACTTTCCTCGCGGATGGCGACGTTTGAACGCGGACCGCGGATATTAACAACGACAACATACGAACCATTATGGAATGTGACTATTGCCTCGTTGTTACTGCTCTTGATCGACGCGATCTCTCGCTTAAGTACCGGAGACATATTACACAGCTCGTTTTCGATCTTGTCTGTGATAATGAGCTTTGACTGCTTGACAAGCCCCGAGCCTATAACAATCTTCGAACCGGGATAGAGAATCGCCCGGCAGCATACGTACAGCGCAATAATAAAGGATTTCGCCGACGCACGGCAGGCAGGAATAACCACGGTCTGTCCGATACCGAGGTAATAAAGCAAAATTACTTGATATGGATAAAGGTTGATTCCGAGATAATCAATGACGAACCGATGAAAATTCCTGCGAAAGAAGGTAATCCAACACATAAAGTTACACACGGCTCTTCTGTTGCTCAGAAAGTGAGTGGCGGGAAACTTCGTGTTCAGCTCAAGCTGATTCTGATCCGCGTACGCCTCGAAATCAAACTCCTGAGTGTCCGATTTTCTGGCGGACGGAGACTTTACTCCATGATTAATAACGGAATTGGCTATCATAGCCGCCTGAACACTGTTATTCATTTTCATCACCCGGACTTACATGGTATACCGGATCGTCTTCGTCCGTACCGAGAGTCAGATTTTTGAGCGGACGGAAAATATGGCGCTGACAATAATCGTCAAGCCCATCAAAATCCTTGTACAGTGTTTTATCCTTATAGAAATACTCCGGGGCAAACTGTGCCATCATCCCGACCGTGACACCGAGAGGGGAATCAAGTCCGTCATTCGTCTCAACCTTGGTCTGAAGTCCAGCTTCCTTGAAGGTCGCGCGGTAGGTTTCGCTGAGTTTCTTGAAAGCGTCGGCGTCCTTGGATCGTTCCGCGTATAGTTTCATTAAAAACAGCGGGCAGAGATCCTTTATAAAGATTTCCTGATTGGAGTTGCAGTTGGGGTTCTGGCGCTTCAGCATATGGTAGTGTTCTTCCATGATGCGGTAGTCGTCCGAGGAGAAGCCCTCGCCCCATCTTTCGATAACTTCGTCCGGGATAACAGGTTCGGCGGGTTCCGTCTTTTCCGGCTTTGTCTCATCCTGTTCTGCGGGTTTCCGGAAAGCGGCGGGGTTGTCCCGTATTGAATCCTCGAACAGCTTATACCTCGGTATATCCCGCATATAGCACATCAGAATATCCCGTGTGTCCGAGTATCCGCTGTCCATGAGAGTGCCGATAAGCTCTGCGTCATAATACAAATCGAAGCGCTCACAGAGCCGCTTCATGGCTTCGCTCATACCGATTGACGCCGCAAAGTGGTCGAGAAATATGACCGAGCAGTCAATACAGATCGGCACATATCCGTTGTTTGCGCCAAATAAAAAAGATGGAGATTTCAGAAAGTTATCTTCGCGATCCGGAAATCTCCGACCACACGCGCAGCACTCATACGGATTGTTGAGTATATATTCAGCGTCGTCGTGGTCATAATCGTATATCTCGATGGGAGATGCTATTTTAGGGCGGGTATTCCTGCCCGTGCTTTTCCTTGCCATATAATCACCTGAAAATTAAATTTCGAACTGATCCTTCGCGCTCTGAAGTTTTCTGGTGTCGAGCTTCAGATAATGCTTGATTGTGACGTCAGTCCCCTTATGTCCGAGGAGCTTTGAGACATCCTCGAGAGCCATGCCGTTGTTACGGAGAATGGTTGCGGCGCTGTGCCTGAAATCATGCGGATGCAGCGTCGGAACGTCGATCATTTCGCCGACCGATCTGCACCACTCGCCGAGAGTGCCGTTTGTGGGACGGTCATATTTCCCGTCGTCATACGCGACGAAGACATACCCGTTGTCGTCGATACCGTTCTCCTGCCGGAATGTGTAAAGCTTTTGGAGATAGCCGCTCACTTCCTTCGAAAAGTACAAGTCGACTATATATCCTTCCTTTTCGCGCACATCCTTGACTGTGCGGTTCTCGTAGTCGATCTGTTCCCATCTGACAGAGCCCACAGCGTTCACTCTTGCCATAGTCGAAAGGGAGAACAGCGCGTAGACCTGCATTGTCATATAGTAATGCTTTTTGCTTACAGAAAGAGCGTTATCGACAGCGTCGCACAGCTTCTGTTTCATGTCCGCGACCTGCTCCTCGGTCAGATATGTCTGCACTGTAACATCGGTATCCTTTGCCGGACGGTCGACGTATTCCATCGGGTTATCACGGATTATCTTCTTCTTTTTGAGGAAAATAAAAAAGGCGGACACGGACGACATACGCCGTCTCATCCGTCGTGAGTTGTTGCCCTGCTGTTTGCAGTAGAAGAAGAATTCAGTGAGGTCGTCCTCGTCGATTTCCGTCACCGGTTTATTTCCCTGAAAGTCATAGACGTATATCCACCACTGATAAAGATCGGAACGATACGCCTTGAGGGTGTTTTCACTGAGCTCCCGAAGGCTCAGGTCTATTTCGTATTTCCTTAAAAGGGAGAGGGTTTCGGGATTGATGAGTTTGATTTTTTCGGCATCGTAAACTGCGATGCGCTTGCTTCTCTCCGCCATCGTGGGCTCCTTTCTTTGGTTATGCCTGACCGTGTCGTGTGGCTTCCATTATGTCCTGAAAGACTTCGTAAGCCGTGCGCGGTCCGTATATATGAGTCTCGTGAAACTCAAAGTCAAGTATACACGTCTCGATAAGATCCTCTTCATGCCCGAGCGACGTGTCGTGCTCGATAGCGATAATGCAGATGTCGTCGTCTCTGTATTCAACGCGCCATCCGTCGTTCATCCGGCAGAATATATGAGGAATCCTCGCGAGCGCAAGCATATCCAGAAGGCAGAGAATCGCATGATATGAAGTTTCTTTTGTGTTAAACATTCCATGTACCCTCTTTACATTTGTAGAATTAAAAAAAATAAATAGCTGCCGTGTGATGGCATCAGAGCAAGCAAACAAAACAGGGCAGGAGACTCACCGGCGCGGTTGGTAGGTGGTGGTGAATGCCGGAGAGTGTGGCTGGGTAAGCCGACCTGTGGTGATTTGGTGGTGGGAGGTGGTACAGGTATACTCCTGTCCTGTTTTGAATGCTTGCTCTGAGGACCCGGTCCTCGCGAGTATCCGGATCTGAACCGACTCCGGAGCCGTGGCTGACCGGAGTGTGATCTGGTGGGCAGTCTGGGTGCCGACCCCAGTGTGACGTAAGTCGCCGGATTTACAGTCCGGTGCAGTTGCCGATTTGCTACCTACCCATAAAGTCCCGCCGGGTTGCGCATTGTTAAGAGGCGTGGCGGGTTCTGTCAACATTTTCTTTCGGCGTGAGCCTATCCGGTCTGTGGAAGCTGTTAAACCCTGAAGAAGGCTCCACAGACGACCGAAACCGGACCGGACGTCTGCTTCAACGCCGCGACATGCGGACTTGCCGACTGTCTGTACGGAAACGCCACAAGAGGCGAGACCTCAGCCCTGCCCACACTTGGATGGGAGGGTAATATATTATGCTATATAACGAGTAGATTCTCCCGCAAGAGCTTTACGCAGCTTGCGCACGAGAGCGATCTGACCCTTTCCGGTAACGAGTGTCTTGGTGCTGACATACAACGTTCCGGAACGCTCATATGCACTCTCAACGACCTCGAACCAACCGGCGTTCATGTACTGCTGGTACGGCAGATTGCCGTCCATGAGTATTTTGAGTTCGCGCAGTTTCTTGAAGAGATTATTGCGCCCGAGCGTAATACCGTTCTTTTGGGCGATCTTTGCGAATTCACCCATGTCGATTGCATTCTCAGATGCTGCCACATGGTCAGCAAATTCAACCTTCGGTTCTTGCTCCTTGAGACGCCTTTCTTTTTCCTGAATCACATTTTGAGCGATTATTAACGCGTGCGACAGTATCTCTTCGTTGCTCATCTCGTCAGCCCCATGAATATAGCCGCCAGTCTTGCGGATTGTGGGGATAACATCATGAGTGATCCACCGCTTAAACGCTTTTGCTTCGGGCTTACGAGAACCAAGTACCAATGAATACAGCCCAGATTCGCTGATCGCCGTAACATCTCTTCCTTGTTCTGTTCCGTTGGAGCTGGTCTGCGTTAAACGCAGGGTAGATTTCTCGTCTTCATCAAGCCGTCTTGTCGCGGTTGTGTCAATTTCCAGTGCCTTACACACATCGACCGCCACAAACCACGGCTCGCCATTGATCATGGTCGTCCGGACGCTTCCGAACTCCTCGTTGTTGAATACCTCAACTGCATTTGTTTCGTTGTTCATAGTATAAACCTCTTTCTATAATAATTCAGTCCGAACTATCTCCGGACATAAGATCCGATTTGATTGTTTCCCATCTGCGTAGGATGTCCATGAGCGCGTCGCTCTTGTAGTAAACATAGAAGACCTTATCGCTGCGGAGATCTCGTCCGCTGCACAGATACTTCATCCCGTGCTCACGCATGTACTTCTGCATAGTAGGAGAATAACAAAGGAAAACATCATGTTCAGTGATCTTGAATCCCTCACGACCATAACCGTGTCGCTTCTGTTCTGCGGAACGCGTTTCATGCGTCTCCTTGTTCGTGGATTCATTGTGAACGTTCATCATATAAGAAAACCTTCCTTAAAATAAATTTGCCCTTTGGGCACGAATTTTGCTTTATCGGGATACAAAATCCGGAAAACCATACCGTGGTTGCACGCGTCGGAGTCGAACCGCTTCTTCGGGGTATGAACCCGATGTGTTGCCGTTACACTACGCATGCTGTGTCCCGGCTTGCGCCGGGCAAAGAAAGGAGATTATGGAAAACAGAAAACATCGCACCTTCCGGTGCTGGAGCTGACAGTGTGGGTCGAACACACAACCTGCGGTTTACAGGACCGCTGCTCTGCCATTGAGCCATGCCAGCGTACCGCGCCCCGAGGGGGCGCGTAAAGGAGAGAGTGAGAAATTACTTCTTGAGTGCCGCACGGATGGGACCCGACGCCTTGAACGCGATTCTCTTGTGAGCGGGGACAACATACTCTTCGCCCTTGTTTTCACCGAAGGTGTATCTGCGCATGACCTCGGCTATATTCTGCACCGTGAAGGTACCGAAGCTGGTACGGAGATCCTCCGCGCCTTCGACGAGGATGTCTCCGACCGCGCCCCAGACGCGTCCTACCTCATCGGCAGCCTGTTTCTTGGAAATGCCGTTATTGGCGGCGATATATTCTACGAAATCTTTCTTGGTAATCATGGTAAATTGCTCCTTATAATTGTTATTATAAATTTCCGGGAGGTCTGATTTTTATCCCCCATAACGAATTTTAGCGGCTCTGAAAAATGCCTTGTTTTCAGGCTTTTTCAGCCCTCGATTTTGAAATAGCTCGCGAAAACGCCGTTTTTTTGTAAGAGGGTGCCCGGCGTCGGATGACAAAATCCGGGTGCGGGCTCAGTTGAGGAAGACGAGCTTTGTCGTGTCCTCTTTGAAATTTCCGTTCCGGTCGCGGGTGAGATAGAGGAAGCCCTCCTTCTGCGAGTTGACAAGCATGCCGTCCGCGTAGCACATTCTGGCGGTGTTACAGCAGCAGCCCTGTTCGTAGAGCATGGTGCCGCCGATTCTGTACATTCCGATACGATGTGTGTGCGCCATGACGAGGGTGTCGAAGATGTTGCCGTTGTTCCTGAACCACAGGAGGGCTTTTTCGGACGTTTTGAGAATACCGCTCGAGAAGGCTTTCGGGTGACAGAAGATAATGCTGCCGTATTGGTACCACCATCCGTGGGTATACCGGAAATCGATGTTCAGGAATACTTCTTTCAGCGGCGGATAGAAGGTCTTCGCGGAGTTGGCTTTGTCGTAGTGCGTAAACCCGTCCTCGAAGAGGTATTCGAGCGGCGAGTCGGGCATAAGCTCCTTGATTTCGCAGTCGACATTTTTGTTGATATAGGACGAGAGGCGGTATTCGTGATTGCCGTTTGTCGCGATGACTCTGGCGGGCTTCAGCAGTCTGATGAGATCAATGATATATTGGCGGCAGCCAACCATTTCCTCGATTGGCGAAATCCTGAAGGATTTCTGAAAACGCGACAGCGCCATGCAGTCGAGAAGATCGCCGTTCAGGACAAGTGTGTCGACGCGGTCGGCGTAGTCGGTAAAGGTGTCGAGAGGGAGGTGGAAGGGGTAGTGCAGATCCGAGATACAGAGTATGCGTTCCCCGATTTTCGCCTCCTGATCGTCGTTGAATTTCTGATATTCCATGCCACGCCGGAAGTCCTTGTAGCGTATGCGCCACGAGTTTTCGGCTTTGTGCAGCCCGGATTCCTGATTCAGAATCTCCGCGATCCGATAGCAGTTGACGCCGTATTGTCGCGAGTTCGCGTAGAGCCTGAGCGCAAAGTCGTCGAATGTCTCGTCCGGGCGGCGGGACAGCTCGGCTCGCTCGTTATTCGCCATCAAGATCCTCGCTGTACGAGACGCTGATTTTTGCGTCCTTACCATCGAAGTCCGCGATAAACGACGCGAGATCGACAGGAGTGTCGACATCCTCGACATCGATCAGGATCTTGCCGTCCGTGATGTTGATGGTGCCGGTAACGTTGGCTGCGTATTTACGATTGAGTGCTGACATTTTGTGTCTCCTTATAATTGATTTTCGGAGGATAGATTTTATTCCCCCATAACGAAATTAGCGAGGTCCGGAAAAGCCCGTAAATAAGGCATTTTCCAGACCTCGATTTTGGAATAGCTCGCGATTTCGCCGATTTTTTGTATGTTTTTGCGGGATATCTGACCTGACATTGGACCAATGCACCGATTGATTAAGCTAATTTGCTGACACTATACACATTGCGAACAAGATTGTAGCCAAGACTCAGAAAAACCATAAACTTGTGTTAATACTAAATTTGAAAACTTTTCTTAAATTTAGTCAGATATTATTGACTTTTCTTGCATAATGGAGTATAATAATATATACACTTATATCCAGAAAACAATATATCGTCAAAAGGGGACTGTGCCATGTCGGAAAAGATTATGTCTTTATTAGCAAACATTACTGGCGGGAAAAGCTACAAAGCTCATAAATATGGATTGGATCATACAGAAATACCATTCATAGATTATGGCGAAGATAACATTGTGTGGAAGAAAATGGGCGAAACAACACGCTCAAACAGAACTTACGTCTCTCTGGATTCAAAACGCAAAATGGCTTCAGTAAGAGGAGAACGATTGCTTTCATATTTTCTTGATGGATCAAGAAGGGTATTTAAGGTCGATGACATTGCATATCCGTTTTCCGGTGGCAGAAGTGTTATATACCCAGTTGTTGCTGGACAAATTGGCGTTGCCTGTACAAAACGTGCCGACAAAAAACTTACATGCGAGAAATTCAGCAGTGAATTTGCGATAGCAATCCCTGACATTGCCAACGCTGATGGTAAAACCGGATTTTTTTCTGCGACCAAACTAAAATTGAACAGTTCCCCCATGTTACAATCCTTAGGCATCCAGTTTTCAAGCATTCTGTCTTATGAGACTTCACATTGCGAAGAAAAGAAATTCGAAGACAAAGGGACAGCTCGCATTCAGGACAAAATGAGTGAACGAGAAAAGGCTATGGTCGCCGAATTGGTCAGGGATGGTAAACTGAACCAAGACAATTATTTGGTGAAGGACGGCTCGCTCGAATACGTGCCAACAAAAGAAGATCGAGCAGACAAGCATCGTTATCAACGATTTAAGCAGAATTATAACTGGGTTTTGGGAGCATCAAAGAACTTCAACCCCGAGGTCTGCAAAGATGCAAGCGGTAAACCCAACCCCGGCTTTATCGCTGATTTGCCATTATATCACAGAACTCCTGTTGCATGCTATAGCAATCCCCGTTGTGGTGATATGGAATTTGCTGTATGGTACGTGAGAATCCGGGATAAATCAAGGACACGAACCCCATTTGATGGCATACTTAAGCTTGAAAAAATGCTTGTTACAGATAGTGAGTCAGAATATGGCATGGATAGCGAACTTGTTGATACTCTGACCGCTCAAATAATCAACGAACGATACCCCACATGCTACGGTACGGATATGCGTTGGGCAAATCATCTGTATCCGATTTATTTAACAGAGTCCTTTATAAAATCCAGGTATCTAAGTACAGAAAACTTTCTAAATTTATTTTGAGGTGATAATATGGGTGAATTGATTGGGCGTATTGTCGCAACGGAAAAAACTCCAACTACAATGGACAAGTTTACATTTTGGACTAATTCCGAGATGAAGCTGCATGCCTTCGATATCGTTAAAGTACAACATATCGAGGGCACATACACATTTGGTGTGATAGAAAATATCTCCCACATCACTGATGCGCAGAGTTTCTTGACTAGTTACATCTCAAGTGATTTCGGGGATGTCAATACCGACGAGCCGACACTGCGAATAGGCATGAATTATGTCGAAGCAATCGTTTCGTATAATAGCAAAAATGTCTACACCCCCGTACATAATCACGCACCAGTCTATCTGGCAGACAAGGACGAGATTATTCTCGCGTTGGGGCTGAACCGGATACAGAACCCTTTGGTTTGTGGCTCACTAAAAATGTACGAAGGAACAGCGCACGAGATAACATTGCCTGTCCAATTGAACTCGCAATTCATACTCGGACCAGAAGGTGCGCACCTTAATATATCCGGCATTTCTGGACTGGCGTCGAAGACTTCTTATGCTATGTTTTTACTTAAGGCTATACAAGAACGCTTCATGACTGAAAATGCCGAAGAATCGGTTGCGTTTGTGATCTTCAACGTAAAAGGTCGCGATCTGTTGGCAATCGATCAGCCCAACGAATTTATCCATGATACGGAAGGCGAACGCAATCGGGTATTTGCCGAATACGAAGCGATGGGCTTGACGCCACACCCATTCCGTAACGTATCGTATTATATCCCATATTCAAGCGTCAGTTCAGCAAAACAATCGACGTACTTATCTAGCGAAGATATACAAGAATATTTGGCTGACGGCAAACTTCACAAATATAAATACTCGTATGAGGAAGACCGTGAAAGTATCGAAATGTTGTTTGCGGATATTGATGATCCACAGCAGACCATGGAGGCGATAATCAGCAAGATTATCGACGCTAACGATCCGGATTTTGGCGGCATTACCACATGGAACGCCTTTCGCGATAAGGTTGATGAACTATCTCAAAAAACACAAAGCACAGGACGCGGACAGGGGCGCACAAATATATCAAACGAAATCTCTGTGCTCAGCTGGAGAAAGTTCAAGCGCATTATCAATAAGGCAACCAAAAATGATGATATGTTTGCGAACAGAGCAGACCTCAGCAAGGGCGAGTGCCGTCTTGCCGATGCCCTGAAACACATCTCCAGTAACGATGTCTGTGTTGTCGATATTGCAAAACTGCCGGAGGACAAACAAGCGTTTGTGTTCGGCGATACAGTGCGAACGATCTATAATCTGAAGCTCGGCGAATATGATGGCGAAGAAGGGGTTCATCCACCTACAAGGATCATTGTATTTATTGACGAACTTAACAAGTACGCATCGAAAGACACACCCAAAAGCTCTCCTATTTTGAGGGAGATTCTTGATGTCACTGAGCGGGGCAGATCATTGGGAGTTGTCCTTTTCGGAGCCGAACAGTTCAGATCTAACATTCACCAAAGAGTAACCGGCAACTGTTCAACGCATGCATATGGTCGTACCAACAGCATCGAGACCTCCACTAAGGATTATTCGAGCTTGCCATCTACGTACAAGAACATGCTGACCCGATTGGAGCAGGGAGATTATCTGATCCAGAACCCAGTATTCCGTTCGCTTTTGAAGATTAAGTTCCCAAAACCTATCTATAAACAGTTTAAGTGAGGAAGTGGTAATATGGCTGAATACGTATTTGGCGCAAATATTCTCGAAAACCTTACTACCGGCATGTACAAGGACTCACGAGTTATATATCGCGAGTATATTCAAAATGCCTGCGACCAGATTGATGTTGCATACAATACCGGATTATTTGCCAATAAAAACGAAGGCAAAATCCATATCGATATTGATAGCGAAAAACGAAAAATTACGATCGAAGATAACGCAACCGGCATTGCTCGTGATAAGTTTCGGGAAACACTCGCCAACATTGCCGATTCCGATAAACGCATCGGCGAAGCTAAAGGATTCAGAGGGATAGGTCGATTATGTGGTCTCGCATATTGCAAGAAACTGATCTTTAAATCAAAGCATCAAGGGGAAGACACAATTTCGATAATGACATGCGATGCACAAAAGATGAGGGATTTAATCTCGCAGAGTACACACGGTAATAAACATACGGCAAGCGAGATACTTAATCAGATCTATGAGTTCGCTTCCGTTCCAACGAAAAATATCGAAGATCATTGGTTCTGTGTAGAGCTCATCGACGTTAACCCAGAGAATCACGCTCTCCTGGATTCTTCGTATGTTAAAAGCTATCTTGCGTTCGTTGCGCCTGTACCATACAAAAACACGTTTTGTTTCAGAAGCGAGGTCTATAAGCATGCTGGTCAATTAAATCAGACTATAGATGAATACTGGATCGGCGTTAACGAAGAACAAGTATTCAAAGAGTATAAGACTCATTTCAAAACAAGTAAGGGCGAGGATGAAATTTTTGATATTGAGACCAAGGATTTCTATGATGAGCATAACTCCCTTATTGCATGGATGTGGTTTGGTGTGTCACAATTTAAGGCGATTATTGAAAAGGACTGCCCTATGCGTGGTATACGTCTCCGCAAAGGCAATATCCAGATAGGTGACGAGGACGCATTACAAAAACTATTTCGCGAGGATCGAGGGAATCATTACTTTATCGGAGAGATTTTTGCGGTATCTAAAGACTTAATCCCTAATTCACAACGCGATTATTTTAACGAGAATCCGACTCGTCTAGAATTCGAATTTGCCATTCGCACATATTTCCATGATGTATTGCATCGCTTGTATTATGAAGCCTCTACTATTAACAATAACTATAGCAAAATCGACACATTAAACCACAAGGTCACCGAGCATCAACAAAAAATACAGAATGGTGCATATGTTGATGACAACCAAAGGATTCAAGCGGAACAGGTAATCAACAAAGCGAGACAGGATGCTACAAAGGCTCAGAAAGATCTGGAAAGAAAAAGAGCCAATCCAAACAACTCGCTGGTTGGTAAGATTATTACCCGAATCGACAACAAACGTGTAAACAACGAAACAAGCACAGATCAAGCAACATATAACTGTCCCCAAGAAGAGCAGGCTCAAGAACCCGCTAAACCAAACTACCGCACTGATAAGCTATCGCAATATAGTAAAAGAGAAAGAAAGTTGATTTCACGCATCTTTACCATCATACTCTCAGCGACTGACGAGCAAAGTGCAGAAAAGATTATTTCCAAAATAGAGGAAGAGCTCCAATGAGTCGCAAAGTACTGTTGATCGAACCTGATTACAAAAACAAATATCCGCCCATGGGCTTAATGAAAATCGCAACATACTTCAGAAGATGTGGCGATGATGTGCGGTTCTTTAAGGGAAACCTGAAACAGTTTGCGGCACAGCTTTTATGCGAAGAATTTTACGCCGAAGTACACGATATCCGATTGGGAAGGCACTTTCCTAAAATGATCGAGTATATTCGCACCGGTAAGCACTCGCTTATAGATGCAATAACCGATTTCGATTTCTCAAAAGAAAAAGTAATACTCGATTCATATCGAAACAGATATAAGAACGGCGATTTTGTTCAATTTGATTTTGTCGGGGTCACAACATTATTTACTTTCTATTGGGAAAAAACTATCGACACAGTTAATTATGCCAAAAAATTCTGCAAACCCAATGGGCGAATTATGGTTGGAGGAATCGCGTCCACACTTCAACCTGAGGAATTCTATAAGGAAACACAAATACATCCGCATATTGGGCTGTTAGACAAACCCGGAGATATAGACGAGGGCAATACCGACATCATAGACGAGCTCCCACTCGACTACTCGATCCTAGATGAGATAGATTATGCCTATCCGGCAAGCGATGCTTATTTTGGTTATATGACGAGAGGGTGCATCCGCAATTGCGAGTTCTGTGCTGTCAAAACGCTCGAACCCAATTACAAAGACTATATTGGGATCAAAGAACAGCTCGAATTTGTTGATCAACACTTTGGTTGCCAAAAAGATCTGTTGCTCATGGACAATAATGTCTTTGCTTCCAAATGTTTCCCGCAAATTATCGACGAAATAAAAGCATGCGGTTTTGGAAAAGGAGCTACATATATACCATCCAATCAATATGAGATAGCATTAGCAAATTTAAGGAATGGATACAACGTACGTGCTTATTTGCGCAAAATTGTCAAGATATATGACGCGATCTCAGAAAAACTCAACGAGGAGCAATCCGGGCAATTCTATCTGCAACGGGAAGAAAAGGGGTTGTTATATCCCGAAACTGCTGATATTTCAAATGTGTTTGAATTTGACGAAACGTTCAGACCCATATATAATAAACACGTAAAACACAGCAAAAGAAACAGATATATCGATTTCAATCAAGGGATGGATGCGCGATTGGCCACCGATGAAAGAATGAAGAAATTATCTGAAATAAATATTCGTCCATTGCGCATTGCCTTTGATCATTATGAACAGAAAGACATATACTGCAAAGCAATACGATTAGCGGCAAAATATGGTATTACCAATTTGTCAAACTACTTGCTGTACAATTTCGAAGACACGCCGGATCATTTGTATTATAGAATGAGAATCAATGTCGATCTATGTGAGGAACTGAATGTTACAATATATTCGTTTCCAATGAAATTCCATCCCATCTCTGATCCTGAGTATTTTCGCAATCGCGACTATATTGGCAAACACTGGAATCGAAAATTTATCCGTGCTGTACAAGCTATCCTTAATTCTACAAAAGGGAAAATTGGACGTGGTGTTTCCTTTTTCGAAGAAGCATTCGGTCGCAATATTGATGAGTTTCACCGGTTGCTTTGGATGCCTGAGGCATTTATCATATTCCGCCGTAAATACGACGCAGATCTCCGCACCCGCATGTCCGACAGATATACAAACCACACTAACGAAGACTGCAATCTAGCCAATGAATGGTGGAGTGATTTGTGTGCATTAAATGACAGCCAACGACAAATAGCAGAAGCCATCATTGGTCAAAACAAATTCGATGATGGCGATTATGTGTGTGATGATCCGCAAATCCGCCATATTTTGGAATACTACAAGGTGAAACATTAAGTACAAACCAAGAAAACATCGTCCCCATTCGTAAAAGAAGCCATTAAACTCAAAACAGCTCCCGGAAACCCGGGGCTTTCTGTATTTTCCCCCACTCCTCACTCATCATACTGAATCAAAAACACCGGATCCACCGCCTTAAAGCTATACACCCCATCATAACTTCTGAACACAATCCCTTCGCGAAGCGTCGGATACAGCTTGCTTTCACCGTGCGCGTATTCGAGAACTTCCTCAACGGTGTCGGGCATAACATAGTCGGTGTCGACGATCGGCACGAATTGGAGCCCGTTCTTCTCACAAATGCCTTTCGCGGTCATGGAATCAACCCTTCCGGTCGGGTAGATGAGATTGAACACGAAGAGATCCGGTTCGACAACATGGTACTTGTTGCCTTGAACGTTCGACGCGATACATTCGCCCTGAATGGCGATCCACTCGTGAGAGCCGATCATCCCACGCAGCGTCTTTTCGATGTTATATTTTTCGGAGACGCTCCAGTACGAGGAGTTGTCCTTGTTCCGGAGACGGCAGTTGCGGGCGCAGACTATGTACTCGAACTTGTCCTTAAGGAAAGGTATCTTCGATTTGCGCCTGACAAGCGCGAATGTGCCGCTCTGCCCATCCACTTTCTCCGTGGCTATATATCGTCTCTTGTCGGTCAGCACCCACGGCATAGACTGTATTCTCGTCTCGTCCGTTTTGCTGATAAATCCCGGGAAGACTCTTGATTCGCTCTTCGGTAGCACAAGCTTCCTGAACCATGCCATGCGCATGAGGAACTTCGGATATCTGCTCTTTTTGTCGGCGATAACCGGATCGGTATCCATCGTCTCGCCGAACTGGGTGATCCCGAGCGCTTCCGTGACATCTGTACCGATATCCGTCTTTGTGCCATCCGGAAGTATCGAGAGAGGGAAGCATATACCCTGACTCAGGCACCCCGCCATTTTCATGGTCTGGATTCTGAACCCCTTTGACCTTAAGAAGTCAAATTCCGGCTTGTCCGGCAGCACGGCGTCCGGTTCTATAAAAACGCAGAGGTCCCCGACATGAAACTCATCTTTCTTTGTGATGAGCTGCCATCCGAGAACCCCGCAGAGCTCGATGCGGTCGCGCCCTTCGATCGGGCGCTTCCATTCAATTTTCTGTATACTTGCGAGTTGTCTCATTCATTAAATTCCTTTCCTGTATCCGAATTAAAAAACATCCGCCTGAGAGAGCAGATGTCTGTCGGAATTGTTTTATTTTCTGTCTTGTTCCGCTCATACAGATCCTTCAGCCATCCATAGAAGTAATTGGTAAGCGGAGTGGTGAGCAGAGCGGTTCGTTTCGGTTCAACATATCCCTTGCGGAGAGTTTCATGCGCGATCCCGCGAAGGAATTTCCATGTGTTGTAATACGGAAGCTTTAATTTGAGCATATATCCGTTTGCGTCCTCGAGAACAAAGCCTTCAATATGACGCTTATCCTCAAAATAGTCCTCATAGAGGTAATCCTCATCCATGACTTCATTGTACCAGTCGCAGAATTCCTGCCATGAGCCACAGACACGCTCCCATTCTTTACATGGAATGTTCAGAGAGTCCGAAAGGGCACGTGTCGTCACATAGTCAAGCTTATTGAAGTCAAGTGAATTCTTTACGACGTCGAGCAGAACCAGCTGACTCTCGGGATACTCTATGATGTGCGGATCATGAACCATGTCGACGCACTCGAATACAAATGAAACACAGCTTTCCTTGGCGAAACGCTTCATGTCGTCAAGCGCTTCCGGAGAAAGTTTTGAGTGAAGCATATCGCGGAGCCAGTCGGCATAGATCCCGTCAGGACACGATTTCGTCGTCACAAAGAGTGAATCGGTCTCATCGTTATACGAGACTATCCCGAGGAAACCGTTCTCCTTGACATAAGCCGTAACCGGGAATGTAATAGTATTTCGCAGCACATCAAGGTGCGTCTCCGGACGCTCGCCTATATTGAAGAATTTGTCATACGCTCTGGCGACAACTCTTCGCTCCGGGATATTGATATACAATCCGCGGGCGCGTATCGTCTGGGAGTTCCATACTTTATCATAGAAAGCCGAGCGCGTGAAGTTGAACGACGAGATGTTCCCGAACTGTTTCTCCTCGATATATTTGTTCTTGCGCATGGAGATGATAGCATCCGCGACGCTTTCACTGCCGACATTATCAGACACTGGTTCCTTTCGGTAGACTTTGTTCTCAATATCCCATGCATGAGGTACGCCCTCTGGAAACATCGTGACACCACGAAGACAACCGCCCATCTCAACGCCGCCTTCAAGATTGAAGCACCGGTCGTTGACCTGTATCGGCAGATTCTGAACATTCCGATGACCGTGTATCTGATAGACATGATCCGGCGTTGTCGCAAGGAACGTGTCGTCGACTTTCTGCGCTTCGCCATAACTTCCGACGCCGTTTATCATCTGAGATGTCGCGACAAATGTCAGATTGTCCGGAATAGTACTGAGCCCGCCGTGGGTAATGAGATATGTATTATCTCCGAGTCTGAAATACGCGCACTGTGCAAATCTGCGGCAGAGCTTACTGACTGCCTTCTTGTCGATACCGGCGGATTCGAGCTGTGGTCTTGTGTTGGTCTCGAATTCGCGCGAATCGGTCGTTCTGCCGTTCGCCCATGCCCACAGATGGCGCTCGTGATTGCCTTCAAGCATGAGGATGTTTTCGCAATCCTTATTGTCAATCAGCCACTGTACGACCTCTGCGTTCTGGATTCCACGATCGATATAATCGCCGGTCAGAATGATATAATAAGGTTGACCAAACGACCAGAACCGCGCCGACTCCACGGCATCAATCAGCGGTGTCATACACCCGTGAATATCGCCCAAAACGCGTATCTGAAACCGTTCCGTCAGATCGATAGGCTTGATCCACACGCGGTCAAGCTCATCCGGCTTAATCACAGTAATACCGGACGGAACCTTCTGCGTCGCGAACCGGGAGTACATCTTGTCGATAACGGCATCCGGCACACGCTTCAGAGGAACACGCGACCTGTTGCGCTCCTTCGCGACTTCTATCGGTACGTCAGTGAAATCGACAAGCCAGATACGATACCGGTACTGTTCGCACAGCGACTTATATCGATTCATTTCGGATGTCTTGGAGTTCGTCGCGTCAATGACGGTGAACTCTCCGTTCACCATACGCGTTTCGAGAAGCCGGAACAGCGTTGCCCATACAATTTCGTCGTTCTTCTGATTGATCTCTTCAAGCCCATCGGCATTAAGCATCGGAGAAGAGCAGAGAAGCCGGATATCGTCAGCGGAGAGGGTATATGGTTTCAACCCGTTCTGCTCAATCCATGTGGATTTACCGCATCCGGGAGAGCCACGGAGTAAAAGTAAAGTTCTCATATTTTATCCTCAATCGCGATCAGCGAGTTGCCGCAAGTAATACGGTCGGAGTCTTCTTCCTTGCTCGGCACAAAGACAATCACATTCCAACCATCTTCTGTAAGCGGCTTCTCGAATTTTTCATAGACATCAAAGTCTGTGACAATTTCGTAACCCTCGCGAACAGCCTCGACCGTTTCGTGAATCGGTGTAATCTTCACGATACACCTATCCTTATCAAAATACTTGTTCATCAGATCAACATCGAGATTGCAAGTGGACGTGACGGCAAAGTTCAAAGTGTATTTGCGCCTCTTTGGCATCGGAAGTGCTTTTATGATATCGCCGATCTCCTGTAGGGACAGTGACTTGTTGCGAAACATTTCGTTACGCATTACTTCGTCAAGTGTATTGATGGAGAACTGCAAGCCAAAGCCATCCTCGCCGCCGTACACAAATCCCGTTTCAACCCATGTTCTCAAGAAATTTTCGAGATTCTTGTTGGATTTCGGCATCATGGTCGAAACAACAGGATGGTAAGTATTAAAAGAAACATCTGCCCCATCCATTGTAATCATTTCGGCGATAATACGAGCCGACGTAATAACGTTCGGATTAAATGTCGGTTCACCCATGCGAGCATAGTGTACATTGAGACGTTCGCCATGCTTAATGCCAGAAAGGGCTATTCCGGTTGTAATTTCCGAGACAAGTTCCATTGTGCTCGCATTCCCGTGGAAGCCAAGTTTCGGACAATCACAAAAATTGCAGTCCATCGGGCATCCCTTCTGACTGGATACAGTAACAACAAGCTTGTCGGCAAGATTAACAGGCTTGTGTTCGACCTTTTCGATACGCCCTGTATAACCAAGGAAGTCAGCCTTTATATTGTTTTCTTTCCCATAATCACCAACATAAAGATATTCGATTCCCAGATCCGTATCGGATACAATTTTGCCGGTGTGCGTCTCGGTAATTTTCCTCATGCGATCTCCTCCTTCTCAATCAGCGGAAGATAGCCATTCTTTTTCATTAAATCATAAATGAACTTGCGACCTCTTTGAGTCCATTGAGTACTCATAAACACATGCCCGTTGTCAGTCGCGGTTGTCACAGAGTGTGCGAATCCACGCCCTGCATACCTTGCGTAAAGGAACCATTGCTTTCCTCTCTTATACTGAACACCCAATTCCTGAAGCATAGAATTGAGCTTCCGGGCAGAGAGACCATAGTCCTTCGCGATAACAGTTATCGGCACAACATCATCGCTCTGCATGACAACGTCATAGTATGTCACTTTCGGCTTCTGCTCCTCAATGACCGCCTTGAGCGGAGCGACTACGGCGTCACGAAAATCCGCGAGAGCGAGAGCTTTCTCCATAGGGTCTGTCGCGTGCAGCACGCGAAGAGTGGCGGTGTCGATTGCAGAAAGCCCATAGGTGCCGGTTTTGCGAAGCTGCGGCAAAACATCATCGAAGACCCATGATTCAAAGCGTTCTGCGGACGCGAGCTTGCTGCGAGCAACGAGCCGGTAAATATCACCCTCTGTAATGAAGCTCATCTCAATCTGCTTCTCTTGAGACTGAGGATGAGGTATATAACGTTTCGTTATACCCTTGCAGTGATCCCCTAATGCCTTGCTCGGGTTCGAGTATCCTAACGCCTTTGCCACATCGCTGCCGCAAAAGAGAATCTTGTCCCCGTCCTTTACGGTTCTCACCTCGCCGAATTCTTCGTTCTTGAAAATGCCGACAATCTGATTCTGTTCCATATTTTACCATCCTTTCTCAGTGTTTGTTCTTGTGTTTTCTTCGTGTCTTCCGAGGTGTCACATCGACAAAGTCGGGGCTGTCCGCCAGATTGAGCATCGCGCCCCAAAGAGGGTTTTCGGGATATTTCTTGTGCAGAGACTCTACACGTTCGCGAAGTTCGGCGGACCGCCGTCTGTGCTCCTCATAAAATCCTCGTATATTGCACTTCATCATCTTCCACCATAGAAGAACATTCTTCTCGGCTCATACTTCTCCCCGCGGAGCTTGCTGATGAGAGCCATGGACGCACCGTTCTCCTCCATGTAATAGGTGTGCCCGCGGCTGTTTTTGCGTCTGGACGCGACGGTGACAGATGTCTTCGGGAGCTGTCTGCGAATGACAGCGGCTTCTTCCTTTGAAATGATAATCATGATTTTCTCCTTATAATTTGTTGGATTTGCGGAGGTGATTCTCATCCCTCCATAACGAAATTTAGCGCCTCTGAAAAATGCCCATTTTACGGGCTTTTCGGGATACCGGAATCAGAATAGCTCGTCAAAACGCCGTTTTCTTGTTAAATTTCGCCGGTTCTACATACAGAAAATAAAGCCTGTCCATCCGGCGAAAACAAAAAGGGAACTGCCGCGAGACAGTTCCTTTTTATTACATTTCGATCTCGGAGAACCGGTATCCGTAAATCAGGACATCGCCGTCGGGATCCGGGACGATCGCCGGAATCGGCGACTTGCTGTCCCTTATGCAGTTATATAATGAAGGATTCCCCGTACCGAATAATCCGTAGAACAGAGTTTTGATGAATCGCGAGGTGTTCGGCGATTCTACAGACTGAAGCAGCGAGACCATTGTGCTCTTGTTTATCTGGATGGAAGCCATATGGTCGTAAAATTCACGCTTCGCGTCTACGAGCTCTCTGCGGGAGCTCTCGGAGTCGGTAGCAAATTTGTGGATGTAATCGGATTTCGTCTTGAGCGCCTCTGCGGCTTCCCATACTTCGTGTATTATGTTATAGTCGACGTAATCCGGGCGGCAGTGCGACGTGTTGACGACCGCGAAGAACGGAAGAAAACCGTCTTTTACTCGCTTCTGCCTGCGTAATTTGTAGCTGTTGATCGCCTCTTGGAGGTAGTCCATCGAGGTCTTGAACTTGGTATACTTCTTTGTATGCGGGTTGTAGTATCCTTTCTGTCTGACAATGTGAGCGAAGAACCACGGTTTGATAGTCCGGGGCTTCTCGCCGTCCGGGAGCTTCTGGGGGTCTTCCGCAAGCTTGTATTCATTACGGATGTCGGCGAGCTCACGATAGGAGTCTATCACAAACTCCTTCTTTGCCTTGTCAATCTCGATGTTGCTAAGAATCGACAGCTTACAGACATTTTCGTAAATGTCCCTGACATCATCATATGTTCCACCATTGGCGATCTCGTGCCACATGAGCGTATTAAGTTCCTGAGACCCGTTCACAATTGAACCAATCAGATTGTTGCTTGTCTTGATATCAAGATCCGCCATATCCTCGGTCGTGTATCTTCTGTCTGTTTTCTTTCCGGAGACATTATAGATCGCGACCTTGAACATTCCCGCGGTCTTCAGCGCCGCGCGGATAAGTGTCTTGTTATTAGTTATTAGTGCAGTGTCACTATCGTAATCAGCGCCCGCAAGTCTTTGCAGAATATTCTCGCCAATCGAGTTCACGTAAATGATCTGTTCCGTAGGATTCATATACCTGTCGATCATCTCGTTCTGCCGGTTGGTCGTAATCAGCACATTAGACGCCGTGATGTGCGGACTTCTTGACCCGAGGATTGTTTCACCCCACTCAAATCTTCTGCTGTAGACGCAATTCTTATCCACTACCCGCTTTCCGGTAAACTTGCCGATAGCCGCGAGAAGCATTTCGATCGGATTTCCGCAGAGTACTGAGTAGTTGCCTTCGACGAAGATATGCCCGCATTTCGCGTTCTTGATGAAGGATCGGATGAAGTCACATTTGAAGTCGTTGTACAGTCTGGTGTCATAGAACCGGCTGTTGACTGACATCATCTTGTAGATGACGTCGTTCTTTGAGAGCATTGGCAGATCGTCGATTTCCTGCGGCTTGTATTTGATCCAGTGCTTCATCACGGCGGGTTTGTCCCGGCAGAGATCAAGGAATCCGAACGTCGGCTCTAATAGCTCCTCAATATCGCTTCGTTCAAGCTGTATTGAGTTGATGAGCTGATAATGCGCCTGAACGAGCCTGCCTCCGAGATAGTGCGGAGGCTTTTCGTATTTGACCACGCCGAAGAGAGGGTAGAGCTGATCGAACCACGCGTCGAGTGTTCCGAACTTGACATATTTGATACTGCTCGGCGTCGTGACTATCTTGATGTCCGCAATATTATTAGCCCTTGTATATCCTCTTAGCTGTGACACATCGGTGACGCCATTGTCTCTGAACCAGTCCTGAAGATTGCAGCTGAACGCGCAGGATTTGAAAAACCGGTTTCTCAGCAGAATCATACCTTTGTCTGAATACCCGCCCATCGCCGATATATCGATAAGGCTTTGACCATCCCATATCTTGTTTGCGATTTCGACATTCTCGTGTGCCGCGTGAAGCTTGCCGTTTTGCTCGGTGACGTTGATGCAGTCTTCCGTAAAGATACTGTCATAGTCATCGATAACGAGAAAGTTTTCCGGTCTCAGTTCGATTGTACCGATAATGCTGCTCATCGTGAGCGCGATATATGACTGGAGAGCCGCGAGATCGACTTTGTCTCCTTCGCGGATAGAGAGCCCGCACATTTCCCATGTGTGCATTCTGGAGTAGAGCCTTTCGTCGATAAACATACATTTGCCGACTCTGGCGCTCCCGGCGGAGCGTTTCCACCTTATGTATCTGGTTCCGTTGCATATGAACCCGTCTGTGTAGAGCTTCCGCCGTATAGAGTCGACGCTCTGGACGCAGGGGATGTTCTGCCGTGCGGCGTAGACTTGTTTTTCCTCATCATATGTGAATGCCCGCTTGTCCGGCAGATCCGGGATATTGACCTTTGCGCCGACCTTCACCCCGGCGATTTCGCCGGTTTTTGTCCTGCCGAGACAATCTGACCATTCGAGTTCATTCCCCTGAAACCCGAGTTTTATGTAGGTGTCTTTGCCTTGGCGGTTCCATGTCTTGACACTGTACTCGAAGGTGACGTTGATGATCCGGTCGCAGTATTCGCGCCTGCCGCTGCGTGAGTCTTCGATGAAGGAGAAACGGTTGTTGCGATAGGCTTTGCGGTAGACGTCCCGGAGCTGCATGAGATCGAGGCTGTAGTCGAAGACGGCTTTGTATCGTTTCTTGTTGATGTTCCCATTCTTGTCAAGAAGCGTGTAGCCTTCGGCGTCCGGCTTCGAGTAGTTCGAGATCCAGAGGTCCTTGGCGTCGATCTGCGGAATGTAAACGCCTTTGATTCCCGCCATCAGCAAGCCTCCTTATGAATATTAGCCGAAATCGAAAGGTATTTTGCATACTCGCTCTTTAACACATACCGCTGATTTTCAAGGTAATCAATTACCTCCGTGGGCGACACCTTGAACCACTCACCAAACGTGCGATATTGCTCAAAGTGGGCATGGACATCTCGCTCTATACTGAACGCGTTTGAGCACACCATTGACTGATATATCAGTTCAAGCTCGACACCCGCTCCGGTCTGAAGCTGAGAAATTCGCTTCTCAACATCGTGCGCGACACCGATCTTCACCGTCTCGTTGAGCGGATTCTTGATGACATACACAAACTGACGGTTACTGTTGTTCTGCGGTAATACATCCTCGATTACGCGAGCTTTGTACATATCCGCAATCGCTTCTTCCATCTTCGTGAAAGCGTTTATGTATTCAATCTTGAAAAGGTCAGCCTGAACGCCGGTCATGCCAAGAGCGATGAAGCTAAATCCCTGTTTATCAAGTTCATACTGGCGATAGACCTGACCGTCACCAGCTACATATTGTGACTCGTGAATGTGCGTGGCGCAAAATTGTGCTACGGATTTATCCTCCGATGACACTTTCGCGTCTATCATGCGAAGCACTACCTTGTGTTGCCTGTCAAACTTATCCGCTATCAACACGCTCGTTGTCGTCGGCACTCCGTCTCTGGTATACACAAGACCGTCAATTCTGCCTGAATATTCAATGGATTCAAGACGTTGAGCTGTCTTGCGGATAGCGGGAATGACATCATGAGTAATCCACCGCTTAAAAACCTTGGCTTCCGGCTTTCTCGACCCGAGAATCAGTGAGTAAAGCCCCGCCTCGTTAACAATTGTCCCTTCTCCCTGACGCCCTAAGTTGAACTTAGCTCGCTCATCCTCATCAAGACGGCTCACCGCGACTGTGGGATTACTGAGTTCCAGTGCCTTGCAAACATCCACAGCCACAAACCACGGCTCGCCGCTTACCATAACCGTCCGGACCTCACCGAACTCCTCGTTGTTGAATACCTGAATGTTGTTTTCCATAAATCAAACTCCTTTTTATTAATTGCACACACAATATGCGTATGTGCATATTTTCTTGTAACCTCTATGCAGAACTCTCAGAACATTACGCAGTCCCGCACAATACGCTTGTATCCGCCCGGGTTGAACAACATATAATCGCTCCAGCTCATGCTATCCGGATATTTCTCGGTCACGTCCCCGGTAATATCATACAGCTTGCTATGAATCCTCACCGTGAAGTGATTATCTCTCGGACTGTACATAATTCGAGAGTTGAACCGCATCGCCATGATCACCGCGAACCAGTAGCAGCACCCTTGCATAAACACCTCATCCACATTATCGGACGAGTGAAACCTCGCGAGAAAATTCTCGACCTCCTTCTTCCTGCTCATCTTAAACCCTTCTTTCCGAATGGAATGATATTGATCAGAATCGCGTTGGTCACATCATCCTGCGCATCAACAACGCGCTCTGTGATGACATTCACCTCGTTAAGATTGAATGGTCTCCCCTGCCTCAGCGACTGGTTACAGAAACCGTAGCTTCCGTTCTTATACGTAATCATGTAAACTAATAAGTATTCGTACATCTCATACCTCCACCCCGCCAGAACGGCGGGGGATTTTTCCCCGACTCCACACGGCAAATTTCCGCCCAGAATCGCTCGAAATTTCAGACGACTATTTACTCGTCCTCACCGTCTTCGTCGATTCTGGCTTGATTTTTCCTGAATGTACTCTGGTTTCCGAACCGATTCTTGAACGCCTCCGACATCCTCTTCCTCTGCTCGTCGCTCACGACCCTCGGAGGAGATGGCTTCTTGATCCATGTTCTCGGCACCCTCGCCACCAGAACGCCATCGTTGTTCTCTGGCATGAACCGGATATCTACATCCACTGGGTGTTCGTCCGCGAGCCGCAGCATATGCCGTATGATTTTCGGCTCACTGGTCGAGATTAACGCGCGCGGTGCGTTGGTTATGTATTCATACGATGTCTCAGCCATCTTTTTCCACCTCCTGTCTGAGCCACACCTCGATCACATCCTCATCCCGAGGAAAGTCCATGATTTCAGGTAAGAACTTACACTGTCCGCCATGAAGCTCGCACCATGAGAATTCCTTCGTGCGTCCAACCTCCGGACAATCCCTCGTAATCGAAGGACAGTTATTACAGAACCGCTTCGCGAACGATGTATCCCACGGACTGCCATCATACATGGCACGCTTGGCAAGCCATGCCGCGAGTTCGTATTCGCTCATATTTTTGATTTTCTCAAAATTCGTCATAAGTATCTTCCTCTCTGCTGTCAAGCCACATTTCGATAATCCGGACTACCTCCGGCATTCTGCCGAAGAAGACCCGACATTGATGACGCGCCTCACACCACTTGACAGCTTGCACTCCCGCGCCATCGACGCCATCAACTATTTCACACGGACAGTCCTCGCAATACTTGCCACGAAACCACTGGTCCCATGTGCTCCCACAGTATGCAACGTGGTCGGCAAGCCACGCCGCAAGCTCATAGTTGCTCATCCGTTTTAATTTTTCACCGTTTGTCATATGTAACCTCCCTGACCACAATCATTCCTCCGGCTGCCGGTAGATATCCAGCAGCTCGCCCACGCATCCGGATCAACCTTAATGTGTTTATCGCATATCTCCATAACAAGTGCTCGTTCCTCACACGCGAGAGCCAATGACGTATTCGTGTATTCCGGACACCATATTTTCACGGTCCAGTTCTTCGTGATATCATCCAGAAACTTTCCGAACTTATCGAAGCTGTCGAACCGAGCCATATAAAGAGTTCTGATATCGCCCTCGGCAAACTCTCTTTTCTCGACAATCTCCGGATACCTCTGCATGTATACATCCTCGCGATCGCCGTCACTGATCAAGATCAAAGTCATGTTTCGTCCTCGTCGTCCTTGATCAGTTCACAAATCCGCTTAACACAGTCCTTGCAGATATCGAAAACATCTGGATGGATATCGTATATATTATCGCCTATCGTAATTGTCTTCCTTTCCGTATCATGCGGATCCATTTCCTGTCCGCAAAAATCACAGTATAATTTTTCCATCTTTCGATTCCTCCTTAATTTACTCGGGTACATCCTCCGCAGCATCCATGCTTCACGTTCTTATTGAACACATAACAAATCTCATCGGCGTACTTACGGTACTGCTCCGGAAGCGCCGCAACGTCGATAATCCAGTCGCCGGTCCAATAGTTGCCTTCGGTGTCGCAGTCTCCGCCGGATATCCAGAAGTCGTCAAATTCCGCTTGAGGATAATAGGATTTCTCTCCGAATGTGTGGATTTCGCCGTCTATCTCCAACAACAGCAGACCTCGGCACAGAACCGGCGACTCACCGTTATAAAAGACAAACTTTACGTGTTTGTTGTTATGGAGATCCTTGTTTGTAGCCATCATAATCCATCCTTTCCCGGACTATCTGCCGGACGTCAATCAATGTACACTCTCACCACATAGTGATCTCCGTCCTCCCGCCTGCTGTACGACATTATCCGCCCGCCGAAGCAGCCGTTCCAGCCGTCACACCACGCGAAGAGTTCATGCTTCTTCGGAAACCATGGTATCCCGTTCCGTAAAACCACATCGTAGTCGGTGCTCCCATATCGTCCGCTCTCGAGACGCCTGATCTCAACGAACGGACCGAGTTCCGACAGAATCCTTTGTTTTCTTTCCTCAGCGATTGGTGTTATCATGATGTGCACTCCTTTCTGATAAAAGCCGCTGAATCTCATCGTATACTTCCTGATGATTTTTGACTATGAGGCAGCTGTCCGCCCGACGATTATATACATACCGTTCTACGTCAGCGACTACCTCATACCCGACAAGCCTTGCATCAAACCACTGAACGTTCACCATGCCCACCATAACATGCGGTCTCCTGATAAGATCTCTCGGGTAATTGTCAATAAACTCGAGAAATTCTTCTCGTGACACCTTTGCAACTATTGGCTTGACGGTCAGGTGCTCATAAATAAAGTCTCTGACATCTTGATTATTAAACATCTTCCATCTTACTTTCTGCTCTACTCAGCATTGATTCTACCTCATCGATTACGTCCTGATAATTAATCAGTACTCGGCACGAGGACAATCCTGATATGGATTCAGGTGCCATATGCTCAAAATCGTCTCGATGGAATAAATAACATTTCGCCACTATCTGCTCATAATATGGATTGATTGTATAGTCAGCCCACGATACGACACATCCATCATCATATTTGTTCTTATGGGGTATCAAAGTTCTCGGATACTGTTTGAGAAAGTCCATGAAAGCCTCTGCACTTACGTCTTTCCATTGCCCTTTGATTTTTGGCGGTTGAAAATCACTCGGATAACATACCAAACGCCACATTAAAAATGCTCCTTAACTTTTGTACTTATGTGCGTAGCCCTTGTTATTACCGTTAGCTAAAGCAAGGTTAATGCCGCCCGCAGTCCGGAATCCGCAGCAGCTCGAAATTCTGCCCGGCGTAGTATACCCGCGGATTGACCGCGATAATCCACTCCTCCGGTCTGTCCGGCACGTTTGTCATGTAAATGAACGCCGCCTGCTCTCTGCCGTGCCACTCGAACCGGACGGAGTTGAGTTCTTTTGCGAGCCGTTTCGCGTTGTCCCGGCTGTATCCGACCATGTCCGCGAACTCGCCGAGCCGGAGATACCGTATTGCGTCGTAGTCTCGCTCCTCTGGATTCTTGCAAGCGATGTTCCACTCACGATTGACCCACGGTATAATCTTGAAGATGTACGCCAGCGTCTTGTGTGCTCGTGCGGATGTGCATGTTTCGTAGAGTGACTGCACGCCCTCCGCGTTGAGCCGGATGAACGACCGGTCGACGGACGTGTCGATAAACCCTTTGCGGAATTTCGTATCATCAAGAAAGATTGCTCTGATGTTCCTGTTTGTGATTTCGTCCCGGATAGTCTCGAGTCTGAATATTCCGGAGGAAACCATTTCCGACCAGAACTCATCAAATCTGGTGTCTGTGAGCTTCATTTTGTCCCTCAGCCTGTTACGGCTGAACGGACGAATCCCACCGACCGAAATGTCACCGAGATATCCATCATATGTAAGGAAAGTGCTCGCATACATCAGTCTGGTGTAACTCGGGAGAGAAATATCAAAACCGAGATCCTGAAGTGGAGTGAAGAAGAGAAAGGTGAATGCACCGTAGGATATTTGGGCTTCTGTAGCCTGTCTATACCGTATGGCAGCTTGTGTCTGCATGGCAGTTCTGATTTGCGTACCCTCGTACAGGTTTCGTGTGATCTCGCCGGTATTGGCGTCCACGAGATAATGCGTGAGCTTCTGCGCGCTCCTCCCGTCTGTATCGAACACGTTGAGAGTTCCATTCCTGAACGCCTTTTCGATATCTGTCATTTATCGGATTCCTTTCATGATATATCGTCTCCGCGAACCGTGGAAATCGATAAAAATTATTAGTGAATTGTCGAGATTTCCTCAAAATCGGGGGTAAATCGGCGATTTTTTCCTCATTTTCGGGGGTAAGTTAGCAGAGGCTTCACTCGATATTATCGGCACTTTTGCTACTTCCCGTCCTCTTATTCTGTAGCCGCTAAAATCCCATAAACTGGTAATTTTGAACTCGACGTACCTGAGATAAGGAGCACCACCGTTCAGACCTCGCCCGAAATCCCGATGCTGTAATAATATTATACCACAAATGACATCCCTTGTCAATACCTTCTGCTGAAATTTACGAAGAACTGAGCGGACTTTTTCTACGAACACTTTGAAGAATCCTGACGTCAGATAACCAGACACAAGCTGAGACTCCGCAGAGAGCAGGAAAAGAAGTACTACCGAGGATATGCGAAAATTCCCGTAAGGGTAAATACCATATTATGGAAACGGAAAGCGAGGATCAGAGGCAGAACCCTCGAAGACCGTAAACGAAGCTATGATATCCGCGGAACGTTAGAACAGGAGCACTACCGAGGGCATACACCGGTTCCCGTGAGAAAAAATCCGTACAAGGAAATCGCACAAGCTTTACTCAAAGGACAAGAGCAGAGAGTTAGTGACAACACCGAGAACCGTAAACAAAGAAAAAATACGATAGAATCTGGCTTTACGGACCCTTGGTTCACAAAACCGTAACAACTAAGAAAACAGGGACAAAGCCCCACGGGCAAAGGAAAAATCAAGAATCGAGGTCTCGAACTTCCCCTATAATATATAATAATA
>ERZ1034878.46-NODE-46-length-62151-cov-10.671170_pt1 | contig 62151 bp, 67 predicted proteins | sample MGYA00520593_ERZ1034878 | MGnify/ENA primary metagenome ERZ1034878 (study PRJEB33766, sample SAMN09781724) | gut metagenome | biome: gut microbiome | host: Homo sapiens | place: Madagascar | study: EMG produced TPA metagenomics assembly of the PRJNA485056 data set...
TGGTTGGCGTACCCGTGGATACGAAAACACAGAAGTGGGTTCGACTACCAGCGAAGATTTTGGCCTTATTCTCCGTGCCGCGCATCAGTCGCGGCACTAATATTGTCATGTCGAGCAACGTCGAGACATCTCGGCTATATTTTTTTACAATGTTGCAACAAAATCAATGTCGGGACTTCGCCCGACAATACGCTAAAGCCGAGATTTCTCCATTCCGCTATCGCTCCAGTCGAAATGACATTTTTAAATATTTCTGCACCAATGCACACACTCCTAGAAGTTTGATATTTGCGGCGAATAGAAACAAAAGTCGGCGTGTAAAAATCCTAGTGTAGATAAACCTACATGAATTTTTACAACGCCGCCCCTTTTGTGATTAGTCGCCCAAAGAGCAAACTTCACTACTCTAGGAAGTTCGGAGAATGGTGCAGCTAAAGTGATTTCTAGGGGTGGCGACACCGGAGTTTACATAAAACGTAAATGAGGATGGCGGCAGCCCCGTAAAATCGCTTTAGATGTGCCGTTATACGAACTTCACAACACCAAGATATCCCCACTATCCACAACTCCACCCCTTCATATCCTTTGTCTTTTGAAAAAATATTGATTATAAAGAAGAAAAAATTAGAGGACTCTGACAATGCAAAACCCTGAAATTACGGAATTACCCCAAAATATTGAAGCCGAACAGGCTCTGCTTGGCGCTATTTTAGCCAACAACAAAGCTTTTGAAAAAGTGTCGGAGTTTTTAAAACCGCAACACTTTGCCGACCCGATTCACCAAAAAATATTTGAGGTTATCTCCAAATTGATTACCCGCGGACATATTGCCGATGTAATCACTTTAAAAAATTACTTTGAACAGGAAGGAACTTTGAATGATGTCGGCGGCGCTAAATATCTGATAAAACTGGCTGACAGCTCAACTCCGCTGACTAATGCCGAATACTACGCTCAGTTTATTTATGATAAATACTTGCGGCGCGAGCTGATTTCTACCGGTTTTGACATCGTTAACAATGCGGCTAAAGAAGATTTGGACTCCGACGCCAATGATCAAATTGAGCAGGCGGAACGCCGTTTGTTTGAATTATCCAACCAAGGTGATGTTAACGGCGGATTTGTTGATTTTGCCGACGCCCTGACTTCCTCTCTCGGACACATTGAGCAAGCTTATCAGAAAGACGGCAAAATATCCGGCTTACCGACGGCGCTTGACGCTTTGGATAATAAAATTGGCGGTTTAAATAATTCCGACTTGTTGATTATCGCCGGCCGTCCGGCTATGGGTAAAACGGCTCTGGCAACCAACATTGCCTATAATGTTGCCGATTATATGCTCCACGCCAAAGATTTGGATGAAAAATCCAAAGGCGTAGCTTTTTTCTCACTGGAAATGTCCGCTGACCAATTGGCCACCCGTATACTTTCAACCGTTACTCAAACCAACGGCCACAAAATGCGTACCGGTGAACTGGACAATGCCGAATTTACGCGGATTGCCGCCGCTGTTCGCGAATTGGAAAAGATTCCTTTGTATATTGACGATACTCCGGGGTTAAATATTAATACTATCCGCACCCGCGCCCGCCGCCTCAAACGCAACAAAGGTTTGGGCTTGATTGTCATTGACTATATTCAACTGATTAACGGCACCGGCAGCAAACGCTCGGAAGGAAACCGCGTTCAAGAATTGTCCGAAATCTCCCGTGGGTTGAAAATCCTGGCTAAAGAATTAAATCTTCCGGTAATTGCTTTGTCGCAGCTCAACCGCGGTGTCGAGCAACGTGACGATAAACGCCCCTTGATGTCAGACTTGCGTGAATCCGGCTCAATCGAACAAGATGCTGATATCGTAATGTTTGTATACCGTGAAAATTATTATCTCAAAAATGAAGAACCGCAGCAAAAACCTTCCGAAACGCCGGAACACTTGCAAAAACGCATGGAAGAATGGGAAGCTCGCGTCCGCGCTACCAATAATATCGGTGAAGTTATCATCGGCAAACAGCGTCACGGTCCGACCGGCACAGTTCAGTTGTTTTGGAACGGCGATTATGCTCAGTTCGGCAATCTTGCTAAAGAAGAATATCTGCCTGATCGTATAGGAGATTAAAATTATGCCCGCAAACTTTTTGTCTGTCTTATATTACACCTTAGCTTTCGCTTTGGGCTTAGCCCTGATTGTTACTTTAGTAGCCTTCGGTGCCACCATTTTTGCCTTGGCCTTTATTTATATTTTTATACCGCTGTTTTTGATTGCCTTCGTTCGCTGGTTATGGTTAAAATATAAATTCAAAAAACAAGGATACATAATTTACAATGACAAAAAGTAACTTTTGGCAAACCAAAAAACTAAGCGAATTTAGCCCTGACGAATGGGAAAGTATTTGCACCCGTTGCGGTAAGTGCTGCCAAATCAAACTGCAGGACGAAGATACTGACGAAATTTTTTATACCGACCTTGTCTGCCGTTATTTTGATATCGACCATTGCAACTGTACTCAATATCAGAATCGTTGCCGTTTAGTTCCGACTTGTCTGAAACTGACGCCGCAAAATTTAGCTCATATTAATTGGATTCCGTACGACTGCGCATATCATATTTTGCAAACTACCGGTGATTTGCCGGACTGGCATCCCTTAAAAACCGGCCAGACCTTAGCCCCAGAGCATTCGATTCAAGGTAAAGTAATCAGTGAAACCATGGTTGCCGAAGACGAATGGGAAGATCACATCATTGAGGACGAAATACGATGAATGATTGGCCTGACGATACCTACAATCCGCAAAGCCGTTTTGACAACTTAAATCAGGTTGAACCGGAATTTTGGAAAAAGAAAAAACTGGAGCAGATGAGTAAACAGGAGTGGGAGCTGCTTTGCGATGGCTGTGGCAAATGTTGTTTGAACAAACTCGATATTCGCGGCAAAATCAAATTCACCTGCACCTACTGCCGTTTTTTAGACCCGCACAGTTGCTTATGCAAAATTTATGAACATCGTTTTGCTCAAGTTCCTGATTGCCGCGATATTGACCTTGCAGCGGTAAGAGAAAGACCCCGTTGGCTTCCTAAAACCTGTGCCTATTGGCTGCTGGACAATGGTTATGACCTGCCCGACTGGCATCCCTTAAAAACCGGACAAGCGGCTTCCGTCCATCAGGCTCAAATGTCCTTGCAGGGACGGGATATTGTTTCCGAAACCGGAGTTGATGACTATGAAAATTACCTTGTTGACTGGCCGGACCTTTAATCTTAAAGCACAATTGGGCATTGATATCGATGTTATTCGCTCCTCCACGGCTAAGCGTTTGACTTTGCGCATTGATGAAAAAAAACATCTTCCTGTGCTGACTATTCCCAACCGTTGCTCTGCACAAAAAGCTTATGATTTTGTTGACAGCCATCGCGACTGGATAACCAATATGCTGGCTCGACTGCCGCAGACCCAAAAATTTTCTGCCGGTGAAAATATAACCATTTTAGGGCAAACCTACCAAATTATCCACGCACCGGAAGAGCGCGGCGGTGTTTTTTTCCGCGGTGAACAATTAGTAGTTTGCGGCGAGGCTGAATTCCTTCACCGCCGCGTCACTGATTTCCTTAGACATCTGGCTTATGAGATGTTCTTAAATGCCTCACTCCAGCAAGCTGCCAAGCTTGGTTGTAAAATCAATAATGTTTGTATCAAGGACACCAAATCGCGTTGGGGAAGCTGTTCCAACAAAAACAATATTAATTATAACTGGCGGGTGATTCTCGCCCCGTCTTATGTTTTTGAATATTTGGTATGCCATGAAGTTTCACATCTTGTCCACCCCAACCATTCAGCCGCTTTTTGGCAATGTGTCGCCTCGCTTTGTCCTGATTGGCAGGAGGGACGCCGCTGGCTAAAAATCAAAGGCAAAGAGCTTTATCGCTATGCCTGAGTAATAGCTATTGATTTTTCAACGCCAATTCCCTATATTTAAATTAACAACAACTATAACAAGGAGTTTTTTCTCAATGGAAAACAAAATTTACGCTCAAACCGAAACAGCCGCTGCTGCTTATGATATGGGCTTGCGCAGCTATCTTTTGCGTGTTTTTAATCTTATGTCTGCCGGTCTGTGCCTTTCGGCTTTAACCGCTTATCTGGTTCTCAACACTTCGTTGATTAATCTGTTTTACAGCGTAGCTCCCAATGGTGCGGTTACGGGCTTATCCGCCTTTGGCTGGTTAGCTTTCATTGCCCCGCTGATTATGGTTTTTGCTTTTGGCTGGGTCGTTAGCCGCGGAACGGCTCAACAAGCACAAATTATGTTTTGGAGTTATGCTGCCATTATGGGTATCTCTTTAGCCCCCATCTTTTTGGCTTATACCAGCAGCAGCTTAACCCGCGTCTTTTTAATTACGGCAGCCACCTTTGGCGGTATGAGCATTTATGGCTACACCACCAAGCGCGACTTATCGGGGCTCGGCTCATTCCTAATTATGGGCTTGTGGGGTCTTATTATTGCCTCAATCGTCAACATCTTTGTCGGCAGTGCCGGACTTGATTATGCATTGTCAATCTTAGGTGTTTTGATTTTCACCGGTCTGACAGCGTTTGATATTCAAAAAATCCGCAATTTATATGCTGCCGGCGACAACAATGAAATCATTGCCAAAAAAGCGGTTTACGGCGCTTTGAATTTATACCTTGATTTTATCAACCTGTTTTTATATTTGCTGCGTTTGTTAGGTGACCGCCGCTAATAAAAAACATAAATATCACCATAAAAGGCTCTTTTGCAATAAAGAGCCTTTTATTTTTGACCATCAAACAACAATAGCGAATTACCTTTGCGTTCCTGTGCCTTTTTCACAGCAAATATCGCCTGTTCTATCAACTTTTTGGCCGAATGCGCCGGATTGGGAAAAACGCTTGCCCCGATACTGAACTTCAATTGATGGGTTGTAAAATTATCGCTGACGCCGTTTTTCAAGACTTCTTTGACACGCGCCATTTCCATTTCCAAATCATGCTCATTGGCAACATCGGGCAGCAAAATCCAAAATTGATATTTTAGCCCGCGCGCCACTGTGGCATTTTTTTTCAAGTTCATAACCAGATTATAGCCGATTTTTTTCAAAACAAATTCATGCAGACTGATTTTTTTAAACTCTTCGGCATTATCAATACTGATTCCCATAACTGCGATTAAATCTTTCGGCAGCCGCACATCTTTGTAGTTTTCGTTATTAACCGCCATTTGTACCCGGTCTTCAAACAAAAAGAAGTTGGGCAAACCGGTTAATTTGTCATAGAGATTATTAAACTTGGTATCTTGCTTCGGCGGCTGATGACTGCTTAGCAAAATAAAGGAAAATCGATTAAAATCGGGTAAATAAATCGCACTTAATTCTATTGGGATAATCCGATTGTTGGCAGCACGCAGATGAATACTCAATTGCTTATGCGAGGTAAGCATTTCACCGATATTTTCGGCCAACAACGTCCAATCACTCTTGTCAACAAACGATAAAAATGCTTGTCCCGTACCTTGATTAAAATCATCCAGAGCCAGCAAATTGCGTGCCTTCTTATTCAAATAGACAACTTTGTCATCGCTGACAATAACGACCATACGTTCGGAGCTGTCCAGAATATGAGCCGCCATTTCGCCCAAATTAACATCCATCGCTGCCCAGCTGTTATCAATATTGTTCAATGTTTCGGTCATCGGCATGACATTATCCGCAACAGTTTCCGTTTCCGGCGGCGTTTCTAATGACTGCAAATCGACATTATACCTGGCTGCTTCACGCAAAATCCGCACATCCGGCATTTCATTTTTACGAAAAACACCGCTACCTTCTAAGGCTGATTGGTTTATGTCATCAAAGTCATCACGCATTTTTGCATACCATTTTAAGCTTTTTTATAATCTTAAAACCAAAATTTATAAAAAACAATGTCTAAATCTTTGCAGTTTATTAATAAAACTGGTTTACACTTAGCTTATATATGTAAAAGCTGAAAGAAATCAATATGACTGAAAACGAAAATCTCAAACCCGAAGAATCAGCTTCTGTGGCCGAAACCGGCAGCGAATTTTTTTTGGTTAAAGAGCGCTATGAAATTAAGTTTGACGCTCCCTTGCCGCAATTTAACACCAATGGTGCAGTTGCTTACAAAACGCAGGATAAAACCAACCCTCAGCGCGAATTGTTTGCTCTGATTTGCGACAACAATAATCCGCCGCGGTTGTCGATTTTACCTTATCTCAAGTCCATTGATCATCCGAATGTCTTAAAATTGGTTGATTTCGGCGTTGTTGACTATCCGGAAAAGAAAACCCGTAATATGGCGCTTATTTACAAACAACCGACCGGCCCCAAAGTCAATGATTTCAGCGAAGACTTAAATCTTAAAGGCAATGCCGAAAAATTCAAATCTTTATTAATGTCTATGCTTTCCGCCAGCGAGAGTCTTAAAAGTTATAACATTACGCATCGCGCTTTGCGCTTGGACAATTTGTTTTATAAAGATTCGACCCGTTCGGAAATTGTCGTCGGCGACTGTGCAGCTTCTTTCCCGTCGCTTTATCAGCCGGCCGAATATGAAACCATTGAAAATTTGCTCTGCCTGCCGCAAGGACGCGGTAACGGCTCTGTAAGTTGCGATGTTTATGCCATTGCCGTGGTTATGATTAATCTTTTGCTTGGTAAAGAAAATAATTTGGGGCTGTCAACGCCCGAACTTCTGCACCAAAAACTAAAAAAAGGCTCTTATAATACACTCTTAGCCAACGAAAAAATTCACACCCCGTATACCGCCGTCTTAAAAGGTATGCTGTGTGACAACCCCGAAAATCGCTGGAACTACCTGCAAGTATATAATTATCTTGAAGGCAAAGCCGTTTCTTTCACCGAAGGTTCTGAACGCTCAATGCGCTCCCTCAGTCTTGGCGGTGAAAAATATTATACTCCTAAAAGTATGGCGATTGCAATGTCGGCTAACCCCGATGAGGCACTGGCCGTCATCAAATCCGGCAAATTGCAGGAATGGATTAAAAACGGCCTCGAAAACGAAAAGCTGCTTGCTAAAATCGAAAAATTAATTACCTCGGATAAAGAAAAAAAAGAATCTTCTACCGATTTGGTATCACAAATCTGCATTTTATTGGATAACTCATTACCGATTAAATGCGGTGATTTATACCTTTTCCCTGACGGATTACCGAAAGCTGTCTTTTATTACCTGCGCAATAGTCTGGAATTGAAAGACTTTTATGCCCTGCTTTCGACAGATTTAATCAAGCTTTGGTATCAGGAGCAGCCGTCTTTGCGCGCTCCGGCCAACAGCAATGAATTCAAAATTTATATTAACCGCAAAGATTACGGCTACGGCATTGACCGAATTATGTATGATTTTGACGATGATTTACCCTGCACCAGTCAATTAGTAAACACCGACTTTATCAACTCGCCGTCACGCCTGCTTAAAGCTTTGGATTCTAACTACCAAACTTTTAAGGAACAAAAACCGTTTGATCGCAATATCATTGCTTATTTGCGCTGCAAGATGGGCAAAAAAATCGACGGTATTATCACCGACCTTAACTCTCTGCAGGAAAACATTCAAAGCAGTGCGATTATTCGTCTTTATTCCAATATTCAAAATAAGTACGGACCGGTTCAGCTGCATAACCTGACCTTATGGATTTTAAACATCACCAAGCCGATAATTCGCTCTTATCACAACTTCAAATATCAAAAATATTTGGAACGCGAATTGGTAAAAGTCGCCAAAAGCGGTAAAATTATTGATCTTTTCGATATTTTGGAAAACGAAGAAGCCAAACAAAAAGACCGCAGTGAATATTCCGAAGCCCTGAAGGAAATCCGCAGTCTGTTAAACGAAAAAAATATTCTTCAAACCGGCGGCAGCAAACTTGATGAACAATCACGCAATCTGGCTTTACGCTGCGGTTCGATTTTTGCGGTTTTAGCCATGATAACCTCTTTTATTTTCAGTCTGATTTACTGGGTGGTACAATAATGATTAAAAAGAATCTCAAAAAAGCTAACTCTGCTCCCAAAGCCAAATTAACTTTATTCCAAAAATGGATTTTGGCTTTCGGCTTATTTGTTCTGATTTTTGCTACTTTTCCGGCCGTTTTGATTATTCTTATCGGTCTGCTGCCGTCTTTAACGGTTTTGATCACCGATGCGCAAAATACACCCAAACTGACCATTGTCGGCTGTTTCAATCTTACCGGTGTTTTCGTCTGTATGAACAACATTTTGCAACAGGTAAATTCTCTTTCTGGTTTTTCTTTGGTTGATAATGTTTTTAACCTGATTGTTATGCTTGGTTTAGCAGCCTTCGGCGTTGTTCTTTATTATGAACTGCCCAATTTTTTCATCACCATAGCTAAAATGTCGGCGCAAAAGCGACTTAATGTCATCAACCAACGCTTGGACAAACTTGCGCTTGACTGGGGACAGGAAAGTATTGAAAAAGCTTCCGGTAATTCCGGCAAATAACATTTAAAAGAGCCGCCCCAAGCGGCTCTTTTTCTTCCTAATTAACCACCCCTATTGCTTTACGAATTTTTTTAATCGAATTTAACTCGATTTGGCGGACGCGTTCTTTGGAAATATTATAAATTTTGCTCAAATCATCCAATGTAACCGCTTTGTCATACAGCCGGCGTTTAAACAAAATATCTTTTTCCCGTTTGTTCAGACAATTTATCGCCTGCTTAAACAACCCCCGCCGATACTGCATCACTTCACTGTAGGCCAAAGTTTCTTCCTGATTCGGTTTGTTGTCGGCAATAAAATCCAGCCATTCCGTACCGCTTTCCGAAGAAGCATCGATTACCGTATTTAACGAACCGTCATGCGCCTTCATCCGCATATTCATATCCGTAACATCCTGTACGCTCACATCCAGCGATGAGGCAATATTATTTAACACTTTAGGAGACAATTCCCGATCATCGATCAAATTGAGTTTATTTTTGATTTTGCGCAAATTAAAAAACAATTTCTTTTGCGCTGCCGTTGTTCCGATTTTTACCAACGACCACGAATTTAAGATATATTTTTGGATTGAAGCCTTTATCCACCACAACGCATAAGTCGAAAAGCGAAAACCTTTAGCCGGTTCAAATTTTTCCACCGCATAAAGCAATCCGATATTTCCTTCCGAAATCATTTCAATAGTCGGCAAACCATAACCGCGATATTTGGATACGACTTTTACCACCAAACGTAAATGCGAGCTGACTAATTTTTGCGCAATCTGCGGATCTTTGGTTATTTGGTATTCCGATGCCAGAGCATATTCTTCATCTTGCGAAAGCAACGGATATTGTCTGATTCGTTGTAAATATCTCACCATGTTTAATTCGGGCGAGAAGTCAATTCCACTAAGTCCGAGGGCGTTTTCCATCTTTCACTCCTGCTTTTAATTTTAACCTAAGCAGTCCGTGGTACGAGTCCCCTAATCTGTAAATCGACGAGTCAAAACTACGTCTTTTCCTTTAAACCGCAATATAGCAAAAAGTTATAGTTTTTCTAATGGCTAAAGATTCTCAAGAGTCGTCAGTAATTGTTTAAAATCATCGGGAAAATCCGAATCAAACTGCATAAATTCTCCTTTTCGCGGATGAACAAACCCCAATGACTTTGCATGCAGCGCCTGCCGCGGAAAATTATTAATAAAATCGACTGCTTGCGGATTAAAATTTTTGCCGCTGATCTTTTTGCTCTTAACATACAGCTGATCACCGATTAAATGATTCCCCTGTGAGCTTAAATGCACTCTGATTTGGTGAGTGCGTCCGGTTTCCAAATTGCACTGCACCAGACTGGCGGCATTTTGATATATTTTCAGTGTTTTGTAATTTGTAACCGCGTTTTTACCGTTTTTCTTAACCACTGCCATTTTTTTACGATCATACGGACTACGCCCGATTAAGGATTCGATTCGTCCGGATAACGGCTCGATTACTCCGAAAACCGCGGCCATATATGTCCGCTCAATTGAATGTTCGGCAAACTGCGTGCAAAGAGCTTTGTGGGTCTGATCGTTTTTAGCCGCCACCAATAACCCTGATGTGTCTTTATCAATTCGATGAACAATCCCCGGACGTTTAACTCCACCGATTCCCGACAAATTTCCCTGACAATGAAACAACAACGCGTTAACCAGTGTTTTGTCAGGTGAGCCGACGGCCGGATGCACCGTCATTCCCGCCGGCTTGTTAACCACAATCAAATCATCGTCTTCATAAACCACATCCAGCGGAATATCCTGCGGCAACGGAATGGCCTCAACCGGCTCCGGAATATGCAAAACATAAACCTCATTTTCTTTGACTTTGGCTGAACTGTCGGTTATCGGCGTTTCTCCGCGATAGACATTTCCGTCTTTCAACAAACGCTGTATTTGCGAACGCGATATCTCCGGAAAACTCATAACCAGAAATTTATCAATCCGCCAGCCGTTACAGTTTTTATTAACCATTGCTGTGTTATTATCTTCGGTATCAGTCATTTTAGCCTTTATAAACAAACGATTTTTGTTTATAATAAAGGCAAAAAGTTAAGTTGCAAGAGAGATAAACATGGATAAACTTAAATTAGTCAAAATTATTGTTTGTGTGCTTACTTTTTTATTGGTTTTCGGAACATTACTGCTTTTTGGCAGTATTTACCAAAAAACCCGCTCTGTCGGCAGCCAAACTGACCGCGTTTTATCCCTCGCCCAACCGCAAGGCAGTCACATTGCCGGTTATTCATACCAAGACGGCAAACTGGTCATCTTGATTAAAGACGGCGGTTTAGCCGACCGCCTGTTATTGCTTGACACCGCCGACAATCGCGTTGACACTACCGTTTATTTGACCAAGGAGTAAGATATGAGCGATAAAGATACTCTTTTTGACAATGATGCGGACTTCATCAACAACAGTTTCGCACCATCGACCATTGACTTGGACGTAGATAATGAACCCAATCAACCCTTGCCGTCAAAACCCGATGAGGCTGATGAATTTGACCGCCTGCTTGATGACTTCATCAACAGCCAGCTGCAAGATGTCGATGACTCCCAAAATGAACGCGCTGAGTGTCTTCAAAACGCCAAACCTTTGGCTTCGAAATTGGTTACCGAAGACGATTTTTCACAAAACCTGTTTCCCGAAGAACGCCGATTATATGATGCCATGAGCAACTTTATTGCATCGGTCGCTAACCTTGCTGAATCGAAAAACATGAGCATGCCCGCTACCGAATTTTCAGGGAAAATTTTATATCCGCGCTTCCGCCCCAAAAAAGCCAAAAGCATTTCCCAAGACATTGTCACTTGCTGGAACGTGATGTTAGAAGCCGAACCGGTGCGGCTTTCCAGTTTGCCGATGAATGCCAGTGATGAACAAATTTTGGAATTTGCCGAAAAAACCACTAATGAAAATCTGCAAATGTCCCTGATTTCTTATGTCGAAAGCCTGATTGAAATTGAGGGCTGTGAAATTGCTTATAACATGCGCAAAGCCAAAGCCGAAAAGCGCAAAATTGAACGCCGCATTTATGAGGAACATCAGCAGCGGATTGAAACGATGAAACGCTATGTTAAAGCCATTGAAGAACAGCATTTTCCGATTAACGCCGAGCGTCTGGTTACCAACTATTTCAAAACCGCGCGGCACGACCCTGAAGGTGCAAAAAAAATGCTTGAGAACAATCCCGCCACTTTTGCGCCGATTGAAGTCAACAAAATTCCGCCTCGCTTTTTCGGTATGATAAAGCCTAAACCCGAAGACGGAATCCGCATTAACAAAGAAATCGGCCGCTTCTTAAAAAATCTGCGGGCTTAACTAAACAAAATTATTAAAAATATAGACAAAAACAAAATAATCATTTATAATTAGATAAATACAGGCATTAAAGAGGTGCGTTATGATAAGTGATGAAATCAAATCGCAAGTAAATGAAACCAGAGAAAAACATCGTGTCGGCGGTAACGGTGGTGCTCCGCATACCTCCGGCAACGGTAATGATACCGGCCATAACAATGGCAGCAAACCAATGGAAGACCAAAAAGAAGATAAAGAAAACAAAACGTTCACTGCCAATTCTAATGACACGTTTAATGCCAATCAACAACCTAAAGATTTTACGTCCAATCAGGAAGAACCCATTCCTGAAAAAGATGAATGGCTGCATCTTTCAGACCCGACCAAGTCAAAACCCAAGAAAAACAAGGAAGACCAGACCGCCAAGGTCGAGGGTAACTTTAATGATGAAGACGGCGATGCTGCCGATACCGACCCGCTGAAAATTCAGGAAGGTGATATCATTGATTATATGATGAAAGAAATCATCTTAGCATCCGCCAACTGGGCCGGTGGTTGGGCTGCCGGTTGGGTCGGATATGTTGGCTATCGAGTTGGTTCTAAAATCTATCACGGACCAATGAAAAAAGTTGGCGACACCATGGTTGACGGCTACAATTATTTCAAACAAGATTATACCAAACTCAAACAAGGTATGAAAAATGCCTTGAACAAGTCACGTGAAGAAGTCGGTAATAAACCCGAAGATTTTGAGATTAAAGACGGTGATGACAAAACCACCATTGTTAACAAAAACGCTCTTCGTTTCCGTTACCAAAATACCAATGCTGACACCGGTTTGAACGAAGAAGTTATGACCAACCTGACCGAATATGCGTTGGAAGGCAAACTTGATCAAGTTCATCCTGATCAGATAAAAAAAATCCCCTCGCCGGTTTGGGCGCAATTCAGATCACTGGAAGCTCAGGAAAGACAAAATCCGCACGGCTATTCTTCCTTGTCTGATGATAAAAAGAAAGAACGCCTGAATCAGGCTGTTACCATGACCAACGGTGTCTTGCTCAGCGCTAAATTAATGGAACAGTTTGTGTCGAGCTATGCCGCAGCCATGATCATTAGCGATCAACAAAAAGGTGAAACCTACTCTGACAGATCACCCGAAGAACTTAAAGCTCGTTTTGACCACTATCGCGATGATGCCCGCAAAATCGCCCTGCTGGAACTGAAAAAAGTCAAGGCCGGCAAAGAAGGGCAAGCTTTAGACAGCTTAGTCGAACTTTCAACCGACGCGCTTAAAGAACAACAATACAACATGGAAAAAGGCCTTTATAAGGAAAAAGGCAAAGCACCTAAAACTTCCGCTTTTTCCAAACTGGAAAAACTGCGTTCCGGCAAAAATCTCGAAAATCAGAATATTCCGCAGTTAATGAGCGAAGTTTTCCAACGTCAGACTTTAGGCGGCAACGGCGCTAGTTTGCAAACCAAATTAAAAGAGTCGGAAGAAACATTTCGTTTTTATGAACATAAGCAAGGCGAAAATGATGCCAAACGCCAAAGAATTGAACAATTCAAACAGCAAGTCTTAGGTATCGGCAATCATAACAATCAAAATAAAACTACTTATCAAGGACCGATAATCGCCCAAAAACAAGGACAAGGGAGATAATAGCTTTTAACATGTTAAAAAAACTTTTCCGCCTGCTTCGTAATTTACTTATTGGTTTGATTTGGACATTTCTTTATGTCACGATTATCAACTCCGAACTGATTACAATTTGGAATTTTAACTTTTTATCTGCTCACAGCTGGAACACTATCGGCTATTTTTGGGATGCCGGCGGCGTTATCAAATCGACTAAAGACTTTTTGTTTTTGTTTAACTTAGCGCTTGTGCCGATATTATGGTTTTGGGGTTGGCGGATTTTGGCGCGGCAGGATTATATCTCGCTTTTGTTGCTGCCTTATACCATCTATAACAATTATATGATAAAAAAATGCGGCAATCCAAGTGCTGTCAGCCTCAAAAATTTAGGTGTTTCCGGCAACGAGATTGAAAAAATTAAAGAAGAAATTGAGTCTATCAAACCTGAAAAAGCTCAAGAAGTTAATGAAATCAGGCGGGAGATTTTAAACAAGATAAATTCTGCTGCCGAAAAATCATAAATAAAACAGTTATTAACCATTCGACGGTATAATACATTAAAAAACTGGGGGATTTTTTTTGAAACCGTTATTTATATTGATGCGCATCTTTTTAGTCGGTATCTTCTGGAGCATATTGTTTCTGGAAGGTATTCGCGTAATTATGCTCACCAATTGGCATTTTGATATTTTGCGCACCACCCATTGGGAACACGCGTGGAAACTATGGCTTTCCGGTTGGGTTATTGATGATCCCAAAGAATGGGCTTTTGTCCTGATTATCCTGACTTTTATTCCGCTGTGGCTGACCGGTTGGGCAGCTTTAAGTATGATTCATTGGGAACGTTTATTTGGCGACGTAACTTTTATCCCGCTCAAAGTCTTCAACAAAATGTTTGAAAAACAATTCAAAAAAATCGCCGATACCGCCAGTGTTAAAGTTGTACAAAAGAAGAAATCTTATAAAGAAATCCGCCCGCGCAGTCTTCGTCCGCCGATGGAAGGCAATGCTTATTCCGCTAAACCGGCCGGCAAAAACTCAACCTTTGCTCCGGCTAAGCCTCTGCACACCCCCGCCCCCGAAACCAAACCGACCGAATTTGATCACTCGTTATTCAAGCTTGAAGACGATTCACCGGATTTTGACTTTGATTTATTTGATGAAAAATCATCAGTTGAACCTCAACCGCTCAAAGAAGAACCGACCGCCGCTCCGCGCAGTAACGGCAAAAACCGCAACAACAAAAACCGTAATCAGAACAATTCCGGCAAAAACTCATCATCTCCCCGCGCTATTCAGCAGACACAGCCGACACAACGCGGCTCTTCATCTTCTACGCTGGATATCATCAAACAAAAGGGTTACAGCGTCATTACCGGCATAACCATCAAAAACACTTTGATTGATTTTATCGGGGTGTCTGACAGCCAAATCTGCATGTGCCTGAACGACAAAGAACCCGGTGACTGGCTGGCTGACGAAGAACGCTTTAATGATGAAGAACCTTTGTGGTTTTCCGAAAGTTCGCACCGTATTTCACCGGTTCGCAAAATAGATTTAGCTCGCCAGATTCTGGTCGACAAACTTAATGAAGCCGATCTCAGCTTTGAGGTTGAGGCTTATGTCATTGAACAAATCGGTAACATCATCAATGCCGAAGATATGTTTGAGATTTGGGATAATATGAAAATCAACGTAACCCGTATCGACCGAGGAACTCCCAAAGAACTGAAATTGTTTGCCAAAACACTTGAGGATGCTACCGGCCAAGTTGCCCCTGATAAATTAGAAAAAATTAAAAAACTTATTCGTAGTATCGCCTAACCGTTTCTAAGGAGAGAAAAGTTGAACAAAAGAGGAGAAGAATGGGAAGAATATGATAATGCCGTCCGTTGGATGGTTATTACTTTTATCGCTTCCACGGTTATCACCATTTTATTGGCCTTAATTGCCATGCCTCTGGGTTATCTGCTTGGCAGCGGTATTTCCAAAGACACGATTAACGATGTTTCGCGCTTTTTTGCTTTGGTTCTTGACCGCCCCGATTACTTGTCTTCTCGTTATTGGAGTTGGTTTAAACAGCTGATTAACTACCATGGCGACTTTTCTTTCAGCTTGTGGATTCCGATTCTGCCGTTTATCAGTTTTCCGGCCGGATTATTAATCGGAACTTTAAGCAATCCTTATCGTTTTCAATCCAATATTCATGGTTCGGCGCGTCTGGCTACTGAAAAAGACATCCGCAAAATGGCGTTATTGGGCTTTGACGGTTTTTGTCAGGTTGTCGGCAAATTTAACGGCAAGCTGCTCATGTTAAAAGAAACTTTGTCAACCTTATGCTGCGCTCCTCCGGGTACCGGTAAAACTGCCGGCGTGGTTGTTCCGACTATTTTCAATTCTCCGACACTGAGTATTATCGTCAACGACCCTAAACCTGAGTTGTGTTTTTCCACTTCCGGCGCTCGTGCCAAAGTAGGTCCGGTGTTCATCATTAACTGGGGTATGGAAGATAATCCGGCCGAAGGTATTTATTACCCGAGCTGGAATCCGTTATCCCCCGGCGCAGTACCTGCTCCCGGCCCGGCTCGCGATATGTATGTCGATTCGATGTGCAATGTTTTGGTTGAAGACCCCAAAGGCGGAGCTGACCCTCACTGGTCTAAAACCGGTCGTGCCGCCCTTACCGGCTTTATTCACTTTATTGTTTCCAAATGCGAAAAAGCTCGCGCCAATGACTACTTTATCGGCCGCATTTACGAAGGCAAACTTGATGAGGAAGATAAAAAAGTTCTTGAGGGCTATTATTTGGAGATGAATGACCCGATGGCAACCCGTGCAGTGCAAAATCTGCGCTCCGGCAACCTCACGATTGACAATTATCTGCCTATCGGAACTTGGGCGCTGCTGCCTGAAAAATGGATTGGCCGCGAATCCTGCATTGCCATGATTTTGGAATGGATTACCGAAGCACAAATTAAACAGTCGCAAGACATCAAACGTCGTCTTGACGAAGGCGACCAGATGGCAGCCATGGCCGATCCGATGCGCGATTTGTTGGAAGAAGCGATTACCGAAGCTCGTAAGTTCGGCTATTCAGCCCGCTGTATTGTTGAATTGAGCCAATTAAGCTCTATGCCGGATAAAGAGCGCGGTTCTGTGCTTTCAACCGCCTTTTCCGGTATTGGTATTTTCAAAAACTCTGCCGTGGTCGCCCGCACCAGCTTCAGCGACATCAGCTTTAAGGATTTGCGCGGCTTAAAAGACCCGATTACCGGCGAATTTAAACCTATTTCGGTTTACTTGTCTGTAAACCAAGTTGATGCCCGTGCATTAAGCGTTATTTCCGGCACATTCATCGACCTTATGTCATCTTACCTTATCGCTAACCCGCCTAAGTTTCATAACCCCTCAGACGGCGTTATGGGACCGTTTGCGGCATTGTTTGTAATGGACGAGTTTCCGACCATGCCAAAGCTTAAAGCGGTTATTGACGGACCGGCAGTCGGACGTGGGCAAAAAGTTTCTTATCTGCTTATCGGACAAGACCTCGGACAAATCTCCGGCAAATATGGTAAAGATGACCTTGAAACCGTTATTTCTACCACCGCCTGCAAAGTTATTTTGTCACAAAACAACGAAACTACGGCGCAGCGTTTTTCCAAAATGATTGGTAACAAAACCATTCAAACCACCTCTTTCTCCAAAAATGAAGGTGCTTTTAGCAAAGGATCTAACCCGTTTGCCAAAAACGTCAGCTACCAGTTGCAGGGAATTTCGGTTATTTCCGCCACGCAGCTGCTCAGCTTGCCGATGTTAAAGCAGGTGGTTTTGATGCAAAGTTATATCGATCGCCCGATTATGGCCGATTCGCCACGTTGGTATCTGGATAAAAAGATGAAAGCTTTAGCCTCCATACCGCCGGCACCCAATGTTCCGGAATGGATTGTCGCCCAGCGTGAAGATATTAATGATGATATGCTGTCCAAGCTCGGAATTGACTATGATCCTAATGAAAATTTTGATGATTCCGAATTTGAAGATGAGGAAAGCGACGAATAAAAAAATAAGGCTGAATTAAAAAATCAGCCTTGTTTTTTATTACTTGTCATCTTCTTGTTGTTGAAGCTGAAGCTCCTCGTCTTCATCGACTTCGACCGCTTCAAAACGATATTTTTCATTAAACCAGTTGCCCAAATCTATATCAGCACATCGCTTTGAACAAAACGGGCGATACTTCATATCCGTAACTTCTTTTTTACAAATCGGACATTTCATTATTTTTCCACCCTTCCCGTTCCGTGGCAAGTCGGACATTCTTCACTCATAACATCCTGCAAACTCGGACGGCGGCGCATTCTGATTATTTCAACCAAGCCGCCATGGCTTAAACCGTAAACTCTGGTTCGAATATAATCATTGGCCAATTCGCTTTCCAAATAATCAATAACATTTTTCAAAAAGCGATATTCCGAAACTCCGGCAAAATCAATCACAATCTTTCCGGCCAAATTGCGCAGTCTGATCTGCTTAACAATCTCCGCCGCGGCTTCCATATTAAGGCTGCTGATACCGCCGTTGCCGTTATCTTCGCCGCTGTCGACATCTATTGCCACACAAGCTTTGGTTTCTTCAATAATAACGCGGCCGCCGCTTTTTAAACGAACTTCTTTACTCAAAGCCTGAAATATTTCTTCATCCAAACCATTTTCCTTAAAAGGATTCGTTTCCACCGCGACTTCAACTTTTTCATCAACCAACGTTTCAACTTTATCGGCATCTAAACGATTGTTGACGATAACTTTAACTAAAGATGACTGATTGCGAATAATATATTCATCCAACGGTGAGGTCTTAGCCAAAAGCAGACTTGGCGCATTAACCGAACGAGCTTTAACATGGATATTGTCAAACTTGGCGCGCAATTCTTCCATTTCACGTAAAATATCATCTTTAGATGCATTAACCGCCGAGGTGCGTAAAATCCACCCCTCTTGTCCGATCATATTTTCCTTTACCAATGCCACATATTCATCAGCTTTAAGTTTGTCATTAATTTTAGCAGATGCCTCAACTGACATTCTGAACGGACAATAAACCAGATTAATTCCGGCAATTTGGATTCCTCGAACTAAACGAGCGCCTTTTTCGGCACGCTGCTCTTGCGCAACCTGCACAATCAGACTTTGCCCTTCACAGGCCCTGAGATCATCAAGCCCTCTTTCCTCACAATTAATAAAAGCTTCACGACTATCGTCGATATTTACGAAAAAACCGATTTTACCATTGGCCAAATCAACTTTGCGGGTCAATTTGCCTAAATAAACGTTACCTTCGGCTGCTTTGGCAAAATCACAAAACTCGATTTCGCGCAATTCTCCGCCGCTCAAACCGGCCAATCGGGCTTTGGTATCATTTTTTTCATAAACAATTACATCAACCGTCATTTCATCATCCTCCTAATGTATTCCTGCCGAATTAAGCATATTTTTGGTATCATACAACGGCAAACCGATTATTCCTGATGTTGAACCGATGATTTTGCGGATAAAAGCCTCCATCATTCCCTCTGAACGATAGCCGCTGCACCCTACCCAATCATGTCCGGCCACATAATCTTTGATTTCTTTTTCCGACATATGCTTCATTTGCACTTTAGTCGTATAGAGCTTAACCGCCTGATGTCCTTTCACATCAATAACGCTGACGGCGCTTAATACTCTGTGCGCTTTTCCTGACAACATCCGCATAACTTTTTCCTGTTCGGCATCATTATGCGCTTTTTGAATTATCTTTGTTCCGCACACCACAACCGTATCACAAGCTAAAATAATCTCGTTTGGATGTTTTTCAGCCACATTACGGGCTTTTTCGGCAGCCATGCGTTTAACATAAGCCGAAGCTTTTTCATCTTTATACGGGGTTTCATCAATATCCGCCGGCTCAATCAGCTTAGGAATATAACCAATCTGCTCCAACAACCGTTTTCGCTGCGGCGAACCGGATGCTAAAATAAAGTTTTTTTCAGGCATATAGCACTCCAAAGGCTTAATTTTAAAGCAAATTAAGCTTCATCGTCATAAGTTTTTTCCATCCGCTCATGACGTTCTTGTGCTTCCAACGACAAAGTGGCCACCGGACGAACTTCAAGTCGTTCAATTCCGATAGGCTCGCCGGTTTCTTCACAATAACCGTAAACACCGTCTTCAATGCGTTTTAAGGCCTCATCAATTTTGGAAATCAGCTTGCGGGCGCGGTCACGGGTACGCAGTTCCAAAGCCTTATCCGATTCCAAAGACGCACGGTCAATCTGATCCGGCTGATTCAAACCGCCCTGGCGCAAATCTTCAAGCGTATCTTTCGATTGACCAAGCAATGATTTTTTCCAATTAAGCAGTTTTTGACGAAAATACTCAATTTGCATATCATTCATATATTCTTCATCGGGAGAAGGTTTATAATCTGGTGGGAGAATAACTGCACTGTCCATTTTTTTACTCCTTATTAAAATAGGCTATATATAGCTTAGAAAAATAAACAATTAAGCATTATACTTCAAGCAAAAAAAGCTATTTATCACCCTCAAAAAGCTAACAAAACCTTATTTTGTAAGCTTTGCTAATTCTACTTCGACTCGCAATTCTATTTCCGCCATAATTTCCTGCAGTTTCGGATCAGAACTGGCAAACTGCGGTTCTTTGATCATTCTTGAAATTTCTATCAGTTTATCGGTTGAAATATATCCGGCCAATAATCCGTCGCGAATATCTTCCAATTTTTCCAATAACTGGTTGCCGCGCTTAACTAATTTTTTGCGAATTTCTCGTTCTTCTTCATCACTAACCATTTGGGTGGCAAAAATCGCATCCGCAACCGCAATATTGCTTACTCCGCCGATTTGTTCGGCTTTTGTCTTCATGGTTTCGTTCAAATACGATGAAAAACTCGGACCGTTTCCGGCTCTTTTCACGCTTTTATTGCCGCTGAGTTCATTGCTTTTGCTAATATCATTAACTTTAATCATCAGCTCACCTTTTTACTGAAAAACCCAAATTATGGTATTAAACTTTACATTATCGCTGCTTTTGACGTTTTCACTGACACACACGGCCGCTGCCATACTTGCCGTCACTGGCAGTTTATTTTGCGTATTGGTACTTTTGATACCGTAAGGCGTACTGTTAATAGTCATTGATACTAAATCGGTAGTGCCTCTGTTAAACCAATTTATTTGCGCCAGATTCAAACACGCACGATTGCTTAAACTGTCAAATTCAATAGTATAATAATCACCACCGTCTACACATCCGACTTTAACATTTCCACCCAAACGATTATATATTCCGCCGTTGGTATACATTTGTGACGGAACAAGTTTGTTTTGATTAAGCTTATCAGCCGTAATATCGCAAAGTTCACTATAATCTCCGTCAAAAGAATAGCGATCTTTTATGCTTTTTTGAATATCACGCACTTCACTCTCAACCGCATAAACTCTAAACGAGGTAAAAAGATTACCGGCAAGCTTAAATGTCGATATACCCAAAGCCGTAATTACGCATAATACGCCTAGCATTTCGACCATAGTTGCTCCACTTTGATTATTTTTATTGCGCATAATCTTTCTCCTTCATAACCAGAATATCATTAAAAGTTACACTAAACAATAATTTTGTAATATAAATTTACTTCCATTTAAAATTTTATGAGTTATAAGTAATAACTGTATAAGCTTTTGATTATAAAAAGCTTGTTTCGAGTTTAATTAGATAAAGGAACTTTGATTATGAAAAGAACTATTGCTGCCCTGATGGTTGCTACTTCTGCAATCGCTTTCTCGGCTTCAGCTAACGCTTATGATTTCAAACCTTATGCTGGTATTGATTATACTTTCTCTGATGTTAAAGGTTTAAATCTTAACTCTGCAACCGTTAACGTTGGTACAAACTACAACAAATACTTTGGTACTGAAGTTTTCTATCAATTTTCTGACTCTGACAAATCTGCTCAGGTTAATGATGCCGAAGTTTCTTTAAGAGGCTATGGTTTGGACGCTTACGGTTATTTGCCGATGGGTTGTGAACAAAAATTCGCTTTGTTGGGTACTGCCGGTATTGCCAATCTTGATGCCAAAATCAAAGAAGATGGTTCTGAAAGAAGAAACGACAACGGTTTAGGTTACCGTTTGGGTGCCGGTGCTCAATACACCATTGACGAAAATCTGGCTGTAAGAGCTTTGGCTCGTTACACTTTCACTGACAAACTTGATAGTGTTGACCACATTATGGAATACACTGCCGGTGTTAGATACAGCTTCTAGTCTTAAAGACTGCTGCTAAAATTAAAAGGAAGGTTTTTTAACCTTCCTTTTTTTATAAAAAACACTGTATTTAAAATTTTTTATCTGGTCAAAAATCAAACTTCAGATTATATTCTCTCCAAACATAACTCTTATAGGAAAAACTGATGAAAAAAGTTTATTTTTTATTGTTCGGCCTTGCTCTTATTGTTTCCGCCTGCTCGAAAAATGAAGAACAATCAACCGAAAACTCTTCCAAACCTGAGGCTAATGTAACCTTGAATAATGAAGTTTACAGCTTTGACCAGGCAACCTTAAGTGAAGGCTGTTCTTCTGACAGTGAAATTATCTGCACTATTAATGCCAGTATCAAATGCACTATCAATCCGCAATTCAGCGAATGCGATGCTTATAAAGCTTTTATGCCTAAGTTTGTATTTATGGAAGATGAAAGCCTGCAGCGCCCGACTTCGCAGTCTTATAAAATAACCAAAATAAAACCTTTATCTGACGGCAGCGTTGAAGTTTATACCCAAAGTACCTGCAACGGTAACTGGTTCGGACTTTGCAACGGCAATATCATTTATGTGATGTCTCATCAGGACAATCACTGGATTGTTAAAGAAATTTATGCTATTGAAGCCTAATTTTCCTGTAACGATTTTTCTAAAGCCTTATCAAATTTTTTTGATTTAAACTGTTGATAAGGCTTTTTATTTACCTTAAATCGCGCCGTTGAATTCATTTGCGCCAAATCATCATTTAGATTTTGATTATTCGGCAATTGTCCGGTCTGATCTATATGAGTTAAATCATTATTATATTTTTGTTGATATTCCGGTTGTTCATCGGTTGTTGTTACTCTCTGCCCGTATTCAGGTTTAGCTTCTTTGATAGTTATTTCTTCACCTTCGGTATACCGCGGCATCGGCAATTTTTCCGGCTGTGATAACTCACTTTCAGGAATAAAAAATTTCGGTTTTTGTAATTTGCGCACATATGGAACATCTGCTGCCGCCACCGTACTGCTGATTAAAAACATTGCCGCTGCTAAGCTGTATTTTAACATTTTATCACCGTAACCATAATTTAACCAATCTCACCTATATTACTATATATGAAAAAACTTTTTTTTATCTTAACAATAAACGTTTTTAGCTTTTTACATTTTAACTTAGCTAATGCGGTTGATTGTTCCACTCTAAATTCAATTCCGACAATTGAATTAACTTCGTCTTATGGTCAACTTGAATATAATAACAGCCTGAATAATCTGCAAATAACCAATCTGGCCTCACGATACGGAATTATTGAAAAAGGATTGTTTGCCTCAGGACTTGCAACCGTAAATGTCAATTGGGAAATAAATGTTAATACCATTGCCAAAGTTCACGGCGACTATGATATTTGCGTTATTCCGACTTCACTAAATGTCTTTATCGGTTTCAGCAAACCGACTGTTTACATTTCTCAAGATCTTGTTAAAAACAGTTGCGAATACAATGTCGTACTGCGTCATGAGCAAACTCATCAACAAATCAATAAAGTCATACTTGATTATTTTTTACCACAGTTTCAGTCAGCTTTAGAACAAATTGCCGCTACGGTTAAACCGGAACATATAGCACTATTAAGTGATATTGATGCCGCCACAACTAAATTAACCACCAAATATAATCAAAAACTGTCGCCTTTGATTGAAGTATTCAAGTTTGAGCTTCTGAATGAACAAAGTAAATTGGACAATCACTTAAATTATGAATATGAGCAAAACCTCTGCCGCCCTAAATAACTTTATTGCGCCGCTACCTTGTTGGCATCGGCAATAACCTCATCCAGAAAACTTTCTACGCCTTTATAGGCATAATCAATATAAGTTTTATCCTTGGCCGAATTATTTTTATAATAAATGCGTACGGTCGTCATACCGACTTCTTTGGCAAATTCGAGATTTGAATAACTGTCATCAACGAAAATACAATCATTAGGATTGGCTTTAATCTTCTCACAAAAAGCCAAATAAACGTCTTTACTTTCGTTTTTCTTAAACACTCCGAAATCTTCAACCGAATAAAAACGGTCTTTGAAGAAGTCATACAAACCGATATGTTTCAAAATTTTTTCTGAAGCATAACGATCACTGGCTGTAAAAATATATTGTTCAGCCGGAACTTTTTCGATTCGTTTAATTAAATCTTTGTATGGCGTAATTTTTTCAACCGGTTTTCTTTTATGATAGGCATAAAACAAATCCGCCGGATTCACTCCGTAATCGCGATAAAAAATTTCTCCGCCGTTACGATAAATTGAATAAGATTCTCTGACTTTGTCTTTAGCTTCAGCCAAATCCATCGGTACCCCCAAATCTTCGACCAAAGCTTTGGCCATAGTCGCATCCAATAAATCAGCCCACTCCTGCGTACGCAAATACAGAGTATCGTCTAAGTCCCATATCAAAAAATTCTTACCCCAAATCACGGCAAACTCCTTTTATTATCAAACTTAAACAGTTTAACCTAATCTGGCGATTCGTCAACTTAAATATTATGGTGCTTATTTTGAACCCTAATTAGTCCAAAGCGCATTTTTAATTTTCTGTGCTAAAAACTCATTATGCTGCTTAATTTCTTCCTCACTTAGCGGAAACAATCTTGGCTCACGATAATTTTTTATCTCATTTTTTACATCAGCGGTTTGTGATTTTTTAGCCTTTTTTGCATCTAAAAGCAAACTAGGCTCTCTTCCGCCTAACAATTCCAGATAAACTTCGGCCAACAATTGAGCATCAAGCAACGCTCCGTGCAGCGTACGGCTGGTATTGTCAATCTCAAAACGTTTGCACAACGCATCCAAATTACATCTTGCCCCCGGAAACAAAGCGCGGGCAATTTCCAATGTATCAACAACCCTGTCCCACTTAATTTCCGTTTTACCAATCTGCTTAAGTTCATAGTTAACAAAGTTAATATCAAATGATGCATTATGCGCAACTAAGGTCGCATCGCCTATAAAATCCAGCCACTCTTCGGCAATTTTATCAAAAGTCGGATAATCTTTCAAAAATTCATATGACAAACCATGAACTTTAAATGCGTCTTCGGGAACTTCTTTTTCAGGGTTTATGTATTGATGATACGTTACTCCGGTCGGAACATGGTTTATCAACTCAACTGCGCCGATTTCGACCAGTCTTTCACCTTTAGCATATTCAAAACCTGTTGTTTCCGTATCAAAAACAATTTCTCTAGTCATCACTCATTTCCAGTCCGCTTATAATATTGATTAATTCGCTTCTTAATAAATTTTGCGGTTTATTGGTATTTATTACCACATCTGCCAGTTTTACTTTTGCCTTATTATCCATTTGGACATTATTTATTTTATCAAAATCATCAGCTGATACATTATCTCTGAGCATTACTCGTTGCTTTTGAATTTCATAATCAACATCAGCCACAATTATAAAATCACAAAACATATCCCAATTCATTTCAAACAGTAACGCAACATCAATAAAAAACCAACCCTGAACTTTAGCATATTTTCTGATGGTATATTTCATATAATCGCGCAAAAACGGATGCGTGAGACTTTCCAATAATTTGAGTTGCTCTTTATTATTAAAAACAATATTCCGCAACAGACGTTTATTAACCACACCATCTTTAACCGTTTGCGGAAAATGTTCGGCTATGGTTTTAATAAAGCTGCGATTAAAATACATTCTTCGAACCCAGGCGTCGACATCAAAAACCGGATACCCCAATTGCCGAACAATTTTTGCCAATGTTGTTTTTCCACATCCGATAGAACCGGTAATAGCCGCGAGTTTCATAAAATTTTCCTTGATTCAAAAGTTTAATATACTTATCAACAAACTGCCCGTTTTCTGTGTATAACTGACCATCTGCTAAAGTTTATAATATTTTATCACCGCTTTGTAAAATTTAATCTCTACATTTACACACAGGACTAAAAATTATCCCTGCTTGTGCATATATTAAAATATCAGAAAATTCTTAAACAAAATTAACAAATGGTTAAAATTTGATTCACTCTGTTATTAACAAATTATTAACATCTGCACAACTTTGGATATAAAAACTTATCAACATGATTCACAGGAATATACAATTTACTAATACATTTTAAAATATTTATATGGACTTGGCAGGATGTGTACAACTTATGAACTGTTTACCCTGACCATTCATATAACTTTTATTTGACATATTTCAATTAACATAATATAAAAAACCCAATCCTACCTGCTTTAACTATCTATTTCATTATAGGTTTTTCATGAATTTAAAAGATTTAAAACAAAAATCTCCTACTGAGTTGCTAACTCAGGCGGAAGAATTGGGTATTGAAGATGCTTCTTCAATGCGTGTTCAGGATTTAATGTTTGCTATCCTTAAAAAAGTTGCCAGTGAAGACAAAACCATTTACGGCGAAGGTACAATTGAGGTTATGCAAGACGGTTTTGGTTTTCTGCGTTCGGCGCAGTCCAATTATCTTGCAGGTCCTGATGATATTTATGTTTCTCCGGCTCAGGTTAAAAAATTCGGTCTGCGTACCGGTGATACGGTCGAAGGTGAAATCCGCGCTCCTAAGGATAATGAGCGCTACTTTGCCTTGCTTAAAGTTAATAAGATAAACTTTGAAGATCCTGAAAAATCTAAGTTGCGGGTTAATTTTGATAACTTAACTCCGCTATACCCGACCCAAAAACTTGATTTTGATATCATTAACGGTGAAAAAGATTATACTACTCGTGTTATTGACCTTATTTCGCCGCAGGGAAAAGGACAACGCGGTTTGATTGTTGCTCCGCCGCGTACCGGTAAAACCGTAATGCTGCAAAATATCGCTCATGCGATTGCTACTAATCATCCGGAATGTTATTTAATTGTTCTTTTGATTGATGAGCGTCCGGAGGAAGTTACTGATATGACTCGTTCCGTTAAGGGAGAAGTTATATCTTCTACCTTTGATGAACCGGCTTCGCGCCATGTTCAGGTTGCCGAAATGGTTATCGAAAAAGCCAAACGTTTGGTTGAAACCAAAAAAGATGTGGTTATCCTGCTCGATTCCATTACTCGTTTAGGACGTGCTTACAATACGGTAATTCCATCTTCCGGTAAAGTTTTAACCGGTGGTGTTGATGCTAATGCTTTGCAGCGTCCGAAACGTTTGCTTGGTGCGGCGCGTAATGTGGAAGAAGGCGGTTCTTTGACCATTATTGCCACGGCTTTGATTGATACCGGATCGCGTATGGATGAAGTTATTTTTGAAGAGTTTAAAGGTACCGGTAACTCTGAAATTATTCTTGACCGCAAACTTACGGATAAACGTTTGTTCCCGACGATTGATATTACTCGTTCCGGTACGCGTAAGGAAGAATTATTGGTTAGTAAAGAGCGCTTATCTAAAATGTGGGTTCTGCGTCGTGTTCTTATGCAAATGGGTATGACTGATGGTATGGAGTTCTTGCTTGATAAGCTGCGTCTGAGTAAAGATAATGATGATTTCTTCAACAATATGAATTCATAAAAATCTAAAAGCTCCGTTCATCGGAGCTTTTTTTATAAATTCAACAAATATTGTTTTACTTCCGCCATGTTATAAAAAATCTCGCTTATACCAAGATTTTTAATCTCTTTATTGATATAGTCTTTATTATACAGCTCACTGCCTAAGAATGCTATAACCTGCATTTTTGCTCTTTTACCGGCCGTCATTCCGGCGATAGAGTCTTCGATCACAATACAGTCTTGTGGTTCATACCCCATGACTTCAGCGGCTAATTGGTATAAATCCGGTTCGGGCTTGCCATATTCAACCATATCTGCCGTAAAGACTTTGTCCGTCGGAAAATATTTTTCAATCCCGACACAATGGATCTTTTCAGCTGTTTTTGATGCTATACCTCCGGTTGCTATACATTGTTCAAATTGTTTTAATTTGAAAATATCTTCGATTCCGTCGGTCAAGGCAAAACCTTTTAACATTTTTTGCATATCCCTGGTCATTGCCTCATTCCAAAATTCATCAGAAGTTTTAATCCCTATTTTATCTAACACTTCTTTTTTTGTTTTATCGCTCATCCCTGCTAAAAAAGATGTTGTTGTTTTAAAATCCCAATCCAGTCCGAATTTTTCGTTTATTAAATCCATACGTGTTTGCAGCCATAATTTTTCCGTATCGGCGATTACACCGTCAAAGTCCCAAATAATTAACTTTCGTTTGTGTTCCATAATAAAATCAACCTCAACTTTAAAAAATTCGAGTCTGTATAAAGCCCGTAGAAAAGAATTTTAACCATTTTATGATACACTTATTAAAATTGCGTAAAATACCTCCCCTGAGTCAAAAAATCGCGTATTTTAAAACCCTTGCTCAAATTTGTGTTTTGCATTATAAGTTTACAAGGATTAATGAGGATTAAGATAATGGATAATAAAACAATTTATGCTCTGTCTACGGTTTATGGCAAATCAGGAGTTGCGGTAATTCGTATTTCAGGGACAAACGCGTTAGAAGCTGTTAAGTATATGACTGATTTGTCTGTTGCTGACCTTAAGCCGCGTTATGCTTATTTTGTTTCGTTGCATCATTCTCTTACTCGCCAAACTATAGATAAATGCCTTTTATTGTATTTTAAGGCGCCTAATTCGTTTACCGGTGAAGATATTGTTGAGTTGCAGGTTCATGGTTCTAAAGCCGTAATTAAGGCTTCTATGGACTCTTTATCGCAGCTTAAAGACTTTCGCTTGGCTGAAGCCGGAGAATTTTCCAAACGTGCCTTTTATAATCAGAAAATGGATTTAACTGAAGCGGAAGGTCTGGCCGATTTGATAGATGCCGAAACTTCCGAACAACAAAAGTATGCTATTCGCCAAATGGAGGGCGGACTTAAAAACCTCTACAATGATTGGCGCGAAACTCTGCTTAAAATTTTAGCTCATCTTGAAGCTTATATCGATTTTCCTGACGAAGATATACCGCATAGCGTTGTTGATACGATGGTGAACGATGTATTTAAACTTCGTAATTCGATTATGGAACATCTGCAAGGTGATAATATTGGTGAGCGTCTGCGTGAGGGTTTTCGCGTTGTTATTGTCGGACCACCCAATGCCGGTAAATCAAGCTTATTAAATACCATAGCCAATCGCGAGGCGGTGATTGTTTCGGATATTGCCGGCACAACTCGTGATGCGATTGATATACATCTTGACCTTGGCGGCTATCCGGTTATTTTTACTGATACGGCCGGTCTGCGCGAGGCCGAAGAAGAAATTGAGCAAAAAGGCATTGCGCTTGCTTATCGTAAAATTCAAGATGCTGATTTATTAATATGTTTATTTGATGCTGAAAAAGACTCTGTTCAACTGTTTGATAATATTAAAAAATCATTTAAAAACAGTATTTTGACGGTAGCTAATAAAGCTGATAAATTATTACCTGATAAAATTGCTGAATTATCTGCTGCCGGCTGTCTGGTTATATCAGCAAAACACAAAGACGGAGTAAAAATATTGCTGGATAATATTAAACAGCAAATTTCCGAACGTTTTACTTCCAACTCAAATTTACTGATTACACGTCAGCGCTATCGTGATGCCCTAAAGTTATGTTTAGAAAATCTGCAGATGTTCAGTTTTGATAAAGAGATAGAATTGACGGCAGAAGATATCAGATTGGCCGCCCGTGAATTAGGTAAAATCACCGGACGGATCGAAGTTGATGAAATTCTTGATAAAATTTTCGGAAGTTTTTGTATCGGCAAATAATATAAATAAGACAATTTTTTATAACGGATATTAATAAGATGAATAATACTGAATTTGATGTGATTGTTATTGGCGGCGGTCATGCCGGTTGTGAAGCTTGTGCAGCCGCAGCTCGTGTCGGTGCTAAGACTGCGTTGGTTACACATAAAATTTCGACCATTGGCGAGATGTCATGCAATCCGGCTATCGGTGGTCTTGGTAAAGGTCACTTGGTGCGCGAAATTGACGCGCTTGACGGTTTAATGGGGCGGGTTATTGATAAAGCCGGTATCCAATTTCGGATGCTTAATTCTTCTAAAGGCCCTGCTGTTCGTGGTCCGCGCGCTCAGGCTGACCGCGAACTTTATAAACATTATATGCTTGAAGCGTTGCGCCAACAATCCAATCTGACAATCATTGAAGCTGCGGTTGAGGGATTAATTTTCGATAATGATAAAATTTCAGGAGTTACTTTAAGTGATGGTGTTCAGCTTCAAGCTAAAGCAGTTGTTTTAACCTCTGGAACATTTTTAAATGGTATTATGTTTATTGGTCACGAAACCTCAATTGGTGGTCGTGTCAATGATGTCAGTTGCACCGGAATAACACCGTATTTAAAGTCAAAAGGCTTAAAAGTCGGGCGTTTAAAAACCGGAACACCGGCACGCCTTGATGGTAAAACCATAAACTGGTCGATTTTAGAAACGCAGGATGGCGATGCTGAACCGCAGCCTTTTTCCTATTTAACTGACAAAATAACTAATCCTCAAATTAAATGCTATATTACTCATACCAACGAACGTACGCACAAAATTATCCGCGATAATTTTTCTAAATGTGCGCTTTTTTCCGGTTTGATTACCGGCGTCGGACCGCGTTATTGCCCAAGTATTGAAGATAAATTAGTAAAATTTGCTGATCGTACCAGCCACCAAATTTTTCTTGAACCGGAAGGGTTGCATACCGATGTTGTTTATCCGAATGGTATTTCAACTTCACTGCCAGCTGATATCCAGGAACAGTTTATTCACACCATGGAAGGATTAGAAAATGTAACTATTTTGCGTCCGGCTTATGCAATTGAATATGACTTTGTCGACCCTCAGGAGCTAAACAATAGATTGGAATGTAAAAAAGTTTCAGGACTGTTTTTAGCCGGACAGATTAATGGTACAACCGGTTATGAAGAAGCTGCGGCACAAGGACTGCTTGCCGGTGCTAATGCCGGATTAAAAGCCTTAGGTAAAGACGGATTGGTTATAGACCGTTCCGAAGCTTATATAGGAGTTATGGTTGATGATTTAATCACCAAAGGTGTTGATGAACCATACCGTATGTTTACCTCACGTTCTGAATATCGTCTGTTTCTGCGTGCGGATAATGCCGATATGCGCCTGACTGCCAAAGGCTACAATTGCGGTTTGGTCAGGGATAGTCGATACACTGTATTTAAAGCTAAAAAAGCTGCTATTGACGCTTTTCGCGAAATTGCTCAAAGCCAAATTATTACTTTGTCGCAGATTGATTCTTTAGGGCTTAATATCAGTCATGACGGCGGTAAAAAGACTTTATATAATCTTATGTCTTATCATGATGTTTCACGTGAAACCATTTTAAAAATCTGTCCGGAAGTATTGCAAATTTTACCTGCGGTATATGAGCAAGTTGAAATCGAGGCGCGTTATTCCGGTTATATAAAACGCCAGCTTGCTGATATTGAAGTCTTCAAGAAAGATGAAAATCTGCACATTAAGGATGATATTGATTATAGTGAAATTGGCGGCTTGTCGCGTGAAATGGTTACCAAACTTACCAAAGTCAGACCATCAACTATCGGTGAAGCTTCGCGAATCCCCGGTGTTACTCCGGCTGCTATCACTGCTATACTTGGGCACTTGAAAAAATAGCTTCAGTCCAAATCAAAAAAAAAACTCTTAAATAGATTCAAAAAACGATGTTTAACTCATTGTTTTTCGAATCTATTTATTTTTATCTAAAATATGTGTTTATAACTTGTTTTTATACTTTTAAAATCATCAGAAAAATAATAAAAAATAATTATGAAAAATTTTATGGAAAAATATAATGTTTCACGTGAAACATTTGAGAAACTGAAAACTTATGAATGTCTGCTTAAAGAGTGGCAAACTAAGTTTAATTTGGTTAGTAACTCAACTTTGGAAAATGCTTGGGAGCGTCATTTTTTGGACTCTGTGCAGTTGTTCAAATTGATTCCGCAAACCGCTAAAACTCTTATGGATTTCGGGTCTGGTGCGGGTTTTCCTGGTATGGTTATTGCTATAATGGCAAATGCAAAAACACCGTATTTAAAAGTTTCTTTAGTTGAAAGTACGACCAAAAAGACACTGTATTTAAAAGAAGTTAAAAAACAGGTTGGTGTAGAAGTTGAAATCATCAATGAGCGGATCGAAAAAATCAAACCACAAATTGTTGATGTCATAACCTCGCGAGCCATGACTTCTTTAGATGCACTGTTAAAATATGCCTTGCCGTTTTGCGGTAAAAAAACCGTATGCATCTTTCCTAAAGGCAAAAAATATGCAGAAGAGCTGCAAGAGGCACAAAAAAAGTGGAGTTTTAGCTGTCAAATAGTTGACAGTGAACAAAGCGATGAAGGAAAAATTTTAGTCATAACCGATTTACGTCCAATTAAAGGAGGAAAATAAATGCCAAGAGTATTTGCTATTGCCAACCGGAAAGGCGGCGTAGGAAAAACCACCACCACCGTAAACGTTGCCACAGCCATGGCGGCTGCCGGTAAAAAAGTTTTGGTTGTTGATATGGATCCGCAGGGTAATGCATCAACATCAATGGGCGTAAATAAAAAAGGCCGCATGGTTTCTTCTTATGAGGTTTTGATTGGTGAAAACCGTCTAAGCGAAGCAATCGTCTGGACTGAAATCCCTAATTTCTCGCTTGTTCCTGCCTCTCCGGATTTAGCCGGAGCGGAGATAGAATTGGTTGATATGCCAAATCGCGAATTTGCCTTAAAAAATGCCTTAGCTAAAGATGCTATTAATTATGACTATATTTTGATTGACTGTCCGCCGTCATTAAGCCTCGTGACCATAAATGCTCTTGTAGCGGCTGATGCCGTAATCGTGCCGTTGCAGTGTGAATTTTTGGCACTGGAAGGAATTACTGATTTAATTCGTAACATCAATCAAATTAAAAAGAAATTTAATCCTAAACTTACTTTGCACGGCGTAGTCTTAACTATGTACGACAAGCGCAATAATTTGACCCAAATGGTTGAAGATGACGTTCGTCAGTTTTTCGGTAAAAAAGTTTATGATACGGTTATTCCGCGTAATGTTCGCATTTCGGAAGCTCCGTCGCATGGTAAACCGGTTTTGATTTATGATTTTAAGAGTTCCGGTGCTCAGGCTTATATCAGTCTGACTGGTGAAGTCTTGAAGAGAGAAAAGGAATTGATAGCATGTTAGTGGATAATGAAATTGAGGAATTGTTGAACGATAACCCGACAAGTGAAAACTCTCACAATAACAATTCACATAAACGCAAAAGCTTGGGCCGCGGTCTTGGTGCTCTGTTAGGGGATGATGATTTTTCTTTAGAAGACAATTTGGAAAATGTAAATCCGGCAGCACCTCATAGTACGGACAGTATAAGCATTACCCAAATTCATCCCGGTAAATATCAGCCGCGTACCGAATTTGACAAAGAGGCTTTGCAATCATTAGCCAATTCAATCAAAGAAAAAGGCGTATTACAGCCTTTATTGGTCAGAAAAGTTGCTAACGGTTATGAGTTAATTGCCGGAGAGCGCCGCTGGCGTGCGTCGCAGATTGCCGGTTTAACGGAAGTTCCTGTAATAATTAAGGACTTTAACGACGAGGAATCCTTAGAAGTTGCCCTGGTCGAAAACTTGCTGCGTGAAAATTTATCCGCTATTGAAGAGGCTGAAGGTTTTCAGTGTTTGATTGATGAGTTCTCACATACGCAGGATGCTTTAGCCCAAATTATCGGCAAGTCACGCAGCCACATCGCCAATACCTTGCGTTTGCTGAATTTGCCGCAATCCGTTCAAGAAATGATAAAGGAAAATAAATTGACAGCCGGCCATGCCCGTGCTTTAGTCGGGTTAGCTAATGCCGAAGAACTGGCTAAACAGATTGTTGCCAAAGATTTAAGCGTGCGTCAGGTGGAAGAACTTGTTGCTAAGCAAAAAGAACCTAAAAAAGAAAAAACGCCGGCCGCTAAAGACGAAGACATTGAAGAAATCGAAAAAGATTTGATTAAGAAATTGGGTCTGCGCTTAAAAATAACCCCCAACAAACATGGCGGCGGCAAAGTTGTGTTGCAATATGCTTCGGTTGCCGAGCTCGATATGATTATAAATATGTTGGAACAAAAACCGGAAAATAATAATGTAGTTGAGAACACTGTATTTAAACCGGCAGAAACGCCTTCAAATGATAAATTTTCAATTAAAATTGTAGATTAAGGAAACCAAAAAATGACTATTTTAGAACAAATGTTGGAAAGATGCTCCAAAGCAGGTTATACCACCACCAAAAACGTTGAAAAAATTGCCAATGCCAAAAAAATGATGTTTGGTGAAAGCGAATGGCAGCGTTGCCCATGTGACGGACAAAATCCCGCGCGTTATTGTATTTCTGAAACCTGCCGCGCCGATATTGAGCGCGATGGTGAATGTCATTGCCATTGCTACTGCAAAAAGCAAGCCGCTGAATAGCCGCTGATATAATTTACTTGAGGGCAGATTTATTTCTGCCCTTTATTTTTGCTAACGATATTTTTACCAAAAAGCGCTAGCTTAAAAACAACTTGCAAAAACTGATAACTCGGCTTAAATTTAAATAAATCCAACGTTTAGGAATCCACCATGTTGTTTTTGAAGAAATTTTTATTGGCTTTCGGCGCTATGTTCCTGATTTTTGCCGGTGGTGCGGGAACACAAACCCATAGCACAATCCTGCAGGGCGGCGGCTTTTTAGGTTTAATTATCGGCTTGGTAATTCTTTACATTTTTGCCAAAATGGCATGGCGCGCTATGGGATGTCTGCCGTCAATACTGGCAATTTTAGTGATTATTCTGTTTATTTTATATGCTATCGGCGCTTTTAGCGGTGGTATCGGCAATGTTGGTCGTAATTTGAAATCATTTATGGGGCAGGGATCGGCCAGCGGACGAATGGTTCAAGCTACTGCGCACCAAAACAGCATAAATTTATTTGATGATGAAGATCTTGACATCGGTATCGGTGAATCTTTTCCGACAGTAGAAAATCAACCGGTTGAAGAACAACAGCCGGAAACTCCTGAACCACAGGCCGGATGGTTAGACAAATTGCTGGGTTCCGGCAAATCTGAAAAAAAAGCAGCCCCAAATTTTAATAATTTACCGGTTATTTATGGAGCGGCAGAGGTCGTAAGTGGTGATACTTTGCGTTTTGAGGGGCGCAATTTTCGTTTATTCGGTATTGATGCTCCTGAACTTAATCAGGCTTGTGCCGACTATAACGGACGTTCATACAGTTGCGGACGTCAGGCTGCGGCATGGCTTAACAGTTGGTTGCAGGATAATCCGTTGGAATGTCGGGTTATGCAGCAGGATGCTAAAGGCAATATGATCGGCACTTGTTCTCTTGGCGCATACGATATCGGTGCCGCATTGGTGAACGCCGGTTGGGCAGTTGTTTATACCAAGCATACCGATATTTATATTCCCTATCAGCAGCAGGCAGAGGCTAACGGCCGCGGTCTATGGCAAGGTGAGTTTTATATGCCTTGGGATTGGCGTAAAATTCAGGCGCGTAAACCTAATATTAAAATCATCAAACAAAAGCCCAAACGCCGCCGCACCATTTTGAATCCTATGGGTTAATCAGTATGTTTAGTAAAGTTTTTAATCTTCCTGATGAAAAATCGACCATTGATTTGGGGCGCAAGCTTGCCCACATGGCTAAAACCCGCGACACATTTGCTTTGTATGGCACTTTAGGTATGGGTAAAAGCGTCTTATCCCGTGCGTTTATTCAGGAACTTACGGCGGTTAAAGAAGTTCCAAGCCCTACATTCACATTGGTGCAGAGTTATGATGCACCGGATTTCACAATCTATCACTTTGATTTGTATCGTCTTAAAAATGCCGATGAGATTTTTGAAATCGGGGTGGAGGAGGCTTTGTACAGCGGCGTCAGCCTGATTGAATGGCCGGAACGAATGCAGCCTTATTTACCGCGTGACATTTTCCAAATAAACATTGAGCCTGACGGGGCAGGGCGAAAATTAACCATTACAACAACATCTTTAGAAAAACAACAACGCTTGGAGCAATTAAAATGAGTACCAATATTCATGCCAGCTGTGTCAAATATTCCGATTACGGAATAATATTTGTCGGCAAATCAGGGGTTGGCAAATCAGATATGTGTTTACGTTTTATTCTTGAGCATCAGGCTCAACTGGTTTCTGATGACCGTACGAATATTCGTTATGAAAGCGGCTGTTTGGTTGCTTCAGCGCCGCAAAACCTGCAGGGACTGCTTGAGGTAAGAGGGCTTGGTATCAAACGTGTTCCGTCGATTGCCAAACAGAGGCTGCATTTGGTCGTTGAACTGGTTAAAAAATCATCTTTGGTCGAACGTATGCCTCAGCCCGAATTTTGGAATATAGACGGAGTTAAAGTTCCTTACATCAGATTATGTGCTTTTGAGGCTTCCGCTCCTGATAAGGTTATTGCCGCTCTTAAATGGCATACATACTAAACTGTGCGGATTTAGGGCAACAAGGTTGATTCTTTTATCATGAGAATATAAAATACAACAAATTATTTATAAACTGGAGAAAATATTAATGTTGTTATCCAAGATAGAAACATTTTTGCGTCGGCAAGGCAAACCGCTGGTTGCTTTTATTTCGCGTTTGGGCGAGTTATCAATCTTTGTTGCTCAGTCTTTATACAACTGCATTACCCCGCCTTTCTACGGACGAAATTTGCTGCGTCAGGTTGTCGATATGGGCTTTTATTCTTTGCCGGTAGTCGGATTGACCACAATCTTTGCCGGTATGGTAATTGCTTTGCAAAGTTATTCCGGATTTATGCGGTTTGGCGCTGAAGGAGCGGTTGCTTCCGTTGTTTTGATTTCCGTAACCCGCGAGCTTGCGCCGGTGTTGTCTGCCTTAATGGTTGCCGGTCGTATTGGTGCTGCTATGGCGGCTGAAATCGGAACTATGCGCGTTACCGAACAAATTGACGCTTTGACAACCTTGTCTACCAACCCGTTTAAATATCTGGTAACACCACGCATTTTAGCCGGCTTGATTGTTATGCCGCTTTTAGTCTTGTTTGGTGATATAATCGGTATTTTCGGCGGTTATGTTGTCGGGGTTTACAAACTTGGTTTTAACCCTGCCAACTACATAAATTCAACTTTGCAAAATCTCCAAAGTATAGATATTACCACCGGTTTGGTTAAAGCGGCCGTTTTTGGTTTTATCATCTCGTTAATGGGCTGCTATAATGGTTACAAATCTCGCGGCGGCGCTCAAGGCGTTGGTAACGCTACCACCAATGCGGTTGTTTCGGCATCAATTTTGATTCTGATTTTCAACTATGTCATTACCGAACTTTTCTTTTCAAAATAGTTTAGCGGAGAATGGAAAATGAGTGAAACCAAAATTAAAATAACCAATCTTCACAAAGCTTTTGGCAAGAAAGTTGTTCTGGACGGCGTTGATTTGGATATTGCCAAAGGCGAGTCTTTAGTCGTTATCGGTGGTTCGGGTACCGGTAAATCGGTGCTGATCAAATGTATTCAGGGTTTATTGACGCCCGATGACGGTTCAATTCTGGTTGATGAAGAAGAAGTTGTCGGCCTTGATGAGCAGGAAAAAGAAGCCCTGCATTCCAAAATGGGAATGTTATTCCAGGGCGGAGCTTTGTTTGACAGCTTAAGCGTTTGGGAAAACGTGGCTTTTGACCTGTTGGAAAATAAAAAAATGAATAAAAAGCAGGCTAAAACCGAGGCTATTAGAGTTTTGCGGCAAGTCGGACTTGCTCCCGACGTGGCCGATTTATCACCATCAGAACTTTCCGGCGGTATGCAAAAACGTGTCGGTCTGGCTCGCGCCATTGCTTCGCGTCCGGAAATAATTTTCTTTGATGAACCGACAACCGGTCTTGATCCGATTATGGCGGATGTTATTAATGATTTGATTATTGAATCGGTAAAAGGTTTGGGTGCAACTGCACTGACAATTACCCATGACATGGCTTCCGCGCGCAAAATCGCTGACCGTATAGCTATGCTCTATCATGGTAAAATCATCTGGCAGGGTACGGTTAAAGAAATGGATAAAACCGATAATGCCTATGTTCAGCAATTTATTAACGGTTGTTCGCAAGGTCCGATAAAAGTGGAGGTCTAATTTGGCAAAAAAAGAAAAACAATATGTGTGCCAGAACTGTGGTTCGGTTTATCCCAAATGGCAGGGAAAATGTGATGCCTGCGGTGAATGGAACACGATTGTTGAAGAAATCATCGGCGGCGAGGGGTTTTCTAACCTCAGCCCCAAACGTGCCAAAGGCCGAATGATTGACTTTGTTCCGCTCAGTGGCGCTGAACAGCACTTAAGTCGTCTTTCTACCGGCAATAAAGAGCTTGACCGCGTTTGCGGCGGCGGCTTGGTTTCCGGTTCGGTAATCCTGGTCGGCGGTGATCCCGGCATCGGCAAATCAACTTTGCTTTTGCAGGCCTGCGCTAAGGTTGCTGATTTACCGGCTCATCCTGAAGTATATTACATCTCCGGTGAAGAGGCGATAGATCAGGTACGGATTCGCGCCAAACGTCTTCAGCTTGATCAGTCGCCGGTTAAACTGGCCAGCTGCACCGACATTAAAGATATTATTGCCACGCTTGAAAAATCTAATGCCACGGTTGTGGTTATCGATTCGATTCAGACCATGTATTTGGAAGAAGTAGAATCAACTCCCGGCAGCGTTGCACAGGTTCGCGCTTGCAGTTATGAACTTATTAAGCTGGCTAAGCGCAAAGGTTTTACCTTGTTTTTGGTCGGACACGTTACCAAACAAGGGGCTATTGCCGGTCCGCGGGTTTTAGAACATATGGTTGATACCGTTTTGTATTTTGAAGGCGAGCGCGGACATCATTTCCGTATTTTACGTGCGGTTAAAAACCGCTACGGCGCTACCGATGAAATCGGCGTTTTCGAAATGCAGGATCAAGGTTTGGTTGAGGTTGAAAACCCATCAGCTTTGTTTTTGGCTGAACGTCAGGGTAATATCTCCGGTTCATGCGTGTTTGCCGGTATTGAAGGTTCAAGACCGGTTTTGGTCGAGATTCAGGCTTTGGTCAGTCCGACCAGCTACGCCAGCCCCAAACGCGCCGTTGTCGGCTGGGACAGCAATCGTTTATCAATGATTTTAGCCGTGCTTGAGGCTCGTTGCGGCATGAATTTAAGTTCTCAGGATGTTTATTTAAATATCGCCGGCGGCTTGCGTATTTCTGAACCGGCGGCTGATTTGGCCGTAGCCATGGCGGTTATTTCCTCAATGACTAATAAGCCTTTGCCTGCTGATATGGTGATTTTCGGTGAAATCGGCTTATCGGGTGAAATTCGCGCCGTCAGCCAACCTAGTTTACGCCTGAAAGAGGCTTGCAAATTAGGGTTTGCCAGTGCCATCACCCCGCCGACGCATAATAAAGAAAAGAAAACGAACGTTAATATGAATCTTTTTGAAATTGGCAACGTTCATCGTTTAATCAATTGGTTTAATTAAGGAACAGCGATATGCAGCATTTAAATAATTTTGATGTGATAATTTTAATAATTGTCGGTATTTCCGCCTTAATAGCCTTAAGCCGCGGTTTGGTCAAAGAAGTGCTGTCAATTATCGGCTGGGTGCTAGGTACGGTAGCGATTATTTATTTACTGCCGGTTTTAACCCCGTTTGCCAAGTTATACATTGAAAGCGGCTGGCTGGCCGGTGTTGTTACTTCGCTGTTTATTTTAATTCTGTTTTTGGTTTTCTGGATTTTGACTACCGGTAAAATTGTCGGCAAAATCCGCAGCAGCAAACTCAGTAACGTTGATCGTATCCTTGGTTTGTTTTTTGGTATAGCCCGTGCCTTTTTGCTGATTATATTATTTTACATTCTGGTTAGTTGGGTTATTCCGGTTGACAAACAGTCTGATGTTTTGCGTGAGTCCAAATATTTCCAAATTGCCGGCAGCTTTGCTCAGCCGATTGAGGATCTTATCCCCGAAAGCACTCTGCAGCTGATTCGCGAAAAAACTAAACAGGCCGGTGAAAAAGTCGATGCTGAGGAAGATAAAGAAGACGAGAGGTCGGTTGACAAGAGTGATGCCGACGAACTCTTTGAAAAACTGACTCAGCCGCAAATCAAAAAAGCCGTAAAAAATAAAACCGATAAAATCAAAGAAAATTTTGACGGCTATAAAGCCAGCGAGCGTGACAATCTTGACCGCCTGATTGAAAACACTCTTGAATAAGCCGTTTTTTTAGTCGCATTTAATAGAATAAAAATAAACCCTGTTTTTTCGCCCGCACAGCGCCAAAACAGGGTTTTATTATAAACATATCAAAAAATTTTTAAAAACCTCTCCTGAGTCATCCGGCGGCTATAAACTTTTACGAGAATTTAACGCCAGTTGAATCGTTCCTTCATCCATATAGTCAAGTTCAGCACCCATGGGGATACCTTGTGCCAGAGTTGTGACCTTAAGCTCGAATGGTTTAAGTTTCGAAAGCAGGTAATGAGAGGTAATTTGTCCGTCGACCGTTGCCGGTAAAGCTAAAATAATCTCTTTAACCTTATCCTTTTCGATTCTTTGCAGCAGACTGTCAATGTTCAAATCTTCGGGTGCTACGCCTTCTAACGCTGATAACACTCCGCCGAGAACGTGATATTTGCCCTTAAAAAAAGAAACGCGCTCCATTGCCCACAAATCAGCCACGTCCTGCACTACGCAAATAGTCTGACTGTCGCGGTTTTCGGCTGCACAAATCGAGCAGGGTGATGTGGTGTCAAAATTACCGCAGATTTCGCAGGTTTTAATGTTTTCAGCCACATCATTCATTGCGGAAATCAGCGGTAGAAACAACGCTTCTTTTTTCTTAATCAGCTGCAGGACGATTCTTCGTGCCGAACGACTGCCCAGCGATGGCAGTTTACTGATCAGTTTAATCAGTTTTTCAATATCGTTTCCGTTCATTCTCAGTCTTCTTAAAAAGGAAGTTTCAGCCCGCCGAGATTCAATCCGCCGGTAACATCGGCCATAGAACTTTGCATTTTGGCATCAGCTTTGTTTTTAGCATCATTATATGCCGCCACAATTAAATCTTCTAAAATATCAATTTCATCAGCCACGGCCAAAGACGGATCAATTTTGACGGCTTTCATTTCATATTTGCCGTTAATTGTGATTTTAACCATTCCGCCGCCGCTCAGGCCTTCAACTTCTTCCTGCGCCAACTTGGCCTGCATATCTTCCATTTTCTTTTGCATGGCCTGCGCTTGTTTCATAATTCCCTGCATATTTAACATTGTTTACAAATCCTCGTCAAAATAAGTTTCAGTTTCATCGTAGTTACTGAGGTCTTCTTGATTTTCCTCATTGATTTTACGGGTTAAGGTTTCGATTTTTGAACCCTTAAATTCCGCCAAAATGGCTTTAACCAGCGGCAAATCCGAAACATTGCGTTTATTGGCTTCGGCGGCGGCTTTTTCTTTATCGGCGATTGTTTCTCCCAACGGGCCGGTCAGAATATCTATTTCCCATTTTATACCGGTAGCTTCCAAGAGGAATTTTTGTAATGTCAGCATAAAATCATTATTGATTTTATCCGACACCCGCATTTTTATTTTCCCGTTGCTGAATTCGGTTATGGAAACATCGTTTTTGAACGCATACTCCAACAGCATTTTTTTATTTTGTTCTAAATATGCTGCCAATTCTTCCGGTGTATTGAAGACAACTTTTGCCGTCGTAACCGTATCTTCGTTCTCGCTCTTTGCGAAAGCGGTTTGCATTTGCTGCGGTTGTTGTTTCACGGCTGTCTGGTAAAACACTTGTGGTGCGGGCGCAGCCGTATTTTTTTCGCTTAGTTTAGATTTTTTTTTTACGTCGTTTAGCATTTCAAACGGCGTTGGCAGTGAAGCAGAATAAGCAACCCTGATTAAAATCATCTCCAGTGCATCAATTTGCACCGGTGCAATTGCCAATTCATTAACCCCTTTAAGCATCATCTGCCAGATTTTTGACAGGATAGCAATTGAGGCATTGGGCGCCAGCTTTTTGCAAAATTCTTTTTCACTTTCCGATAGGTCATCGGTATCAATGCTGGAAGGAACAATTTTCGCCTTGGCCAACATATGGGTAATGCTGATTAAGTCTTGCAACAAGGTTGTAGGGTTAGCCCCGTTTTTATATTGTTCGTTAAGGTTGGCGACTACGGTATTGGTATTACCGCTCAGCAGATTCTCGAACAAAACAAAAGTTTGATTACGGTCGGCCAGACCAATCATATTCTTAACAATATCGGTTTTAACTTTACCCGAACCTAATGAAATTGCCTGATCAAGCAGTGACAATCCGTCACGACAAGAACCATCAGCTGCTTTGGCAATAATATGCAAAGCCTCATCTTCGGCTTCCAAATTCTCTTTTTTGATAATGTTCTTAAAATGATTAACCAGAGTATCAACCGTCAACCGTTGTAAGTCAAAACGTTGGCATCTTGACAATACCGTAATCGGAACTTTGCGAATTTCGGTAGTCGCAAAAATAAAAATAACATGCGATGGCGGCTCTTCCAATGTTTTCAAAAGTGCATTAAAGGCGTTTTTGGACAACATATGCACTTCGTCGATGATATAAATTTTATAGCGGGCATTGGTTGGTTTATAACGTACTCCGTCTAAAATCTCGCGAATATCATCAACGCCGGTGCGTGACGCCGCATCAAGTTCCAATACATCAATATGACGAGAAGCCGCAATAGCTTTGCAATTTTCACAAACACCGCAAGGATTAATCGTCGGCCCGCCGTTACCGTCAGGACCGGTACAATTCAGAGCTTTGGCAATCAAGCGTGCCGTTGTGGTTTTTCCCACGCCGCGGATGCCGGTCAAAATATAGGCATGGTGCAACCGATTGTTTTTTATGGCATTAGTCAGCGTCTGAACCAACGCATCCTGCCCCAACAGTTCATCAAAACTTTGCGGACGATATTTGCGCGCCAGAACTACATATTGCTGATCTTGATTTTCTAAATTATTTTCTGCCATAAGTTCAAACCTGTAAAAGAGGAGGAGAACAACGACCCTGATTACATTCGTTACGGCTGCTTTCTTCCGAACCTGACCGGATTGGCGACAAACCAGCCCACTGTTCTCCATTGCTTATACATAACAGAAAACAACCTTTTTTCAAGTATATTTTGGGCTTATGCGCTTAATTATTGAATAACGATATTCATTTGTTTAAGTTCGTTGGCCACGGCTTCGCGTTGGTTGATTTCCGAGCTTGAAACACTGCCGGCTGTATCCAACACTTCACCGTAAATGCTTATTTCTGCGGTGGATTTGTCTTTGCCGTATATACGTGGAGCAATATATTCCGGCGAAATTTTTACCGCTGATAAAAGCTGGTTATCGCCGTTGTCGCTGAACCGTTTGGGTGCGGCTTCAACCACCACATCACCATTCGGGCGAATTTCCATAATATCAAGACTGTGTTGGTTTGTTCCGTCTTCAAACAATCTGAAGCCGCCGTTTATACCGGCATAGCCATCGGGATTGGTTATGGCCTGATTTAAATCGTCAAGATTTTGCTTGGCCAAACTGTTAGCCAAGGCCACCGCATCATAGGCGACCGAATACAAACTGCTGGGGCGTTCATTAAACAGGTTGTTATATTTGTTGGCAAAATAGCTGCTGTATGTCCGTGACAATGCCGGATACCAGCTTTTTACAATCATCGATTCTTTGTTATAATATCCGTTTTCCCAAATTGATGTTCCCAAAAACTGAACTTGCGGATAAGCAACATCATAATAAGCAAACATCGAAATCGCCGATGTCAGTTTTGCTCCGGATTCGGGAATAATTATAGCATCAAACCCGACATCACCAAGCCCTTCTTTGGTTTTGAGCCGCTGTAAAGCTTTAGCCGCCGCCGTATCACCATTATTGGCTTTTTGCTGCAAGTTGTTTTTCAGGGCATTAAGCTGTCCCTTACGCGTGTTATAATTGGTCATTTGCTTGATTATTTCCGAAAAATCGGATGTCGCCGGCGGATAATAACCGATAACGCTGACCCTTACCCCGTTTTTCTGTGCTGACTTAACCGCGGCTTTAGCCACAGCATTACCGGTTGAGTTGTCGGGAATCAGCAAAGCAAAACGTGAACGTCCTTTTTGTGCGGCATAAGTCATGATACGGTTAACCTGTTCCTCAACCAACAAACCTAAAGTGTAAACCGTCGGCTGCAAAACTTCCTGCGAAGTTGAAAAAGCGATAACCGGCACGCCTTTATAAATGGTTTCATTGGCAATGGCTTGAACTTCGGTACTCATCAACGGGCCGATAATCAAATTCGCATGTTGGCGTATGGCGTTTTCTGCAGCGATTCGCGCCCCGCTGGCAGTGCTTTGCGTGTCATAATATTGCAAAATTAAATTAGGATTTTTCACATCATCAAGTGCTAACATGGTGGCATTGCGCAAACCTTGTCCTTGTTTGGCGGCCTGACCGCTGAGCGGTAACAAAACCCCCACGCGGAAACTGGAGCTGCCGGAGATGTTTATTTCGCTTATTTCGGTGTTGATTACATCTGCTCCGCCGTTTGCTGCCACCTTTGGTTTTTCGGTGGTGGAACAAGCTGCCAAAGCTATGCAGAAAAATAAAAAACTAAATTTTTTTAACACTTGCATTTTATCCTAAAATATAAAACAATCTTGATTAAAGTTTTAGTTTAATTTTTTCATCTTGTAAAGAGAGGTTTCTTGAAAAGCGGTATTTATGTGGTCGCCACTCCGATTGGCAATTTGGGTGATATTTCCGCCCGCGCCTTGGAGGTGTTGCAAGTGGCGGATGTCATTGCCTGTGAAGATACCAGAGTGACTAAAAAACTGTTTTCACTCTTGGGGCTGAACTTAAATAAAAAGTTCATCACTTTTCAGGATTATAATGAGGAAGAACAGGCGCAAAAACTGATTGATATGGTTAATCAGGGTTTGGCAATTGCGCAGGTCAGCGATGCCGGCAGCCCGCTTATTTCCGATCCCGGTTATCATCTGATTAAACATTGCCGTGAACAAGGAGTTAAAGTTTATGCCGTTCCCGGAGCCTGCGCCTTAATTTGTGCGCTTCAGCTCTCCGGCTTGCCGACCAACAGCTTTATGTTTGCCGGTTTTATTCCGAATAAAGACAAAGCACGCTACGATTTATTTAATAAACTTAAAGCTTTAGACACCACTCTGGTCTTTTATGAAACGGCTAATCGGATTCTTAAAACTCTTGGCGTTATGCGGGAGCTTTTTCCGCAGCGGGAAATAGCCGTTGCCCGTGAAATAACCAAAGTTTATGAAGAATGTCAAAACGGTACGGCTGATGAATTGATAACACATTTTACGGCTAACGAACCGAAAGGCGAAATGGTGGTTATGGTTGCTCCGCCGACTGCGGATGACTTGCCGTCGGTTGATGTCGATTCTTTGCTGCGGGCGGCAATGGCTGATTGCAGTCTTAAAGACGCCGTCAAACAAATAACCGCCGCATATAATCTTAATAAGAATGAGGTTTACGCTCAGGCGCTGAAAATCAAAAATGAACAATTATAAAAGCGGACATTGGGCGGAATTGATAGCCCTTAATTATCTTCGCTGCTACGGCTACAGTCTGGTTTGCCGCAATTATCAGGCTTTGCGCGGAACAATGGCCGGTGAGATTGATCTTATTATGCGCAAAGGTCGAACCATTGTCTTTGTCGAGGTTAAAAAACGTTCAACTCTCGATAATGCGGCGTATGCTATTCAGCCCCGACAACAAGAGCGGATTCGTTATGCTGCTGAAGCTTTTCTGGCTTCACATCCACAATTTGCCGAATTTGATATTCGGTTTGACGCGGTTTTAATTGCTTTTCCGTTTAAGCTGAAACATTTGCCCGACGCTTTTTAATTCATAACAAGAAACCCTGCTCTTGAGCAGGGTTTCTGTTAAATCTAAGCTGATAGAGCTTATTTTTTGAGCTGTGAAGCAACTTCTGCGGCGAAATCTTCTTCTTTTTTCTGCAGACCTTCACCGAGTTTGAAGCAAGCATAGTCAACAATCTTGATGTCTGCGCCCATTTCTTTAGCGGCATCGGCAACAACTTGTTTAACCTTCTTATCCGGATCCATGATATAAGCTTGTTCTTCCAAAACAACTTCGTCATAGAATTTACGAACACGGCCTTCAACCATTTTTTCAATGATGTTAGCCGGTTTGCCGGAAGCTTTTGCCTGTTCGGAATAAATAGCTTTTTCATGCTCAACTGCCGCCGGATCAACACCGGCAATAGTCAAAGCTACCGGATTGCTAGCAGCAATGTGCATGGCAATGTGTTTGCCAAGTTCGGCCAATTTAGCCTTATCGCCGGTTGATTCCAGCGCAACCAAAACGCCGATTTTACCGGTATTTGCACTGCTGGCATTATGAATATACGAAGCAACAACGCCATTGTTTACTTCTACGACTTTTGCCCGACGCAGGTTCATATTTTCACCGATTTTGGCAATCATGTCAGTCAGACGTTCTTCAAAAGTTTTACCGCATTTCGGGCAATTGAAGTTTTTCATCTCGCAAACATCGCCATGGCATTTCAAAGCGACAATAGCGGCATCGGCAACATATTCTTGGAAAATGTCGTTTTTAGCCACAAAGTCGGTTTCAGAGTTAACTTCGACAACCGCACCTTTATTACCTTCAACATAAACCGAAACCAAACCTTCGGCAGCGATACGGCTGGCTTTTTTTGCCGCGGAAGCCAAACCTTTTTTGCGCAGCCAGTCAACAGCTTCATCCATATTGCCGTTGCATTCAACCAAAGCTTTTTTGCAGTCAAGCATTCCGGCGCTGGTTGCTTCTCTGAGTTCTTTAACCATAGCGGCTGTAATATCTGTCATTTCAAAATCCTTCTTTTCTGATTAATTAACGGCGATATTCGATAATATGATTTAAAGAATACCGCCGCTTATTTTTTTTGATATATTTCTAAAATGATTTAGAACTATTCGGCAGCAGCCTCAGCGGTTGCTTTTTTCGAAGCTCTTTTTTTAGCCGGTTTGGCAGCTTCTTCAACGTTCTCAACCATTTCGTCAACCTTAACGCCTTGAGCAGCGATTTGTGCCTGCATACCATCCAAAACAGCAGCTGAAACTAATTCGCAGTAGAATTGGATAGCGCGGATAGCGTCATCGTTACCCGGAACCGGCAAATCAACTTCTTCAGGGTTAGCGTTGGTATCAACAATACCGATAACCGGAATGCCGAGTTTCTTAGCTTCTTTGATTGCCAAAGATTCTTTACCTGTATCAATTACAAACAACAAATCCGGTTGGCCGCCCATATTCATGATACCGCCCAATTCCTGATTGAGTTTGCCTTGTTCTTTTTTCAGGTTCAGCATTTCTTTTTTCGTGTAACCGGTATAGTCGTTTTTTTCTTCCATTTCGTTGAGTTTAACCAAACGTGAAATAGATTTGTAAACGGTTTTCCAGTTAGTCAGCATACCGCCCAACCAACGATGGTTGACATAGTATTGACCGCAACGCTCAGCATTTTCTTTAATGATATCCTGAGCTTGTCTTTTCGTACCAACGAACAAAACCTTACCACCATTAGCTACGATTTCACGAGTGGTAGCCAAAGCAGTGTAAAGCATCGGGTAAGTTTTTTGCAGGTCAATGATGTGAATATTGTCTTTTTTGCCATAAATGTAAGGAGCCATTTTCGGGTTCCAACGACGAGCGTGGTGTCCGAAGTGAACGCCGGCTTCGACCATTTGGCGCAAAGTAAATGTAGGAATAGCCATATTAAAATATCCTTTATTTTCCGGTTATACCTCCGCAGGCTCGTAGTCTTATAATCAGACACCGGAGTGAGGCTTAAAAGCAGCCCCCAATACCTGCGTGTGGGTTTGAGAACCGCACCATGCGATTCTTTCGCTTTGTTTTTTATAGCTGTTTTTCTGATTTTGCAAGCATTTTTTTAAACAAAAAAAGCACCCTGAAAGGTGCTTTTGAAAAAAATTAACCAATCCACAGCGAGATTGCATAAACAAAGCTGTAAATAACAAATCCGCAGCCGGTCGCGCACAGCATCGTAACCGAAAATTCTTTGTATCCTTTTTTGATTAGGATTAAACCGAAAATCAAAGATGCAAAATAGGCGCCGGCCAATGCAAGACAAGCGTTAAATCCGTTATAAATGCAGAGAACCGCAGCGCATAAACCGGCTGAAGTTATTGATATTGCATCCGGCGGGTTAACGTATTCATCTTCAAAGACAATAACCACCATCAGCGTTAACAGATAAACCACTCCGGCGACCATAAACATTATGTCTTCGGTTATGATATTGCCCAAATCAGGTGTTAGCAAAAACCAAACGACAAACAACAGTCCGAAAGCGATTACGGTACTGGAAATCCAAGATAAAGCGGCTGCTATTTTTTTCTTCATATTCATAATTATTTGTTTTTAATTGTTTAGCTTAAATAATTTACTCTTTTTGGACAAAATTGTCAAACAAAAATCCTGTTCAATTTTCAAGCTTTGGTCTTGCTAAAAGTGCTTAATTCCTGTATGTTAGCGCTAAATTTAAGCAATTTGAGGAAAAAATGTCAGATTTATTTGAAACAAATGAAACCGCAAAAGCCGGTAATGATTACAGCGCCCAAAGTATTGAGGTTTTGGAAGGGCTTGAGCCTGTCCGCCACCGTCCGGGTATGTATATTGGCGGAACTGATGAAACTGCGCTGCACCATTTAGTGGCCGAAATTTTAGACAACTCTATGGATGAGGCGGTTGCCGGTTATGCGACTAAAATTGATGTACGAATGAATGCTGATTACTCGGTTACCATTGCTGACAACGGTCGCGGAATTCCGGTTGATCCGCATCCGAAATATCCCAATAAATCTGCTCTTGAAGTTATTATGACCGTTTTGCACTCCGGCGGCAAATTCGGCGGCAGTGCTTATAAGGTTTCCGGCGGTTTGCACGGTGTCGGTTTGTCGGTGGTTAATGCTTTGTCGGAAAAATTGGTGGTCGAAATTGCCCGCGATAAAAAACTTTATCGTCAGGAGTACAGCCGCGGTTATCCGCAAGGACCGCTGGAGCTTATCGGCAATGCTCCCAACCGCCGCGGTACTTCGATTACTTTTCGTCCTGATCCCGAAATTTTCGGCGTGACCTCTAATCTGCTGCCGAATAAAATTTATCGTATGGCACGCTCCAAAGCCTTTCTGTTTAAGGGGATTCATATCAACTGGAGTTGTGCGCCGGAACTGTTGAGTGAAGGCGATATCACGCCGGCTGAGGCTGAACTTTGTTTCCCCAACGGTTTGTTGGACTTCTTGAACTATCAGGTCGGCGCTCGCACCACCATTAACCGCAAACCTTTTTCCGGCGATGCTAATTTAGCTAATGATGAAGGTAAGGTCGAATGGGCGATAACCTGGCCGGAAGATGAAAACGGTTTTTGCCATTCCTATTGCAACACGGTTGTTACCCCGCAGGGCGGAACACACGAACTTGGCTTTAAAGCCGCTCTGATTCGCGGGCTTAAAGAATATGGTGAAATGGCAAATGTTAAAAAAGCCGCTTCCATTACCGCCGATGACTTTTTGAGCGACGCCTGCATAATGCTTTCGGTATTTATCCGCGACCCGCAGTTTCAAGGACAGACTAAAGATAAGTTGACATCTTCAAAAGCTTTGCGCTTGGTCGAAACCGCCGTGAAAGATTCTTTTGACCACTGGCTGTCATCCGATTTGGAAAATGCGTCCGCTTTGTTGGAATATGTAATTGATCGTGCGGAGGCGCGCAAAAAGAAAAAAGAAGAAAAAGTTCAAAACCGCAAAACCCCGACTAAAAAATTGCGTCTTCCAGGCAAACTGGCGGATTGCTCACAGGCTGCTGCCGCCGGAACGGAAATCTTTATTGTTGAGGGCGATTCGGCAGGAGGTTCGGCTAAACAGGGACGCGACCGTTTCACACAGGCTATTCTGCCTTTGCGCGGCAAAATTCTGAACGTTGCCAGCGCCAGCTTGGACAAGATTCTGCAAAATCAGGAAATCAAAGATATGTGTGAGGCCTTGGGTTGCGGAGTTAAGGAACATTATGTTGAAGAAAATTTGCGTTATGAAAAAATCATTATCATGACCGATGCCGATGTCGACGGTGCGCATATTGCCTCACTGTTGATGACGTTTTTCTATCAGCAAATGCCAAAACTGATTGAAAACGGACATCTTTATATTGCTACACCGCCTTTGTATAAGATTGCTGCCGGCGGTAAAAACTATTATGCCTTGGATGATGATGACAAAGATCGTATTTTAGCTAAGGAAATTAAAGCCAATGCTAAACCGGACATCAGCCGGTTTAAAGGTTTGGGCGAAATGAGCGCTCAGCAGCTCAAAGAAACAACCATGGATAAGAAAAACCGGATGTTGTTACGGGTTTTGCTGCCCAATACCAATACCGAAGAAGGCAAAGAAGAAGCTTTTGAAACTCGTCGTCAGGTTGAACGCTTAATGGGTAAAAATCCTGAAACTCGTTTCAAATTTATTGTCGAACGTGCAAAATTTGTTGATGATTTGGATATTTAATGATTCGCCGCGCACAATTGCAGGACTACCGCCGTCTGACGGCATTATGGCTTACATCGTGCCGCAAGGCGCATGATTTTATTGCTGCTGATTACTGGCAAAAAATGAGTTTGTCGGTTGAGCGGGATTATTTTCCTCATTCCGAAACTTATGTTTATGAAGACAAACATCAGTTAAAAGGGTTTATCAGCTTGCTGGAGAACAATTTCATCGGCGCATTGTTCGTTATGCCGCAATATCAAAATCAACGAGTGGGGAGCAAATTATTGCGTTTTGTGCGCCGCCATCGTCCCCATTTGAGCCTTAAGGTTTTTGTGCAAAATCGGCAGGCTTTGGCTTTTTATCAAAAGCACGATTTTAAGATTATTGCCGAACAGGTTGATGTTTCAACCAAGCAAAAAGAATTATTGTTGGGTTGGGCCGTCGGGTGCTTATCCGGATTTCAGCCCCGCCGTCAGGGAGATTCGTAATAAAGCTTGACGATAAAAACTCTTAGGTATATCTTGCGAAACATATTAACGGGGTCATAGCTCAGTTGGGAGAGCGATTGGTTCGCAATCAATAGGTCGGGAGTTCGATCCTCCCTGGCTCCACCAGTTTTTCAAAAAAAGCCGCTTACTGTAAGTAAACGGCTTTTAGTTTTATAGTTATAATCAGGCCTTAAAACCCATATCATAAGCTTGTTGCATAACCGGCAGCTTTTTAATATCGCCGATATTCCATGCACCCGTGCCGTAAATAATGCCTTTTTCATTTGCCTCCATATTAAAAACCAGCAAAACAGTCATTGCCAGAGCTAAAATTCGTAACATAATTTAATCTTTAGAGTTAACTCTAAGTCAAGCATTTTTGTTGACATAGAGGCAAAAAATGCTAATTTGTAAAAAAAACAAAAGGAGATTTCAATGAGTTATACTATCGGACAAGCGGCGCAAAAAATGGGTTTAACCGCTTACACTCTTCGCTTTTACGAAAAAGAGGGGTTGCTGCCGTTTGTAAAGAAATGCGGTTCGGGGCAACGGGTGTTTTCGGATACGGACATTGGCTGGTTGTCGATGATTGAGTGCCTTAAAGGCACCGGCATGCCGTTAAAGGACATCAAGCAATATATTGATTGGTATATAGAAGGTGATTCAACCCTGCAGCAGCGTTTGGATATGTTCAAAAATCAAAAACAAAAGCTGGAAGAACAAATCTCTCAGCTTCATAAATATATGGAAACGATAGATTATAAGATTTTATTTTATACCGAGGCTGTAAAACTCGGAAGCATTGATCAGGCGCAAGTCAGCCCTAAAGTTGCCTCCGCCCGCCAAAAGCTTACAAAACAAAATTAAATAGCTTGGGTAGGTAGAATAAAAACAAAAGCTATAAAGTATTTTTAACCGTTTTTTGCCTCAATCAAACTGTGTGGGCATATCGGGATTTTCATAAGCTTCAAAACACATCAGTATCTGCTCTTGTGTGCATTTTTCCATAGCAAGATTATGCGGTATTTCATTTTTTCCAAAAAAAGCGATTTCGGTTGTTTCGATATTTTTTTGAAATTTACCTTTTTCATATTTGCATAAAACAAATGCTTTGAGAACTCCATAAGCGTAATTTACGACATTATGTTTGCGCCAATCATGAATAGCAATGAGTCTTTCTGCTTTTACAACGAGCCCGGACTCTTCTTTAACTTCTTTTTCAATATTAGATGCAATAGATTGGTCAACATCACACCAACCACCAGGCAGTGACCAAGTTGCGTTATTTTCATGAACAAGAAGAATTTTGTTGTTCACGAATACCGCAGCTCTGGTATCAACTTTGGGGGTTTGATAACCATTTTCGTTACAGAATAGGTTATAAACTTTTTCAAGTTTAATATCGGTCTTTTTAGAAATCATTTCGGCGGCGATTCGTCTTAATTCTTCATAACGTTCTTTGTCATATTTATCTTTTCCGTATTGGAGTCCTGCTTGGGCGATACTTTGAATGCGGATTGCAAAATCAAGCCATTTATCATTCATTAAAAATCATCCTTTTAAATCAGCTTTGAAAACAATTATTATTCCGATAATATAAACATATTATATCCGCCAATAAAAGTACATCACTAAGCATATTTGTTCTATAAAGAAAAAACCGCCTACTGAAAAGCAAGCGGTTATTTTGGAAAACTGGTGGAGCTGAGGGGAATCGAACCCCTGACCTCTTGAATGCCATTCAAGCGCTCTCCCAACTGAGCTACAACCCCGAAGTCGAGCAAAATATAAAAAATTGCACGGCTGTTGTCAATACTTTATTAGCTGTTTACCGGATTAATTTGTTTGCGTTTTTGCAAAAGTTCTTCTTTTGACAAGCTGAAATTACTGTCAATCCAAACTTTCTCCAATTCTTTTAAAACCGAGCTGGTTTTGCGCTGATCATCAATTCCCTGATTGATGATGTCGCTGCCTTTGAGTGGAAATACCGGTACGGAGAGGGACTTTATCTGGGCAATAATCTTATCCATCTCTGGAACATCTTTTTGTTCTATTGCGGCTTGCAGCAGTATTTTTTCCTGACAAAATTCCGCTCCGTAACGATAAATCAACTGTTGCAATTTTTGCGGGTTAAGCAAATCATCAAGGGCTATGTTGTTAGCTGCCAAATCAACAAACAACTGCTTTTCTTTTTTATTTAGACGCAACCGGAAGGCCAGATTTTCCGCCAAAGCCGTATCCGGCTGATAGATGATGAACAAGCGGCGCAAAGCCCGAAACGGAATATGATGTTTGTCAACCATCTTGACCAAAAAATCAAGCTTATCCAGATAGGGCGGATCAGGCATAATATAGCCTAAGATATTATTATCCATCATAATTTGAATCGTTTTTACAACTTTGGGCGTAAGCAAAATCTTAAATATTTCATCACGGATTCTTTCCATGGAAAGCGAAGTCAAACCTTCGCGGTTTTCGACACAGGCCTGCAAAGCTTTAGTATCAATTTCACCTTCGCCGAAAATAGAATAAAAACGAAAGAAACGCAGGATTCGCAAATAATCCTCTTTAATTCGTTGAGAGGCATTGCCAATAAACCGAACCACGCCTTTTTCCAAATCGCCGATTCCGTTGTAATAATCAAAAACATTGCCTTTTTCGTCAGCATAAACCGCATTGATGGTCAAATCGCGGCGGGAAGCATCTTCTTCCCAATTGTCCGTAAATTCAACTTCCGCATGGCGTCCGTCTGTTTTGATATCTTTGCGCAACGATGTTACTTCCAACACCGTGTCATCAATAATAACTCCGACTGTTCCGAACTTTATGCCGATAGGCACGGTTTTAAGCCCTTCTTCTTGGCAGGCTTCAACTAATTCATCCGGCGAAAGATCGGTAGCCAAATCCAGATCAAACCCTTTTAACCCTTTAAGCGCATCGCGCACGGCGCCGCCGACAAAACGCAGTACCCCGCCATGTTGTTCAACTACTCGAAAAAGCAGCAGAATTTTTTTGTTTTTTATCAGTTTGGAAATATCCAAATAATTATCGCGAATCATGGTCATAAACCTTAAAATTTTTTCTGAAATTAACAGTTTTTATATATTTTGCAATTATTATTATCTTAAATTTAACGTTAATGTGGGTATTTAGATATGAAAAAGTTTTTGTTTTTGATAGGGTTAGCATATATGTGCAGTACTGCCGGCGTTCAAGCAGCTGCTCCGGAAATGATTGGCGAATATGGTGACTGGGTGGCTTATTATTACCGTGATAAAGCAGGTCCGGTTTGCTATATGGCCTCAACTCCCAAAAAAGACGAAGGCAAATACAGCCGCCGCGGCGATATTTATGCGGTTATTACTCATCGTCCGGCCGAAAAAAGTTTTGATGTTGTAAACTTTAATGCCGGTTATACCTACAAGCCTGATTCCAAAGTTATTGTCAAAATCGGGGCTAAAACTTTTGATCGTTTGTTTACCAGTGCCGATAAAGCTTGGTCAGTCAGCGATGCGGTTGATAAAAAGATTGTTGATGCCATGAAACGCGGCAGCCGTATGGTTGTTCACGGAACATCGTCTAAAGGCACTAACACCAAAGATACTTATTCTTTGTCCGGTTTTAGCAGTGCTTACCGTGCTATTTCCAACAAATGTAAAAGAAAATAATCATGCCTAAGAAAGAACTCATCGGATTATCCAAAGACGAATTGTCCGCCGAAATTGCCGCCATTGGCGAAAAACCGTTTCGCGCCAAACAGCTGTGGCAATGGATTTATTATCGCGGTGAAACCGACTTTGCTGATATGAGCAATCTTTCTAAAGATTTGCGAGCCAAATTGGCGGCTAATTTTACAATTACCCGTCCCAAAATCATAACCGAACAGCTTTCAACGGATAAAACGCGCAAGTGGCTGTTGGAGTTTGCTGACGGCGAACGGATTGAAACCGTTTATATTCCGGAGGAGGATAGGGGAGCGGTCTGCATTTCAACACAGGTAGGCTGTGCCGTCGGCTGCAAATTTTGCCATACCGGCAGCCAAAAAATCACTCGTAATCTGACGGCCGGTGAAATTGTTTCTCAATTTATGGTTGCCCGCGATGCTTATGGCGAGTGGCCAAGCCCGACCAGTGAAACCCGTTATCTGTCAAATATTGTGGTTATGGGCATGGGCGAACCGCTACACAATGTAGATAATGTCTTTAAGGCCTTAAAAATATTGTCTGACGGCGATGGTATTGCCATATCCAAACGCCGCATAACGTTATCGACTTCCGGCATTGTGCCGAATATCCCGCGAGTGGCGACCGAGTTGGGCGTAAAATTGGCCATAAGCCTGCATGCTCCTAATAACGAAAAACGCTCGCAGATTATGCCGATTAATAATCGTTACCCGATAGAAGAAATCTTAACTGCCTGCCAAAAATATCAGGATGTTATGGGCTTTAGCCGCATGATAACTTTTGAATATTTGATGCTGAAAGATTTTAATGATACTCCGGCCGACGCCAAGGAATTGATAGCCCTGATGCGCAAATATAAACTAGGTGCTAAATTCAATCTTATTCCTTTTAATCCGTGGCCGGGATGCGCTTTTGAACCCAGTAGCAATAACCGCGTTCACGCTTTTTCGCGAGAACTCGATGCTGCCGGATATGAAGCTCCGATTCGCGTCGCCCGCGGGCAAGATATCTTAGCGGCTTGCGGACAGCTGAAATCAAAGATGAATAACTAAAGTTCGCGACTGCCGCGGCCGTCCAAAAGGCGTCCTGCCATCATGCGTTCGCGCATTTTAGCCATCTCATATTCTTTTTGCCGCTGTTCTCTTTTGCGCGCTTCTTCCGGTGTTTCACGATAATTGGATTTGGCATTACGCAAAGACAGCAGGTGGTTTAATATTTGCCGCTGTGACATTCCGTTAGTATTTAGTTTCATGATGTTGATGATGTTTGTCGGCGTAAGGCGGGCTTGCAGTTTGTCAAGGTCAAGTGCGGCGGCATTGGCAATAATACGGTTTAATTCCACAGTTAAGTTTTCATCCAAATCTTCGTCATCTTCATCATCACCGGCATTTTTGAGAATATCGATAATAAATTTTTTGAACAGACGGTTTACCAGTTTGATAAAATTGCGTCCGGTAACCGTTTCATTGCGTTCCGCATTAAGCAGCGCAAAAAGCAAAAGGTTTTTGAGGTATTTTTTCTGAACATTGGCCAGATTGATGTTGCTTTTTATTCCCTCATGCGCAACGCTTAATATCTCTTCCCGCAACTTGGTAAATTTAATTTCATCTAACATCGCGTTGTTCCCTAAAGTAAGAAAGGTTTGAACATTTTGGCAACTTGTTTATAGACATCTTTCTTAAACGCCACAATCCGGTTGACCGCTTCCTCAATATCAACCCATTCATAAGCCTTAAATTCAATTTCATCTGGCTTGGTGTTGAAATTTATTTCTTTATCATTGCCGCTAAAGCGTACTAAAACCCAATATTGCTCTTGACCGATATTGGTTCGTCCCAGCTTTTTAAAACGTGCTAAAATATCATCCGGAAAATCATACCGCAGCGGCTTATCCGCAATTTTAACAATTTCTACGTTGGTTAATCCGGTTTCTTCATACAGCTCGCGCCGTGCTGCGGTAACAACGCTTTCACCTTCTTCAATTCCGCCCTGCGGAAATTGCCAACTTGGTTTGTCGCAATCGGCACGATTGCAGACTAAAACCTTGTTTTCGGTATTTGCTACCACAATACCGACATTTTTACGATATAAATCACTCATTGTTCTAATACCAAATTAGATACCGGTACTAAAGTTAACGGCAGATTCGGTTCTTGATAATCTTTGTTTTCTTTCTTTTCCAGCTTAATAGTTTCATAGTCTTTGGGAATTGAGAAAGATTTAATCCAGTTATAAACTTCCATTACGATTACCGGTTTGTTTTCAATAGCCAACAGCACTTGCCCTTGCTTGAGTGCTTTTTCTTCGGCTTCTTTAATTTTTTGTTGAATTTTATCTTTGTCAAAAAGCCCTTCAATTACCACATCGGCTTTTTGCCGCGGCAAATCTGCGACTTTTATGTTTTTAATGCCGTCGCCGTTAACGGTATCAACCATAAGCAGACCGCGTTTTTTTACCTCCTGCAAAATCTTTTGCATTACCGCCTGATTGGTTTCATCGGCAATTCCGTCGTTTATTATAATTCCGCCGATAGGGGCATTAATGTTTAAGAGGCGGTACAAACGATCCAAACTTTCATCTTCGGTAATAGTTAAGCTCATCGACATCGGACCGCTGTCGGATTTAAGAAAATCATGCGATGATAAGAGCAAATCCACATAAGTTTCGTGCCCCTGAGAGCGAGCCTTGACAATCTTATCTTTCAGGTTTTGTCCGTAGGGTGAAAAGCTGAGCGACACTTCCGACGGCATACCGGCGACAATTTGATTCAGTGAATAATCGTCAAACCCCATGCCTTTGATGATAATACCGACTTTCTTAAACTGCGGGTTGACTTTTACCGTAACCCCGTATTCACTCCAAGGCTTTTTGCCGTTGGCCGCTATCTTTGGCAAAATCATATTACCGTTTTTTTCACTCAAATTTTCGCTGATTTCGATATATTTAAGCTTTTGAGTCGGATCTTCAGCCTTAAGAGCCTCATAGTTGGGAACTTTGGCTAAAACCTCTTCCACCGTCAGCTCTTTTTTTTCGATTTTAGGTGCCTGCGGTTTGGGTGCTTGCGGAACTTCCTTAATTTCTTTGGGCAAAGCCGAGTCTTTTTTTACCTGCTCTTTTTTGGGTTTATAATCCGGCAATGTCAGGATGACTTTCGGCGCTTCGTTTTCATGCTTAAACATCAGCCGGTCAATTTTTGACAGATAGTCAGGTTCGCTTTTTTGTTGCGCAAAATAATAGGCAACCAGCAAAATCAAACCTGCTGCACAAAACAATGCCAAAATTAAAAAACTGTATTGTTTAAGTCTTGCTGCCATTTTCGATTCCTTACTTTTCGGAGTTGAAAATTCCTAACGCTTTAACCAAATCTACCGCCCGCGACAATTGATAATCTTTGCGCCATTCTTCATCTTCAGACTTTTTAACCTTTTTGTTGTCATCATTGGCGGTTTCGTTCTTCAAAGCATTGCTGTATTCCGCTTCACTAAAGCCGAATTCATTTTTTATCTCTTCAATTTTAGCCGGATGAACCTCAACGTCAGGTTCAATGCCTTTGGCCTGAATCGAGCGTCCGGACGGAGTATAATAACGCGCGGTGGTTAAACGCATAGCTCGATTTTTATCCAAAGGAATAACGGTTTGCACTGAACCTTTACCGAAAGATTTTTCTCCGATAACAACGGCGCGTTTGTGGTCTTGTAATGCTCCGGCCACGATTTCCGAAGCTGAAGCTGAACCGTCATTAATCAGTACGACAATCGGTAGTCCGTTCAAAATATCACCTTCTTTGGCGGTGTAACGAACCGTATCTTCTTCATTGCGTGAACGGGTTGAAACAATTTCGCCTTGTTCAAGGAATAAGTCGGAAATATTAACCGCTTGATCCAATAATCCTCCGGGGTTGTTGCGCACATCCAAAACCAGCCCTTTCAGGTTATGTTTCAGTTCTTTTTGAATCTTTTTTACGGCTTTTTCTACGTTTTTATCGGTATCTTCACTAAAGGATGTAATGCGGACATAGGCAACATCTCCGCCTTTAATATCTGATTTTACCGATTGAATTTTAATTTCCTCGCGTTTCAAAGTCACATCAAAAGGTTTTTCATTAATTCGGCGAATGGTCAGCTTAACTTTTGATCCGACTTTGCCGCGCATTTTATCAACCGCATCATTAAGGCTCATGCCCACAACCTGCTCGCCGTCAATGTTAGTGATATAATCACCTGATTTTATGCCGGCTTTGGCTGCCGGAGTGTCATCAATCGGCGACACCACTTTTACCACGCCGTTTTCCATGGTTACTTCAATGCCTAAGCCGCCGAACTTGCCTTTGGTTTGCTCATTCATATACTTAAAGCTTTGTTCGTCCAGATAGCTGGAGTGCGGATCAAGCGATACCAACATACCGTTAATTGCCGATTCGATAAGCTTTTTGTCATCAACTTCTTCAACGTAAGAAAGTTTGGCTCTTTCCATAACTTCGCCAAACAAATTTAACAGTTCGTAAGTATCGGCCTCAGTCGGTGCTTTTTCAGTTTTTTTAGCACATGCGGCCGTCGCTCCCAGCATAATACTTAAAGCGGTTATAGCTACGATTGAAAGTTTTTTTGACATCATCTTTTCCTTTTCTTAAAGTCGCATCCAAGCCATCGGATCAATCGGCTGGTTATCTTTTCGTAATTCAACATATAATTTGGCGTCTTCTCCGGTCGGCATTTGACCTACCGGCTCTCCGGCCAGCAGTAATTGTCCCAATTCAACATCAAAATTGTTCAGTCCGGCCAGCAGAGTCAGATAACCGCCGCCATGTTCAATAATAATAAGGTTGCCGTATCCGCGGAATGGTCCGGCAAAAATAACCGTGCCGTCAAACGGTGAAACTACTTGGGCGTTATCTCTGGTTCTAATCATGATTCCCTTGGAGGAAACGCCTTTGTGTTTTTGTTCGCCATAGCTCATAATTATACGACCGCGCGCCGGCAGCGGCAAAGTCCCTTTGGCATTGGCAAAACTGCCTCCTATTCCACTTATAGCGGTTGACGGCGATTTTATCAAGTCAGCAGTTTGTTTTTCATCTCTTTTTTCTGCCAGACGACGAGCTTCCTCGGCTTTTTGTTGTGCTATACGGCGTTGTTCTTCTTCACGCCGCTGTTTTTCCAAACGTTGTTTTTCCAGTTTTCCGAGCAAATCACGCAAGTCCTGAGCTTGCATTGCCAACTTGTCTACTTTGCGTTTGGTTTGTTCGCTTTTGATTTCCACGGCATTGCGGATTTTGGATTTTCGCTGCACCAGTAAGCGCATTCGTTCGTGTTCGGCTTCCAAAACTTTTTTCTGCTTGGAGATTTGTTGAAACTGCTTTTCGACTAATGTTTTTTTGTTCTCAATCAGTTCAAGCTCTTTGCGGATTCGTTCGGCGTTTTCCTGTAAATAAGGCACTGTTTCACGCAACAGCATGGCGCTGCGGATAATCTCTACCGGCGTCAACGGTTGCACAAACAGTGATTCGGTAGGTTTAAGTGCTAAGTTTTGCAAAGCTGACAAGGTTTTTATCAGATTATCATCTTCTTCGGAAAAACCTTCTTCGGCAGTTTTCAAATCTGCTTTGAGCTTTTCCAACTGAACTTCCATTTGCGAAAGTTTTTCTTCGTTGTTCTGAATCATTTTAGCCGCTTTAACCATTTCGCGGCTGACGGAAGATAACTCGAGGTTAATTTGCGTTGCTTGAGCTTGCAGTTTGCGGTGTTCCATCGCTTCGGCGGCAACTTTTTCTTCCATTTTGGTCAGTTCCGATTTTGAAACCTGTACTGCCGACGATGAGCTTGCCCCACCCGCGGTTAAAGCGGTGGCTAACATCAAAAATTTTACGGCAGTAGCAGGTTTCATCAACGTTCGGACTTTCCGTTTTTAGTCAGGGTGTTTTACCAACAAAGATACGCCGGTCATTTCTTTCGGCTGTTCAATGTGCAGCAAATCCAGCATGGTCGGAGCTAAATCAGCCAGTTTACCATCGCGCATACGGCAAACTCCCGAATGGTCATTTACCAAAATTGCCGCGACTTTACCGACGGTGTGTGCGGTGTATGGTTCGCCGGTTTTTTCATCAACCATTTTTTCGGCATTGCCGTGGTCTGCGGTAACAATCATTACTCCGCCGACTTTTTTAATGGCTGCCTCAACCTTGCCCAAACATTCATCAACCGCCGCAACCGCCTTTAATGCCGCAGCCATAATACCGGTATGTCCGACCATATCGCCGTTGGCAAAGTTGCAGATAATAGTGTCAAAGCGTTTCGATTCGATAGCTTCTACCAATTTTTCCGTAACTTCATAAACCGACATTTCCGGCTTCAGGTCATAGGTTGCAACTTTCGGGCTGGGGATAAGGATTCTTTCCTCGCCTTTAAATTCACGTTCTTCGCCACCATTGAAAAAGAAAGTTACATGCGCATATTTTTCGGTTTCGGCAATGCGCAGCTGTGTCATTCCGTGTTCGGCAATTACTTCGCCGTAAATATGCGTTAAAGCTTCCGGCGGGAATATTGTTTTCATGAAACGGTTGTGGTCAACCGAATACTCCGTCATTCCGACATGGTCGGCAAATTTTACGATTTTTTTGCGTTCAAAACCGTTAAATTCGCTATCAGCCAAAGCGTATAAAATTTCGCGGGCGCGGTCAGCTCTGAAATTAGCCATTAAAATGGCATCGCCGTCTTCCATGCCCTGATAATCGCCGATAACCGCCGGAATCACAAATTCGTCGGTGACTTTTTGAGCATAAGAAGCTTCAATCGCCTCTTTAACCGTGGCATAGCGTTTGCCGTCAGCCAAGACCATATTGTTGTAAGCAGCTTCTACTCTGTCCCAACGTTTATCACGGTCCATCGCATAAAACCGGCCTTCAATCGTGGCGATTTTAACATCTGTCATTCCGGCTGTTGCCTGAGCAAAATCGGCCAAAAATTCTTCAGCCGATGCCGGTGGGGTGTCGCGTCCGTCCAAAAAGGCGTGAACTCTTACTTTTATGTTGTTGTCGGCAAAAATTTTGCACAAAGCAACCAGATGTGCTTGTGAAGAGTGAACCCCGCCGGGCGACATCAAGCCCATAAGATGAGCGGTTTTACCGTTAGCCTGCAAGGTTTTAATCATTTCAACCACTACGGGGTTTTGAGCTAAAGTTCCGTCCTTGATAGCTTGATCAATCCGCGGCAAATCCTGCATAACTATGCGTCCGGCTCCGATATTGGTATGTCCGACTTCGGAGTTGCCCATTTGTCCCTCCGGCAAACCCACGGACAAACCATATGTTTCAACCAAACAATGAGGATTATCGGCATACATCCGATGCCAGTTGGGCGTGTGTCCCATTTCAATCGCGTTATCCGGTGTTTTGGGTTCTCTATAACCCCAACCGTCTAAAATCATCAACAATACAGGTTTTTGTGTCATCTTTTTTCCCTTATAAAATTATCATTTTTCCGCAACCGGAAACCATTATAAACTGTGCAACATTATATATAAT
>ERZ1034878.47-NODE-47-length-61244-cov-28.280426_pt1 | contig 61244 bp, 90 predicted proteins | sample MGYA00520593_ERZ1034878 | MGnify/ENA primary metagenome ERZ1034878 (study PRJEB33766, sample SAMN09781724) | gut metagenome | biome: gut microbiome | host: Homo sapiens | place: Madagascar | study: EMG produced TPA metagenomics assembly of the PRJNA485056 data set...
GCGGCCTCACCGAAGAAGAAGCCCTGTCCACCGTCCGTTTTTCCTTCGACTGGCAGAATACGCCGTCCGAAGCGGACGAGGCGGCAAAGATCATCGCCCAGCTCATCCCCCACCTGAAACACTGAAAAGGAGGAAAAACGCCATGAACCTTGTCACCAATGTCACCAAGCGGGAATATTCCTTCCATGTCCGCCGCAAGCGGGACGGCGAGGAGTTCGTTATGCTCATCGAGGCGGAGTCCGAAGCCGCCGCCCGTCTGCTCATTCCCGACACCGTGGAGCTGGTGGAAAAGCCCTAAAATCTTAAAAGAACATCAGTTTAATAGCAGCGGCAGCTGGCAGCGACATTATCAGTACAATCGGAATAAGACACCCAGACTGGCTGCTGCCAATTGGGACAAAACAATTGCTGTGGTTGCCGCGCCTGTTATATGTGCAATATTCATTTCTGGCGCACATTTTACAGGTCTGCTGCCCACGATTTGCAGGATTTGCACGATTTCTGAATCCGAACGAGTATGGTCTGTACATTTCACTTTCTCCCTTCGTAAAAATCCCTATTGACATTTTGGGCTACATAAACTATAATGTGTTTATGGGCTACATAAAGTGAGGTGAAAAACTTGAGTCCAAAAACGGGACGCCCAAAAGCAGAAAATCCAAAATCGAACCCTATTCATGTGCGGCTTGACGATAAGACCCTTGCCATTCTCGACGAATACTGCAAGGAAAATAAGAAAAAGCGCACGGAGGGAATCCGGGACGGGATTATGCTTTTGCCGGGAAAACAGAAATAACGGCCTGCTGCCCTTCCTGCAAGATAGTCAGCAAACCGTTATCAAAGCACAAGGAGCATCCTTGCGGTAAATCCATTCTACCACAAGCATCTGCTCCCTGTCAAATGCAAATGATAAGGAGTGAAAACATGAATAATTTGCCCGTAATCAGTATTGGCAACATCCAGTTCACCGCCAAGACGCTGGACGGAAAACCCGTCCTCACTTTCCGCGACATTGACGTGATTCACCACCGACCCGACGGAAGCGCAAAAAGAAACTTCAATACGAATCGTCAGCGGTTTATTGAGGGCGAGGATTTCTTCAAAATAACGGCGGACGAATTTCGTACGGCGATCGGAGATATGGATTCCCGACAGCAAAATGATGTCACCCTTTTCACCGAATCCGGCTACCTGATGATCGTCAAGTCCTTCACCGATGATTGGGCGTGGGAGGTGCAGCGGAGACTGGTCAAGACCTATTTCCGCGCCAAGGAACTGACCGCCGAAAAGCCCAAGCCCATGTCCACCAACGATTTGTTTGCGTTGCAGGTGAAAATCAACCGCGAGTACGAGAGCAAGCTCAATGCGCTGGAGGAACGCGCCGACAACACTGACCGCAAAATCAGCACCATCGCAGATGTTTTATCCGCCCCTCCCACCGACGAGGAGCGCTGGCGTGACGAAATGAACCGCCGCGTCCGCGCCATGTGCGAGGAGTACGGCCTCAACTACCACACCACCATCGGCGATATGTACGCCGAGCTGGAACGCCGTGCCCACGTCAACCTCTCCACCCGGCAGAAGAACCTCCAAGCCCGTATGCGGCGTGGCGGTGCTACCGTGGCCGGGTGCCGCTCTGTCAGTAAACTGATGATTATCTCCCAGGACGCCAAGCTTCGCTGCATCTATGAATCCATCGTCCGGGAAAAGCAAGCCCATCTCGCCGCCTCTCGGATGTGCGCCATCTGATTACGCCTTGTAATCACCCTGAACCATTCGTCAAAATCAACAAACAGCCTTATGATATAGGAGGAAAATCAAAATGACAGTCCGTGAAATCTGCTCCGTTTTGGATATTGGAGACGGCGTTAAGCCCGCCATCGAGTTGGCCTTCGGCGCTAACGGCGTACCCTTTACCCCCGCCAACGACCTTGAAATGATGGCCTACGGTGATTTTCTCATCGACTCCTGCCACGTCTGGGAGGGCGGCGTGGAGCTTGTCCTCATGCAGCAGTTTGTCCGTGCCGCCGTCTGATGCGCCATCGCGGCAAACACCACACATCAGGAAAGGAGGTCTGACCCATGCCGCGCACCTCGGCCCCGGAACGGCGCTTGGCGGAAAGCTCGGACGCCTATTTGAAAAACTGTGCATCCGTCGGCCTTTCCCCCCGCACCGTCCATAACTACCAAAAAACCATCGAGGACTTCATGAATTTTTTCATTGAGTCCAAGGAAAACTATACCGACCCCGACTATGCCACCATCCGCCTGTGGCGGGACGCGCTGACAGAGCGAGGCTGCTCCCCTACCGCCGTCCGGCAGTACCTGACCCGTCTCCATGCGTTCTTCGAGTTCGCCTGTGACCCGTCCTGCGGCGGCTGGTACAAAACAAACCCCGTGTCCAAGCGGCTTTTCCCCAACACCCGGCGGGAGGAAAAGCGCCCCTATGACACCATCCTCACCGACGCGCAGGTCATGCGTCTGTGGAGAAACGACCGCCCCGGCTACGCCCGGACAGCCACCTATCCCCGAAACTATGCCATCGTGATCCTGCTCCTGACCACCGAGCTTCGCAACGCCGAGCTGCTGCACCTGACCCTCGCCGACCTGCATTGGCAGGAGGGGGAGATTTTCGTGGAGCGGGGCAAAGGCAACAAGTTCCGCCGTGTGGAGTTCCCGGAGATCGCCCAGTCCGCCGTCCGCATCTATCTGGCCAGCGGCATACGCCCCCGCGACCTGCCCGACACCGCGCCCCTGTTCGGCACCACCAGCAAAAAGGGCGTTTTCGGCACCAACGAGCGGGACGGTACATGGACTTTCGGCTCTGCGGAATGGCTTTCCGCCCTTGTCATGCGCCACGTCAAAGCCGTCACCGGCGTGAACAATGTCCGCACCCACGACCTGCGCCATGTGGGAGCGCGTATCGACCTCAACAGCGGTATGCGGCAGGAGGCTTTGCAAGCCAAACTGGGGCACGCCTCCCCCGGCACCACGCAAATCTACTCCGGCAAGCTCATGGGCAAATCTGAAACCCACTCCGCCGCCCTCGTCCTCGAAGCCCGCGACCGTCAGGCGGCTATCAACGAGGAATTGCTCCAGAACGCATAGAAACGCCCTCTGCGGCGTTTCTTTTTCGCCCGCCTGTTTACCCTCATGCAGAAAGAAAAGCTCCCCTGTGACGCGCTGTGCGCCGCAGGAGAGCCTTTTCCGTTTTACTTGCTCAGCAGCTTGCCCCATGTGCCCTTGCCGGCAATGCCGTCAGCGCCGAGGCCGTACTTGGTCTGGAACTTCTTCAGCGCCGTCTCCGTGCCGCTGCCGAAGTCGCCGTCCGCACCGGCCGCACCGCAGGAGAACCCGTAGGCGATCAGCGCCGCTTGCAGGGTCTTCACGTCCGCGCCCTTCATGCCGCGCTTGAGCATCCGCACCTGCATATCCAACTTCTTCTCATCCTCCTTCTCTGCGGGAGCGTCCCACTCGCCGTCTTTCCACTTCGGGCGACCGTAGCCCACGATGTTCCACGAGCCGAGGCTATACGACTTGCGAAACACCCCGCCGCCGTTTGCCACCACACCGCCGTCGCCGGAGGTGTTGCCCTCGACGGTATACACCTTCGTGCTGTCCACCGCCACCACGCGCCCCACATGGGCGTAGCGATACCGGGACGTGCGGAAGAAAATGAAATCGCCCACCTGCGGCTGCACATACCACGCACCGGCGCTGCGGAAATACCCCGCCAGCCACTCGCAGTTGTACGACTTGCACTTGGCAGGCTCCGGCAGGTAGAACCGCTCCCGCGCCTCTGCCGCGCCGGACAGGTGCAGCTCCGGCCAGATCGCCAGACTGCAGCACCACGCCTGTCCCTGATACCGTGCATCGTTGATGCCCGCCGCGTCAATGTCCCGCGTATACTTGGTGTAGTTGTTATACCCCGCGTTGGCGGTCTTGCTGTCCAGCTGGGCGTTGGACTTCTTTTCCAGATAGCCCCGCTCGCCCTCCAGCAGCGCCACCACAGCCTGTACCGTCGGCATGGCTCACACCTCCAGTTTGTTGTCCTTGTGATACTGTGCCGTGCTGATGCACAGCACCGCGCCCAAGAACGTGTCCACGGCGGTGATGGTGGTCACCACCTCGTCGGCATAAGGCCACGCCCACACCGCCGCCAGCGCCGCGTACAGCGTGGCCACGGCGGGCATAACGATGATGACCAGCCACTTGAGGATGTCGTATACCTTGTTGTTCAGTTTCATGGTCTCTTTCCTTTCCGGCGCATCTGCGCCTGCCTTTTATTTCCCGCTCTTGAGCAGCGCCGCCGCACAAAAGCCGATACACGCACCGATCACGATGTGTAGAATCGCCATTTCCTTACACCTCTCCGTATGCCTCGCCGGTGATCTCGGCGTACTCATCCTCCGTCAGTTTGCCCTTGACCACGGCGCTGCGCACCATGTCCTTTGTCCACAAGCCCATCTTGTACCACTTTTCAATGCGCTCCTTCATATCACACCTCCATCAGCGTGTCCGTCATCATGGCGGTATACGTCACCTGCGCCTCCACCCTGTCCAGCTGCGTCGGCGCGATGACCGTCTCCACCGGGATCTCCTCGCCGTTTCCGGCAGACACCACCTCCAGCCGCGTAAAGGCGGGGAACAGTGTCTTTTCGCCGTCCATGACCGCCTCGTGGGTGATCTCCCGTATCTCGATCTCCACCCACGGGAATTTATCCGGCAGCGGCACCGCGTCGGTGTTCCAGTAGGCCCACCCCTTCTGGAGCGTACCGCCCAGTTGGCTTGCCCGGCTGCCGTCCGGGTTTTTCTCGATCTGAATGAACATTTCCATATTCGCGCCTCCTTATTTGTTGATAATCAGGATGTTCAGCGGCAGCGGGCCGCCCGTGAGCGCATTCTTGGCGACGATCGTCAAACTCCCGTTGTTAGCGGTAGTAGACAGTACGCTGTCTTGCAGCGTGGCGACCGCACCGGCGCGCCATTGTACGAAAGTCACAGAGGCCGTCGTGATTTCTGAGTTTTCGTATGTCCCGATGCCGTTCGTGAATGTGATATTGACATTGCGCATCGCAATGATTTTCATGCTGTTGATATGCGCCGTCAGATCCTTGTCCACCCGCGCCAGCGCGTCACTGATTGCCTGCAACGCCGCCGCGTTTATAGCCGGGGGGCCTCCGTTTTTCCATGTAGGTGCTACGTATGCCATAGAACATCATCCTTTCTGATAAAAATACTGGCGTTTCCTGCGTCTCCCGTCTCCGCCCAAGGCACGGAGCATATCAACGCCTGCTGCCGTGTGGAGTCCTGCGTTTTCACGGATATCTGTCCGCTGATCGTGATACGGAGCAGATCACCCTTTCGGTTCTTCAGAAACAGCGCCTTGTCGGACTGCGCCAGCGCAAACAGCGCGTCGCGCCGGGCAAGCGTATCGCGGTAGTTCCCATCGGCATCCACATCCCCAAGATATCCGCTCAAAGTGCCGCTCATGTAACGCTGCGGCGTCCGCTGCACCGTAGGGTAGCGCGTAAAGTTCGCCAGAAGCGTCGGCGCATTGTTGTTTCCTACCGCACCACTTTCCACGTTCAAACTGAACCGGAATAGATCCTCTACCACATAGCCAAGCACATCCCCTCCGAAGAAATAGTCGTGTTCCGCGTCCTCCTGACAAACCAGCAGCGTCCAATCCCACAGGCACACCGTCACCGGCTTACTTTTCAGCGCTTGCGTTACGATCTCGTCATCCGCCGTCGCGCCGAATACATAGTAGGAATACGTATGCTGCGACGCCGCCGCACAATCGAGGATCTGGTTTTTCAAACTGTTGCTGGTTCTTGTGATAAGCGAAAACGCCTGGTCGTCCTCGCTCATTCGATAGATATTCCAATGTGCGATCACTGCGTCCGTCTGAATATTTCCACCCTCAAGACCGTTTTCAAAATTTGCCAAAAACCACGTGTTTTCATCAAAGGAGGGTTCATATTGCGGGTCGTTCATTAGCCTCTGCCGCACATCGTCCGGCACGCCGCTTTTCAAGAGCCAGAAATATTCACACTCTTGCTGGCCAAGCAGGGACAGGTTCTTTATTGTCCCACTCGGCAGGTTTACCTCTCCGCTGTACCACTCCACAATGGGAGTCGCCCTTCTGGGGTAGAGATTGCTTTCCGGGTATCTGGCTTCATCCGGGAAAACGCCCTCATAATAGGCGCGGCGCAAGTACAGGCTTTCGCCCGAAAGCACCAGCGTCAACTCATCGTAGGGAGCTATTGTGGCCGCTGCATAGCCGATCTCTACGCCGTCGCACACGAACGCCACCTTGTAAGGATGCACGGTCGCCTCCACGTCAAATATAGGCGCCGTTCCATCTCCCGCATTTCCATCCTGCATCGTCAGCGTGAAAACGCTTTTCGGCAGCTCTTGCACACTTCCGCGCCACACAAGCCCAACAGGAGGATTCCATGCCACGCTTGCAGGAGCTGTCCACGAAACACTTGCGTTTTCGTCCAGCGTAAGCCGCTGCCCGGAAATGGAATATCCGCCGGTTACGGTAGCGCCGATCTGCGCTGCTTCCGGCCAAGAGACAAGAACGCCGCTTTTCTTTCGATCCACACAGGTCTGCACCGCCCCGGAAAACCCCGCTACATCGTAGGCGCAGTTCAGCAGCCTGACGGCGGATACAGACACGCCGCTCACCGTCTCTCCGTCGCACCGCAGCTGGTACGTCTCCCCGTTGAAGAAACCGTCGTAGCGGAACTTGAGTACAGAGGTCGGCACGTTGCCCGTGTCCGCCAGCAGCGTATCGCTGGACGATCCGTGTCGCCACAGACGCCACCGCACCCAAACCAGCTCGTCTCCCTGTGCCTGATAATAGGTGGCGGTAAATTCCCCCACCGTTTTGTTCTGCGGAACGTAAGTACCGGGACTCACCGCGTCTCCGATCCGCAGCGTCGGCGTGTCCCTGCACTGAAACACGGATGCGCTCTGCTGCGTTACGCTTTGTGTGTTGCTCCACCACTGGGTAATCAGCATTTTGTAGTTGTTTCCGTTGGTAACGCCGGCCGCCGATAACGCGGATGCGGAGATCGCATACCGGAAAAACACCACATCGCCCTTTTCATTCCTGCCGTAAAAGGGGCATCCATCCGTTTTCCTTCCCGTGTCATACAAAACCCTGCTGGCTGACGTATTTTCCAGTATTCGGATCTGGAACGCTGTCATAGGGCTTTGCCCGTCTACCTGCCACGATGCACCAATGCCCTTCGTGACATCTACAACTCCATTACCCAACGCGCCAAGCATGGAGGGTGTGACATTTGTCGGCTGATAAAGTGCCATATCTCTCTGCTCTCCTCCTTCCTACTCGTTGGCTTTTGGCGGCCACAGCGTCACCGTCGCCGTGGGGAAGTCCGCCACGCTTACCGCAGAAATGGTCATTGCGCCGTCTGCCGCCAGCGGCCGGGTGAATCCCATCACAAGATGCCGCTCTATCGGCGCTCCAGGCTTGTCCGTCCGCGCCACCGTGACCAATGTGTTTTCCGTCAGGTGGAAAAACTGCCCGCAGGAGATGTTCACGCTCTTTTGCAGCACCGTTGCGCGCTTCATCTCCCACTCTGCCCTGTCCCGGCACTGCGTCTGCGTGGTGTATCCGTTTTCGCTTGTCCACACTGTTTTCCGCCCGATCAGGTTTACGTTCGTGTCGCTCATGGGGTCGAAATTCGTCGCCCGCGCCCCCGGCTGGCTGTTGTCATCCAGCTCCTCGCCAAGCACAATGTAATCGTTGTACACCTCCGTGTTCTTCACGGTGTACGTCAGTCCCAACAGTGTGGATTCTTCCATTGAAAATGCGTAGCTGATGGGCTTGCTGATATCCAGCAGGTCATCTTGGCTGGGGTCGATGCGCAGCCGTCCCGTGGCATCGTAGCCGACCCACGCATTCAGCATCTCCGCAAAGCCCAGTATCACGGCGGCGTATGTACCGCTCCCCGGCTCCACCGTCAGCGTATACGGCGCGTCCGTCAGTCTGGCGGTCTTTCCGTCCGGCAGCGTCTGCGTTTTCCCGTTGTAGTATTCCGTGTACACCGGCGCGACGGGATCCACCTTCTGGCCGTTTCCCTTGTCATCCTTCAGCAAGGCGTTGATCTGCTCGAAAATGTTTGCTCCCAGCGCCCCTTTGTAGGTTCCCTCCAGTTTTCCCCAGAGCGTCCCGTCGAGGTTCGCCCACTTGTCCACCAGACGATATGTGATCGTCCGGTTCCCCGGATGTATGGTCTCCTTCGGATCCTCCAGCAGAAAAACGCCCTGCTGTATGTAGTAGTCCTCTCCGTCCGGCAGCACCAAGCCCTCATCCAGCGCGATCTCCTGCCCAAACCACAGGTTATTCACGTTGTAATCAAACGTACCGTCTCCGTTGGCAAGCGTTACGCTGGCCGTGCGCCTTACGCCGTTTTGCAGATTCACCGCCAAAGAGCCGTCCGCGATAAATGCGCCGCTGTACCTGTTTTGCGGATTGTTGTCCACGAAAAACGCCGTACTCCCGTCCGGGTTCAGGAAGCGAAGCCTACACAACTTTTGAAACGGGCCTTTGATAGTTTGCAGGTAGGCCAAATACTTCTCCCGCTCCGTCATGCGCCAGCGCCTCCTTTATCCCTCGTTTTTCCCTCTGCGCGGTTTTCTGCCTTGTGCCACCGTCAGCGCATCGCACTCCGCATCCGTGGCGGCTCTCACGCCTTTTACGGTGGGGCTGTTCTTGCGGTACTGCGCCTCCCGCGTCACATAGTAGCGCCCGGTGATCCCCGTAATGGGGATCTCTTTTCCATTTTTCAGCACCAGAATGCTTCTTGTTTTCTTGCCCATCTGCTCCTCCTATCCATTGGGATACAATGTGGACTCCGACCCGTCCGCATACATCATGACCATGTGGTTTTTCAGGTTCTTTTCTTCTCCGAAGATCAGCACCACCACCTGACGTCCGACCTCGGCGCCCTCCATGGATTTTGCGTAGGAAACCGGCAGCTCCGTTTCGTCGAATGGCCTTTTCACGGTGATCCGCCCGTTTTGCGCCGCCGCCGTTACCTGCGCCCGGTAATACCGGACCATCCCCTTTTGCGTGTCACGCACCTTTCTTTCAAAAAATCCGTTCCACAGCTCAAGCGCCAACGATACAAGCTCTTTTCCAGCAATTCCCATTTCGTCACCGCCTTATCCGTTGCTGAAGGGACGCATCTGGTGTGCCGCGCCCGTCAGCTCTGCAATGATCTCCTCCACCGGCATTTTCGCCATCCGCGGACTGATGGGAACGCCGTTCACCGTATAATTGTTTGTCGTCACGTCATGCCGGTCTGTGCTGCTTGTACCGGCCACGCTCTGTCCGTAGGGGATACCTCTGCCAAACAACACGCTCCGCATACTCCTGAAAAGCTGCTGCACATTGCCCGTCCGGGAAAGCCGCGTCATCCGCGCCGTGATATCCGGCGGCAGGATCATTTCGTCCTGCTCCGTCGCCTTGATGCCGCCCATCCCCTTGAGGATGCCGCCGCTGTCGTACTTCTGTATAACATTCGTGTTAAATCGGCTTCCACCGCCCATTCCGCTGGGTTTTGTGGTAGTCGTCTGCTTCTTGCCGATTGGGGGCCGTGCGGCGCCACTCACAGCGCCCACCACAGCGGTGCCAATGGAAGGTTTTGTATTGCTTGGGGGCTTCGCGGCGCCACTTACAGCGCCCACCGCAGCGGCGCCAATGGAAGGTTTTTCCGAAGAATCGTCTTTCCCACCGCCTTGCCGCTGGATGGCGGTCAGCTTCTTCTGATAATCCTCGGCGGCATCCAAAAGACCCTGATAGACCTTGAGCATTTCCTGATAGTAGGTATCCCAATCCCCAAGGCTTGCCGCCAACAGCGCCTTTTCCGTCTCCACGTCGCCGTTGAGCTGGTCGATAAGCTTCTGCCAGCCGTCTATCTTGAGCTGGTATGCCGCTTCAACGGCTTTTTTCCGCGCCTCCAACTCCGCAATGGCAGTTTCCCGCTCTACATCCGCTTCATATTCCCGCAGTTCCTTCTTGGCGTTCTCCAAATCCTCCTGCGCCTGCTTGACCTTTTCAGGATCCGCCACCCACTCCCACTGTCCCGTAGCGGCGTTGTACTGCCGCACCGTCCGCTCGTTCCGGGCGTTGAGAAGTGCGTCCTGCTTCTTGAGGATGTCCAGCTTCAGTTCCTCTAACTTTTTGCTGCGATCCTCCTCCTCGTTCTGCTTTTTCAGGGCGGCTATCTTCTCATCAATCGCCGCGGTCTCCGCGTCCCGTTGCTTCTTGATGGCGTCGATGGTCGCCTGCGCCGCCTTTTTCTTGGCGTTATCCAGGTCGTTTTTTCTGGAACTGCCGGAGCTGCCGGAACCGCCGCTGTATCCACCGCCGGACGGCGCGTAGGAGCTTCCGCCCCACCCGCCGTTCTGGGAGATCCCCCACCACATGGCGTTCTGCATATTGGCATATACCCGTGCCTCGGCCTGTGCGCGGGTCAGCCCCTCGTTTTCCATAAGTGCCCGGATCGTGCGCTCTCTGTTTCTGACGTCCTGCGTCGAGTTGCCGACGCTGCCCGTCGCCGCCCGCACCTGCTCCGCCGTCAGCCCCGCTTGGTATCCAAGCTCCTGCAACGCGGCGATCTGCTGGCTGAAATTCAAGCCCTGATTGCTGGCTGCGATCTGCGCCGCCACCAAATCGTACAATGCCTTGCCGGTCGCCCCGGACTGTCGCGCCTCCTCGATCAGTTTGGAAACATAGTCCTTTGTGGCGTTCTGCGCCTTATCGCTGGCAGACGTAAAACTGTCGTATGCAGCGATAAGCCTCAACTGTTCGTCCGTCAGTTCGTCCCCGGCGTCCTGCATCTGCTTGAGAGCTTCTACCATCCGCGCAGAGGCGGCAATATCCTTTTCGTATTGCTCCCTTACGCTGTCTGCAATTTCGCCGTTTTTCTCCAGAGCCGCGCTATACTCGTTGAGCTGCTCTGTCAAAAACTCGTACGCCTTTGCACCTGCCACCGTTTTTTCAAACGTGGTAGACATACTTCCACTGGTCGTTCCCTTGTGCGAAACCGTGACCATTTCGCCGGTAAACACAGTTTTCTTGACGATTTCGCGCGCCCGTTCCGTCTTTTCCTTGTCCAGCAGTTTCAGTTTCTTTTCAAGCTCTGCATTTTCTTTTTCAAGTGCCGCTTTTTCCTCCAAAATGGCAGATGTACGTTCCGCCCACGGCATATTGTTGATTTCTTCAATGCGTTTCTTGTTGGATTCAAGCTGGATGTTTACGCCACCGATTTCCTCATCGAAAGAGGCAAGGGTTCGGTTTGCCTTTTCTACATAGTTAGCGACAAGTTTATATGCGCCGTACAGCGCCGCCACCGCCGCAACGACAATCAATATTTTCGGGTTCAGCAACGCCAGCGCATCACCAAAAGACCCAGCACCAGACGCCGCATCTGCAAGGATGCCCACAAACGCCCTGCCGTTTTTGATAAGTTTCGCGTCAAATAGGAACTTTCCCGCCTTTCCCAGCAGATTCACACCCGCCGTCAGAGCCGCCACTGTGACGACAAACCGCCCCACGTCCGTATCCAGCAGCTCCACCAGCCCGATCACGCCGTCCAGCGCGTCCTTGATGGTGTCCGTCTCTACAAGGTGGCTCACGAACTCCGTCCACTTGTTTTTCAGGATCTCCGTCTTGCGGGTCCAGCTATCCAGCGCGTTTTCTACTTCCTTGTCCGCGCTCCCGGCAGCCCCAGCAAAGTCGGTGAGCATGGACTCATACATATCCCAGTTCTGGATCAGCGCCAAAAGCTGGGAGGTGCGCAGCTTGCCGCCGATGTCGCTGACCATCTCCATCAGCTGCTGCTCCGTCAGCAGCCCGTCCTTCATGCTCTGGGACAACCCGGCGATGGCTTTCATGGGGTTTATCACGCTGCCCGTCGCCTGTGCCGCGTCATAAGCGTCTTTGGCGTAAACCTTGATGACATCCCGCAGTCCGGCGATCTCCCCGGTGGTCCACGTCACGCCCTCATCGATTTCCGTCTTGGTATCGCCGATGATATTCAGAAAAAGCGCCCGCAGCGCGGTGGCGGCCTCTGTGCCGCTTCTCTGCGTCACAGCGGTGATGGTCCCGATAGCCGCCGTCAGCTCATCCACACCCACATCGGCCTGCGCCGCGATAGGCGCCACCTTGCCCAAGCCCTCGGCAACCTTCTGGATGGAGGTCGCGTATTTGTTGTCGATCTCGTTGGCTCCGTCCAGCACGGCGGTGAGCTTTTCAATGTTGCCCTGATACTTGTACGCCGCGTCCACGGACAAAAGGAACTGCTGCGCCGTTTCCGCGTTGGTGTCGCCTACGATCTGCGTCTTGGCAGCCAACTCCGCCAGTGCGGACGCCTGTTCGCCGTAACCGGCGCGGCTGAAGCCCGACACGAATTGCAGGTACTCGTCCGCCGCCACACCGTAGGCACTGGCGGTCTTGTACGCCTGCTTCTCGATCTTCTCCAGCTCATCCGCAGACGCACCCGTGACCTTGCGGATCGTCACCATCTCGTCGTCCACGGACTTCATGGTGTCCAGTGCCTCGACAAAACTGCGCTTCAAACCAGCAATGGCGTTGTTCATCACCTGCCACAGCGCCATTTTTGCCGCCACGCGGCCGAAGCTGTCACCCATCAAACCGGCAAAGCCGGAAGCATTCTTTGTCTCTTTGCTGACTTTCTTAACGCTTGCTTCCGTTTTTTGCGCGGCGTCCTGCGCTTTAGTGCTGGCCTTAAACCACTCTCTTTCAAAGGCCCTTGCGCTCTCTTCTGCGCTCTTGGTGCTGCCGCCGCTGATGCCGGTAATGCTCTCAATGCGCCGCTGCATGGCGGTGGGCGTATACCCCTTATTCTGCTGTGCCGTGTATGCGCGGTAGGCGTCTGCTGCGCTCTGCACCTCCCTTGCGGCTTTCTGTGCGGCCTTCGCCTGCGCCTCAAAGTTCCGCGTAACTTTGGCTTGCGTGACTTCTAAATCGGTAGACCCCTTTTTCAGCCGCTGCGTCACCTGCACCGTTTCGCCAAGCCGATTTGTGAAAGTTGTGACCGCACCAGTCAGTTTGTTGTCCTTGTCGAAAGACATCGCCATTTTCGACAGGTTTTGTGTGGTCGCCTTGATGTTGACATTGGCCTGCCGCGTATCAACGCCCAAAGTCACCGGGCTGCTTTGCAGCTTCGCAATTTCACCCTTGAGCTGCGAAAAATCAGGTACAGCCGTTACTTTGAAAATTGCCATACGCTACCTCCAATCCTCGCTTTCCTTTACCATACCGCCGTCTGCCGCCACGCCCAGCGCGGGGTCTGCCGCGTTCATGCCGAATACCATCGTCTTTTCCGCCCTGCCGCCGATCATCTCCTCCACGAAATTGCGGAAAAACGGGCGCGCCGGTATGCGTGTGTTTGCCAGTCTCCAGTTGTAGGGCGGGTTTTTCTTTTCAATGCGGTTTATCAGATCGTCGCCGTCTACATGGTAGTCTATCTCGCTTCCGTCTCCGTCCGTCGCACCGTCCGGCTCGTACTGAAGTTCGATCTCCACGCCGTCTCCCGACACGAACGGAGGCGCACTTCCCACCGTGTTCTTCGAAATGTCCAGCAAGCCGCCGTCGCTCCATCTTCTCGTGTAATAGTCCGGGTCATACGCATCGTACACATCATCCACGATATGCTCCGTCAGGCACGCGCGCATATCCTCCTGCAAAACCGTCCCGGCGTGGAGAGCGGCGTTTTTCACCTGCGCCTCCAGCGCGGCGAGGTCTGCCTCAAAGCCGCTGAATTTTCCCACGATCTTTGTTGCCACAGCCCCGCCGCCTCCCCTCTGCCGTCTACATACGCCAAAGCGCCGCATTTCCGCCGCACTCTCGCGTCTGTCCCCCTCCTCCGCCGCTGGGACGGAGGAGGGGTAATTTGTCAGGACTCGGTGACGCTCACCGCGCACTGCGCCGTGTAGTTCTTGCCGCCGAAATTGTACGTCACCGTCAGATCGCAATCTCCGGTCGCCGTACCCGCCTGGATAATGCCGGTGTTCTGCCCCACGGTGGTGCCGCTGGGTGCGCTTTCCAGCACATACCCGCACTTGGCGGCGTCCAGCTTTACCAGCTGACCGTTCGCCATCACCGCCATGGGCTGCACCTGATAAGTGCTGCCCTTGGGGACGGAGATCACGCCGCCGATAGCCGCCACCAGCCCCGTCACCACATCGGCGTCGCCGTCGGGGACAAGGACATACCAGCCCAGCAGGGAGCTGTTGCAGTTGTCGCAATTCTCGCTGACAACGCTCTCCTCGTTGGTCAGCGCACGACCCACGATGGAGGTGGTGTCGTAATCGCTCTGAGAGCCGTTCATGGTCGCGCCATCCGCCTGAAGCTTCAGCAGGTGGTGGGTGTGCAGCCAGCCCCAGCGCGTGCCCTCCTTGGTCTGGGCGTTCACGTTGGTGTAAACCGCCATCTGCGTAGTGAAAAGCACCACGCGGCCGGTCATGCTGCTGTTGATCGCGCCGCACAGGGCGGAGAGCTTGTTGATGAAGTACCACACCTTGTACTTCTTGCCGGTGGTGGCGGTAAAGCCGCTGATGGTGCCGTCGGCGGCAATGTCATAGGCGGTGCCGTCGTTGGCCATCAGGGAGGCGGCGCCCACCTCCTGCACATAGCAGACGGGCTTTCTCATGCCGTACTGCGCCGCAGGAGCGCCATCGGTCACATCCACCTTCAGCGCGGCGGACTTGGCCTCCACCACCTGACAAACGGGCGCCACGGCGTTGTAGGTGGTGGTGCCGCCCACAGACGCCATCTTGGACACCATATCGAAGTCCGCCTTGGTGAAGTTCACCTGCACATCGGCGTCGCTCTCAATGATGGTGGCAATGCCGTTTCCCAGACCTGCACGCAGGGGGTCTGCGTTCACCGAGCAGGTGATGTTGCCGGTCTGGTATTTGTTGCTGGAAAACAGGATATCGCCGCTGGCGGGGTCAGCCGCCTGCGCCATACACGTTCCGCGTACATACAGCTTGGGATCAGTAAACTGGATCATAGTTTCAACTCCTTTTCATATTTAACTGCGTTGTTCCATGCCTTGCGTCACAGACTCCACAGGTCTTACGGCGCTCCTCCCCACATCCGCCTTTTCATAGAAAAGCGAGGGGTGCGGATTCCCGCCGCGCCACTTCGTTCCCTGCGCTTCAGCGATCCCGCAAATGAGATAGCCGGTGATCCGCCTCCACGCCTTTTCCCGGTTTTGCAGTTTCAGGATGGGCCAGCCGTCTATTTCCTCCTCCTCCGCATGGCACAACGCCGCAATCGTGCCGATGCGGTCAGCAAGCCCGCCCTTGAGTGCCGCGCCGTTCATCTCCGCAAGGTCGCGCTCCGCCTGTACAAGCTCCGGGTTCGCGTCCTCACTGACAAGCTCAATACCGTTCTGCGCCGCAATGATCTCCCGCAAACGCTGGAACTGCACCGGCGTCACCCGGCACATCTCCTCCCCGTTCAGCGTGAAATCGACGCTCCGCAGTTTTTCGGGATGCTCCCGGTCAACGGACAGCCGCAGTCTTGCCACACGCTCCTCTGCTGGAAGCCCTTTCCCCAGCCGCAGGGAAAGCACCAGCATCAAAAGAGCGCTTGCAAACAAGCCTATCGGCTCCTCTCCGTTTTCCTGCGCCCTGTACTCCATTTCGTAGTAGGCCGCCAGCAGCGGCATCGCCGCATACGCCACAGGGAGGCTCTGCTGCACAATGTCGATGCTTGGCCGCGCCATCTCAAACAGTTCTATTTCCTCTACCAAAATGGGGTACAGCGTCAGGCCCTCCGCCTCCACACCCTCGTATCGGCGGCAAGCCCTCTTTATGGTCTGTGAGAGTTCCATATTTTTATCTCCTTTCTCTCACGGAAACCCAACCTTCAAACGTGAAGTCCCGCCTGCGCCAGAAGCGCCGCCACCGCGCCGCCCAGCACCAGCCACACGATTTTTTCAATCACGTCGTTCCACCGCTTTGCCGGTAGGTTCGTCAGCGACTTCACATCCTTTTTTACCTCGCTTATGTCGTTTTTAATGGTCTTTTGCTCCTGCATCATCAGCGCCACGGAGGTCGCCAACTCATTCAGTGCCTTTTGCTCCGTCGCCAGCTCGTCGATGCGGTGGGTATTGCTTTTGCTCCGCTGCTCCACCTCCGCCAAGCGGCGCTCCACCTGAATCTCGTCCATCCCCACCGTCCTCCGTTCTTTCAAAATGTGGTCACAACGTTTCCTTCGTCGCTCTCCGCCCATGCAAGACTCATGTGAAGCCGCCGCCCCACGTTCATCCCCTGGTCGTAAATCGCCCTTGAGCCGTTGTCCGGGTGCGCCATCCGGTCATAGCTCATCACGCCCGCTCCGCCGATGTTCACGCCGTCCAGCGCCTCGATCAAGCACTGCTCGATGTTGTAGCTTCTGGAATAGTCGTCCGTCCGCGTCGTGGTCTCGTGTCCGTAGTTGCAAAGGATCTCAAAGTAAATGCCGATGTCGGCGGTAAAGGGGCTTGTGGGGATCACCCGCCCCATGTAGATTTTCAACACCGTCTGCGCCATCTTCTGCGCCTGCCCCCAGTATTCCAAGGGATACAGCCGATAGCCCAAGGGGTGCTTTTCCCGCTGCTCCGCCGTATCCAGAACCGGCGCTTCGCCGTCAAACACCACGGACAGCTTCTCTTTCGGCGTGGGCAGCTTTTTCCCCAGCGGATTTGCCCCGTCGTAGCACAGATACTTCATCAGCCGCACCCGCGCCTTTGCGTTGTCGTCCACCGGCTGGTAGCCGTTTTTGTCCGGCATATCCAGCAGATAGTCCACCAGTTTTTTCGGCAGCTTCTCCGCGCCGAGAAAGGTGTTGTAGGCGGATTGCACCTTTTCGAACGGATAGTACGGACTCGTAAAATCTACGCCCACGCTCCCACCCCGCTTTCTATTTTCGGAATTGTTTCACATGAAACACCGTGTTTTCCGTTGCAATTTGAGTATTTTTATCACTTTTCCGTTGCGTTTTGCATATTGTCCGCCGTCTTTTTCAGCTCCTCCGCCATGGCGGTCAGCTCCTGCAAGCTCTCCGGTGTAACGGCGCTCTGCATGGCCATATTCATCCGCGCTACCACATCGTTCATCACGGCGAGGTTGGCGTATATCTCGGTGTTGAGCATCTTTTCCAGATCGCGGAAGTCCGCCAGCAGGTCGAATGCCTTGTCCCGCAGCACATCGCCCTCTTTTTTCATGCGGTCGATCTTGTTCAGCAGCGTCAGCCCGCCCATCCGGTCGTAATCGTCCGCGCTCATCAGCCACGGGTCGCCCTCGCAGCCGTCAAAGTCGATAGCCAGATACCCCCGCACCAGCACGCCCAGCAGATACCGGCGCTTGCGCTGTCCGTTCTCCCGGTACATCGACGGCGTATCGCCCCGGAACTTTTCGCCCGTGTTTACCACCACCCGGTCAATGCACCGCTCGGCACAGTGCGCCACGATCTCCGCCTTCTGCATCAGGGGCAAGACGGATCGTGCGCCCTGAAAAACCTCCTTGACGGTCATGCTGCCGCCCACCTTGTTCTTACCCATGCTCCTGCTCCTTTCAGATCCCTCATGGATGTTGTGTTTCACTTCTTCTCCACCGTCTGCTTTCCCCGCAGCCGACAGTCCTTCCACGGCGCCGCCAGTTTGTTCTTTCCCGTATCCGGGCAGAAATACTGGTAGCAGCAGAAATCCATCTTACCGTCCTGCGCCCTGCACCGCAGGGACACCTCCTGCCCCTTTCGGTAGCAATACGCACACGCGAAATCCGCCATCCGTTCACCACCCCTCCAAAACGATGCTTGCCACGGCGCTGTAACCGCCGTACACGGCTTTTACCGTGAGGGGGGCAACACTGCCCGCCCAGCACCGTATCGTCGCTCTGTTGCCGTCTATGGCGGCGGTGTAGGCGCTTTTCTCCGCGTCCTCAAACTGCCACGTCACTTTCTTCTCCGTGGGTTTTCCATTCTCGGTGTACACCGCCTCCAGCACCGCCTCCTGATAGGCGCCCAGCGCCTCCGGCGGGTCTGTGACGAAATGTACGCCGCTGACGCCCTCCTCCACCGTTACGGTGTAGGTGCCCGTCTGCGCCTTGTTCTGCGCCAGCACGGCGGTGATGGTGCAAACTCCGTTTCCAACGGCTGTCACCACGCCGTCCGTATCCACGAGGCAAACCCCCTCGTCCGAGCTTTCCCACAGGTAGTTCGTGGGGTGTTCCGGGTCTGCATCCGCGTTTTCGCCGTTTCGCAGGGAGGACGCCTTAAACTTCGCCGTCTCCCCGGCGCTCAGCACCGCCCTGCCGCTGACATTGACCTCCCATGTGAAGGGGTAGGCGTTGGCCACCCGGTTCACAAGATCGTCCTTTTCCTTGTCCGGCTCGGTGGCGCGAGCGGTAAAGCGCAGCACATGGCAGCTATCCTCGTCCCCGGTGAATTCCTGGGCCGCGTCGGTGTAGCCGGTCAGCTGGTACGCCATCCGTCCCACGATCATGCGGCTGTTCACGTCGAGGTTCCGCGTCTCCTCGTTTAACTGCATGATGATGTTGAAGTACCCCTGCATCATCAGCACCGTCTCCTGAAAGTCGTTGGCGGTAGCATTGAGCTTCACGTTCTCCAGCACCATCGGCTCCTTCAGCAGGTTTCCGTACCAGTCCAGATGATTCCATGTGGTATTGCACCTCCGCATGATGCCGCCGCCCACGGCGGAGGAAATGTTGGCGGGGTTCGTCACGATCCATGTAGACCCCATGGTCTCCATCTTCGCGCCCTCCGGCACATACTCGATGCGGGGGTCTGCCATCAAAAACTCCTTGTAGTTGTCAATGGGTCTATCAGTGGCGTTGCCCTTTTTCCGTGCGTCCGCCAGACGGATGAGCTGTTCGCTCCATGCGTAAAAATCTCCCGGCTGCAAGCCCTGTATCCGGCAGGCGGTGTAGTCGCTGGCGTACTTGGCGTACTGCGCCACGAAGCGGGCAGTCGCGTCGGCGAAATAGGGATTCTTGCGATCTTTGTACTGGGGCGGGCGGTTTCCCACCGCCTTGAGTCTGTCCGCCATCGCCCCGATGTTGCCCAGATTGTTCTTGATGTCCGCCATGCTCCCGCGCCTCCTCTCCCGCCGTTTTTCGCGTCAGGCGAATTGATACCGCCCGTAGCCGCTCCGTCCTCTCTGCACCACGTTCAGGTGGGTGCAGTCCTGCTCGTACTTGTGCATCTCGTCCATCAGCCGCCCACGGTTTTTCTCGTGCTTGGCGGCGCCCTCCCTCATGTACGTTCCCTCGTTCACGGTGTCGAAGCTGGCGTCCTTGAGCTTCATCTGGTCGTTCAGCCAGTTGCGAAAGAACCGCTCGTCCCACACGGACGCCACGCACAGTCCGAGGATGCGCTTCTGCTCCAGCGTCAGCTCATGCCCAAATTCGCCGTCCGTATAAAAATCCAGCGAGTAGCGGATACCCGCCGCCTCCTGCTGCGGGAACGTTACGCGCCCCGTCTCCGGGTCATATACCGCCCCGTTGTACGGCGTCACGAGCATCCCGCCGGTCACGTCCTGCTCCACGGCGGCGCAGGAAAAAAGCTCGTAGCCCACCATGCCGGTCTCCACCACGGTTTCCTCCCGCAAGCTCTCCGCCGTGCTGTCCCAGTACACATCCCCGTACAGAGGCATTACCAGTCCGTCCCGCAGGTATTCCCGCATCTGCACCGGCAGGGAAAAAAGAGGGATGGCATTCACCATATAAAGCGACATCCGCCGCAAAAACGCCGCCGGGTCGTTGGCCGCGTCCTCCCGCAAGCGCACATCGTCGATATTCGTCATGGCGTAGTTCGTCACGATCTCGCTCCATTTAGTTCCCATGTTTCCCCTCCTTTACGCGGGCGGTCTGTAAATCTTTATCCTTGTTCCGGCACTTCCACTTGCCAGCGCAACGCCGACGGCGCCAGCTGAGTTACTGCCCAGCCCTTTGAGCAGCGTTCCTTTATTCGGATACAGGTTGTCCTTCGGGTAAAGAGTCCCCCGTGGGTAAAGAGGAATAAGCTTCACAAAATCACCCTGTGCTATGGTTTCTCCCGGCGCTATCCGGTAGGTACGGTCATAGGTTTCGCTTGCCCGTAAAAATAAGGCGTAATTCCCGCTGCCATCTGCAAGAGGGATCTTCACGATCCCAATTTTTTCTGTCCAACAAATGTTGTTGATACAGACAGATGATCGTTCCTTTTCCAACGAACCGGGGTCTCCGCTGACAAACACATACCGGTTCACCGCCGTAGTCCCATCATCCGCCGGTCCCTCCAGGTTGACAGCGAAAATGCCGTTGTAGGTCACGCCGTTGATCTTTATACTCGCCACGGCGTCATCCCTCCGTTCATTTAATAGTCATCGTGCTTCCGCTCACCGTGATCTCCGGCTGAGTCAGCGTCCCGGTGATGCGATTCCCCGCCTTGTTGTGCGCCGTTTTTCCGCTCAAAAGCGTCTCCGGGCTTACGGAGTCCTGCGTCAAGTCCAACTGCGTTACGCCGTTGATCTGCACCTTGTTGACGGCCATTTTATGCACCCACCTTCAACGTCTGACCTCCCTGCTCATTGTCCGTGTAGGAAACAGGGATCGCGTTCACCGTCACGCTGGACAGGAAGTTGTACTCCGGGCTGTCCGGGGTGATCTCCTGCGCCTCAAACGTAGGCGTCACGGTCTTGGCCTGCGGTTTTGCGCCCTCTGTGCCGCTCATGGTGCCGGCCACGCCCAGAATGTTGATGCCGTCGCGGATATTCTCCGGGATGATCTTGGCAGCTTCAGTAGGGTCTACCTGTGCCTTGCCGCTGCCGTCGTGAAAACCCATAGGGATCGTCACCGGTACGCTTTTTTTGATCACATTCAGCGTCACCGCACCCTTGTTGGGCATCGTACCTGTGACCTTTGCTCCCTTTGCGTAGGCTGTTTTCCCTTGCAAAATTTCCGCCGCCGTGGCAGTCGCGTCCGTGGTATCCGCGTTGTAAGTGTTGGTTCCCACAATGGGCGCGCCGGATTTATCGTGCGCCTTGATGCCTTTCGTCAGTTTATCCGGGGTTACGTCGTCCCCCGTCAAGTCCAGTTTTACCTCCGCGCCGATGATGACCTTGTTCACATACTGATTAGCCATAGTATTCATCTCCTACTATAAAAGTTTTTCCCCCCGCCTCGTTGCTCACCTCGTATTGGGGGATCCTGTGTACCACCACATCCTCCTTCATCCGCAGTGCCTTGGTAGCCAGCGTTACGGGGGTTTCCACCTTTGGCGTTACTTCATACGGGCCGGAATACAGTGGTACATCGCCGCCCGTTTCCAGCACCACGCCCACGATCTCCGCCGCCACCTCCGGCGTCTTTCCCACCGCAAAGAAAAGCGGCTTTTCCGCCCCGTTTCCCAGCTGGATCACCACCGGGGTTTTTCCCATGTCAGATCACCCCTTTGGAAGCACTCTGCGCCACTTGGATCGCGCCGCCCTTTGCGCCGATCACCCGGCCATCCATGAACTTCACCCGTACCTGCGTCGGAATGCTGCCTTCGGCAAAGTCCATCGTTTGCTCTTGGGTCAGAGGAAACAGCCATTGTCCTTTTTTCTGGTCGTAGGTGACTTCACCGGGATACAACCGCGACAGCATACCGATGGTCAGCTCCACCGTCTCCACCATGTCCGGTGTCACCTTGGTTTCTCCCTGCCGGATCACAAAGGGAACGGCGTAAGCGTCTCCCTGCATCATGGCTACATCCCTCCTCCGCATTCTCTAAAGTGGTCGATTTCGACCCCTTTAGTCCTCGTCCTCTGCGCTGTTCAGTGCATCCAGCACCGGGCGGAACATCCCCTTGCGGCGGATGTCGCTCTCCGGCGCGTCCTTATACCGCTTTTTGTTTATGACGTTCAGCTTTTTCACCAGCGGACGCCACTCGTCGTCCAATTCGCCCTTTTCCGCCGCCTCGCAAAAGCTCCGCGCCACCATCTCCTGGTGTTCGGTGCAAAGCGCATCAAAGTAAGGCAGCAGTTCCTCGCCCATGCGGAAGATATTGGCAAAGCCCTTCTCGTCCATGACCTCGCCCTTGCGGTAATCGCAGTGGTAGAGCATCCGTTCCTCGTCCGTCATGCCGGAGAGCACCACCAGCCACCGCCGGTCAATAAACCGCCGCATGGTCTCGTCATAAAACCGGCTCCACTCGCCCTTGGGGACGATCACCGTTCCGTTCTTGCCGGTGACTTGTCCGTACATCCCGTTTGCACCGAAAACCGCCACGTTGTCGTCCGCTACCGGTGCCATCCACCGCAGCACCACCTTTTCCGTGTCCGCCATCACCTGCACCACCTGGGGCTGCTGTGGAATGTTTTTCATAGCCTCGGCTACGGCGGCGGCAGCGGCCTTCTCGCTGGCTTCGCGCACCATCTCCGCAACCTGCTCGGCGGTATATGTCACAGGCGTTTCCTGCGCCTTTTCCGGCTTTCTCTGTTCCTTCGTGCTCTTTCCCTCCGGTTCATTGACGGCGGGGAGCGTAAAGTTCTCCTCCTCCGCCTCCTCTGCGGCGATCTGCGCCGCCAGTTTGTTTCCGCTGTTTTTCGGTCTGCCCATGCTTCTGCTCCTTTCAGATCCCTCATGGTCGTTTGTTAATATCTGCCGCAATACATCAAGGCTCCCACCGCTGCCCCGTTTACACGTTGATGTATTGCATACCCTCCGGTTTCCCGGCACTGCCTTTTTGGCGCAGAACGGAGGACTCGAACCCCACTCCTGTGAGAGCAAAACGGTTTAGCAAACCGCCGCCGCGCCTTGCGGCTTCATTCTGCGTATATGGGGAGGGGCTTTCGCCCCGTCCCCTGTTGTGCGTGTTTTCTTACGCGTTGATGAGCGCGAGTTTGTTGGCAATGCAGGGCACTGCGTCGATGCTCATGGACACCACCATGTCGATAGAACCGTCCGCCGTCTCGCTGGGGGACATCTCAATGGTGATGGGAGTCCCCTCCTCCACGCCGATGGCCACAGGCTTGTAGCCGCCAATGGGTGCCAGCCAGATCTTGTCGGTGGGCACCATCTCCACCACGGTGGTATTCTGGGTGCCGGGGACAATGGCGTTGTCGATGGGCATCAGGTTAATGCCCATGTACTCGCCCAGATAGCCGTACCGCGCCCACTCCACGCCCAGCATGGTGGACAGAGCCGCATCCAGATTGACGGTGCTGGCATTCACCACGCCGGAGGGCAGTGCCTTGGTCAGCGCGGAGGCATCGCCCAGCGCAATGACGTTGCGGTAGCGGGTGCCGTTGACCATCGCCACGCGCTTGGCGGCGGTGACCCAGTTGGCGGAGGTGTTGGTGAAGGTCATGTTGGCGGGGATGGCGGCGGTGTTGCTGGAAATCTTCACCATCTGCTGCACCCACATAGCCGTAATCTTGGAGTACATACCTGCGGCAATGGCGTTGAAGAAACGGCCAAGGTCGGCGTCGTTGCCCACCAGCTGATACCACTTGGCGCTGGCGCGTGCGGTACGCAGGCGGGGGTTCAGGGTCACGGTCTTGTTGTACAGGGTGTTTACCGGCTTGGAACGGGAGGCGCCCCAGCTGTCGTCCTCAAAGAGGAAGATGTCGTTGGACATGACGTCCAGCTCCTTGGTCTGACCCAGCGGCACGGGGTACATTTCCGCCAGCCAGCCAAGGCCGGAGGACATGACGGTGGGAAGCATGGGGGTCACGATCTCGGTGGTGATACCCGCCAGCAGCTTCAGATAGGTGCGGTCGGACAGGAACTTCCGCTGGTTGCGGCGGAACTCGTCCATGTCGGCGGGAACGGTCTCGCCGCTGATGGAGCAGCACCGCTCGGCGCAGAAAAGCAGCAGGTCGTGCTGCAGGTCGCGGTTGACGGAGGCGTAGCTGCGGCGCTTCTCCTCCTCACCGTCGGACAGCATGGCGGTGAGCTCCATGGGGCTGCGCTGTGCGGCGGTCATCAGCACGCGCTCGTCGCGGCCCAGTCGCTCACGCATCAGCAGACGGCCGCAGGTCACGATGTCGGCTCTCTTGCGCTCCACACCGTTGAACTCGGCGCTGTTGCCGTTAAAAACTTCGGGATTGATGCTGTTCAGCATGATAGCCATTCTTGTTCACTCTCCTTTCTCTCAACCGCCAACGGTGGCATCGACCTTGCAAGCTTCAAGGTCATAAAACCCGAAAGCGCTCTCTGCGCCCTCGGTGAAGTTGCCGGTGCCCAGCAGCTTGAAGTAGGGCGTACCAGCGGCGGTGGGCTTGTCGGCGGGGATCAGCAGACCGTCCTTGATGGTGAAGAAGGTCTTTGCGCCCACAGCGCCGTTCACGTTGCCCTCGCCGAAGCGGTAAATCTTGCCGCCGTCAAAGACGATGCGGGTATAGGTCACGGGATAGTCCTTGGGGGCGGGCAGACCCAGCGTATTGGCAGCCACCTTGTAATGGTTGCCGGTGACAGGATCCTCCAGAATGTTCACCTCGTAGGTGTTGCAGGCATAGATGCCGTCACCCTCGCTGGTCACGGCACCGGCGGCGCTCTGCATCAACCAGCTATTGCCGTTCTTGATGGTCACCTGCGCGTCGGTGGGGCCGATACCCTCATAGCCCTCGCAGGGCATCAGTTCCTTCTTGGTGCAGAGGAAACCGGCGGAGCAAGTTTCCTTATCGCCGCCTGCGTTGACGAACTTGCCGGTGATGTTCAGCGTCTCGCCGAAAACGCGGTCGCTCACGCGGGGCCAAAATGCGGTCTTAGCAATGTAAGCCATGTGTATTCACACTCCTTTTTCAGTTTGTTTGTTACGCCTTGCCGATGCGGCTCAGCATACCTTCGATGCCGCTGTCACCAGCGCCGTCACCCTTGGCGTTGTTCCACGCAAAGGCGCTCTTGCGGCTCTCGGCAGTCTTGCGGTCTTCCTCCATCACGGCCTCGCCGCAAACGGCCAGCACCGCGCTGCGTACCATCTTCTCGCCCAGCCATGCGCCGTCCTTGTCGCAGGAATTGGCATACACACCGGACTCGATGTTCTCGTTGATGTCCTTCAGGGCATCCTCGGACAGTTTCTCCTTGCGGTTGGCGTTGAATGCCTCCAGCGTGGCCTTGGCGGTCGCCTTGCACACGCTCAACCGGCGCTTGCTCTCCGCCTCCTGCATGGCGCGGAGCTGCTCCTTGGCGGCGTTCAGCTCCTCGGAAAGCTGCTTGATCTCGCCGCTTTCCGTCTTGGCAGCGGCTACGGTGTAGTCCACCACATCCGCCACATCGGCGTTCAGCTCCACTTCCCCGGCAGACAGAACGATGCGTGCCGCGCAGGGCGCGATACGGCTTTCCATGACCTCGCCGTTATCCTCTGCGTTGAAGGTGTAGCTGAAAAGGTTGCCGGAGGCGTCCAGCAGTCCCACACTCATGCCGTCCTCGCTCAGAGCGATCAGCTTGTGGTTGGGGAACTTGGCCTGTACGCTTTCCATCATTTGCTTGTTCATGCTTCTTTTCAGTCCTTTCTTGTTGATTTTCCCGCTGCCCTCTGCGGCTGTGTGCAGCGATGCGGCTTTCAGTTTCAAACTCTTAAATTCCTCCTGCATAGCCGCCAGCTTTGCGATGCTTGCCCCCGGAATAGCGGGGCTTACCCGGTCGCCGAGTATGGTCACGCCCAGCCCCGTCCACTTGGTAAATACATCCACATCGCCCTCTTTGTGGCTCTCGGTCACATTGGTTTCTGCGGAAACCTCCATCGTTCCCTGCCGACGGATTTTCTGCACCAACTCCGGGCTATAAAACTCAAACAACCGCCCCTTGGCCTTGAGCCATGTATGACCATCCCTCTCCACAAGGGTAAAGTCCCGTTCGTCCTCGGACAGCGTTCCCACGATGCGCTCCGCCGTCCCATCCATGAAGGAGTAGTATTCCTCCCCCGTCTCCGGGTCGCGGTACTTGGCCATGTTGTGCCCGTCTCCAACTTGCCGTCCGACATAGGCCACCAAAACGGGCTGTCCTACAAAGGTTTTGTAGTATTCCGCGAGGTTTTGGTACGACCACTTGTTGCAGTTCTCTCCCTCTCGCATGACCCACAGCTCCACGCCGAACTCGTACTCATTGAGCCGCTGCATCACCCTCAGTGTGCCGCTGGCGCACACCTTCTTGGGCATGGCCTTGGTTTTCAGTCCGCTCATGCATCCTCACCGTCCTCTGCAAAGAGATTGCGGCACCAGTTGTCGAAGCTGGCGCGGCTCATCGACCCTGTGTCCCACATCGACCATGCAGAAAGCAGCTTTTGCCGGTCGCCGGTGTTTTGCAGCTGCAATTCCTCCGCTTTCAGCGACAGGGCGTTGAACTCCCCATCCGCCGTGGCGCGGATAAATCCGCCCAGTGCCTCGTTTACACCGTCCACAATGGCCACGCACACCTCGAATACCCGATCCAGGTCGTCATTGAAGTCCTCGTCCAGCTCCGGCGTACCGGGGTAGGGCAAGCGCAGGTGGTAGTCGTGGGGGATGTCCGCAAAGGCGTCCACCCGCTCCGGCTGCTTATGCTCCAACCGATGAATGGTGTCCGACAGGAATACCATCCCCATGTCGCACAGCACCCGATCCTTGATGTCCGCAAACCACTTCTCCGCGTTGCCGTAGGCCTCCATTACCCGGCGTACCGGCTCCATGAGGGGCGCAAACTTGGGATTCTCCCAGTTGGCATATTCTCTGGCTCTCATGCTTTTTCATCCCCTTTTCCTTAATCTCCGGCGTCTTGGGATGCCTCCTGTCCCTCCGTACCGGGCTTATTCCCAGCGGCGGGTCTGCCGCCAGGGTTCATGTCGTGTGCTGCCTGCGGGGGCAAGCCGCTTTCTCCCTGCTTGGCGTTGTAGCTGGTCACCAGCGGCAGGCGCATATCCATGATCCCGCTCTCTTTCAGCGCGGTGCTCACGGCAAGGTCATCTATCACGCTCATGTCCAGCATGGCCATGTAGATCATTGTCTGGGGCAGTATGCCCAGCGTCATGCCCTGCCGTGCGTTCTCAAAGGTCTTTTCGTCCTCTGCGATGTTGCCGAAAAGGGTAAACCGCCACGAATACTTCAAATTCAGGCCGTCCATGATGCCCCGCATCATCCGCTCGTAGCAGCGGTATATTTGCTCGGCAAACCTGCTTTCGATCTGCAAACTGATGTTGGCCACGCCCGCTCTCGGTTCGTCGCTGGTGGGGATCAGGGCGGAAAGCCCCGCCTTCGCCATGGTGTAGCCGTACCCTGCGGAGCTGATCTTCGTGGCGCTGGGCGCCTCGGCCAGCTGGTGCAGCGACATATTCTTCAGCGGCGCCGCGTACCAGCCGATGCCGCTGGTGTTGTTCTCGGACAACATATCGTAGAAACGCGCCCGGAAAAGCTCCCATCCGGCGTTGGAGAGCTTGTAGGCATCCGACAGGTTTCGGTTGTTGTCATCCGCGTACTCGATCTCGCCGGTCAGCAGGGAAATCAGGGGGTTTTGTACCAGTTCCAGTTGGATCTGCTCATACTGGGCGATCTGGATAAACGAGAGGAAAAGCCCCGTCAGCGGCGACACCACCGCCGTCTGTGCGTCGTCTATCTCGAAAGGATATACGGCATCCACCGGCAGCGTTACCCAGTAGAAATACTGCCCGTTCTGGTAGTACACATCCGGCATTTCGCCCTCTCCGAAGCCGCCCCGCCGCTGTATCTCCGCCAGAAGCCCCATGTCCACCCGGTTTTTGGCGGCGTACACGAACCGCGTCCCCGTTCCCTTGGGTGCGCCCCGTTCTGTCACGCGGGAAAAGACATCCCAATAGGGCTTAAAGAGGTCGCCGAACTGCAAGGGATCTGTCCCCGGCTGCATGAAATACATCATGTTAAAGGCCACGGTGTACTTCGATACGCTGTTGAAGCCTACGATTTTCACCCAGTCGGATGGCAGCTGCTGCATAAAGGCGTAGTTGACCTTATTGTGGGGCTTATCCACGCTGACGCGAGGGTAGTAGAAAACCTTACCCTCCTGCACCGCCTGTCCCGCCAGCTTGTGGGCAGTGGTCTTGGGATCCAGCTTACGCCGCAGTTTTTCCAGCAGCTTCCATTCCCGCCAGAACTCATCGTTTTTTGCCGTGTCCTTGTCGGTAAACTCCGGCGCGATGTAGCTGTGATAGGTCAGCAGGTCTTGGTACATCTTCCGGGTGTGGAAAAGAGGATAGGCGGTAAATTCCAGCCCATGCTCCACTTGCCGCAAGCCCTGCTCGTTGCCCATGGGGTTTGTCAGCATCTCCGCCACGCGGTTTTTGCTGTACTCCTTGGGCAGCGAGGAAATGGCCTGCACGCGCCGGTTCTGGATGTAGGGATTGTTCCGGTTGGCGGCAGACGCGCTCACACGGCTAAAGGCGCTGGCCAGCGCACCGGCGGGCATATCGCCGTATTCCTCGGAAAGCGCCTGAAAGCGCTTAAAAATCTCCGGGTAGGTGGCGTTGGAAAGTCCGCGCAGTTCAGTTGTCAGATTTTTCGTTTCGTCCATCCTGCGCCTCCTTCTCCAGACCCTCGCGTGTCTTTTGCAGCTCCTTTTCCCACGCCGTCAGCATTTCGTTTACCCGCCTTGCCGTTGCGTCCTGCCGTTTCCCCGCCGCCTCTCCCAGCAGCGTGGCGATGCAGTCCGCCAGCCACAGGCGGTCGCTCTCCGTCAGGCGCCGCAGGTCGTCGCCCTTGACCTCCACGGCGGGAATGTGCCGTGGCTTTGTCCGGCGATAGAGCAGCATATAATTTGCCGTCACACGGGAAAACCGCTCTCGTTCCGCCTTTTCCACATTCAGGCGGCTTACCTCGGCGGCGTAGAGCTTGTATGTGGTCGCCATGCTAAAACATCCTTCCTCCCCGCCGTGCCGTCACCGTGCGCCCGTGGTTTCCCGCGCCCGTGTGCCCCGGCTGTGCCGCCTTGGGCGAGGCACTCTTGTACTTTTCCAGCTCCGCGTCCCAGTCGTTGGCGTGCCGCACCGACTGCGCCAGTTCCTCCCGCTCCAGAATCTGCGCCACGCGCCCTGCGTATTTCAGCGCCGACCACAAGTCGCGCTGGATATGCTTGGATATGCGCTCCTCGCGGATGTTCTGCCCGCTGGGGACTTTCCGCAGGTTTTGTATCTGTCCCACCAGTTCCCGCGTCCGCATATACGGCTCTGCGATCAGCGCGTCCATGCTGTCGTCCTTGATCTGGTGGTATTTCTTGTAGCTGTCCACGCCTTCGTTCACATTGGCGCACAAAAGCTCGATGTTGCGGTTTTCAAACTGCAGCTCCATATACCGCACCATCTCCGCGTCCGGGTCGGTCACGCCCGTGCCGCCCGCCTTGATGGGGTACAGGCACGGAATGGCGTTATCCTGTTCCAGCTCCGTGAAGCTTGCGTGGTTCCGCACGCACAGCGGCGCCAGCCCGTCTCCCAGGTCCATCATCAGGTTTTCCACCACGCTTGTGCCGTACTGCCATGCGTCTATGGCAAGGTAGGTGGGCGCACCGCCCTCGCAGCAAAACCGGCTCCACACATCCTTGATCTTCTGCGCCTGCATCATGCTCTTCACCGGGGGGCTCCACATATCGGCATACACCAACTGCTTGAGGTATCTGTCCCGCTTGAGCCACTCCTTCTGCTTGGTGCATTTCAGCACCACGCAGGCGCACTTGGCGTTCTTCTTGTCGTCTGCGTAGGACACATCGTAGCCCACAATATAGACCACATCCTCCGGCACCACCTTGTTGCGTATGTCAAAGGCACAGTGCCGGTTCTCCGCGATCATCAGCTTTCGGCTCTCCGTCAGCACCTCGTCGCGCACGATGGGGTTGCTGTCTGCGCCGGTGTACCGGCTCTCCATCTCCCGCATCCACCGCTCCGGGGTCAGCTTTGTTTTCAGTTTCTGCGCCCAGGAGTAAGGCCGCATCTGCTGCAACACCACGCACTGCCACGGCACATCCATCACAAAGGCACTCTCGCCCCGCGCCATGGCCTTCATCATCTCGCACCGCACCTGATAGGCGTGGTTCTGCTTGCGCCCCGCGCTGGTGATGGAGTGGTTTTTATACGCCACAAAGTTGGGGTCAGGCTCGCCGTTTACGTTGTGCCGCAGACGCACGGCGGGCAGCACCACCGTGGTATATTCATCGAAGTCAAATGCGGGCTGCTCCTCCTGTGCAAACTCCTCCGCCGTGGCCGCGTGGAGGTTGTCGCCGCGCTTCTCGCCGATATAAAAGGCGCTGCCGTAGTCCGTTTCGATCTTGAAGTCGTCCTTGCTCTCCGCCGTCACCCGCCAGTGCTTTGCCAGCGCTCCGTAGTCATGCTCGATGGCGTGGAAGGTCTTTCCGCCGATGGACGCCAACTGCTTCAGCGAGGGGCCGGTGTAAATGACCTGCGTCCCCGGCCATGCCACGCCGTTTATCATCTCGGACAGCATCTTGGAGTAGGTTTTTGTCATGCCGCGTGTGCCGGTGATGGCCACATCGGTGTATCTCGCGTAGGCGCGCAGCATAATGCGCTGCACCAGTTCCAGCGTCTTAAAGTCGCTGTCGTCGCTGCGGAAAATGTCCGCCAGTTTATCGGGATACCATCGGGCGACCCACACCAGCCATGCAAACCATGCGTCCTCCATCTCCGCGTAGTTGCGCTCCTGCGTCGGCTTTTTCGTCACCCAGCCAAGGCCGGTCACATACGCCTTACCCGCTCTCCGCGACATCGGTATTCACATCCTCTGCATCCGGTTTCCGCTTGAGCGGCTTTTTCTTCCGCAGCAGCCCCATCTTTTCGTAGGCCTCCTGCTCGGCCTCGTTGGGTTCCTCCGCAAACTCGCCCAGCTCGTCCTTGATCTGTGCGTTTTGGGGCAAGTCCATCAGCTCCGGCAAGCCGTCGTTGATCCGCGCCTGGTTGATGATGGCCAGCAGCATTTTCTCCGCCGCGTCCGCCGTGTAGGTGTACTGGCAGGGTCTCCCGAAGATCAGCCGAAACGCCTCATCCGGGGAGCAGCGCTTGCCGTTTTTCATCAGGCCCGCCTTTTCCAGCCGGTCTACGATGCCGTCCAGCCGTATGTCCTCCACGGGCTTTGTGTCCTTTTTCCGCAGGTTTTCCGAGGCTAAGTTCTCCTGTATCATGCTGGAGAGTTTCTTCGCCATGTCGATCTGCCCCCGCTCGGCGCAGTCGTTCATCTGCTTCGTCCACTTCGCCACATTCCGCAATATCAACTGTTGCTTGGCGCTCACGGCCTGTTCCCCGCCGAAATCGGCGCACAGGGCGTTGTAGATGCGGTCAAACTCGTTGTAGTCGTCGCTGGTGTAGGGCGCTTTTCCGCTGCCATCGCCCCAGTCGGCGGCTTGGCGCTTTGTCCCCTGTCTGCCGTCCCGTGCGCTTTTCTCTGCGCTGACGGCGCGTGTGAAATTGCCATGCTCCAGCCCGTCACCAAAAATCTTGGTGATGTCTGTCAGCCCGTCCAAAAAGCCGTACTCGCCGCCGCCCAGCGTCCTGTCCAGCTTTTTCTTTTTTAGGTTGTTGCAGTAGGCCGTCCATTTGCTTTTCGTGCCGTTTCCCGGCAGGGCTTTCATGTCAAAGGGCTTATCGAAGCGGATGCAGGCGTAAAAATAAGCCAAGCTCTCCCCCACCGTCGTTTCCAGCAGCTCGTAATATCCCTGCTGATGCTCCGCGTCCATAGGTAAAAGCTCGGCCATTCCAGTCCCCTTTCCGCACAAAGAAAAAATGGTACAAAAAAGAAAGCTACACTTCTTCTCGTACCATTTTCCTTTATATTCACTTGTCCGATTCCCTTTTACGCAACTTTTGAAATTTTTCTTTCATTTTGTAAAAAGGGACATCTGCGCCGTGTGGGTGGCAAAGCGCTCCTCCTGCTTTTCGTAGTATTCCCGATCGATCTCGCAGCCCACGAAGTCAAAACCGAGGTTATACGCGGCAATACGGCTCGAACCGCTGCCGAGGTGCGTGTCAAGGATCTTGTCCCCCTCCTTGGCGTATCGCGTCAATATCCACTCGTACAGCTCCACCGGCTTCTGCGTGGGGTGAAAGCGTCCCGGCTGTCCCTGCATATTGAAGTCAAACACCTTGGCGTTTCCGCTGAAGCTCGTCCACGCATATTCGCACATCGCCATGGAAAAGTTTTCGGGGATGTTTGTCTTTCGCAGGATCAGAAAGCAGCGCGTCGGCGGCAGAGAAAAATAGTTCCCGCCCCAAATGATCTGATTGCGTGAGATGCGGAAAAGCTCTTGAAAATACTCCTCCTTTGGGGCAACATCCCACGCCACGATTTTTTTGCCGTCCGCTTCATCTGGGGTGCTTTTGTACTTGTCGAATATTCCGCCGAATCGGTTATACTGCGGTGCGCCGTCTCTCTCTCTCTCTCGTGGGCATCGGCGACATGAGCGCGGGTGTTCTCGCCATACACAGCGCCAAACATACCTCCGAAGCGTTTTGCGCTGCCACCGTTTCCATCGCCGTAGGGCGGATCTACCACCGCGAGGTCAAATGCCTTGTCCGGCAGCGTCCGCATATACTCCATGCAGTCCATGTTATAGACAATGCTCTCGCTCATGTGTCCTCGTCCCTCCCCAAAAGGTAGTCGGTTGTCACGCCGAAGAAGTCCGCCAGCGCCGCCAACGCCGTGGCCTTCGGCTCCATCTCGCCGCGCTCGTAGCGGCTTATCATGCTCTTGTTCATGCCGCACAGCTCCGCCAGTACGCAGCGCTTCATGTGCTTTCGCTCCCGCAGCTGCCGCAGACGCTTGGCAAATATCTCATTTCCCGCCATCACTTGCCTCCCAGCCCCGGATTCTTTTTCATCGCCTGCAACAGCATCCGCGCCTCCGTGTCGCTGATGGGGCAGCCCTTGTCGCGCCGCGCCACTATGCTGGCAATGCGATCCTCCCGCGCCCGCTTTCTGCTCTTGTAAAACGCGCACTTTCCGCACTCCGCACACACCAGCGTGTTCAGCGCCGCGCACTCGTTTTTCTCCGGCACATACAGGTCGCACGACACCTTGGGCTTGTACGGCGTTGCGCCGACCGTGATTCTTCCGCTCATGCTTACCGTTTCTCCTCTCTCCGCATCATCCGCGCCGTCCACCCCGTCAGCACCGCCGTCGCCAGTATCACGCCGCAGCAGACGCATCCGACCGCTGTTTCATACACTCTCCCCCACGCCAGCAGCCCCGCTGCCAGAGCCGCCAGCAACACCGTTGCTGCCGTAAACGCCGCCGTCATTTTCCTCACGCGCCACTCGCTCCTTTCGATGGGATTCCCCACAAGTCCCCGATCCCATTTGCCATGTTGAGGTAATAGCGCTTTCTTTTCAGCAGCTCCAGTTGCAGATCGAGCGCTGGAAGTTGTTCGATCCCCTCCAGCATCCCAATGGCGTCATCGAGGTCGTGCGCCATGTCGCCTAAAAACTCGAACGCACGCAGCTGTCCCATGAAAATACGCACATCTGTGGCAAAATCCCGGTAATTCCACTCTGTATGGTATTTGTCAGCCATCCAAGATCCTCCTCAGCTCAGATTCCGCGCTGTCAGCGCAGTATACAGTAGGCACGCGCCCAGCCATTGCAAACTGGTAGCCCAGTCTCCCTTGCTGACGATATTCACCACCAAACTGCCCAGCGCACCGGCTACCATCAGCAGTGGGAAAACAATTTTCAAAATCCCCATCACTCCACCTCCTGCATCCAGAACTCTTTACGACAGTCATCGCATCCGCGACCAATGGTTGCGCAGCCGCCATTTGCGTTCCTGTGCGATGCAGAAATCGGGCAGGGGCATACCAGCAGCACACCATGGTTGCCAATACTTGCTTCCGGGTACTGCTCCAGAAACACGCTCTGCCGTGTCTTGCGCGGGTGTGCGGCAGACCATTCCTCGGTGTTCTTCACAATTTGCGCTGCATCCACGCCCCACACCTCACTCATGGTGCCGCACATTCGGTTTCGCTCCTCGATAAACTTCACAGCGTCCATTTACTTCTCCTCCACTTCATTCCCCCAGCAGTCCCAGCCGTCCACCTGTTGGCGGGCAAACAGTTCGATGCGGGGTATATCTCCAAACAATTCCATGATGAGGGTTCTGACGCAATCTGGCTTCTTGCTGTGTTCTGTCCTTTCGGCTTCTACTAACTGGCGTACAGAATTGGATCGTTTGTTCCTGAGCATCCCGCCCCTCGTCCCAAGCAGGCAAAGTTCGCAATTCTTCATTGTCCATGCCCCAAGCGTAGACACTTGCTTGCCGTTCTTGGTCTTTTTTGACCAGACGAAAGCCACTGTCACATACTTGAACCCCCATGCTTTCATAAGCCGTATAGCCTCCTCAAGGTGCGCGTCCGTAGACCACATAAACAGTGCTGCGTCTTTCTCCGCAATGCGTTTAACGTCCCAAGTCTCCATGATGGATGCCTTTTCTGTCCCGTATACCGTTTCAAGAGGTCTGAACCTGTTTCCATTGTACCGCTGCACCTCTTTGCTGCTGAACCGCCACGGCGGATCAGCATAAATCACGTTATATTTCTTGTCGGTAGTAAAAATATCCACCACTGCCATCACTTATCCCTCCATCTGCACCCGTCACAGGCACCGTTGTGTGCTTTTTTGTACTTCCCGCAGTATTTGCATAGCTCGTTGATAAGCGCCTTGCGGTCTGCCCCCAGCTTCGCGTTGGTGTCCATCAGCCCACTATTGGCGGCGTCCAGCTGGTCATATCCGTTGTGAAATTTTTTGATTTCATTTCGCGCGTCCGCCAGCTCTGCGCTCATCTTCTCGATCTGCGCATCCCGCCGCAGTACGGTATCCCGCAGGGCGGCGTTGGCCTGCAGCAGTGCCTCGATGTGCCGCTGCTGGTTCTCGATCAGGTCAGCGGCGTAGCCCATTGCTTTTTCGATACATCCAAACTCGGCAATCAGAGGACACGCTCCTTCGCATTTCTTATGCTGCTCACAGCACCGCAGCGCTGTCACGATCTCGTCTCTTGTCATGTCATTCCTCCTCGCCAAATGGCAATCATGCTGGGAAACGGCGCCGTTCCCATTGGCTTTCCGTCCAGCTCGAATTTCAGCCTGCCGCGCAGGAATCGGATCTCCGCCTTACCCAGAATGTAGTCGTGGAAGCTGGCACGGTCAGTCCGCGCCGGGATCAGCAGCACCACCGTTGTCCCCGGCTTCTGTCCCTCCCGGCAGCACTTCTCCGTCCACAGTCCGGTTTCCTTGCTCCCGTAGGGCGGATTACAAAATACTGTTTCGCCCCCCCAATTTTGCCGCAAACCATCATCGCTTTGCGTGAAATACCGCACACACTTGTGGTTTCCATCGCTGGCGGCAGCATCCAGCGTGAAGTGAAACTCCGCATCCAACTCGTCAAACAGCTTTTGCGGCGTTTCCCAGAAATTCTTATCGCTGGAAAACAAAGCGTCGTTTATCATGTCATTTCTCCTCTGGAAAATGTTTCTTTGTCACCGCGATGGGAAACGGCTCGATCTCGCTTGCCCACCGCGCCGTGCCTTTGCCGTGTATGCGCTCAAAGCACAGCGGGAACCCACCTATTCCGTCGAACAAGCTCCCCAGCGTCGCTCCCTCCGGCAGATGCCGCGCCATACGCCGCAGCATCCAGTCCCAAAAGGGCAGGGCGATGGAGTTGCCCAGCGCCTTGTACTTCGGGCTGTCCGCGTCCTTGTGCTTCTTGCCCTTTTCGTCTATCCACTCGCCGATGTCCGTCCAGTGGTCAGGGAAACCTTGCAGCCGTTCGCACTCCATCGGCGTCAGGCGGCGCACCACCATGTGAGTGATGGCAAGGTCTGTGCTGTCCTTAAAGTCCCGTTGCTTGCAACTGCTTGCAACCTCGGCGGCACGGTAATCTCCAAACCCGTTCATCTGGTATGTAAGCGGCACTTGGTTTCCGCCCGTGCCCATCCTCGCCTGCAATGCCGGGACTTGCTCCCCGCACTCGCGGATGACGTCGCAGGCGTGTGTCATGTCCAGCGCTACTGCCGGTAGTTTTTGAGCAACAAACGTTTGGCAATGCATACCCGGCTCTGCTGCCAGTGCCACCGATTTCTCGCCAATATCTCTCACTTCTTCTCTCTGGTTTGTGGCAAAAGCCACCACCGCAGGCTTATTCCCGCCGCACTCCGCGTTCAGCGTGGGGGATGTTTCTTCCTCGTATCCGATGCTGTGCGCCTTTTCGCTGTTGCCCAGCTTAAACCCGGCGCACAATACGCTGTCCCGTGCCATGCCGCCGTTCTCGTTGGCATGCAGGCTGTGCCATGCGCCCTCTGGGTCATACACCCGCGCACTCTGCGCGTCCCAAGGGTTCAGACACGAAACCTCCGCACACACGGCGGGGCGGTCTATTGTGTTCAGCGTGTAGCTCTCGTCCGCTTTCCAGCCCTTTCCGTTGCATCCGGCTGTATCGGCGCGGTCAATGCCGTTTCCTTGCAGGCAGAAAATTGTCTGGTCGTTGCCGCTGCCGTCATGGTTGCGGCTTTCACCGCCGCCCTGCCATCTTGTGGCTTTGTCGTTGATGGGGATAGCCACTACCGGCTGATTGTTCCCGCTCATACCCGCCGCAGCGGTCAGTGTGGGTGCGAGGTCATCCGTCCGCAGTTCCGCGCCGCCCTGCTGTGTGGCCATGCAGAAAATCGTCTGATCGTTCCCCGTTCCCAGCGTTCCGCTTTTCTCCGTCTGCACTAACGCGCCTTTTCCTCCTCCGTCACAGCCCCCCCCCTGATGCGGACTGCATACGATGTTGGGGCCTCTGTCGGCGCAGGGGCTTCCGTCCGCTCTTGCGGTGAGGCTCCTTGCGACTGCCGGATTAAAGTCGCTTTCAGCAGCTTCGGCAGGTCTTTCCCCCGACGCTCCGCTCTCCGCAATATCCCCAGACACGCTTTCGCGGTCAAATTGTATTTGGGCAGCGGATTCGCCTCCAAAATCTGCGACAACCGAGATTCTTCGGCGACGCTGTGGGGTCCCCAGACGGATAACATTTCCTGTACGGCTGTCTCGGATGGTTTTTCCCCAGTTCTTAGCGTCGTGAGTTCGCCAAGCGATAGACCAACCATCACCGTCGATGGCTCCTGCTTTTGTCCATTTCCACTTTTTCGGCAGTCCAGATAGAGAAAATCCTGGTTCTGCGATACGCGCAATTTCTTCCAGCACGGCTGCGAAGTCCCGTCCTCTGTTGCTGCTGTATGCTCCGCAGTTATGGGCCACAACGTCATTTGCTCCATAGGTGTTATCCTCCCAAACGCTCAAATTGTAGACGGTCGCCTTTTCTCTGCACGGCTCCACGCTTTTTACCATCTGCCACACAAAGCCGTCTTTGCACACGCCCGTGCTGTTTTTATTGGTCAGTGCCGCCGTCACGCAATAGCAGGGATAGTTCGCCTTGATAATGCGTCCGCCCATTCTCCCGTCTTTTGGTTTTCTTACGGAGATGTTGGTGCCGACCCGGTACACATTCCGTATCATCCGGGCGATGCCGTATGCCAGTTCTCTGCTGGCAGTTACGCAGCACAACTCCTTGCACTTTCCGCGTTCCCTGATGTACCCGTCCCCACTGATGTATCCGTTCAGTACGCACTTCTGCAAACTGAACGGCAAATCAAACACGAAGGGAGGCACGCGCTTGTTCCCCGCTCCCTTTCCAACGCCGGAAACAAGGTTGTAAAACTCCTGTGACGAAAACACCATATTGGTCTCTGTGGCGTGGGGCACGTTCTCGTGCAGCTCATAGGGCAGGCGGTGCAAATGCTCCCTTGCTTCTTCCAGTTTTGCGTTGCCCACGCTGATAAATATGCGCGGCGTACCTCGGTTCAAGTCCACGCTCCCATCCGCCATATAGCGTCCCAGTGCCCACGCCTCATCCTGCGTGATGAAATTGTCCGGCAGTGTCGGTTCGTCCAGCTTGTACGCCACCATGCACCTGTCATTCAGGTTCCCGGCGGCTTCCCATCTCGGTTCTGTGAAACTGCGCCCCTGCTTTTTCCCCGCGTTTGCGTACATCTTTTCCATGATGTACAGCGGGTGATTTGGTGTACAGATGATGTCCTCCGCCCCGCTGACCTTCAGCCGTACCACTGCCTGATTTTTCGTCCGCATGACCTTCGCCACCGGGCGGTACATCCCCGTGTGGGTCTTTACCTCATCACCCACGGCAATTTGGTCTATGCGCTTATAGCCGCTCTTGCAAGCCACCAGCGTTTCCCCGGCAAAGCAGACATTCTCCCACACCATGTAACGCGGGCGTACTTCCGCACCTGTCCGTCCATTCCGTTTGTCCTCCGCTCTCATTTCTTTTACGATGCGTACCTGCTCCATAAACAGGCCGCTTCGCGCTCCCGCCAAACCGGCGCGTTTCCCGGCGATGGATAGATCCTGTCTAACAAGGTGAACCACCTGTAATACACCAAACGGGTTCAATCTCTGCCCCATTTATTTTCGTAATATCGCCTAAATGTTTCACCTAAATCACCTCCTAATCTCCAAACACAACGCCGCACTCGTCCTTCAGCACGTCCTTGATGTGCTTACGCTTGATGCGGCCTTCGTTGATCTCCTGCGTGATTTTCTCGAGACACTCGTACAGATACGCAATACTGTGGGTGTCGCGGCTGTCAGGCGTCTCCTCCTGGACGTGCCAGCCGCACTTGTCGATGAGTGCCATCGCCACCATGTCCATGCACTCCTGCGTGCCTCTGCGCTTTCCGTCCATAAATATCCGGTCGTCCCGGCTCAAATGCTGCTTGCCCATCACTCACCCTCCTCCAGACGCACCACCTCGTAGCAGCCGTAGCTGCCGCCGTGCCGGAACGCCTTACAAATCGCCGCACGGACATTCTGATACTTCCGGCCGGACAGTTGCGCCAACTCCGCCGTGGTCGTACCCCACCAGCGGGGCAGACGATATTTGTCACGGGTGACGATCATGTATACCGTGGTCATTCCTCCGCCTCCTCGCAGCGGTGAATCCGCAGGCTGTCCGCCAGCTCCGCCGCCGTCTGCTTCCGCTTCGCGCTCTTTGTGCGCCGTCCAGACAGGCAGTTACAACACTCCGGGTACGGACAGTTCTGGCATTTTTCTACATTCTCCGCTGTATCCCGCGTTCCATCGAGCAACGCGCCGGGAGAAAATCTTCCCGTCTCCAAGTCGTTTATTCGCTTGCTCGACTGTGCGGCAGCTGCCGCGTCCAACGTCAGCCACGGTGCCTTTGCCCCGCCCAGTCCCATCACACTCCACCAACGATTTGTCGGTCTCGCCATGTCTGCAAACATACGTTCTAAACCTCCCTCACCGTGACGCCGTGGAAATACAGCATCATCTTTCGTTTCATCACAAACACCCGATAGGCGGCGCTGGAGGTGTTCCGAAAGCCCTTGCTGTCCTCCACCACCGTTTCGCCGTCCTTTTCGTACACAAAGTCCGCCACATAGTCCATGGCGCGTTCCTGCGTGCCGTCCGGGTGTACCTGTTTGGGCAGCAGCGGATACTTCACCTGCGTCCGCAGATTGGTGATCTCTCCCGCCCTCTGCATCAGCCACAGATCCATGTACCGCCGCGCCTCCCGCTTGCTGTCAAAGTGCATGAGCGTCCCGTCCGGCATGGTCATATCCACCTTCTCCGCGTGGAGCTTGTTGCCCTTCTTCGGTTTCTCCGCCTTGGCTTTGGCATCCGCCGCCGCTTTCTCCGCTCTCTGCTGCTCCTGCACCTTCTGCAAGATTTGCGCCTGTGCCTTCTGGCTAAAGCGCCCGATATCCTCCAGTCCAAGTCCCATCGGCTCACCTCGCGTCTTTTCTACACTTCAAGCCGCTTTCGTCTCGGTCTCTGGTGGAATTTATCCACCGGTTCATCCTCGTCCGTCCGGCGGCTCAACTCCACGAAGGTCATCTTCGAGCCGTCAAAGTAGAAATTCACATCTCCCGTGCGACCTCTCCGGTTCTTTGCCACCGTGCAGCCCACCTGCGTTTCATCCCCCGGCGTGGTTTTCCAGAGGAAGATGACCTTCACAGCGTTCTGCTCCAGCTCACCGCTGTCCCGCAGAGAGGACAGCTTCGGCTTATCCGTTTCATTCACCGTTCTGGAAAGCTGTGCCGCCGCCAGCACAGGGATCTCCAACTCCGAAGCCAGCAGCTTCAACTCCCGGCTGATGCCGCCCAGCTCAAGGTTCCGGTTCTCCGCACGCTTGTCCTTTTCTCCAATCATCAGACCGAGATAGTCCACTACGATCATGCCGAGATTTTCAATTCCCAGCGCCAGCTCCCGTATGCGGCTCACCGTCACATCCGGGCCGTCGTAGAAGTAGACCGGCAGCCTCGAAGCGGTGCTTGCGGTGTAGGCAATGTTCATCCACAGTTCTTCATCCGTTTCCGGCACACCGTCGATGAGCTGATCCATTGTCACGCCCTCCGCTCTTTTGGCGATCAGACGCTCTCCCACCTCACCGGCCAGCATCTCCGCCGTAACGTGCAGCACTGTCTTCCCTTTCATGGCGGCGCTCTCGGCGATCTCCATACACATGGCACTCTTTCCGCAGCCCGGTCTTGCGCCGACCAGGATGAGCTGCCCCGGCCACAAGCCCTTCAGCGTGGCGTCCAGCAGGGGGAATCCCGTGTCTATACGCCCCTCCTTCTTCCCGGCGATGTTCTCCATCGCCTCGGTCATGGCGTCCGCCATCGTTTTCAGCCGGGTCCCGCGTCTCTGCCGCATTTTCTGGTGGCAGATCGCCGCCACCGCCGCCTGCGGATCTTCCTCGTTGTTCAGCGCCTCCGTCACCCGCTCGTAAAAGCGCTCGTTCTCCGCCGCCTTGTGGATCAGCTGGGCGTGCAGCTCCGCGTTGGCGGTGGTCACGGTGATCTCCGCGCATTGCCGCAGGAATTGCAGCGGCTCTGCCACCATGTCCTTGATGGCCTCTACGCCGGACGCAATATCGAAATGCCGTCCCGCCCGCGTATCCTGCAAGCACCGCTCAAAGACCGCCCCGCAGACCGACAGGCTGAAATCGTCCTTCTCCACCAGCTCTGCCATCTGCCTGACCATCTCCGGCTTTTGCAGCAGTACGCCCACCACCAGATACTCCATCTCCGTGGTGTCCCTGCGGTGCAGCACGGGGACGGGCATCATCTCGTTTGCCATGTGAATTTAATCCTCCTTCACCGCGCCCTGCTCCTTGGTCATATCTTCATAAATCTCGTTGAAGTGCCATTTCAGGTCGTGTGCGCTCTGCACCTTCTTGCTCCACCACTGGCTGTTCAGTGCGAAGTACAGCACATTGTCTATCGTGTCCCACGCCACGCCGTTCTGCTCGTGCAGCTCATTCAGCACCGCCGCCTGCCGCTGCATCTCCGCATCCGTCGGCCATGCCCTGCCGGGATTGTCCTTTGCCTTTTCACGCGCAAGGTATTCCGCGATCTGGTATGCCTCGCTGGTGCGCCAATCCGTTTCGGCGGCTTTTTTGTCCGTGTAGTTGCCCTCAAGCACCTTGAGGAAGTTGTTTGGCTTTACAAACCAGTCGAAGGTCGCCTCAAAGTCCCGGTTGTTCTGTCCCTTTAGGAATGTGCTGTTCTTCACGTTCTCGATAGCCTTCAGCACACCGTCTACGCCGTACTCCCGGATACGCGCTTTCAGCATCCTGCCGCGATTGGTGTCCGCCGTGATTTTCGTCACCTGCGTCAAGCCGGTATCATTCCACGCCTCAATGACACGTCGGACATCACTTGTCCGACACACAGGCTCTTTAGAGCCTGTAGATATATCTTCTTCCTCTAAACTCTTATCTCTAATCTCTATACTCTTATCTCTAATCTCTGTATGGACATCGCTGTGGACATTGTCCACACCACCATCTGCCAAAAGTTTCGGTTTTTCGGCGTTTTTTATACGTTGAGCCTTTTTCTGGTCTGCATAATCTGTTGTCTTTCCAACAAGATTGTGGTGGTCTGCCATGACCAGCGTTCCGTCTACGTCTTGGTAGATCAGGCCAAACCGTTTGTAGTATTCCAGCGCCACGCGAATGGTATCAGCGGAGAACCACTTGCAGTCCCGGCGTATCTTCTCAATGTCAAACGGAATGATGATGTCCCCGATTTGCCGAGAGAGCCTCCCTTCCGTGTTAATGGTTTTCAAGCATAGTGCTTGGTAAAGAACAACATAATTCGCGCCGTTGGGCTGACTCATAAAGAAATCCACCGTATCGCTGTTCAAGAAAGACTCTTTCAACCGCATCCAGTAATACGTTTTGCCTGTCGCCATTCCAAATCACCTCGTTACCAGAAATGCGCTTATACCGTCGCCGTCGGTGAGTTCATTGGCAGAACAAGTGCTATAAAGGGCACAATTTCTGCAATTTTTTTCGAGCTGGCTTAAAATGCAACCTTTCACCAACTCGTCTCGTGCGGAATCGTCAACAGCGAGTACACCAACGCCGCTTCGCTCTGCGATGGCATCGACATCTGCGTGACCTCTGGAAGAGACGTCGCAGTTTTTCAAAATTTTCTTGTCCCCGCCACACGAACCATACAACAGGCAGCTGCTGCACTCGCCATCGTCTACACGGTGTGTGCAGACCGTCAGCATCTCGGCAAATTCTTCTTTGGTGCAAATGATTTTCATGATTTTCCTCCCCGTCAGATACTCAGCTCGTAATCGTCTCCGCCGTCCTCCGCGTCCCACGGCAGCGGCTCGTTATCCTCGATCTCCTGAAAACCAGACGCGCTCTGGGGCGTGTCCGCCTGTCTTACATCCGGCTCCTCCCCGGCGCACAGCTTTTCCAGCGCGGGCAGCAGGTCGGCCAGTCGAAGGAAATACTCCGTCGGCACTTGCAGCAGTGTTTCCAGTGCTCCCAGCGGGATCACATGGTCGGCGCGAAGCTCGCTCCACACTTTTGCCTCGCCGTCGCGGGTGGTGTACGGCTTCTGCCGCCACGTTCCCACCACCGCCACCGCGTCGCCCTTTTCCAGACACGCGGCAAACTTCGTGGCGGCGTTGTCGCCCACGGCACACACATTCATGAACTGCTTGCTGTCGTACCCCATGCCAAACTCCACCTTGGGAATGTGGTTCTTGGGTATCTCCCCCACTTTGGCGTCCCGGCTGACGGAGCCAGTACAGATCATGTACTGGCTGCCGTCTGCCTTACCCTCCGCGTCTACACGCTTACGGATAAAAAGAGGCATTTACTCGCCCTCCCCAAAGAAACCGTTGGTGAAGTCCTCCGCGCTCTCGGTCGCCGCATTCGCCGTTTCCTTGCGCTCTACGCGCTTTTTGGCCGTGGCGGTATCCTTATCCTCGTCAGGGGCTTCCTCGCTCACAGGTGCGCTCTGGTGGCGCTCTGCGGCGGTTTTATCGCTGTCATGGTTATTCCCCTCGCTGACGGAGAAATCCGTCACGGGGATGGCGCTCTCCGCAGGAGCGGCGGGGATGTCCGTCACAACTCCGTCCTCTCTGTCCTCGTTGAAGTAGCTGCGTACCTCATTGGAAAGAGGGGCATAGCCGCTGTTCAGAAGGCTGCGAAGCACAGTTTTTTTGCACATTCTGTCCTGACCGCCGTTCACGTCATACCACGGTGTACCGTTCAGGAGTTTGCTCTGCTCCTTGGCGTCCAGCTCACCGTTAATGAGGGCGTTGTACTTCTCCATTTTGAAGGCGGGGGAGTAACGGTCTGCGTGGCGCAGCAGATTGTCCATCGGCCAGTATTCCATGCGGAAGGATCCGGTGTTCAGCTTGTAGTAGGCGTAGTAGCCGATGATCTTGTGGGCGTCCCGCTCCTCGTCCGTTTCGTACTTGGCAAGGTTGATAATGGGCTTGCCGGTACGGGCGTCTCGTCCCTCCCGTTCGCCCTCGCGCACCTCGATGCAGTCAATGTCCTCGTAAAAGCCCGTGGACATGGCGAGCTGGATGTAACCTTTATCACTATTCCGGCGCTTTATCATCGCGCTGGGGTGGACTATCTCTTCACACTTTTTTGTGTGCCGCGCACTTCGGGCAGTAACTCATCTTCTGCCCTACCCCGCTACATTCATCACGGGTAGTCTCTACACTCAAGTATTCGTAATGGAGACCTTTACAGGTTTTGTATTTCCCCTTTAAGTGGGCGCAGAGAGTTGTTAGCCCGTACTTTTTTTCGGCTTCTTTCAAACTCTCAAAGGTTTCGCCCGTTTCAATGCAGCGGATGGGGCGCATATAATGCTTTCCGTTAAACAACTCAATGCCTTTTTTTGCCATAGTTGTTTTTCTTTTTGCAATTGTTTCGGGGCTGGCAGTTTTCCCAATATTAGCCTTTCTAAGCTTTTCTCGCGTTTCCTGTGATACAGGATGGCCGACTTTAGGACCTTTCAGGTTGTTGCGAATTTGCGTCTCTCTTGCTGATTCGGACATATTGGCCCATTGGCGTTTTCCACACTGGCGCAAATGTTCTTTTTCAGCCGGAGTCAATCTTCGAGATCGCCCGTCTCCACCCTTTGTGCGGTTATAAGAAGGATTCAGTTTATCGATGTAGTACATTTCTCGCTCATTCAGCATCTCAACAGGGCACTCCTCCAAAACTTCAAAAGAAAAGCACTCAACCCCGTATTTCAAAAATGCTGCCTTCAAGCTTCCGTTATGTTCAGCATTCACCGTTCTGTGTTCAATAAATCTTCGGTGAATATCTACGCTTTTCCCAACATAGGAACCGCCAGAAACCTTGTTGGTTATCAAATAAATACCTGTCATACTTGTCTCCAATAAAAATACCGCAGCACGGTATTGCCCTTTTTCGACGGGTTTCACCGTTAGCACCGCCTTGTGGCGGCACACCCCTGAGTAATAGGGTTCACGCGGTTTTACTTGACCATAAAAGTTTAGCCAAGATTGAACTGGGCCACGCTGCCGTAGGGGACGATGTAATAGCCGTGGCCGTAAATGAGACCCATACCTTCGCCCCGCAGACCGGCGGCAATGATGGTGCCGGGGTCACACGCCTTGAGCTGTTCGCTGGCGCTGACGGCGGAGATCAGAGTGGAGGTAAACCGTGCCGCCATGCGCTCGTTCTTGAGGGCGCGGGAGATCATCTGCTGTGCGCTGGGGGCGGTGATCGCCATGCTGAAGGTCTGCTTCTTCTGCTGCGCTATCTGGGTAAAATTGCTCTGATTCTGGACTTTCATGGTGTTTCTCTCCTTCCGTTATTCCGGCACACGCCCAAAGCGGATGCCGCGTTCCCTCATGTATACATTCAAGCCGGTGAGCTGCGCCGCCGTGCCGTGTACGCGGAAATCCACGGTGTAAATTGCCTCCTCCTGCGGTTCGTCCTCGACTGCCGCGTGTGCAAATGCCTCCTGTTCTACGGAGCGGATCACATCCGCCACGCTGGGTGACTCCTGCGGCGCAGGTTCTTCCAACACCACGGCGTTCCGTGCCTCCTCCTCTGCCAGACGCTTGGCTTCTGCCGCCTCCCGCGCCGCCTTCTCCCGTTCCTCCTGCGCCTTTTTCATTTCCAGCAGGCGGGCGTTCTTTTGCAGCACGGCGGTCACATCGTGGGTTTCCCGGTAGTGATCCAGCAGCTCCACCTCAAAGGGGCTTTGCAGCGATACAATGGCGGCGATCCCGTTCACGGTGTCGGTGATGATGGCGTCGATAGCCTTTTCTGCCGCGTCCTCGCTGGCGGTGGCGTTGAGCCACTTGGGGTCAAGCACACCCTCCCATGTCAGGTAGGTGTTGGTGTTGTGCAGTTCGTTTTCCCGGTCGAAGTAGGTCTTGAGCCTTGCCGCCTTCTCCTCCTTGCGCCGGGTCTCAAACGCCTTGGCCTGTGTGTCGAGGCTCTGCACGGCGGTTTCCAGTGTCGCCACAAGCTCCTTGCAGTTGGCCTCCGTTTCAGCGGATACCGCCAGCGCCGCCGCACGGCACTCCTTGCGTACCTGGTCGATGTTGGCTTGCAGTTTGCGGAGGTTCGCCCTGTCCTGCTTGGCGGCTTGTACGCCGTCCTCCGTCACCACAATGCTGCGGTACTGCTCCGCCACGCCGTCCACCCACGCCTTTACATCGGCGTAGTTGGTGGTAATGGCCTGCTTGCGGATCTCCTGCAAGTCGGAGGTGATGCGAAATTCCACCATGCCGCTCATGCCCGCACCTCCGTATCCATCTGGGTAATCCACTTCACCCGGTCAGCCCACGCCGGGTCAATGACGCTCTCCGGCAGGTTGATCTCTGTGATCATGGCGGGCTTTTCGTCCGCCTCGCTGCCCGGTACCAGCACATGGTCGCCGGGTTGCAGGGGCAAGTTCGTGCGGAAGGTGTACGCCTGTCCGCCATAGCCCTTCTGCCACGGCTTGTAGTAAATTGCCTTTACGATCATTGGTTTTTGTCCTCCTTCACATTCTTAAAATCGCCGCCGGTGGTGTGCCGGTCAGCACATGATTTTTGTAAAAATCTTCTAATTTCGGAACAATGTAGTCAATGTCCGCCTGACACGCTGTTCTCTCGAATTTATAAAACCGAAGTTCCCCGTCCCCGTCCCCGTTTAACAGGAGCGCCCACACAACAGCGTAGTCGTATTCGCCTGCGAACATTTGTTCGCAAATCTGTGCGTAGTAGGTGTCTGGGATTCTCCCTCTCCACCTGTCCCAGTCTGCGCGACTCATGCACGTTGCAGTTTTGCTCTCATAGATACCGTGTCTTCCCGTATCGCGCTCTACCAACTCTCCATCTGGAGTACAGGATAAAAAACTATATCTTCCAGTTCGACGAACAATCAGGTACGGCTCAAAGCTCAGCTCGTACTCCGGGTGCATCAGTCGAAACATGGCTCTCAACGGTTCTTCCGCCCGGTTTCCGAAGTCGATGCGCTCGTTCCCGGATATTTCTTTTGTCTCCACCGCGCCGATCTTCTCCCGCCAAAGTTGAATTGGTGTTTTGAAGTTGGACACGCCCAGTACAATCCCGCAGTCACTTGCGCCAAGGCCGCCGCGTCGCCCCTCAAGCCATTCTGCGCGGCTTCCATACACTGTTCTCTCTGTCATTTAGACCACCTCCGTGGGGGCTGACTGACGGCGCGTGAAGGGCTCCAGCCGCTTTTGAGCCTATCCCAAATGGTTCGGTAAGGGATGCCGGTAACACGCGCCCACTCAGCTATGGTTTTGCGCTGCCCGGCAGCTTCTACATAGCGATTTTTTTGGCGATTGTTACACTGTTCTACTTGCGCGACCCAGCGACAATTCTCTGGACAGTAGTTGCCATCAACATCAATTCGATCAATAGTGCATTGACCACGAGGCGCATCTTCTTCGTATCCGTTTTGAAATGCCCAGGTGTAAAAAGCGTAGAAATCGTTAAGCCACTCTTCACAGATAGAAATCCCTCTACCGCCATATAAGCGATACTCTTTGCAGTTCCTGTTCAAGCACCTTATTTTCATGGATGACCATATCGCATACAGCCGAGAGTCTCTTTTGCCGTGAGTTGTTTTTAGTGCAGTTAGGACTTGACTTGCCTTTTCTCTTTGTAAGCAACCGCAGCTTTGAACCCGCGATGCGTTTAATTCACTTGCGTTTGTACGAACTACATTCCCGCAATCACAACGGCATACAAATGCTGGCCGTCCGTAGATGCGCCCTTCCTCGCGCAAAACTGTCAGGCGGTGAAACCTCCTGCCTGATAAATCAATGTGCTTTGGAATTTTTCTCACCTCTTTCTGACAAACAAAAAAGCGCCGCCAAGGAGTTCGGAAATTCCGAACCACTCGACGACGCTCCGCCCTTCCCGCCAACTGACTTAGGCGGGGTACACTATTTGGCTTTGATCTCTGCTCTGCTGACCTTGACGATCTTCACACCGTCCTTCAACGGTATCAGCTCAACGCGGTAGTTCTTCTCCAGCGCCGCGTTGATCGCCGCCACCTGCTCTGTTGTTATTCCCACCATGTTCTCTCCCCGCGCCCCTTACGCCGTCAGTCTGTCCATCGCGTCAAACAGGGGTGCAAGCTGGCTCAGTGTTTCGTACTTCTTCCGAAATGCGCTCAATTCCTTGAGTGCGTTTTGCAGCATTTCCTCCGTCTTGTCCACATCCGACACGACCACCGAAAGCGGGTGATAGCTTCCCTGTGCGTGTATAAACGCCCGCACCTCACGACCTGCGGTATTTGCGTTCTCACCAACGATGGTGATGGCGGAGATGATGTGAGATGCCTGTTCCTCCCGCCATTTCTCCGCCGCCTTCTCATTGTCCCACTCAAAGCAGACATGGAGCGGTGCCTGTTCACTTCTGCTGGCATCCACCACGTTCTTCGGTGACAATTCGCCTCGCTCATTGTAGATCCGTTCCAATTCCTCTCCCGCAGTCTGTGCGTCTACGGAATACAATGTCGGTATCTTCCACTGATAAACCATTGTCTATCTCCTTTCTAAGATTCCTGCCAATCCACGCCCTGCCGAGCCATTACTATGCACGCCCAGCCATGCCCGCCATACAACGCCGAACCTGTCCCTGACGTGCCACGACCCACCATGCCTGCCGTACCAGGCCTAACCAGCCCCCGCCTTTCCCCGACGTGCCCTACCTTGCCTGCCATACCGGACCACGCCATACCGCTCCTAACCAAACCTCGACTCACCTTGCCTGCCGCGCCGCTCCGGTACTCGCCCATACACGACTTAACGCGCCTAACCGAGCCTGCCGTATGGGTATTGTCAGATCGCCTCCACATGGTATCTGCCGAAATCTCCGTCCTTCTCAGGGCGCCATTCGCCCAAACCACACACATAGCCTCCGGCATTGATGGCGTTGATAATGTCCTCCAGAGAGAACTGCCCCGCCGCATTGTAAGAGATCGTCAGGTCACAGTGCCAGTTGCGGAACTCTCCGCGATACCGCAAGTCTGCGGTGCCCATGCCCACACGCACCAAATCCTCGCGCATAATGGGCGTATCGGCGTGAACCTCCACAAGCCCGTTTTCGTCTGCGTCGATGAAGAAAGCACCCTTCAATCCCATACGGTCCTTGACCCAGCCAAGACGATAGGCAGCGGAAAGCGCACCCTGCTTAATGCCTGTCACGGGGATGCCGAAACGTGCGCCATCCTTCACCGCCTCCGCGAACGCTTCCTCCGTGCCATCCTCTGGCATCTCGGTCAGCCAGTACATAGACCGGATAAAATCGTCAACAGGGTTCTTGGGTTCTTTCTTCTTGGTCTTGTTCACGCCCATCTGAGTCTCCAGCATCATGCGCTTGGCCTTTTCACTCCATGCGTGCATGACCAGCGGGGAATCTCCCACAATGCGGATACGCACCTTCTTGATGTCGATGGGACGGATGCCGATAACGGTCGTTGTTTCATTCTTCTTAGCCATTTTGATGTACTCCTTCAAATTAAAATTTTTGTTGGTTTATTTATAAAGCCCCAGGGCTTTACAGCTTGTCCACACGCCCACCAGGGCGGCTATCGCGAGAAGCAGTAGCCACAACGATCCGCCGTTCTCCACCTCTCCGATGATGCCCCACGCCAGAAAGGCACTCACGCCCAGCAGTACCTTCCACTTCCGGTCACGCCGGCGCTCATTCCGCGTCCTGCTCATCCTCGACCTCCTCTATGTAGCTCTCCCCACACACGGGGCAGAGATAGTCCCTGCGCGTTTCCCAGCCGTTTTCCCCATCCAGATTCTCTTTTGTCACGCAGACCACCGGCGTGTCAAATCTCACGCCGCAGATCAAACACCGCCAGCTCATAGCGTTATTGCGGCGCGAAGGTCTTCGATGGGGATGTGCAGCTTGCGGCAAGCCTTTTGCAGCTCTCCCAGCGTGAAGTCCAGCGGGGACTTCTTCCGGCGTGAAAGCGTCATGGTAGTCATATCCAACGCCTCGGCCAACTCCCGCTTCTGTACGCTCTCCCGCTCCAGTGCGCCGTACAGCAGCGTCACGATCTTGTCCTCCGTGGGGTTCTTCGTGTCCAAATACGTCACTCTCGGCATACCTGCCCCCTCCTGTCCATGACCGCCTCGATGCCGCGAGCGGTCAAAATTTCGTGGATCATGAGCCGCCCCTTTTGCGTCCACTGCGTCTGCATGATGGTGTCGGGTCGTCCATCAGAGCGGATGATCTGGATGGTCTTGGACTTGGTATAGCCCTTTCCCATGTGCTTGGCACACAACAGCCACTGGCCGTTCACATTACGCTGTACGCCTCCCTCGTGGAGAATTTTGTTGAGCTTCTGCGCCGTCAGGCCGTAATCCGCCGCGATTTGCGAGGTAGCCATTGTTCCCTTACTCTCCAAGATGGTGTCCACATACTGCCGGATGGGTTCAAAATCGGCGATAACCTGTGCCTGCTGCTGGTTCTCCGCAAGGAGACGCAGTTTTGCTTCTTCCGCATCCGCCAAGGCGCGGAGGGCAGCGGGGTAATCCTTGGGCAGTGCATAGCTGCCGGTCTTACGAATGGAGGGAAGCACCTCTGATGTGACCCACCGCCTAAACTGGCGAAGCTGCGCTTGACGTTTTGCAATATACTCATCGCATACGCCACGTGCCTTTTCGGGCTGCATAGCAAACAACGCGGAATACAGACCCGGTTCGTTTACGATGGTCATGTTTTGCTTGCCGCCGGGGGTGGAGATTTGTGACACACCCTTTTCATCGTCCTCCAAACGACCTGCAACGCGCCGATAATTCGTTTCGCCAAAAGCCTCGCATACATCTTTCAGCACAAACCACGGTTCTTCGTTTACAGTGACGGTTCGGATGTTCCCAAACTCTGGATTGTTAAATACTTGCATCCTCTCGTTCACTTCAGCACACCTCCCGCAGCCTGTTTCTGACTACCCAAAAACTTGTCCACGAAGTATGTTTGCCCACGGCCCGTCACCTTTACGGTTTTACTGACGGTGACGGAGCCGTCCGACCGGCTGATGGCAGTTTCCTTGATACTGAAAAGCCCCATTTCCATCGACCGCTGCGTAGGCATATTGTAGTCCGTCCCGCTGCGGCGGATCAGGTAGCCGTTGTCCCGAAGCCATGCAAACAGCCGGTTCTGCCCGATGTTTACGCCGTTCTGCCGCAGCAGCTTTGCCAACTCGCCCACAAGGATGGACGTGTGGGACGCGCTCACAGCATCCGCAAACAGCACCTTCGGTCTATCCGCTTCGGCCTGACGCTCCAACAGTCTGCGTCTCTGCTGCTCCTCCTTGAGTGTGGTAGCCAGCTGGATGATGTAATCCGGGTCAGTCAGTGTCCGTTCGATGACCTCTGGGGTCATATACGCGCCGTTGCGCCGAATTGACGGCAAAACCTCATCCGTAACCCAGTCGGTAAATTTCTCCGCGGTCGGCAGTTTTGAACCAAACACGAGCCGGTAAATGTCGCTTTCGGGTATGAACGACATTTCCGTTGCCCGCGCAGCTGGCGTACCGTCTGCCTTTTCTCCGGTTTGTACCCATGCGTCGCGTTTCACGACCCCTTTACAATGGCGCGAAATTGCGTCGCGGGGGTTGCTGTACCCCAGTGCCCGCGCTGTATCCGTAGCGCTGAAAAGAACATTTCCGTTCTCCTCAATGGTGCGAATGCTGCCGAACTCTGGATTGCTGAATACCTGCATCCCGTTCATTTCTTTCTGCCCTCCCCCTTCATAAGCTCATCCAGCGTACAACGGTACAGCGCAGACATCTTGTGCAGAACTGCCACCGAAGGATCAGCCTTGCCTGTCTCATAAAGGCTCACCGCTGAAACGCTTATCCCCAGCAGATCTGCCACCGTTTTCTGCGAATATCCGGCTTTCTTTCTTTGCTCCTTATAACTCAATCTCTCATCTCCCATCAAAAATAATTGAGAAATACTTGACTTTTCCTGAAATTCGCCTTATTATGTGGTTGTCTGTTCAAATAACTTAGCAAATTCCACTTGATTTTGGTGAAGTTTCTCTCTATATCTGCTCGATTTCTTTTGCGTGTCTTTATATTAACTCAATATTTACTCAATTTCAAGAGCGATCTACTTCATTTTTCAATGTTTGTAGCAATGCACAATTTTGGAGGTATACTTTTGTGAATGGTGAACTGTTCGTTTACAAGATTTGGCAATTATGCAAAGCCAAGGGGCTGACAAAAGCCGAGTTCTATGAAACTGCCGGCATCACTCCGTCGGCAATGGCTCTCTACAAAAAAGGAAAGACCAAACCATCAATGGACACTCTTCGCGCTATTGCGCGCGTTCTGGAGATTGACGTCTCCTATTTGCTGACCGAACTTTACGGCGATGAAAAAGAAAAAGAGCCCGCTTCCCAACTGGAAAGCGAACTCGATTCCGCCCTTGTTAAGTTGCTGTGTTCTCTTACGCCTACTGAACTGGCGCAGGTGCAGGGCTTTGCCGCAGCGCTGATAGCAGCTCGTAAAGCCTGACCTTTTCCTCCATCGTCAGGGTGGAGACCAATTTCCTTGCTTCCTGTTCGTTCATTTCTCTGCCCCCTCGTATGTCGTTTTGTGACGTTTGCTTGGTTCAATCGTACTCTATGCATGCCCCAGTGTCTACGTTCATTTTGGGGAATCGCTCCCCAATTTGGGTAATTGTCCCCCCAATATGGACTTTTACGGATGAAATAGTATCCACAGCGGATGAAATAGTATCCGTTACCGATAGAAAGGGGAAAATCATGTCAGAAATTCAGGAACTTGCACAGCATATTCAGGACTTCCCTGCCCTTGTCCATAAAGCCAGAATGGACAAGGGCATCACCAACGAGGAACTGGCCGAACTGTCCGGCATCAGCTATTCCGCTGTCTGCAAAATGCAGTCCGGTGAGCGCGATCCAAAACTGTACGATGCTGTCGCGGTGATGAAAGCTGTCGGCATATCCGCCGACCAAGTGTTTGACATCCAGCCTCCCGCATCAGCTCCATCCGCCATGCAGGAACGCATACACGAGCTGGAGTTGGATAACGCCGTCAGCTCCGGTGACGTGGTGCGCCTGAAGCAGGTCAACGGACTTTGCACCCAGCGCTTGGATGCCGTTATCCGTCAGCGCGATCATTACAAACGCTGGTCTGTGTTTTCTTCAATTTTTTCCGCGATCCTATCCCTGTTCTTAATTGTTTATCTTCTTTTCGATTTCCGCAATCCCCATGCCGGTTTCATCCTCCGAGACGAACCTTCAGCGTTTGCGTGGCTTGTGATCCTCCTTGTGTCTATTTCTATCGGCGTGTGCAGCATTGTCGGATACTGCGTGCTGCGCGATACTGCAAAAGAGACCTCACTTCGAAAATAGAACAACAGTTTCACTGTGTTCTACATTATATTCCACAAGTTTATTGGATTCGATGAACAATTTTTACAAGTTTCTTGTTAATTTTTGCAAAAAAAGAGAAAGCCGCCCAATCGGACGGCTTTTCCATATAAGCTCTATTCCCTCCAACACCATCACGAGTCTTAAAGAAAGGAGCCTACAACAGTAGGGTAACACAAAAATATCAAAATGTCAACGAAGTGCAAGTCCTGTAAGCGCGAAGTCCCCGACAACGCTACGTTCTGCCCCTGGTGCGGCCAGAAGCAGGTGCGGGAGCGCAAAAAGGACGGTATTATCAAAGTACCGGAGCCGAAGCAGCTTCCCTCCGGCAGCTGGCGTATTTATCTCGCCGCAGAAAAGCAATCTGTCACTGAAGCTACAAAAGACCGATGTATTGCAAAAGCAAAAGCCGTCCGCGCAGGTTTTGTGGAGCAGCAAAAGAAACTGCCTGCCTTAACATGGTCTAAGGCCATAGATCAATATATTGCTGACCGTTCCGAGTCTCTTTCCCCTGAAACTATACGAGGATACCGAATCATTCAGCGAAATCGCTTTCAGGACATTATGCAAAAGCCTATGAGCGCCCCGGTCAACTGGCAAGCGGAGATCAACGAAGCACTTGCCAAATGGGCGGATAAAACCGTAAAAAATTCATGGGGGCTTATGACCGCCATCATGCAGGCAAACGGCTTGTCAGTTCAAAGGGTGCTGTTCCCTGTAAAGAAAAAAAGCGAACGCAATTTTCTTGATCCGCAGCAGATCATATCATTCTGTGAGGCCGCCAAAGGAGACACCTGCGAAATACCCATCTTGCTCGGCCTGCATAGCCTTCGTATGTCGGAGATAAAGGCGCTGCGTTTCCCGGATAGTTTTAACCTCAAGGGTGAATGTATCATCGTTTCCGGTGCAGTTGTGCGCGACGAACACAACAAGTCAGTATTCAAGGTTCAAAACAAAACCAGTGCCTCCGAACGCACCGTCCCAATCATGATACCGCGCTTACGGGAACTACTTGAAGCTCATAGCAATGAGGGCCGCGTTGTACGGCAAACGCCCAGCACTATCAACAAGCACATCCACGCTATTGCAAAGAAAGCGGGGTTGCCAGATATTACGGAGCACTGCTTACGCCATTCTTTTGCGTCCCTCGGCTATCATCTGAACCTATCAGAACTTGAAGTTGTGAGCATGGGCGGTTGGTCTGACGGGACCATTGTTCATAGGATTTATATGCACTTGGCCCAGCGAGATAGAATGAGGGCAAAAAACAAGATGGCGAAGTTTTACCGCACCGCCGAAAAACTGGCTGCGTCACAGCGTGACAAAGAGGGAGATGAATGACATTTTCGACACGAAAATCGGCACGCCAATTAAAATGCACGTTTTCATGCGGGTTTTGCGCTCATTTTGAGGGGTTCAAGTCCCCCCACTCCGACCACAAAACAGGAAAACCCGCAACCCTTGTGGTTGCGGGTTTTCCTTGTATTCATGCGGGTTTGCGCAGTTTTGGCGGCGAAAATAAATTTTCGATATGGTGAATAATTTTGGCTTGTGCAAAATAAAAATGTGATAGTTTTCGACACGAAATTCGACACGAAATTCGACACGAAAAGCCGGCTTTATTACTCCTCACACCACCACACTGTCTCGTGTCGCACCCCCGCTGTCTGCGCCTCCTCGTGGGTCATTAAGATGTCAACATGGTTTCCGCGTACTCCGGCATCGAGGGCGACATAGGTCTTGTCGCCGATAATAACGGTGCTGCCAAGAGGTATAACGCTGGGGTCTACCGCCACGGAAGCGCCGGGATATACCCACTGGCCGCTGGCGGTCAATACCCTGCCGAACTCGTCCTGGTTCATGTGCGCGTACTTCTCAACGCAGTCTGCACAATAACCGGTAATAATGCAGTCCTCCAGCACGTTGCTTTTGGTCTTTATCGCCTCCCGTATACGCTCGGACTCATCCGGGGATTCTGCTGCTATATCGCCCGCGTCGCTGTCTGCGCTGTCAGCCGTTCCCCATTCTAAGCGCAGGACGGTGTTCGTGGCCTCCACCGGCGCTTTGTCCTCTGCGTTGGCTCTCCACGGGGCGATCAGTGCGAAGATCAGGGAAACCAGCAGGATCGCCTCCAGCAATAGGTGCTTGTGTTCCCGGCGCACCACGCGGCGATACTCCGACCGCATAACCACAAATGGTCCTGGGCATAAGCCGAGAGCGGCGGCGCGTGTGATGTTGTCGCTCATAGCGTTATATATGATTTGTTCCCTTTTACTCATGGCAATAACGCTCCTTACGAATAGTACAAATTCACCCGGCGGTCAGCGCAGTGCTTGAACATTGCTTTCCAGTGCTCAAACATATTGTAGGGTTTCATCACATGGTAATTGTGCCCCATCATATCGGACTTCAAATCCTTCATGGCGTTGTATATCTTGCGGCACTCCTGCGGGGTAAATTGGCCTCCGCAGTCTGAATGAAAAATCAGAATGTCCAAATCATCGTTGCAGTGCGCGCCCCAGTATTCCGCTTCCGCGTCAGAGAAAGGCGTACCGTGGAACATATGCCGCTTGAAAATGTCTTGGCACCGCTGGCCGTAGGCAACCTTTATCAGTTCAAGGATAAACGTGCCGTATGTAAGATACCCACAGTCAAAACCAGTCTCATCGGTCAGCCCTTTCGCACGAACGCAAAGTCCCATTATTCTTCGCCCTCCTTCTCTTTCTCCTCATACAGCGGACACCCGCAGTTTACAAAATCGGCGCAATACGGGCTGTCCCCGTTGCAGCACGCCCACGTCCATTCCTCATGCCATTTGCAGCCGACACAGCATTTGCTTTTCATGTCCTCACCTTCTTACTCAGTCTGTTCCAACTTGCCGTAGCGGCGCTCTGGCTCCACCCTGACAGAGTGAACCCGCAGCTCGCGCAGCGCACATAGTACCGTTCCGGCACATGAATACCGATTTTGCGCTCCCCGCTGTCTCTTCCGCAGTGGGGGCAAACCTCCAGTTTCCCACGGGAGTGCCTGTTGTATGTATTCACCGGTCATTCTCCTTCACTCCATGTAATCCCGCCACTTATCCGCGTAGCCTTTTGCTTTCAGCGTTCTCGCGTTCATGGTGTACCGGCGCCGCCGAAGCATAACGCTCTTTTCGTGGCAGCGGTCACAGTAGCCCTTTTCCGAAATGTCCTTTGACGCATCCAGCGCAATGTCATCGGTAGGCCGCACGATATACTCCTCTGCCATTTCTTCTATGCACTTTGGGCATAGCTTGGCGGTGCATATCTTGAAAATCGCCTTATCCGTCCCCGCCACCGACCTTCCGCGCATCAAACAGGCCGCAGGGCTTTTCGTAGCCATGCACCAGCGCATTTGTCTGGTGCGGACATCTACCGTAGTATCCGTCACCCTGCGGCGTAAAAAGAGCGCAGTCCTTGCAAAAATTGCCAATGCCAAGAGAAACCTTCAGATCAGACACGGCCTCGTCGATATACCGTTCCAGTCGTTCCTCACGGGGTTCGGTAAACCACTTCTTCTTGAACTCCGCAACGGACCGGTTCCAACTGCCCTCGCCGATGTCCCCAGAGTCAAACCACTCCCGGTTATGGAAAAGCCGCGCCATGTCCTCCGCCAGCTCCACCAGCTCCTTGTCCTTTAGGCAAGAGGCGTATTCCTCAAGCTGAGCATAAAAATAGTTCATAGAACCGCCAGACATTACATTTCCTCCTTTCTCTCGCCGTAGGAGCAGAAGTCGTCCGGCCTGCGGCTCTGCCAAGCCGCTGAGTGTACTCTTCCGTCCGAGTAAATTTTCAGGCAGACACCCATGTCGTAGTGCTTGCAGTCCTTACACCGCACCACAGGCACGGCATCAACAGTTGTGGCAATGTATTTGATAATGTGTGCTGCTTCCGTGAACCCTTCGGCAAGATTGTCAAGATGAGTTTCGCCCGAATCAATCAATTCTTTTGTTTTCTTATATTCAACAGCAAACGCTTTCAGGGCGTTGTCCGCGTCAATCAGCCGCATTGTTGTCACCTCCGTCCATCTTCGCGCCGCAGTTGGGGCAGAAACTATAAGCTTCATAATATGCCTGAAAACGCCTACCGCAGTTAGAGCATATGGTGTTATCAAGCCTGCGCCCTTCAATAACATTCCACCGCCCATGCACCACCGGGGCAACATCCGCGGCGGGTGCTTTCCAGATCGGGCAGCTCTGCCTATCGCAATACTCATTACTGCATCGGCAATGCTTTTCGCAGTATTCTGCCCTGTCGATGTATTCAGCCATTTTCAGCCCTCCTGTTCCACGCTTCGATTGCTTTTTCTTTGCTGGGCAGCCCAGATACTTTCATAACCTTTGTATGGATGCAATCACCAGCCCTGTATCTCCCACAACCGGCATCCCACCCAAAATCTGCTCTATCGTAGGTATCGTACATATGGATAACGGTTGCAACTCCACCGCACTCAGGGCAGCGTTTCAATTCAGCCATCCTTCTTCGCCTCCAATGCTTCCTCCGCCTCCTCGCGGGTGAGAAAAAAATCCTTCCCAATGCCCAAATCCCATCGCTCTGTCACGGACAACAGGAATGAGCAGTCCAGATCAACCCAAATGCGAGGGGTGGTATATCCGTTTATGATGACGCGGCCAACGGTCTTTCCTATAACTTCTGCACCAAATATCGAATACACCGTATCGCCCACCTTGCACGGCAGCACCACCACGCGCCCGTCCTTGTCTGCCTCGGCCAGCTCGCGCAGGCGGTCATAGCTGCAAAGGCTTTCTAAATCAGCAAGCCGCATAAGCTTCAGCGCGATCTCGTCCGCCTTATCCTTCGGCAGAACTTCTTCCGGCTCGCATTCGCTATCCTCGTAGGAGGCGAGACGATCCTTGAGGCGATTGCGGCAGTACAGCGCGGTGCAGTCAACCATCGGCTTACCATGCTTACCCGTCCAATTCGCTTTGCACTTCTGGCAGTCCATCATTGCCTGTCCATCGGTGTCGCGCTTCGTCAGTCGTTCATTCATTTCTGCTCCTCCACATAGCACCAGCTTTGGGGCGGGCGCTTAATATGCCCGCCATTTTCGCATAATGCACACCCAAATTCATCACACACTTTGTCTATGCAGTTTTCAAACGGGCGTGAAAACTTGCTCAGATCCTTCGGCGTGTCGTAGATTTTCAGATCGGAGATGTGCCAGCCATAGCCAGTTTGCCCTCCCAAGTATTCGTGAATATCTCGTGAACTTACGCAGGAATCTTCAGCAAATCCCGCCCCGATTGTCTTGGTAGGATCAATTTCGTAGATGTCTTCGCAGGTAAACTCGCCAATGACCTTGCCGTTTCCTTTATTTGCACCTTTCGGGTTCTCTAAGTAAGCAGACACAGCCAAAAGCGAGTATTTTTCTCTTGTTGAAGCGTCCAGAACCCAGAGCGCATCATACCCAGCCATTCCCACTGTGCAGTAGATATAGCACTTAAACGGCGTTTCCATCTTCGGGCGGGTCTTTCGCACCTCGATTGCCTTTTTGCCGCTGCAAATTTTCTCGCACCACTTCGGGCGAATGCTTATCATCACGGCCTTGCTCATGCCTTTTCCTCCTTCCACGGCGTATCCACGCACTCCGGCTTCTTGCAACGCATCTCAATTGCCCACAGCAGGTTCCACGACGCCGCAAGCAGGTGATCCTCGTCCTCCTGCCCGTCCAGATACTTCGCCGCGTGCCGCATGGCACTGTCCAGCAAACTGCTGGTGGGGATTCCACGGTCTACATTATGCACCCCATATTTGAGCGCCCCCGCCTCGCAGTGCTTGCTCACCTCGATAATCGCCGCCCAGGGCAAAAGATCCATGCGCCCTTTCCCGCTGTGCATATCCCGCTGCGCCCCGGTGCTGAAGGTGGTACGCTCCCCGCTGTCCTTGATGCCGCCCACCACCGCCGCTTTTGGTTTCTCGGCGGACTTTTCAAGAATCGCATGGATTGGAAACCCTGCTGCCTCAATTTCTTTGCAGCAGTCCGGGCAGTAAATATATGAGGTGGATGCTGCCGCATCAAAGTCCTTTCCGCATTTTCCGCATACGCTCATGTTTCTTTCTCTCCTTTCGGTCGTTCCAACGGTCTGTACACCGTCTGCGTTCCCTTAATGTGCGGCATGAGCCAAACACACCACATCACATCCATCAATGGGCTGCCGCCGTGATCGTCCTTGAAAAAGAAGTCGGGCCTCCATGTCAGGGGCAGAATATAACTGGGCGGGAACTCATCAAACAAAGATAAGCGGCGTTTCGCGTGCCAGAACTGCGACTTCACCAGAAATGCAAAGGGCTTGCCCAAAGACGCCGCCTTGCGGATAAATTCTTCCGCCAGCGCAAAGGGCGGGTTTGTGATGATCCAGTCAGCCGCGTCAATGCTGGACTTCAAGAAGTCCGTCCCATCCAGAATGTCCGTTGTATAAACGGTCTCAAAGTACGTCTGAAGCACACCGGCCATATCCCCCTCACCTGCCGCCGGTTCCCAGATCACCGTGTTCTCCGGCAGACGAAGGAAATCAAGCAGCGCCACCGTCACCTCCGGCGGCGTCGGGTAAAAATCCGACTCGCGTCGGCCAATCGCGCTGTTTCCGCCCGCTATGCGGCTCGCCTGTAAACTATCCATCACGCCCTCCTATCATTCTCATCAGCATCAGCCTTTGCACATACGATTCATCAAGCCGGTATGTCACCTTCGGCTTGAACCTCATAAATGTCGGCCGGGGTTCTCCCCAGCCTATATCGCGCACGTCTGCAAGGCCATCAAGGAACTTGTGTACGGTCTGCATGAAGAACGCCGCCGCGATCTGCTGCCCCTCGGTAAAGCTCCCCGGCTTCGCGCCAAGAACGAACTTACACCAGTTATAAACCTCGTCGACGCCGTACTGCTTCGCCCTCAGATTGAGGGCTTTCAGTGCCTTTTGAACTTTATTGAAAAGCGCACTCTTCTCCGCATAGCCAAACTCCGCCTTTTTGATCTCGCTCATTCCTGCACCTTCCACGGAAAGGCAGAGGCGGGCAAATCGGGGTAATAGGCCCGCAGGTTGTCCTTGTAGAAAACGGGGATCTCGTTCTCGGCGCAGAAATCGGTGATGTGATCCACCCACGTGCGTTCCGGCACCACCTTGTCCACGTGGGTTCCCGTTTCCGCGCCGACGATCACCCAGCAGGGCAGGCCCTCAGTACATTCCCGCATATCAACCGGACCCAGCAGAGGCTCCATGCTCCAAAAGGCGTTTATGCCGCTCTCCGGCATGGGGTACATGGCCTTTGCGTCATCGTTTGCCACGGTACTGCCATACCAGAAATTTTTCTCATGCGGCAACAGGGCGATGTGGTCTAATTCAAGATAGCGGGCCGGATTTTTCGTGAGAAACAAATAGCGGTGCCACGGTGCGCGCTTGCAGGCGTCCAGCACCTCGACGATCCATGAAGTCGGCACCCAACGCCCGAACAGGTCAGCCATGGAGCAGACGAAAACCGTCTGCGGCTCTGCTATGCGCTCCGGCTGGTTCAGCCGGTAGCGGTGCAGGGTAGGCGCGAACCCAAACGGGTACGGCGTCGCCTTAATCTTTGTGTCGAGGACGTGCAGGCCGTCGGAGCGCGGCGTGCGATCCTCCAGCCTCGCGTCGAAACGGTGCGCCATTCTGCTTGCGTAGCAGTAGGCACACCCGTGGCGGCAGCCGGTCACGGGGTTCCATGACATATCCGCCCAGTCAATTTTCGTCTTGTTCATTGTTTTGTTCTCCTTTCGCTCTAATAGGCCGCGCAGCCCTCATACATCTCGTAATGGTAACTATACCTACCATGTCAAACGCCATTTTCAGATCATCTTGACCACACCCCACCAACTCTCCACCAGCCGCCCACTTTTGCCTCACACCCCCACCAGCACCTCACCACAAACACCCCACCCCTCCGTTTCTAAACC